>Ga0207699_10000308_pt1 | contig 26108 bp, 39 predicted proteins | sample LARL51metaG_FD_184344 | JGI IMG/M metagenome (GOLD analysis project Ga0207699, IMG submission 184344) | Corn, switchgrass and miscanthus rhizosphere microbial communities from Kellogg Biological Station, Michigan, USA - LAR L5-1 metaG... | ecosystem: Host-associated > Plants > Roots >...
GTGGCCTCCCTCGCCGCCTCCCCCTCCCCCTCCCCCACCCAACCCGCCTCCGCCGGCGGCACGCCCGACGCGACGCCGCCCGAGACGCGCGACCAGCGCGGCGTGCGCTGGGCCTGGATCATCGGGGCGGCCGCCGTCGCCCTGGCCTTCACCCTGTGGGGGTTGCGCGATCCCGACGTGTGGTGGCACCTGGCCATCGGCAACCACATCCGCGCCCACGGTATCCCCTCCCACGAGCCTTTCACCTTCCTCGGCGCGCCGAACGCGTGGGTGGGGCAGCAGTGGGGCTACGAGGTGCTGCTCTCGCTGATGATGCAAGTGGGCGCCTGGCTGCCCATCGTGGTGATGGGATTCGTCGGGTCCGCCGCGCTCGTGATCGCCGCGCGCACACTGCCGCGCTCGGTGCGCGTGCCGGGGTCGTTCCTGGCGGGGTCGATGGTCCTGTCGGCGTTCGTGGCGGGGCCGATCATGGGTGTGCGCGGACAGGTGGTGACCGTGCTCGGTACCGCGGTGGTGCTGTACATCCTGGCGCGCTGGCGCGACGGCGCTGCGCGTGCGGTATGGGCGCTGCCGCCGCTGCTGCTGGTGTGGACCAACCTGCACGCGGGGTTCGTGACCGGCATCGCCGTGTGTCTCGTGGTCGCGCTGTGCGTGTGGGTGTGGCGGCTGGTGCAGCCGGGCGCTCTGCCCGCCGCGCACGTGCGCGTGCTGCTGGCGGCCACCGGCGTGTCGGCGCTGGCCACGCTGGTCAACCCCGCGGGCGTGCACATCTACCCGTACATCGCCTCGACGTTCACCAACCCCACGCTGACCCAGAGCATCACCGAATGGATGTCGCCCAACTTCCACGAGTGGTCGCTGCGCATCTTCGAGGGCGAGGCGCTGCTCCTGTTCGTGCTCTGGGCGCTGAGCCGGCGCCCCGATCCCATCGACGTCGCGCTGGGTGTGGGCGCCATCGCCATCACCCTGCAGGCGCAGCGCAACCTGCCGCTCTTCGCCGTGGTGGCCACGCCGCAGGTCGCGCGCTACGGGTGGGCGGCGTGGACACAGTGGCGCGGCTCGGCTCGCGCGGCGCGTCCGGTGCGGCGCCCCGCGGCGCCGGCGCTGCTGGTGGCCGCCGCGGTGGTGGTTGCGGCCGTGGTTGGCATCATCGTGCCGCGCACCTCGGAGCGCGCCGTCGCCGACAACGAGGCGACCGGCTTCCCCGAGGCGGCCGCCAGCTACGTGGGCACCCACCTCGCGGGCCAGCGCATCTACAGCCTCTACGCGTGGGGCGGCTACCTGGCCTGGCGTTTCCCGACGCAGCACGTGGTCTACATCTACGGCGAGTCGGCGGTGTTCGGCTCCGCGCGCCTGCAGCGCTACCTGGACATCGACCTGGTGCGTCCCAATTGGCGCGACGTTCTGGCCCGCGACGGCATGACCGTGGCCATCGTGCCCGCCAACTCGCAGGAGGCGACGTCGTTCCTGGAGATCGGCTGGACCGTCGATTGCCACGATGCGCGCAGCGGTGCGGTGGTGATGCAGGCGCCGCCGGGACGCATCGTCGGTTCCGGGCCGGCGACCGCCCCTGCTGATCCAGCCTCCGCGCCGAGCTGCTAGCGCGGCCGCCGCAGCCGCAGCAGCACGAGGTCGAAGAGCATCCGCGAGGCGTCGCGCACGCTGTTGACGCGTGACGCCTCGACGTGCCGCCAGCGCACCGGCACCTCCGCGATCTTCCAGCCACGCGCCTGCGCGCGCAGCAGCACCTCGGCGTCGAACCCGAAGCGCGTGGTGCGCAACGGCTCGAAGCAGGCCACCGCGGCGTCGGCGGTGAACACCTTGAAGCCGCACTGGCTGTCGTGCACACCGCGCAACACCAGCAGCTGCAGCAACTTGTTGTAGGTGCGTCCCATCAATTCGCGGCGCTTCTGCTGGTGCACGTCGATCTGCGAGTCGGCGAGCGCACGCGAGGCGATGGCCACCTTGACGTCGCCCTGCAGCCGCTCGCGCAGCTTGGGCAGCTCCTCGAGCGGCGTGCTCAGGTCCGCGTCGCTGAAGAGCCGGTGCTCCCCGCGCGCCGCCAGCATGCCCGCGCGCACCGCGGCACCCTTGCCGCGATTGCGCTCGAACCTGATGGCCCGCAGCTGCGGCCACTCCTCGGCGAGCGCCGCCGTGCTGCCGTAGGTGTCGTCACCGCTGCCGTCGTCGACGACCAGCACCTCGTACTCCTCCCCCGCCGCGTCGAAGAACTCCCGCATCCGCCGCAGGCTGCCCGGGAGGCGACCCGCCTCGTTGTAGGCCGGGACCACGATGCTGAGCACGGGCGGTGATGCTACCGGGCGCCACCCACCTCCCGGCGCTCCCGCCACCAGTAGACGGGCAGCACCGCCTGCCGGCGCAGGCGGCGGGGCTCGCGGGCCAGGCGCCAGGCCCACTCCAGGCCGGCCTGCTGCACCACGCCGGGAGCGCGGCGGACGCGCCCGGCGAGCACGTCGAGCGTTCCCCCCACCCCGATGCCGACGGCGGCCCCGGTGGCGGCCAGGTGCTCGCCGACGAAGCGCTCCTGGGCGCCGTGGCCGTAGGCGGCGCAGACCACGTCGGGGCGGGCGGCGCGGAGCCGCTCGGCCACGGCGGGGCCGGGGTCGCCCGAGTCGGAGGCGACGATCTGCAGGCCTGGGTGGTCATCGCTGAGCCGCTGGGCCGCGCGGGCGGCCACCCCGGGGGCGCCGCCGCAGAAGGCGAGGCGGTGGCCGAGGCGGGCGGCGTGGGGCGCGTAGGCGTGGAGCAGGTCGATGCCGGTGACCCGTCCCGGCAGCGAGTGGCCGCGGCGGCGCAGGGCGTTGACGATGCCGATGCCGTCGGGCACGAGCAGCGCGGCACCTTCGAGCAGCGCGGCAAAACCAGCATCGCGCTGGGCGAGCATGACCATCTCGGGATTCAGGGTCACCACCAGCGCTGGCGGTGCGCCCGGTTCACGGTGCTCGACCAAATCCACCAAGCGCGTGACGGCCTGGTGCATGTCGACGACGTCGACCGGGCAACCGAGGATGCGAACGCGCGTCACGAGAGCGGGGTGGGCCCGAACATGGCCCGCCGAACTAGCGCTTCGTATACTGCGGCGCTTTGCGGGCGCGCTTGAGGCCGTACTTCTTGCGCTCCTTCTCCCGCGGGTCGCGGGTGAGGAGGCCGGCCTTCTTCAGCGCGGGGCGCAGCTCCTCGTCGGCGGCGGCCAGGGCGCGGGCGATGCCGTGGCAGACGGCGCCGGCCTGGCCGGCGATGCCGCCGCCCTCGACCTTCACCGAGCCGACGAACTTGCCGAGCATCTCGGTGACGCGCAGCGGCTGGGTGACCACGGTCTCCAGGTCGCGGCGGCCGAAGTACTCGCTGGGCGACTTGCCGTTGATGAGCAGCACGCCGTCACCGGCGGTGAGGCGCACGCGCGCCACCGAGGTCTTGCGGCGGCCGGTGCCGTAGTAGTAGGTGGTCTCAGCCAACGATGATCTCCCCGAGATCGCCGAAGCGGATCGGCTGCGGCCGCTGGGCGGCATGCTTGTGCTCGGAGCCGGCGTAGACGCGCAGGCGCTTGCCCATGTCGGTGCCGAGGGTGTTGTGCTGGAGCATGCCACGGACGGCATGGGCCAGGGGGTAGGTCGGGTCGCGCTCCACCGTCTCCTCGAAGGTGCGCACCCGGCGGCCGCCCGGGTAGCCGGAGTAGCGGTCGTAGGTCTTGAGGGTGCGCTTGCGGCCGGTGACCACGATGTCCTGGGCGTTGATCACCACCACGTGGTCGCCGGTGTTGAGGTGCGGGGTGAACTGGGGGCGGTGCTTGCCGCGCAGCACGCGGGCGATGTTGACCGCCAGCCGGCCCAGCGTCTGTCCCCGCGCGTCGACGAGGTACCACTGCGCGGGAACGCTGCCGGCTCGGGGCTGATAGGTCAGCTGGCTGTTCATCGGGTCTCCGGGATCGAGGGGTAGGTCACGGCCCACTGGTGCAGCCCGTGGGCGGGGGCGACGGTGAGGCGGGCGCGCTGCGCCGGCGGCTGGGTGAGCAGCCGGGCCAGCTCGCGCTCGTCCATGCGGCCCTCGCCGATGGCCACCAGGGCGCCGGCGAAGGAACGCATCATGCCGTAGAGGAAGGCGTCGGCGTCGACGTCGACGAGCACCGCCGAGCCCTGCGGGGTGATCGCCACCTGGCGCACGTCGACGGAGTACACCGTGCGCACCGTGCTGCCGCCGCTGCGCGGCGAGCGGCCGAAGGCGGCGAAGTCGCGGGTGCCGGCCAGCATGGCCGCGGCGCGGCGCATGGCCTCGACGTCGAGCGGGCCGCGCACCTGCCAGGCGTACTGCCGGGCCACCGCGATGCGCGTCGAGCGCGGCACCACCACGTAGCGGTAGGTGCGGCGCAGCGCGTCGTAGCGGGCGTGGAACTGCGGGTCGGCCGGCTCGGCGGCGACCACTGCCACGTCGTGCGGCAGCGTCGCGTTGAGCGCCGCCCGCAGCCGCTCGGGGTCCCACTCCATGTCGAGGGTGAGCCCGACCACCTGGCCGTGCGCGTGGGCGCCGGCGTCGGTGCGGCCGGAGGCGGTCATGGCCAGCGGCGAGGCGCCGATGGCGGCCAGCGCCTGGCGCAGCACACCCTCGACGGTGCGCGCGTGGGGCTGGCGCTGCCAGCCGCTGAAGGCGCTGCCGTCGTATTCGAGGGTGAGCCGGATGGTCGCCATGCTCAGACGCTCAGTCGACCAGCTCGATGATGGCCATCTCGGCGCCGTCGCCGTGGCGCGGGCCCATCCGCAGCACGCGGGTGTAGCCGCCGGGACGGTCGCGATAGCGATCCATGTAGGTGCTGAAGAGCTTCATCGAGGCCTCGCGGTCGTTGACCCAGAGCGCCACCTGGCGGTGGGCGTGCACGTCACCGGGCTTGGCCGTGGTGATCACCCGCTCCACCCAGCGGCGCAGCTCCTTGGCCTTGGCCTCGGTGGTGGTGATGCGGCCGTACTTGAGCAGGGCCGTGACCTGGGCACGCGTCATGGCGACGCGCTGGTCGGCGGTGCGACCGAACTTGCGGCCTGCCTTGCGGTGACGCATCCCAACGACTCCTAGCGGCCCGGCTGGAAGAGGGTTTCCAGCTCCTCGGGGGTGACGAAGCCGCGCTCGACCAGCTTCTCCTTGATTTCGTCGAGCGACTTCGCGCCGAAGTTGCGCAGCGAGAGCAGCTCCTCCTGCCGCATGGCCACGAGCTGTCCCACCTTGGTGACGTCGTTGGCCTTGAGGCAGTTGAGGGCGCGCACGCTGAGGTCGAGCTCCTCGACGGGCACGTCGGCCAGCCGCGAGGGCAGGTCGTTGCCGCGCTGCTGGCGCTGCTGCGGCGCGCTCAGGTTGTCGCCGAAGCGGACGAAGAGCTCGAGGTGCCGGGTGTAGAGCTCGGCCGCCTTGCTCACCGCCTCGACGGGAGCCAGGGTGCCGTCGGTCCAGACCTCGACGAGCAGGCGGTCCCACTCCGTCTCCTGGCCGACGCGCGTCTTCTCGACGGAGAAGTTGGCCTTGCGCACCGGGGTGAAGATGGCGTCGATGGGGATGACGCCGATGGGCTGGCCGTCGCGCTTGTTGCGCTCCGCGGTGGCGTAGCCCTTGCCGCGCTCGACGGTCAGCTCCATGCGCAGGTGCGCCTGGGCCGAGTCGAGCGTGCAGATGTGCAGCTCGGGATTGCGGATCTCGACGTCGCTGCTGGTCTCGATGTCGCCGGCGGTCACCGTCTTGGGGCCGCGCACGTCGAGGGTCATGTGCACCGGCTCGTCGACGTGGGAGACGACGTTGATGCCCTTGATGTTGAGCAGGATCTCGGTGACGTCCTCCTTGACGTGGGGGATCGCCGAGAACTCGTGGGAGACGCCCTCGATGGACACCGAGGTGACCGCGGCGCCGGGCAGCGACGACAGCAGCACCCGGCGCAGGGAGTTGCCGAGGGTGACGCCGAAACCGGGCTCGAGCGGCTCGATCTCGAATTTTCCGTAGTCCGCGGTTGTCTCCAGCTCGCGAACGGTGGGGGCGGTGATCATGTCGACCATGTGGTCAGTGGGGCCTCACTGGTGCTCGCCGCGCGTCCGCGACGGTCAGGGGAACGGTGCCTTCGAGGTCGCGCCGTCGCGCGGCCCCGCACTGCCGGGGGATTACCGGCTGTAGTACTCGACGATGAGCTGCTCGTCGATGAACATGTCCATCTCGTGCCGCTCGGGGTAGCGCAGGACGGTGCCCTGCTTCTTGTCGCTGTCCAGGGAGAGCCAGTCGGGAACGGGCCGGCCCTGGATGAGCTCCAGCGCGTTCGCGATGGGCGTCTTGTCCTTGTGTCCGTCGCGGACGCTGACCACGTCGCCGGGGCGCACCTGGTAGGAGGCGACGTTGACGGTGCGGCCGTTGACCGCGAAGTGGCGGTGCGAGACGAGCTGCCGCGCCTCGCGACGCGACGCGCCCATGCCCAGCCGGTAGACGACGTTGTCGAGACGGCGCTCCAGCTGCTGCAGCAGCACCGTACCGGTGACGCCCTGGGCGCGCTCGGCCTTCTCGAAGTAGTGGCGGAACTGCGTCTCCATGACGCCGTAGAGACGGCGGGCGCGCTGCTTGGCGCGCAGCTGCAGGCCGTAGTCGCTGACCTTGCGGCGCCGGGCCAGGCCGTGCTGGCCGGGGATCACCCCGTTGCGCTTGTCGAAGGTGCAGTTGGACACGCACTTCTCGCCCTTGAGGAACAGCTTCTGTCCCTCGCGGCGGCAGAGACGGCAGACAGGACCGTGGTAGTTGGCCATTTCGTTAACTCAGACGCGGCGCCGCTTGGGCGGGCGGCAGCCGTTGTGCGGGATGGGCGTGACGTCGGTGATGGCGGTCACCTCCAGGCCGGTGGCCTGCAGGCTTCGAATTGCCGCCTCGCGACCGGCGCCGGGGCCCTTGACGAAGATCTCGATCTGCTTGAGGCCGTGCTCCATGGCACGGCGGGCGGCGTTCTCGGCGGTGACCTGCGCGGCGAAGGGCGTCGACTTGCGCGAGCCCTTGAAGCCCTGCGCGCCGGCGGAACCCCAGGCGATCACGTTGCCCTGCGGGTCGGTGAGCGAGACGATGGTGTTGTTGAAGGTGGCCAGGACGTGGGCGTGGCCGATCGCGATGTTCTTGCGCTCGCGGCGCCGCGTCCGGACGACCTTCTTCTTCTTGCCCATCGCTCCCCTACTTCTTCTTGCGCCGCACGCCGACGGTCTTCTTGGGGCCGCGGCGGGTGCGCGCATTGGTGCGCGTGCGCTGGCCGCGCACCGGCAGGTTGCGGCGGTGGCGCAGCCCGCGGTACGTGCCGATCTCCATGAGGCGCTTGATGTTGAGCGCCACCTGCCGGCGTAGGTCGCCCTCGATGCGGCCCTGGAGCTGCTTGCTGATGATGTCGCGCAGGCGGTTGACCTGGGCGTCGGTGAGGTCCTTGGTGCGGATGTCCGGGCTGATCTGCGCCAGGTTGAGGAGGCGGCGCGACGTGGTCAGCCCGATCCCGAAGATGTAGGTGAGGGCGATCTCGACCCGCTTCTCACGCGGGATGTCGACGCCGGCGATACGTGCCACTTGCTCTGCTGTTCCCTGACTAGCCCTGACGCTGCTTGTGCTTGGGGTTCTCGCAGATCACGCGCACCGTGCCGTGCCGCTTGATGATCTTGCAGCGGTCGCAGATCTTCTTGACCGAGGCGCGGACTTTCATGTGCTTTGGTGATCTTTCCGGTGATCGGTGGGTTATGCGAGTCTCTGGAGGATGCGACCTCTGCCGGGGTCGGTGGCCGAGAGCTCCACCTGCACCCGGTCCCCCGGGAGGATGCGGACCGCCTGGAGGCGAGCTTTTCCGGCCGGGTGGGCGAGGACCTTGTGGCCGTTCTCCAGTTCGACGCGGTAGAGGGAGTTTGGAAGAGGCTCGATGACCCTGCCAACCAAGGGCTCCCCACGCCCCGTCATAGGGCGCACCGAATCGGGCTGGAGCTCAGCCACGAACGGCGAGTATACACAGATTGGGGGTTGGGTCGTCTGGCCCTGGCTCGCGTTGGGAGGGGCTGGATCGGGGCGCATATCCGCGCTGCTTCAAACAGTCCTCGTCGCCCCGGCGCGCCTGCGGCGCCGGCCAGGGGCTCCTGCGGAACTCGCTGCGCGGATATGCGCCCCGCTCCGGCCCACCTCCCACGGGAGGACCTGCCTTGTTGGCACTCCTCTCCCCTTCTCCACCTCGGCCTCGCCGTTTGCATGGCCTGGTGGGGAGGTACCTCGAAGGCAGGCCTCATGGCTCCGAGCCTGGCTTCAACCAAGGACGGTATCCGCGCCGGGGCAGGCGGGGTCAACCGCTTCGTTGGATGGGGTGGGAGGGGGACATGCCCGCGGCGCGGGACGTATCGGAGGCCGGCTGGCCCGCCGGCCGGAGATCCAGCACGGGACGCCGCCAGGCGTTCCGACGCGTGTCCCGCGCCGCGGGCATGGCCCCCTCCCGCCATGCCACCAACAAGGCGGCCAACCCTCCTCACGCCGCTGCCCTGGCCAGTTCCGAGGGTCGCAGGGTGAGGACGCGAGGCCCCTCCTCGGTCACCGCCACGGTGTGCTCGAAATAGCAGGACCAGCGCCGGTCGACGGTCACCACCGTCCACTGGTCCTCCAGCACCCGGACCTCGGGTGACCCCGCATTCACCATCGGCTCGATCGCCAGCACGTACCCCGGCTTCAGCACGTTCCCGTGCTCGGGGCGACCGTAGTTGGGCACCTGGGGCGGTTCGTGCATGTTCCGGCCGATACCGTGGCCGACGTACTGCCGCACCACGCCGAAGCCCTCCGACTCCACGTAGCTCTGGACGGCGTGTCCGATGTGACCGATGCGATTCCCGGGGCGGGCGGCTTCGATCCCGCGGCGCAACGCCTCCTCGGTCACGGCCAGCAGCCTGCGGGCTTCCGCCGACACCTCCCCGCAGGGGACGCTCAGACCGGAATCGGCCCACCAGCCGTCGAGGATCAATCCGCAGTCGAGCGACACCAGGTCTCCGTCGGCGATCACGCGCGGTCCGGGGATGCCGTGCACGACCTCGTCGTTCACGGAGACGCACAGGGAGTTGGGGAAGTCGTAGTAGCCGAGGAATCCGGGGATGCATCCGTGGTCGCGGATGAAGGTGTCGGCCGCCTTGTCGAGGTCGAGGGTGGTGAGACCGGGGCGGACGAGCGAGGCGAGGTGTTCCAGGCATTGCCCCAGGATCACGCCCGCCCGCGACATCTTCTCGATCTCCTCGGGCTTCTTGAGGCGGAAGCTGGTCCCGCGCTCGCTCACGCGATGCGACTTCCGATGAAGCGGTCCAGCGCGTCGTAGATGCGGCGGGTGACCTCGGCAAGGTCGGCGTCGCCGTCGACGCGCGCGACGTGGGCGCCGCGGGTGCGGTAGTAGTCCAGCACGGGGGCGGTGTCGCGGTGGTAGACGTCGAGGCGGTTCTGGATGGTCTCCAGGTTGTCGTCGGGGCGGCCCTCGTCGCGGGCGCGGCCGAGCAGGCGCTCGATCAGGACGGGCTCGGGCACGTCGAGGCAGAGGACCAGGTCGACTTGCTTGCCGCCGCGGCGGAGCATGGCGTCGAGGGCCTCGGCCTGGGGGACGGTGCGGGGGAAGCCGTCGAGCAGGACGCCGTGGGCGGCGTCGGCCTCGGCGAGGCGGGATTCGATGACGCGGACGATGAGGTCGTCGGGGACCAGGTTGCCGGCGGCCATGATCGGCGCCACCTCGTTGCCGAGGTGGGTGCCCTTGGAGGCTTCGATGCGGAGCATCTCGCCCGTGGAGACGTGGGGCAGGCCGAAGCGCTCCGTGATGTACGCCGCTTGCGTCCCCTTGCCCCCGCCCGGCGGCCCGAACAGGATGGTGATCATCTGGCTCTCGTCTACTTGATGAAGCCGCGGTACTGCCGCATGAGGAGCTGGGTCTCGATCTGCTTCATGGTGTCCAGGGCGACGCCGACGACGATGAGGACGGCGGTGCCGCCCAGGTAGAGGCTGGTGGTGGAGACGCCGGTGAGGACGCTGGTGATCAGCGGCAGGGCGACGGTGATGACCGCGAGGAACATGGCCCCGGCGAAGGTGATGCGGTTCATCACCCGGCTCAGGTACTCGGCGGTGCTGCGGCCGGGACGGATGCCGGGGATGAAGGTCGAGGACTTCTTGAGGTTGTCGGCGACGTCGTTGGGATCGAAGACGACCGCGGTGTAGAAGTAGGTGAAGCCGAGGATGAGGACGAAGTAGATGCCGTTGTAGAGCAGGTTGGTGAACAGTGACGGGCCGTTGGGCTGCCAGTTGAGACGGATCCAGTTGGCCGCGCTGCCGACGGCGCCCGAGGCGGTCTGGAAGAAGTTGGAGAAGATCGTGGGAAAGGCCATGATCGAGATGGCGAAGATGATCGGGATGACGCCGGCGGCGTTGACGCGCAGGGGCAGGAAGTTGCGGCGTGAGGGGATGGCCGTGCCCGCTCTCGGGTTGATGACGCGCTGGGCTGATTGCACCGGGACTTTGCGCTGCGCCTGCTGCACGAAGATGATGAACATGGTCACCAGCACGGCGATGACCGCCATGCCGACCAGCTGGAAGACGTGCGAGCTGCTCGTCGAGCCGTAGCTGTAGAGCGAGCCGGGCAGGCGGCCGATGATGCCGGCGAAGATGACCAGTGAGACGCCGTTGCCGACGCCGTACTCGGTGATCAACTCACCCAGCCACATCAGCATGACGGTGCCGGCGGTCAGGGTGATGATGATCGAGATGATGGTGCCGGGGCTGGGGTTGTTGAGCACCTGCACCTGCTGGCTGCTGAACAGGACGGTGAGGCCGTAGGCCTGCAGCGCGCCGAGGGCGACGGTCAGCCAGCGGGTGTAGCGGGTGATCTTCTTGCGGCCCTGCTCGCCCTCCTTGCTCAGCTCCTTGAGCCGCACGGAGACGACCGTCATCAGCTGCATGATGATGGTGGCGTTGATGTAGGGGTTGACGCCCATGGCCACCACCGAGAAGGTGCTCAGGCCGCCGCCGCTGAAGAGGTTGAGCAGGCCGAGCAGGGAGTTGCCCTGGAAGAGCTGCTGCAGCTTGTTGGGGTCGGCGCCGGGGATGGAGATGCTCGCCAGGATGCGGAAGACGAGCAGGAGCAGGACGGTGAAGACGAGCTTGCGGCGCAGCTCGGGGATGCGCAGGGCCTGGCCGAGGGCTTCCAGGAGATTCATGGCTTGGCTCGCTCCCCGCCTACTGCGTTACTCGGTGTCGCCGGAGGGCTCGTCCGCAGCGGCCGACACCTCGGCGACGGCGGCACCCACGGGTTCAGCAGAGGGCTTCTTCTCTTCGAGCAGCTCGACGGAGCCGCCCGCCTTCTCCACCGCGGCGCGCGCGCCGGCGGAGATGCGGTGCACACGCAGCGTCATCGCATGCCGGAGCCGGCCGGCGCCGAGCACCTTGACACCGTCACGCGCGGGGCCGACCAGGCCCGCGGCGCGCAGGGCGTCGGCGTCGACGACGCTGCCCGGCTCGAAGCGGCGCAGCTTGCTGATGTTGACGACCGCGTAGTCCTTCTTGAAGCGGTTGTGGAAGCCGCGCAGCTTGGGCAGGCGCTGGGCCAGCGGCATCTGGCCGCCTTCGAAGCCGGCGCGCAGCCCTTCGGTGCGGGCGCCCTGTCCCTTCTGGCCGCGGCCCGCGGTCTTGCCCTGGCCGGCCGAGATGCCCCGGCCGATGCGCTTGCGCGCGCGGCGGCTGCCGGGCGCGGGATGCAGATCGTGCAGGCGCACGGCGTCAGCCCTCCGTCGCCGCGGTGCCCACGGCGGGCGCGCTGGCGAAGTAGGCGGCGGCCTGCGGGGAGTCGGCGGGCACGCCGTCGACGCTGACCAGGTGGCGCACCTTGTGGACCATGCCGCGGATGGCGGCCGAGTCCTCGTGCTCGACGGTGTGGTTCAGCTTCTTGAGGCCGAGGGCCTGGATGGTGGCCTTCTGGTCGAACTTGTAGCCGATCGCCGACTTGCGGTAGGTGATGCGCACGCGGCTCACGACCCGGCCGCTCCCACCGGCACCGCGGCTTCCTCGCGACCCATCATCACCGCGGCGCGGCGCCTGCCGACGATCTGCTCGGGCTCCTTGCCGCGCAGCTTGGCGGTGTTCTCCAGGGTCCGCAGCGAGGCCAGTGCGGCCACCGTGGCGCGCACCACGTTGATCGGGTTGTTGGTACCCAGCGACTTGGTGAGGATGTCGTGGATGCCGGCGGCCTCCACCACCGCGCGCATCGCGCCGCCGCTGATGACGCCGGTGCCGGGAACGGCCGGCTTGAGCAGCACCTTGGCCGCGCCCAGCTTGAAGCGCATGTCGTGGGGAATCGTGGTGCCGACCAGCGGCACGGTGATCATGTGCTTCTTGGCGTCCTCGACACCCTTGCGGATGGCCTCGGGAACCTCGCCCGCCTTGCCCAGGCCGGCGCCGACGCGCCCCTGCCCGTCGCCGACGACGACGAGCGCGCTGAAGGAGAAGCGGCGTCCACCCTTGACCACCTTGGCCACGCGGTTGAGGGAGACGATCTTCTCCTGGAACTCGTTGCCGCGGTCGTCGCCGCCGCCACGGCGGTCGCGATCGCGGTCCATGCGCATACCCATCGTTCTAGAACTCCAGTCCGGCCTCGCGGGCGGCGTCGGCCAGCGCCTTGACGCGGCCATGGTACAGATAGCCGCCGCGATCGAAGACGACGGACTTCACGCCCGCGGCCACGGCGCGCTGGGCCACGGCGCGACCCACCGCGGCGGCCGCGGCGGCGTTGGCGGTGGCGCCCTTCAGCGTTCCCTTGATCTCGCCCTCGACGGAGGAGGCGGCCACCAGGGTGCGCCCGGCGGTGTCGTCGATGACCTGCGCGGTGATGTGGTGCAGGCTGCGGAACACGGCCAGTCTCGGCCGCGCCTCCACGCCGGCGACACGGCGGCGGACGCGGCGGTGCCGCTTGTCACGCGCGGCGCGGCGATCGTGCTTGGTCAGCATCTCTACTTGCCCTTCCCGGCCTTGCCGGACTTGCCCGCCTTGCGACGCAGCCGCTCACCGCGGTAGAGCACGCCCTTGCCCTTGTACGGCTCGGGCTTGCGGAAGCTGCGGATCTTGGCGGCCACCTGGCCGACCACCTCCTTGTCCGCACCGCTGATGCGGATCTGGGTGGGCACGGGCACCTCGATGCTGATGCCCTCCGGCGGCGCGTAGCGGATGGGGTGCGAGTAGCCGAGAGTGAGCACCAGGTCGTTGCCCTGCTTGGTGGCGCGGTAGCCGACGCCGACCAGCTCCAGCTCGCGGGTGAAGCCCTGGCTGACGCCCGTCACCATGTTGGCGATGAGCGTGCGGGTGAGCCCGTGCTGGGCGCGGTGCAGGGTGCTGTCGGTGGGACGGGTCACGGTGATGACGCCGCCGTCGACCGCGATCTGCATCTGCGGCGAGAGGCTGCGCTCCAGGGTGCCGCGCGGGCCCTTGACCGCCAGGTGGCTGCCGGTCAGGGTGGCGTCGACGCCGCTGGGAACGGGGATGGGGAGCTTGCCGATTCTGGACATCTCTGTCAGCTACCAGACGTAGGCGACCACCTCGCCACCCAGGCCGGCACGCTGTGCTGCGTGGCCGGTCATCAGGCCGCGAGAGGTGGAGATGATGGCGACGCCCAGGCCGCCGAGCACCCGGGGGATCTCGGTCTTGCGCGCGTAGACGCGCAGGCCGGGGCGGGAGATGCGGCGCAGGCCGCTCAGCGCGCGGCCCTGGCGGGTGCGCGGCTTGAGGGTGACGGTCAGCACCTGGCCCACGCCGGGCTCGCCGAGGGCGAAGTCCTCGATGAAGCCCTCCTCCTTGAGCAGGCGGGCGATCTCCACCTTCATCTTGGAGACGGGCACGGTGCAGGTGCGGTGGTTGGCGGCATTCGCGTTGCGAATGCGGGTGAGCATGTCGGCGATGGTGTCGCTGGTCATCGTGCTCGGCCTACCAGGAGGACTTCTTGACGCCGGGGACCTGCCCCAGGGTGGCGTGCTGGCGGAAGCAGATGCGGCACATGCCGAACTTGCGCATGAAGGCACGCGGACGGCCGCAGATGCCGCAGCGGTGGTGCTCCTGCACCCGGTACTTGGCGGGTCGCATCGCCTTGGCGACCAGGGACTTCTTTGCCAACTTCTGTTCTGGTTACCTCACCATGCCGTATCGGCCGGGCGGCCGACGCGCGATGGCCGTTCCTATGCTGCCTGCTGCCCGGCCTTGCGGAAGGGCATGCCGAAATGGGTGAGGAGCGCGCGCCCCTCGTCGTCCGTCCTGGCGGTGGAGACGATGCAGATCTCCATGCCGCGGATGCGGTCGATCTTGTCGTAGTCGATCTCGGGGAAGACGAGTTGCTCGCGCATCCCCAGGGTGTAGTTGCCGTGGCCGTCGAAGGCCTTGGGGTCGATGCCGCGGAAGTCGCGGATGCGGGGCAGGGCCACGTTGACCAGCTTGTCGAGGAACTCGTACATGCGCCGGCCGCGCAGCGTGACCTTGATGCCGATGGGCATGCCCTCGCGCAGCTTGAAGGCCGCCACCGACTTGCGCGCCTTGATGACGATGGGCGCCTGGCCGGTGATGGTCTTGAGGTCGGCGCCGGCGGCGTCGATGGCGCGGCCGTTCTGGATCGCCTCGCCCAGGCCGATGTTGACCACGATCTTCTCCAGGCGGGGGACCTGCATGGCGTTGGAGTAGCGGAACTCCTTGACCAGCGCCGGGACGACCTCGTCCAGGTACTGCTGGTGGAGCCGCGGCTTCTGGCTGGTGGGGGCGGCCATCACACGGCACCTCGCTCGTAGCGCTCGCCGCAGTTCTTGCAGACGATGTGCACCGAGCCGTCGTCGAGGATCTGCTTGGCGATGCGGGTGGGCTTGTCGCAGCGGTTGCAGACCAGCATCACGTTGCTGTACGCGATGGGGGCGGCGAAGTCGATGACACCGCCCTGGATGTTGCCGCGCACGCCGGCCTTGGTGTGGCGCTTGAGCATGTTGACACCGGCCACGACGAGGCGCTGCTCCTCGGGGATGGTGCGCTCCACCTTGCCGCGCTTGCCCCTGTCCTTGCCGGCCAGCACCACCACGGTGTCACCGCTGCGGATGTCGAGCGGGCGGACATGGCCGTGCGCCCATCCCTCGTGCTGCAGGGCCACCTTGCGGCGCTGCTCGGGGGTGCGCCGGGTTCGTCGCAGGACCATGGCTAGAGGACCTCCGGCGCGAGCGAGACGATCTTCATGAAGTTGCGCTCGCGCAGCTCACGCGCCACCGGTCCGAAGATGCGGGTGCCGCGCGGGTTGTTCTGGGGGTTGATGAGCACCGCGGCGTTCTCGTCGAAGCGGATGTTGCTGCCATCCGGCCGCTGGAACTCCTTGGTGGTGCGGACCACCACGGCGCGCACCACGTCGCCCTTCTTGACCTGGGCGTTGGGCTGGGCCACCTTGACGGTGCCGATGATGACGTCGCCGACGGAGGCGTACTTGCGGTAGGAGCCGCCGAGCACGCGGATGCAGAGGAGCTCACGCGCCCCGCTGTTGTCCGCGACCTTGAGAACCGTCTCCTGCTGGATCATGGCTACTTGGCCCGCTCGATGATCTCGGCCACGCGCCAGCGCTTGTCCTTCGAGAGCGGACGGGTCTCGACGATGCGGACCCGGTCGCCCACGTGGGCGTCGTTGTTGTCGTTGTGCACCTTGAGGCGGGTGTTGCGGCGCACCACCTTCTTGTAGAGGGGGTGCGACTTCAGCTCCTGGATGACGACCACCGCGGTCTGGTCCATCTTGTCGCTGACCACCAGGCCCTCGCGCACCTTGCGGCGGCCGCGCGGCTGCACGGCGGTTGTCTCGGTCATGCGCGGGGCGCCTCCAGTTGCACGGTCATCACCCGCGCGATCTCACGGCGGATCTGCCGGATCTGCGCGGTGTTCTCCACCTGCCCGGTGGCCTGCTGCAGGCGGATCTCGAAGAGCTTGCGGCGCTGCTGCAGCAGGTAGGTCCGCAGCTCCTCGTCGTCCATGCCGCGCAGCTTCTCGAGCGCCTGGTCGTTCTTGCTCATGCCGTCGCCTCCGCCGCCTGCACCTCGGTGCCGACCTCCTCCTTCATCACGAAGCGAGTGCGGATGGGCAGCTTGTGCGCGGCGAGGCGCATCGCCTCCTTGGCCACCTCGGGGGTGACCCCGCTCATCTCGAAGAGGATGCGACCCGGCTTGACCACGGCCACCCAGCCCTCGGGCGAACCCTTGCCGGAACCCATGCGGGTCTCGGCCGGCTTCTTGGTGTAGGACTTGTCCGGGAAGACGCGAATCCAGATCTGGCCGCCGCGGCGCACGTGGCGGGTCATGGCGCGCCGGGCCGCCTCGATCTGCCGGTTGGTCATCCAGCAGACCTCGAGGGCCTGCAGACCGTAGGTGCCGAAGCTGATCGTGCTGCCGCGCTGGGCCATGCCGCGCCGGCGGCCGCGATGCATCTTGCGGAACTTGGTCCGCTTGGGCATCAGCATCGCGCTACTCCTCCTCGTCCGCCGGCGGGGCGGCCTTGGCCTTGGTCGCCGGCTTGCGGGTGGTGGTGGGCTTGCGCGCGGTGGTGGCCTTCTTGGACTTGACGGGGACGCGCTTGGGCGCCACCTCGGTGTCCTCTTCGGCGTCGTCGACCGCCTCGACCTCGGCCTCGACCTCGGCCTCGATCTCGACGTCGTCGACACCGGGCACGTCGAGCGAGCCGGTGACCTCGGCGTCGGTGGCGATCACCTCGGCCTCGCCCTCGGCGATCTCCGCGGGCGCCTCGGCCTTGGCGATCTTCTCCTGCTCACGCTGCAGCGCGGGCGGCTCCGGCGCCTCGACCACGGCGGGCGCGGGCGCGCGGCGCGGCGCGCGCGGCGCCAGCGTGGCCGACTGCGACGGGCCCTCGCCCCCGTCCTCGGCCGCGGCGGCCTCGCGCTGCGAGCGCGTGGTGCCGTCGGCGGCGATGGGCTCGCCGGTGGCGGTGACGAAGTCGCCCTTGTAGATCCAGACCTGCACGCCGATGCGGCCGAAGGTGGTGCGCGCCTCGGTGACGCCGTAATCGATGTTGGCGCGCAGGGTGTGCAGCGGCACGCGGCCGTCGCGATCCCACTCGCGGCGCGACATCTCGGAACCGCCCAGGCGACCGCTCACCTGGATGCGCACGCCCTTGGCGCCGGCGCGCATGGTGCGCATGATCGACTGCTTGATGGCCCGCCGGAAGGCGATGCGCTTCTCCAGCTGGGAGGCCACGTTCTCGGCCACCAGCTTGGCGTCCATCTCCGGGTTCTTGATCTCGTGGATGGTGACCCGGACCTTCTTGCCGGTGATCCGCTCCAGCTCGTCGCGCAGCGCGTCGACGGAGGCGCCCTGCTTGCCGATGACGATGCCCGGCTTGGCGGTCTGGATGACCACGGTGAGCTGATTGGCGGAGCGCTCGGTCTCGATGCGGGCCAGGCCGGCGTTGCGCAGGCGGCTGTTGATCAGCCGGCGCATGGCCAGGTCCTCGTGGAGGAGCTTGGTGTACTCCTTGTCGGCGTACCAGCGCGCCTCCCAGTTGCGGTAGACGCCGAGGCGGAAGCCGATCGGGTTGACCTTGTGGCCCATTACTCAGTTGCCTCGGTGGTGTTCTGCGTCTCGACGACGGGCGTCTCGGCGGGCTTGCGGGCCCGCGTGGTCGTGCGGCGACGCGTGGTTTCCGCAGATTTCGAGGCGGACGCGGTCTCCGGAGCGGGCGCTGCGGGCGCTGTGGGCGCGGCCACCGGACGGCGGGCGCGGCGCAGGCGCGGCTGCAGGTCGTCGGCGACGAAGCAGCGCAGGTGCGAGGTGCGCTTGAAGATGCTGTAGGCACGCCCCTGGGCGCGCGGCCGGAAGCGCTTGATGATGCTCGCCGCCTCGATCTCGATGCGCTTCACGCGCAGCGTGGTGCGGTCGAGGTTGTAGTTGTGCTCGGCGTTGGCGGCGGCCGACTTGATCACCTTGCTGACGTCCGTGGCCGCGGCGCGCGGGGTGAACTGCAGCACGCTGATCGCCTCGTCGACGGGCAGTCCCTCGACGAGCGCGGCCACCAGCCGCGCCTTGCGCGCGGTGGTGCGAACCCACTTGGCGGTTGCGACGACTTCCATTACTTCAGTGTGGTGCTGCGCTCGGTGTGATGGCCGTGCCCGCGGTACCTGCGGGTGACGGCGAACTCACCGAGCTTGTGTCCGACCATCGCCTCGGTGATGAACACCGGGACGTGCTTGCGCCCGTCGTGGACGGCGATGGTGTGGCCGACCATGTCCGGGAAGACGTCGCTGCGACGCGACCAGGTCTTGATGACCTTCTTCTCGCGCGTCTGGTTCAGGATCTGCACCTTCTTGAGCAGGTGCTCGTCGCAAAACGGGCCTTTCTTGGTGGAACGACTCATGATTCGTGCTTACTTCTTGCGCCGCCGCACGATCATGCGGTCGGTGGACTTGTTGTGCCGGGTGCGGTGGCCCAGGGCGGGCTGCCCCCACGGCGTCTGCGGGTTGCCGCCGGCGCCGCTGCGGCCTTCGCCGCCGCCGTGCGGGTGGTCGAACGGGTTCATGGTCATGCCGCGCACCGAGGGGCGGAAGCCGCGCCAGCGCATCTTGCCGGCCTTGCCCCAGTTCTGGTTCTCGTGGTCGACGTTGCCGACCTGGCCGATGGTGGCGGTGCAGCGCACGTCGACGCGGCGCATCTCACCGCTGGGCATGCGCAGAGTGGCGTACTGGCCCTCGCGGGCGAGCAGCTGGGCGCCGGTGCCGGCGCTGCGCACCAGCTGGCCACCCTTGCCCAGGGTGACCTCGATGTTGTGGATGGTCGAGCCCAGCGGGATGTTGGCCATGGGCATGGCGTTGCCCGGCCGCACCTCGGCGCCGGGGCCGGCCTGCACCATGTCACCGACACTGAGGCCGAGCGGCGCCAGGATGTAGCGCTTCTCGCCGTCGCGGTAGTGGATCAGGGCGATGCGCGCCGAGCGGTTGGGGTCGTACTCGATGGCCGCCACCTTGCCGGGCACGTCGAGCTTGTTCCGCTTGAAGTCGATGATGCGGTACAGCTTCTTGTGGCCGCCGCCGCGGTGGCGCACCGTGATGCGCCCGTTGACGTTGCGGCCGCTGAACTTCTTGAGGTGCTGCACCAGCGACTTCTCGGGCTCGCCGCGGGTGACCTCCTCGAAGGTCGACACCGACATGAAGCGGCGGCCGGGGCTGGTGGGCTTGTACTTCTTGATCGGCATCGCTTACACGCCCTCGAAGAGGCCTTTGATCTGCTGGCCCGGCGCCAGCGTCACGATGGCCTTCTTCCAGTCGGGGCTGTGGCCCTCGATCCGGGTCCTGCCGCGGCTGCGCAGGCGCACCTTGCCGCGGACGTTGACGGTGTTGACCGCGACCACCTCGATCTTCTGGTCGCTGAAGAGGTCCTCGATCGCCTTCTTGATCTCGATCTTGTTGGCGTCGGGACGGCAGCGGAAGACGTAGCGCCCGGCGGCCATGGCGGCGTAGGACTTCTCGCTCACCACCGGGCGGACCACGATCATGTCGGACGTGCGGCTGTTGCTCATGAGCCCAGCACCTCGGTGACGTGGTCCACCGCGTCGCGGGTGATCAGCACGGTCTCGGCGACCAGCAGGTCGCGGATGTTGAGGTTGCCGGCCAGGATCACGTTGACGTAGGGGATGTTGCGCGCGCTGCGCTCCAGCACCTCGTTGTGCGATCCCAGCACCAGCAGCACACGCCGGCCGGCGTCGAGGGCGCCGAGCAGGTCGACCACCGCGGCGGTGCGCGGCTCCTCCAGCTCGAAGCTCTCCAGCACGGTCAGCTCGCCGGCTGCCGCCTTGGCGCTCAGCGCGCCGCGCAGGGCCAGGCGGCGCTGCTTGCGCGGCATGTCCTGCTCGTAGCTGCGCGGGGTGGGGCCGAAGACGATGCCGCCGCCCTTCCACTGGGTGGCCCGGATCGAGCCCTGCCGGGCGCGGCCGGTGCCCTTCTGGCGGTAGGGCTTCCTGCCGCCGCCGCGGACCTCGCTGCGCGTCTTGGTGTCGTGCGTGCCCTGGCGGGCGTTGGCCAGCTGGCGCAGCAGCGCCTGGTGCATCACCGACTCGTTGGGGGTGACCTCGAAGACCTCGGGAGCGAGGTCGAGGGTGCCCTTCACCGAGCCGGTCTGGTCGACGACGTTCGCGGTTGCCATGGGTTAGAACGTCGCCTCCCTGTCATGCGCCCGCACCAGTACCACCGCATTGCGGTGGCCGGGCACCGAGCCCTTGACCAGCAGCAGGTTGCGCTCGGCGTCGACGCGGACGACCTCCAGGCCGCGCACGGTGCGCTGGGTGTTGCCCAGCTGGCCGGCCATCTTGAGGCCGCGCCAGGTGCGCGCGGCGTCGACCGAGCCCACCGAGCCGGGCTGCTTGATGTTGTGCGAGCCGTGGCTCACCGGGCCGCGGCCGAAGTGGTGCCGCTTGTGCTGGCCGGCGAAGCCCTTGCCCTTGCTGGTGCCGGTGACGTCGACCTGCTCGCCCGGGCTGAACACGCTGTCGATGGTCAGCGTGGCGCCCAGCTCCAGCTCACCGGCGTCGCGCAGCTCGGCGAGCTTCTGCATGGGGCGCAGGCCGGCCCGCTTGAAGTGGCCGTTGAGCGGCTTGGGAGTGCGCTTGGTGTGGCGCTCGCCGAAGCCGATCTGCACGGCCTCGTAGCCGTCGTGGGCGGCGGTCTTGCGCTGCACGACGCGGCACGGCCCGGCCTCCAGCACCGTCACGGGCACCACGGTGCCGCGCTCGGTGAAGAGCTGGGTCATGCCCACCTTGCGGGCAAGGATGCCTTTGCTCACAGCTTGATCTCGATGTTCACGCCCGAGGGCAGGTTGAGGCGCATCAGCGCGTCCACCACCTTCGGGTTGGGATCCAGGATGTCGACGATCCGCTTGTGCGTGCGCATCTCGAACTGCTCACGCGAGTCCTTGTCGATGAACGGCGAGCGGATGACGGTGTACTTGGAGATGCTGGTAGGAAGCGGCACCGGCCCCGCCACGCGCGTGCCCGTCCGTGTCGCCGTGTCGACGATCTTCGACGCGGCCTGGTCGAGCACTCGGTGGTCGTAGGCCTTGAGCCGGATGCGAATCTTCTGCGCCATGACGGGTGCCGCTTGGCTCCTACTTACTTGCTGATGCTGGTGACCGAGCCTGCACCCACCGTGCGGCCGCCCTCGCGGATGGCGAAGCGCATGCCCTGCTCGACGGCGATGGGGGTGATCAGCTCGATGTCCATCTCGATGTTGTCGCCCGGCATGACCATCTCGGTGCCCTCGGGCAGGCCGATGGTGCCGGTCACGTCGGTGGTGCGGATGTAGAACTGCGGGCGGTAGCCGGTGAAGAACGGCGTGTGGCGGCCGCCCTCGTCCTTGCTCAGCACGTAGACCTGGGCCTTGAACTTGGTGTGCGGGGTGATGCTGCCGGGCTTGGCCAGGACCTGGCCGCGCTCGACGTCGTCGCGCTTGACGCCGCGGATCAGGCAGCCGACGTTCATGCCCGCGTCGCCGGAGTCGAGCAGCTTGTGGAACATCTCGACGCCGGTGACCACGGTCTTGGTGGTGTCCTTGATGCCGACGATCTCCACCGGCTCGTTGACCTTGACCTGGCCGCGCTCGATGCGCCCGGTGACCACGGTGCCGCGACCCTCGATCGAGAACACGTCCTCGATGGGCATCATGAACGGCTGGTCGATGGGACGCTCGGGCAGCGGGATGTAGCTGTCGACGGCGTCCATCAGCTTGACCACGCCCTCGGCGGCGCCGGCGTCGCCCTCCAGCGCCTTGAGCGCGGAGACGCGCACGACCGGGATGTCGTCGCCGGGGAAGTTGTACTTGCTGAGCAGCTCGCGGACCTCGAGCTCGACCAGCTCGAGCAGCTCCTCGTCGTCGACCGCGTCGACCTTGTTGAGGGCGACCACGATGTACTTCACGCCGACCTGCGAGGCCAGCAGGATGTGCTCGCGGGTCTGCGGCATGGGACCGTCGGTGGCCGCCACCACCAGGATGGCGCCGTCCATCTGGGCCGCGCCGGTGATCATGTTCTTGATGTAGTCGGCGTGGCCGGGGCAGTCGACGTGCGCGTAGTGGCGGTTGGCCGTCTCGTACTCGACGTGCGCGGTGGCGATTGTGATGCCGCGCGCCTTCTCCTCCGGCGCGTTGTCGATGGAGTCGAAGGAGCGGAACTCGGCCCCGCCCTTCTCGGCGAGCACCTTGGTGATGGCGGCCGTCAGCGTCGTCTTGCCGTGGTCGATGTGACCGATGGTGCCGACGTTCACGTGTGGCTTGCTGCTGTCGTACTTCTTCTTGCCCATCTTCTCCGCTCTACGCTCCTGGAGTTGCTCTCGGTTCTCGCTCGGGGTGGATCTCTAGCTTCGCGCCTTGGCGACGATCTCCTCCGCGAGGTTCTGCGGAAGAGCCTGGTAGTGGTCGAACTGCATGGAGTAGTTGGCGCGGCCCTGCGTCATGCTGCGCAGCTGGGTCGCGTAGCCGAACATGTTGGCCAGCGGCACCTCCGCCTGCACCACCTGCGTGGTGATGCGCGAGGACATGCCGAGGATGTGTCCGCGGCGGCCGGTGAGGTCGCCCATGACGTCGCCCATGAAGTCCTCGGGCATGGTCACCTCGACCTTCATGATCGGCTCGAGCAACGTCGGCTTGGCCTTGCGCATGCCGTCCTTGAAGCCCATCGAGCCGGCGATCTGGAAGGCCTGCTCCGAGGAGTCGACCTCGTGGAACGAACCGTCGACCAGGGTGATCTTGACGTCCACGACCGGAAAGCCCGCGAGGACGCCGTTGTTCATGGCGTCGATGATGCCCTTCTCGGTCGGGGCGATGTACTCGCGCGGCACACTGCCGCCGACGATCTTGTTGACGAACTCGAAGCCCTTGCCCATCTCGTTGGGCTCCAGCTCCAGCTCGACGTGGCCGTACTGGCCGCGGCCGCCGGACTGGCGGATGAAGCGGCCGGTGCCGTGCGCCTTGGCGGCGATGGTCTCGCGGTAGGCGACCTGCGGCTTGCCCACGTTGGCGTCGACCTTGAACTCGCGCAGCAGGCGGTCGACGATGATCTCCAGGTGCAGCTCACCCATGCCGGAGATGACCGTCTGCGCGGTCTCCTCGTCGGTGCGCACGCGGAAGGTCGGGTCCTCCTGGGTCAGCTTGCCCAGCGCGGCGGACATCTTGTCCTGGTCGGCCTTGGTCTTGGGCTCGATGGCCACGCTGATCACCGGCTCGGGGAAGGTGATGTTCTCCAGGATGATGGGCGCGTTCTCCGCGCAGAGCGTGTCGCCGGTGGTGCTCTTGCGCAGGCCGATGGCGGCGGCGATGTCGCCGGTGCGGACCTCGTCGATCTCCTCGCGGTGGTTGGCGTGCATCTGCAGGATGCGGCCGACGCGCTCCTTCTCCCCCTTGGTCGCGTTGTAGACGTAGCTGCCGCTGCTGAGGCGGCCGCTGTAGACGCGGAAGAAGGTGAGGGTGCCGACGAAGGGGTCGGTCATGATCTTGAAGGCGAGCGCCGAGAAGGGCTGCTCGTCGTCGACGGTGCGCACCTTGACGTCGCCGCTCTTGGGGTCGTGCCCCTCGACGGCGGGCTTGTCGAGCGGCGAGGGCAGGAAGTCGACGATGGCGTCGAGCATCGGCTGCACGCCCTTGTTCTTGAGCGCGCTGCCGCAGAGCACGGGCACGATGCGCGTCGACACGGTGCCCAGGCGCAAGCCCTTGACGATGTCGTCGTGGCTGAGCTCCTCGCCCTCGAGGTACTTCATCATCAGCTCGTCGTCGGACTCGGCGACGGCCTCGAGCAGCTCGTGGCGGTACTTCTCGACCTGCTCGTGCATCCCCTCGGGGATCTCGTTGCGCTCCAGGGTGGTGCCCAGGTCGTCGGTGTAGACGATGGCCACCTGGTTGATCAGGTCGATCATTCCCTTGAAGTCGGCCTCGGAGCCGATGGGGAGCTGGATGGGGATCGGCGTGGCGCCGAGGCGCTGCTTGATGGAGTCGACGGCGGCGTAGAAGTTGGCGCCGATGCGGTCCATCTTGTTGATGAAGCAGATGCGCGGCACGCCGTAGCGGTCGGCCTGGCGCCAGACGGTCTCGGACTGCGGCTCCACGCCGGCCACGGCGTCGAAGACGGCCACGGCGCCGTCGAGCACCCGGAGGCTGCGCTCCACCTCGACGGTGAAGTCCACATGCCCGGGTGTGTCGATGATGTTGATGCGATGGCCGCGCCACTCCGCGGCAGTCGCCGCCGAGGTGATGGTGATGCCGCGCTCCTGCTCCTGGACCATCCAGTCCATGGTGGCGGCACCCTCGTGCACCTCACCCATCTTGTGGATGCGGCCGGTGTAGAAGAGGACGCGCTCGGTCGTGGTCGTCTTGCCCGCGTCGATGTGGGCCATGATCCCGATGTTGCGGGTCTTCTCGAGGGGGAACGCGCGCGTCGCGGTGGCGGGTGGCATTGCTTTGCTTTGGGTTACCTGAGCTCTAGTACCGGAAATGGCTGAAGGCCTTGTTGGACTCGGCCATCTTGTGGGTGTCTTCCTTGCGCTTGATCGAAGCGCCGACGCCGTTGGCGGCGTCCATCAGCTCGGAGGCGAGCTTGTCGGCCATGCTCTTGCCGTTGCGGCCCCGGGCGTAGCGGATGATCCAGCGACGCGCCAGCGCGGCGCGGCGGTCGTGGCGGATCTCCACCGGGACCTGGTAGGTCGCACCGCCGACACGCTTCGGCTTCACCTCGAGCACCGGGGTGACGTTGCGCATCGCCGTCTCGAACACGTCGAGCGGCTCACGGCGCGAGCTGCGGCGGATCTTCTCGAAGGCGTCGTAGACGATCCGCTCGGCGATGCTCTTCTTGCCGTTGAGCATCATGCAGTTGACGAACTTGGCCACTCCCGTGTTCCCGTAGATCGGGTCGGGGAGGATCGTGCGCTTGGTGATTCGCTGACGGCGCGGCATGGGGTTGGTGTTCTGTCCTTGTCGCTGTTCGACTGACCCGGCGCCGTCACGCGGGTCCTTTCGCGCTCCGGACTACCGGGGTTGATCTCTCAGGCCGCTGCTGCAGCCCGGCTGGAATTGCTGTTGCTCACCGCGCGGCCGCCTTCTCGCGCTTGGCGCCGTACTTGCTGCGGCCCTGCTTGCGGTTCTTGGTGCCGGCGGTGTCGAGGATGCCCCGGATGACGTGGTAGCGGACACCGGGGAGGTCCTTGACCCTGCCTCCGCGGATGAGCACCACGCTGTGCTCCTGGAGGTTGTGGCCGATGCCGGGGATGTAGGCGGTGACCTCCACCTTGGAGGTGAGGCGGACGCGGGCCACCTTGCGCAGCGCCGAGTTGGGCTTCTTGGGGGTCATGGTGTAGACGCGCACGCAGACGCCGCGGCGCTGGGGCGAACCCTTCAGCGCGGGGGCCTTGGTCTTCTTGGCGATCTGCTTGCGGCCCTTGCGGACCAGCTGCTGGATGGTGGGCACGGGGCTCCGTCGTGGTGTGTGGTCTTGACGCTGGTTTCTCGCGCCTGGGCCCGGGAGGTGCCGCGGGCGCGCGAAAAGGAGAAGGCGCCCGGAGGCGCGAAGGGGGAGCTTAGCAGTGGGCTGAGCGTCGCGTCAATTTGGGCGGGCGGGGGTGGGCTTGGAAGCCGCGCCAGCCCCGGCACATTGGCTCCGCCGGAGACCGCTCGTCGAACGCCTTCGGCGTCCGCGGCTCGCCCTCGGCTGGCGGGCCAGCCAGCCTGCGGGAGCTCCGGCTGCGCCAACGTGCCGCGTCTGTCGCTCTCGTGGTGCCGCCAACCTTGAGCTCGCCGAGATGGCGATACCTCTATTCCTTGTTGAGGCGGTAGAGGCGGAGCTCCTCTCCTTCTTCCGCCACGAGGGTGCCCTGCACCACCAGGAGTTCGAGGTGGGCGATGGTTTCGGTGAGGGCGAGGAGCTGGTTGGGGAGATCCAAATCTTCGTAGGGGCGGTGGCGGCGGGTCCAGGGGAGTTGTTTCGCTACTTCGTAGGCGGGGAGGGGGGCGGGGCGGAGGGAGTCGATGCAGGCGGTGAGGCGGGTGGCGTGGTGGTCGAGGAGGGCGGCGACGCGGTCGCGGAGGCC
>Ga0207699_10000309_pt1 | contig 26099 bp, 24 predicted proteins | sample LARL51metaG_FD_184344 | JGI IMG/M metagenome (GOLD analysis project Ga0207699, IMG submission 184344) | Corn, switchgrass and miscanthus rhizosphere microbial communities from Kellogg Biological Station, Michigan, USA - LAR L5-1 metaG... | ecosystem: Host-associated > Plants > Roots >...
CAAGATCACGGCAGAGTCGATCGCAGCGTCGGTGAAGGACGGCGGCACGCCGACATTCCTGGCGATCGATTCGGCCGAGGCGATCGCACAGAACCATCCCGTCTATGAGTCGACCGAAATTCCCGCGGGCACGTTCGGCGGCGCGCCCGTCCGGCCCGACGACGACGTGAAGACCATCAGTTTCAATCATCACATTGTCGCGCGCAAAGGCGTTTCCGAGGGCACGATCGCCGCCTTCACCCACCAGCTGTTTGCGGTCAGGCAGCAGCTCATGACCGAATTCCCGCTGGCTGCGAAGATCGAAACCCCCGACACCGACAAGGACGCCGTGATTCCGGTGCATCCGGGTGCCGCGGCCTTCGTCGACGGCGAGGAGAAGACCTTTCTCGACAGATACAGCGACTACATCTGGTGGGGCCTGATGGCGCTGTCGGCGACCGGCTCGATGGGCGCATGGTTCGCGGGCTATCTCAAGAAGGACGAGCGCAGCAACAATTCGTCGCTCCGCGAGCGCCTGCTCGACATGATCGCGGCGGCCCGCAAGAGCGAGACCACCGAGGAACTCGACACCATGCAGGCCGAAGCGGACAACATTCTCCGCGACACCCTGCATTGCTTCGAACATGGCGCGATCGAGGAGGGCTCGCTGACCGCCTTCAATATCGCGCTCGAACAGTTTCACCACGCCGTCGCCGACCGCCGGGCGCTGTTGATGAGCCTGCCGCAGAACCTGCGAACCGCATCGAGCGCCCAGTTCCGCGCCACCGGCACGCTTTAGACCCTGCCAAAGACCCTCATGGTCAGGAGCGCGATCTTGCGCGCGTCTGCGGACGATGCGGAGCCTGTCATCGGGCCGCCTTTTGCGCGGACCCGTTGGCATCGCTCGGCGAACCATGAGGCCCCGATGCAGACGTCCGGGCCTCATCCTTCGAGACGCTTGCCAAAGCAAGCTCGTCAGGACGAGGGGATAAGCCTCACTGTAATCCTTCCGTCATCAAATCTTTCTAGGTCTAGGCGCGCTTCAGCCCGACCAGAGAGGCGCCCATGACGTTCCGAATTCCTCGCAGGACTCTCCATACCCTGACCCGCCGCCGCTTTCTCAGCACGGCCGCCGCGACCGGCATCTCGACCATCGCGATGCCCTATCTCAGCCGTGCCGCCGACCGCCCCGTGGTGACGCATGGCGTGCAGTCCGGCGACGTCGGCACCGACGGAGGCGTGGTGTGGGCGCGCAGCGACCGGCCCGCGCAGATGCTGGTCGAAGTGTCGACCACCGAGTCATTCAAGAGCGTCCGCAAGCTGCCGCCGATCGCGGCGCTGCCGGAGAGCGACTTCACGGCAAAGATGCTGGTGGACAATCTGCCCAGCGGCCAGGACATCTTCTATCGGGTGAAATTCCGCGATCTCGCGCATACCGATGTCGAAAGCGAGCCGGTCGCCGGCCGCTTCCGCACCGCGCCCACGGACCGGCGCGACGTCTCTTTCGTCTGGGGCGGCGACGTCGCCGGCCAGGGCTGGGGCATCAATTCAGATGACGGCGGCATGTTCACCTTTTCGGCGATGCGCAAGAACAGGCCGGACTTCTTCATCCATTCCGGCGACACCATCTATGCCGACGGCCTGATCCCGTCGGAGGTCAAGCTTTCCGACGGCAAGATCTGGAAGAATCTCACCATCCCCGAGAAGGCCAAGGTCGCCGAGACGCTGGACGAGTTCCGCGCCGCTCACAAGTACAATTTCCTCGACGAGAATGTGCGCGCCTTCAACGCCGAGGTGCCGATCTTCGTGCAATGGGACGACCACGAGGTCACCAACAACTGGTCGGCGTCAAAAGACCTGCCGGCGGCCTACAAGGAGCGCAACATCGCGCTGCTGGCTGCGCGTGCCCAACGTGCCTTCCACGAGATGTATCCGATGCGCGAAAGCGTCGTCGAGCCGGGCCGGGTCTATCGCACCCTGAGCTACGGGCCGCATCTCGATGTCTTCATGCTCGACGAGCGCAGCTATCGCGGCCCCAACGGGCCCAACCAGCAGACCGAATATGGCCCGGACGCCTACTTCATCGGTCCCGAGCAGATGCAGTGGCTGAAGCGGGCACTGCTCAATTCGCGCGCGACCTGGAAGGTGATCGCCTCCGACATGCCGCTCTCGCTGATCGTCTATGACGACGCCACCAACCGGAAGGGCTCGGAAGCGTTCGCACAGGGCGACGGCCCGCCGCGCGGCCGCGAACTCGAGATCGCGGAGATCCTGCGCTTCATCAAGACCGCGCCGATCCAGAACACGGTGTGGCTGACCGCCGACGTGCACTACGCGGCTGCGCATTACTACGACCCGAACAAGGCGCAGTTCCAGGATTTCGATCCGTTCTGGGAATTCGTCTCCGGTCCGCTGCATGCCGGCACGTTCGGGCCGAACGAGCTCGACAACACCTTTGGTCCCGAGGTGCGCTTCATCAAGGCGCCGGGGCTCGACAAGCAGAATCTGCCGCCGTCGGCCGGCATGCAGTTCTTCGGCCATGTCAAGATTGAGGGTGCGACCGGCCAGATGACGGTCACGCTGCGCGACCGCGCCGACGTCGCGCTGTGGTCGACCACGCTCGATCCAAAGCTGGCCTGAGCGTAACTTGACTGTTTCCCCCCGACCGCAATCCACCTACCGCGCTTCCCGCTCAGTTTGATTCACTCGTCGTCGGAAGCGCAGTAGATTCTTGCATTTGGCGCATGTCTCGATCGGCGAGCCGGATTCCACTTCGCCGGGACATGCGCTAAAGTGGGTGTCATGGGGGGAACTGGCCTGCATGCGGCGTTCGACCTCGCCGCCTGGCTCGCCGCCGCGGCTGCGGCATTCTGGCTGTCGCGGCGGAAGAACCTGCACTTTCCGCGGCAAAGCCTGGAGCTGCGCTATGTCGCGGCTCTGCTCTGCGGCGCCGGCCTCGGCGCTTTCCTGTTCGGCACGCTCAATCTTTGGCTGTCAGGACAGAGCGGGATCGCGCGGTCCGTCGAAGGCGCGCTGGCCGGCGGCATCGCCGCCGTCGAACTGCACAAATGGCTGGCGGGAATCTCGGTCCGTACCGGTGCGCGCTTCGCGCTGCCGCTTGCCGTCGGCATCGCGGTTGGGCGGCTCGGCTGCTATTTCGCAGGGCTCGACGATTTCACTTACGGCACGCCCACGGCGCTGCCCTGGGGCCACGATTTCGGCGACGGCATTTTGCGCCATCCGGTCCAGCTCTATGAAAGCGCCGCGATGGCCGCGTTCGCGATCGTCTATGTGGTTGCCGTTTTGCGGCACTCCGACGTCATCATCGAAAACGGCTTCTATCTCGCGCTCGCCTATTACGGGCTGCAGCGCTTCGCCTGGGAATTTCTCAAGCCATACGGCCCCGTGCTCGGCCCGCTCACCCTGTTCCATCTGCTGTCGCTGGCCGTCCTTGTCTACGCGCTCGTCATGTTGGCGAGGGCGCCGTCCCTGAGGCTCACAGATGAACGCGCCGCTGCGTAGATCCCGTCCCTACATCTTCTGGGGCCAGACCCAATCGCTGTGCGAGACCTGTCTCGCACTGGTGCCGACCAAGATCCAGCTTCTGGGGGACGAGGTCTGGTACGAGAAGCGATGCCGCGAGCACGGCGTGCAATCGACCCTGGTCTCGACCGATTCAGCCTATTGGCGGCTCTGCAAGGACTACATCAAGCCGGGCGACAAGCCACTCACCTTGCAGCGGCGCACCGAGTATGGCTGCCCGTTCGACTGCGGACTGTGCCCGGATCACGAGCAGCATTCCTGCCTCGCTTTGATCGAGATCACCGAGCATTGCAATCTCACTTGCCCGGTCTGCTTTGCCGGCTCCTCACCGGCACGAACCGCTTTCACGCCACTGCCAAAGATCGAAAAGATGCTCGACGCGTTGGTGGCGAGCGAGGGCGAGCCCGACCTGGTGCAGATTTCCGGCGGCGAACCGACCTTGCATCCGGATTTCTTCGCCATCCTGGACGCGGTACGCGCCCGGCCGATCCGCCATGTCATGATCAACACCAACGGATTGCGGATCGCGCGCGAGCCGGACTTCGTGGCCCGGCTCGCGGAAAATCGGCGCGGGCTCGAGATCTACCTGCAGTTCGATTCGCTGAAGCGCGATGCCCTGATCAATCTGCGCGGCGCGGACTTGCGATTGATCCGCCGCCAGGCGCTGGAGAACCTGGAACGGCACCGCCTCTCGACCACGCTGGTCGCCACCATCAAGCGCGGCGTCAACGACCGCGAGGTCGGCGATATCGTCCGTCACGCCCTGCAATGGAGCTGTGTGCGCGGCGTGACGCTGCAGCCGGTGCAGGACGCCGGCCGCAACGAGAATTTTGCCAAGGACCGCGACCGCATCATGCTGTCGGACATCCGGCAGCGCGTGATCGAGACCGGCGTGTTCGGGGCGAACGACATGATCCCGCTGCCCTGCAACCCGGAGAGCATCTCGATCGGCTACGGGCTGCGCAACGGCGAGAGCGTGCTGCCGCTGACCTCGCTGATCCCGCAGGAGCAACTGCTCGCGGTCATGCCCAATACGATCAGCCCGGAGAAATACCCGGCATTGCGGGAAAAATTCATCGAGCTGTTCTCGCTGTCGTCGGGTCCGCTCAACACCGGCGAGCGCGTCGCCGAATTGCTGTGCTGCCTGCCGACCTTCCAGGTACCCGACGGGCTCGCTTACGAGAACGTCTTTCGCGTCACCATCGTGCAGTTTCTCGACCGCTTCAATTTCTGCGTCGGCAACGTCAAGCGCTCCTGCATCCATTTCGTCACGCAGGATGGCGAGATCATCCCATTCGATACCTACAATCTGTTCTATCGGGACGGGCGGATCGGCGAGATCCGCGCCCGGTTGGCCGGGAGCTGACTGATCATGAGCGACGACGAGCAAAGGCCGATCATCCCCCCTCCGCCTGAGCGCAGCGGCTGCGTCACTGCGCTGATCGGGATCATCGGAGTCATCCTGCTGCTGCCCGGCCTGTGCGCCCTGATTTTCGCCTCCGGTTCGGGTTCCAGCAGTGAACTCTTGCCGTTCATCTTGTTCGGCTTGATCGTCGCGATCTTCGGCGTCCTGATGATCGTGGCAGCGATCCGTCGGGCCTCGCGCCCGTGACCTCGGCACGGCCCGGCTCCGTCGGCTGATGTGGTGTTATTCGCTCACCGCGCCGAACCGCTGCAACACCAGCAGCAGCGCCGCCGTCGTGCAGGGCTTTTGCAGCCGCGGCCGGTCCGCGAAGGCGCGCGGCACGTTATCGCTGCCGTAGCCCGTGACGAAGACGAAGGGGATTTTCTGCACCGCGAGCTTTTCGGCGATGGCAAAGCTGTTTTCATGCCGCAGCCCGACGTCGAGCAGGGCAAGATCAGGCGCACGCATAGCGAGCATGTCCAAAGCACGGGCGACGCTCGACGCGGTGCGCGCGCTTTTCACGCCGAGGCGAAGGACGGTCTCCTCGAGGTCGAGCGCGATGATCGGATCGTCCTCGACGATCAGCACGTCGTTGGGCAGGCTGGCCATATGTTTCAGCGGGTTCCATGGGTCAGGACGGCCCATTGTCGACGCCTCCTTACAAGCACACCGACGGGATCCAGCCCGATCTGAGCACCTCCCCTGGCTGCCGTCTGTTCACTTGTCGACATTCAGCGGGAACCGATTGGTCTATGGACGCTTGGTGGGAACAGGGAGGACAACGCATGCTCACCCGACGCGACGCGGCGGCCGAAGTCGGTGACCGCCCATACAACAATCTGTTGCGCCGCCTCGACCGCGCCGATTTCGCACTGGTGGAACCGTATCTGACCCTGCACAACGCCGCGGCGAGCGAGCTGCTCTACAATCCCGGCGATGACGTCGATACCGTCCACTTTCCCTGCGGCCCGGCGCTTGCAACCTATCTGGTGTCCAACGAGGACGGCCGCGACGTCGAGACCATCCTGGTCGGCCGGGAGGGCGCGGTCGGCGGGATCGTCAGCCAAGGTTTTCTGCCGGCCTACACACGCGTCGTCGTCAAGTTCGGCGGCACGTTCGTGAAACTGCCGATGGTCAGGCTCCAGGCTGCCAAGCTGAAGTCCTTGACCCTGCGCAACGTCTTCGCCCGCTATGCGGACTGCATGATGGCGCAGATGTTCCAATCGACCGCCTGCAACGCGATCCATTCGATCGAACAGCGCACTGCCAAATGGATCGTTTCCGCAATGGAGCGTACCGATGGCGAGGACGCCGTGCCGCTGACCCATGAGCAGCTGGCCACCCTGCTCGGGGTCGGCCGCTCCTATGCCAGCCGGGTGCTCCAGACCCTCAAGGTCGAAGGCATTCTGGAGACCCGCCGGGGCACCATCCTGGTACGCGACCGCGCCGCCCTGCAGGCGCGAGCCTGCCTCTGCAACGAATCCGTCAAAAACCACTTCGAGGAGGTCCTGCGCGGCGTTTACCCTACCGCAGAGCTGGACGGCGCCTGAGCCGTTCCGGTCGACCGGCCGTAAAACAACCCATTGTTTTTTGGCGTTTTCTGAATATATTGCGCCGCAACGTGTAGGGTGTGCCCGGTCCGGTCGGCCGGGCTTCCTTTTTGGGGCCAGGTGGCCCTGTTCGATTCCGCCAAGCGTCATGCGCCGGACGACGTCCCAGTGTAGGGATTGCGGGAGCATGTGACCATCGCACGACCGATAAAGAAGCCGCCATGAACCTTCGCAACGTCGCCATCATCGCCCACGTCGACCACGGCAAGACCACGCTGGTCGACCGCCTCCTGCAGCAGTCCGGAACCTTCCGCGAGAATCAGAAGGTCGCCGAGCGCGCAATGGACTCCAATGACCTGGAGCGCGAGCGGGGCATCACCATTCTGGCCAAGGCCGCCTCGGTGGCCTGGAAGGATACCCGCATCAACATCGTCGACACGCCGGGCCACGCCGATTTCGGCGGCGAGGTGGAGCGCATCCTCAACATGGTCGACGGCGCGCTGGTGCTGGTGGACGCCGCCGAGGGTCCGCTGCCGCAGACAAAATTCGTGGTCTCCAAGGCGCTCAAGGTCGGGCTGAAGCCGATCGTCGTCATCAACAAGGTTGACCGCCCCGATGCGCGGGCGACCGAGGTGATCAACGAGGTGTTCGACCTGTTCGCGGCGCTCGACGCCAGCGAGGAGCAGCTCGATTTCCCGATTCTCTACGGCTCCGCCAAGCAGGGCTGGATGGCGGAGAGCCCGGAGGGCCCGAAAGAGGCCGGCATGCAGCCGCTGTTCGACCTGATCCTGCGCCACGTCCCGGCGCCGCAGATCGAGCCCGGCCCGTTCCGGATGATCGGCACCATTCTGGAGGCCAATCCCTATCTCGGCCGCATCATCACCGGCCGCATCACCTCGGGCCTGATCAAGCCGAACCAGCAGATCAAGGTGCTCTCGGCCGACGGCAAGGTGATCGAGCAAGGCCGCCTCACCAAGATTCTGGCCTTCCGCGGCATCGAGCGCACCCCGCTCGACGAGGCCGAGGCAGGCGACATCGTCGCCATCGCAGGGCTCACCAAGGGCACCGTCGCCGATACCTTCTGCGACCCCGCGATCGAGGCGCCGCTGCCGGCGCAGCCGATCGATCCGCCGACCGTGTCGATGTCGTTCATCGTCAACAACTCGCCGCTCGCCGGCACCGAGGGCGACAAGGTGACCAGCCGCATGATCCGCGACCGGTTGCTGCGCGAGGCTGAAGGCAATGTCGCGCTGCGCGTGACCGAATCGGCCGACAAGGATTCGATGGAGGTCGCGGGCCGCGGCGAATTGCAGCTCGCGATCCTGATCGAGACCATGCGCCGCGAGGGGTTTGAGCTCTCGGTGTCACGGCCCCGCGTCGTGTTCAAGAAGGATGATGCCACAGGCAGCCTGCAGGAGCCGATCGAGGAAGTCGTGATCGACGTCGACGAGGAGCATTCCGGCGTCGTGGTACAGAAAATGAGCGAACGAAAAGCGGAATTGATCGAGATGCGACCGTCCGGCGGCCATCGCCTGCGCCTGGTGTTCTATGCGCCGACGCGCGGCCTGATCGGCTATCAGGGCGAGCTTTTGACCGACACCCGCGGCACCGCGATCATGAACCGCTTGTTCCACGGCTACGCGCCCTTCAAGGGCGAGATCCAGGGCCGCCGCAACGGCGTGCTGATCTCCAACGACCAGGGCGAGGCGGTGGCCTATGCGATGTTCAAGCTGGAGGATCGCGGCCCGATGATGATCGAGCCGGGCTGGAAGGTCTATCGCGGCATGATCGTCGGCGAACACACCCGCGACAACGACCTCGAGATCAACGTGCTCAAGGGCAAGCAGCTCACCAACATTCGCACCACGTCGAAGGACGAGGCGGTGCGGCTGACCCCGCCGATCCGGATGACGCTGGAAAAGGCGCTCGCCTATATCGAGGACGACGAACTCGTCGAGGTGACGCCGAAATCGATCCGCCTGCGCAAGAAGTTCCTGGACCCGAACGAGCGCAAGCGCGCCGAAAAGGCCCGGGAGGCCGTCGCTTAACCCCTTGGCTTGAAAACAAGAATTCGTCATGGCCGGGCTTGTCCCGGCCATCCGCGTCTTGGATACTGGCGGGAAGGATGTGGATGCCCGCGACAAGCGTGGGCATGACGACTAAGTAGAGTGAATGTCCCTCCCCTCCTCCGTCGATGTCGCCATCATTGGCGCCGGTGCCGCTGGCCTCGGCGCGGCACATGCGCTGAAGGGCTCCGGCCTCTCCATCGTCGTCCTGGAGGCGCGCAATCGCGTCGGCGGGCGCGGCCACACCATCATAGCCTCGCCCGAGGTGACGTTCGATCTCGGCTGCGGCTGGCTGCATTCGGCCGACAGGAATGCGTTCGTGGCGATCGCCGCACAGCTCGGCTTTACGATCGACAAGGCGATCCCGCCGTGGCGCGAACGCGTGCTCGATCGCGGCTTCCCGCCCGACCAGCGCGCCGCGTTCCTGCGCGCGCTGGAAGAGTTTTATGATCGCGCCGAGCAAGCCGCGACGTCCGGCCGCGACGCACCGGCGGATAGCTGCCTCGAACCGGGCAATCGCTGGAACCCGATGATCCATGCGATCTCGACCTATGTGAACGGTGTCGAGCTCGACCGGGTGTCGCTGCTTGACATGGACGCCTATGAGGATACCGGAATCAACTGGCGGGTCCGGCGCGGCTATGGCGCGCTGATGGCGGCTTACGGCGCGTCGCTGCCGCTGGCGCTCGATTGCGCGGTCATGCTGATCGACCATGCGGGCAAGAAACTGCGCATCGAGACGTCGCGGGGAACGCTCGCCGCGTCCAAGGCGATCGTCACGGTGCCGACCAACCTGATCGCGGACGAGGCGATCCGCTTTGCGCCGGCGCTGCCGGCAAAGGTCGAAGCCGCGGCCGGCCTGCCGCTCGGGCTGGACAACAAGGTGATGCTGGCGCTCTCCGAGCCCGGCGATCTGCCGCGGGACGGCGGACTGCGCGGCCCGACCATGCGCGTCGAGATGGGCGGCTTTCACCTGCGCCCGTTCGGCCAGCCCTGCATCGAGGGCTTTTATGGCGGGCATTTTGCGCGCACCCTGGAGGAGGCCGGCGAAGGCGCACTCGCCGCCCAGGCGATCGACGAAGTCGTCGCGCTGCTCGGCAATGATTATCGCAAAAAGCTCAAACCGCTTGCCGAATCGCGCTGGGGCCACGACCCCTACGCCCGCGGCGCCTATTCGCATGCGCTTCCCGGCCACGCCGACAAGCGCGCAGCGCTTGCTGCGCCCGTCGACGGCCGGCTGTTCTTCGCCGGAGAAGCCACCTCACCGAACTTTTTTTCGACGGCCCATGGCGCGCATGACAGCGGCGCGCGCGCGGCGCGGGAGGTGATGGCCGCGATCGGTAGCTCTCGATAGGTCTCGTCATTGCGAGCCAACGGGTCGGCGCAAAGCGCCGCCCGATGATAAACTCCGCGAAGCAATCCAGAACCGCTCCGAGGTGACAGTCAGGATTGCTTCGGCGCTTACGCGCCTCGCAATGACGGAGAGCTACTCGATCACCCGTGCGCGCAGATCCGCGTCCGGCACCATGCAGGCATCGTATTTGCCGAAAATCTTGTAGCGGTTGCGCGCGATGAGGCGATAGACCGCGTCGCGCAGCGGCTTTGGCACAAAAAACAGCGCCCGCGCCCAGCGCCAGCCCGGCAGGGTCGAGAGTACAGTGAGCGCGGCATCCGACTGCAAATGCGCCCTGCCGCCATGGATCACTGCATTGGTATCGGGATCGGCGGGGTCGATGCCGAGGGTGCGCGCCAGCCGCGCGCCGTAAGGCGACTGGACGGTGGTGAAGCGGAAGCGCTTTTCCACGTCGCGCGTCACGACGAAATCGACCCAGCGCGAGCAGAACACGCACACGCCATCGAACAGGATCACATCGTCGTCGGGCCAGATCTTCGTCATCGATTGTCCAGCATCGCAAGCCCCACGCCCATCAATACGATTGCGGGCCCGGTCTTGACCAGTGCGCCCAGCGGCTCGATCCATAAATCCGGCGTGAGCAGCGCGGTTCCCGCCATGTAACCGAGCGACACCACGATCCCGGCGGCGAGGCCGAACGCCGCGGTTCTGCGAAACGCGATCGCTACACCGATGCTCATGTCCATCAGGCTGGTGATGCCGGCAAGCGGCGCGACCAGCGACGACGGAAAATCGTGCGTGGCGAGGATCGCCTTGGTCGCCGGAAACGAGATCACCAGCGCGATGAAGCCGGAGAGGGTCCAGAACAGCGCGAGGCTCGCGATGATGAGCGGTTTTAGCAGGAACAGCCGCGAAAACCATTTGTCCTGAATGCTCGCCGGCCGCGCGAGCGTCTGCGCAATCGTCCTGGGCACGATGCGGATCGCCGTCATCCACGGCCCGGGGTCGCCGGTGACGCCGCGCCGCAGTTCGGCAAGCGCGGTCGAGCGCAGCGGCGGCTGCCAGCCGAGATGAGTTGCGAGGTCGCCGAACCTCACCCCGACATCGAGCAGGACCCGGGGCAAAGTGATGCGCGGCGCTTTGGCCGTACCGCAGGCACGCCGAAAGTGTTCGATCACGCCGCCGAGCGTGATCGGCTGCGGCTGCATCAAATCCCAGGTCACGGCGCGAATCGCCTGCTCGTCGATCTCGCGCGCGGCGAGCCAGGCGACGGTCGCCGCGATGTCCTCAACCGCAACCGGCTGGAACGGCGTTGCGGTTTCCTTGGCGGGCAACTCGAACGGAAAAGCGGCCAGCGCCCGCATCAAGGCGCTGCCGCCATAGGCGTTTGGTGCGATCACAAAACCGGGCCGCAGGATCGCGTAGGCAACGCTGGACGACGCGATCAGCCGCTCGGCCTCGCGCTTGCTGCTCGAAAATGCGGTGCGATCCTCCTGCGCATCGCCGGGGATGGAGATTTGGATCAGGCGGACTGCGCGGCCGCTCTGCCCGATGGCGTCCAGCAGTCGCGCCACGAAATCACGATGCACGACATTCGTGTCGCTGCCCGGGCCGTCCTGCAGCACGCCAATACAATTGACGATCGTGTCTGCTGTGTGATCGCGCATCAGCCGCGCCAGATCCGCTGCAGCCAGCGACAGGATCGGAATTTCCAGGTCGAGCGCACCCGCGCCTTGCGACGCCGTAAAATGTCGCGCGAGCCCGATCGCACAAAATCCCCGCGCGCGCAGATCATCGGTCAGATAGCGCCCGATCAGGCCGGAGGCGCCGAACACGAGAACGTTCCGCCGTTGCATCTGATCGGTCATGCGCGCTTAAAACTCCGGCTTGGCGATCATCAGCCAGAGAATGATCATGACGGAGCCGAAGCCGGGAATACCAGACCAGACCCAGCGTCGGAACAGGACGAAATAGCGCGGCGGCAGGGCTTTTCCGCCCGCCTCCGCGGCGCGGGCCAGATTGCGCATTTCGATCTGCATGAAGATCACTGGCACCCAGAACAGGCCGGCCAGCGCATAGAGCGCCAGCGAAACGACCAGCCAGTGCTCCGTGACCGGCACGGCCGTCAGCATCATCAACAAGCCGCCGGTGACCGGCTGCAGGATCACCGCGGTCAGCGTGAACAACATGTCGGCGACCACGACGGTGCCCGCCGTGCGCGCGATGAACGCTGTGTCGCGGCTGAGATCCGCCATCAGCATGAAGAAGGCGATGCCGCTTCCCGTGCCGAGAATCACGATCGCGCCGAGCACGTGCAGATACTTGACCAGGAAATAGAGCGTCATCGCTTGCGCACCGGCTTCTGTCCGCCAAAACCCAATGCATTCCCCTGAGCAATCCCTAAGGCGCGGTCGAGCTCCGCCGCGGCCAGTTTGACGCCGCTTTCGGTCTCGGCCAGCCAGTGCCCCTCGCTGCCCGACGCCGGCAGCGTTTTGAGCTCGACCTTGCCGCCGCCGGCGCGAAAGGCCGCCGCAAGCTGATCGGAGAACGCCGGCGGAAAGTAGCTGTCATTGGCGGCGACCAGCCAGGTCACCGGAACGCGCGCACCCGCGCCGAACGCTTTCGCCGCTGACATCAAGGTGTGCGGTGCACAGAGCTTTCCCGGAACGTCATTGGCGTGGCCGCCGCGGCCGGCGGCAAAGACGATGATCGCCGAGACGATCTTCGGGTCTTCGCCCGCAAGCGCCAGCGCGCCCCAGCCGCCGGCGGAATGGCCGATGACGGCCGCCGGCTCCTTCAGGATGAACGGCTGCCCGCGCAAGAATTGCAGCGCCACGGCAATCTGGTCGGCGGTGGCCCGACCCGACCGCGCGTAGTCCGCCTCGTCGCAGCCGCCCTGGTCTTCCAGATAGCTCCCCCGGGTTGCACCGTGCCCGAGACGTTCCGGCACCAGCACGGCAAAGCCGCGCGCAACGAGCTGTTCTGCCAGCGCGCGATACTCGGGCTGTGGCGTTTGCGCGCGTCGCAGCACGTTCTCGGTCGAGGCGTGCGCGATGACGGCGAGGCGGAATGGCCCGTCGCCGGGCGGGCGATACAGCACCGCATATGCCGCGACGCCGGCCTCCGGCGACGGAACGAGCCAGGCTTGTTCGCGAAACGGCGCGCCTTCGCTGCCTGATGGCCCCAGCGCAGGTTGCGGCAGCGCCATCCTCGCCGGAAACAGAGCGAGCATGAGCAGAGCCAAACGCATTTTCCACGACCGCATCATCGTCCCTGAGCTCGGGTGGTATCGCGATGGGAAGACTACCTGCTCATGGTCCAAATCCCGCGCGGTTTCTGACACCGGAGTTACTCAACCGGGCAGTTGGAAAGTGCAAATAGCCCCCTCAAACACCTCGAATTGCGGTACGGGCACGCTTCTGTCCCTTTTCGGCACAATTCCAGCCGCCAAACTGATGCAGAAAATCCACAGGTTAACTGATCTTTAACGATAGACCTTGAAGGGAGCCCGGCGACTTGCTTTGATCGGAGACATGAGCACAACGCTAATCGAGGTACGGCCGGCCAAAGCTGCGGATGCAGCCGCGGTGGCGTCTACTCACGACGAAGCCTGGCGCGCAGCCTATCAGGGGATCATTCCCGGCGGCGAGCTGGAGAAACTGATCAACCGGCGCGGTCCGCATTGGTGGGACAGCGCGATCCGCAAGGGCAGCCGCGTCAGCGTGCTGGTGTTCGGCGACAAGATCGCCGGCTACGCCAATTATGGCCGCAATCGCGCCCGCAGCCTGCATTTCGACGGCGAAATCTACGAGCTGTATCTGCGCCCTGAATTCCAGGGCCTCGGCTTCGGACGGCGCCTGTTCACCGCGGCGCGCCGCGACCTCGTGCAGAGCGGGTTGAAGAGCATGGTGGTGTGGGCGCTCTCCGACAACGAGCCGGCGACTGAATTCTACCGCACGCTCGGCGGCCGCATGGTCGCCCGCTCCTCCGAGCGGTTCGGACCGAAGTCGCTCGACAAGGTGGCTTTCGCCTGGACCAACTAAGCCTCTTGGGCGTGCGGCCGCGTTTACCGACGGCCGCCAAAATTCTCCGATCCCATTGATTTGCAGTGCAATCGAGCGCACAACCGGCCGGTCATCATACGGTCCGGTGCTTGATGCTGTCTCGACCCATTGCCGGGTGGAAGCGCGAGGCTCATTGATCGCCTCGACCAAATCCCAACGGAGCCATTCATGCGTATCGACGCGATCCCGATCGGGATCGACCCGCCGCGGGAAGTGAACGTCATCATCGAAGTGCCGGTCGGCGGCGAACCGATCAAGTACGAGATGGACAAGGAAGCCGGCACGCTGGTCGTCGACCGCTTCCTCTATACGGCGATGCGCTATCCGGGCAATTACGGCTTCATCCCGCACACGCTCTCGGGTGACGGCGATCCCTGCGACGTGCTGATCGCCAACACGCGCGCGATCGTGCCGGGCGCCGTCATGAGCGTGCGTCCCGTGGGCGTGCTGCTGATGGAAGACGAAGCGGGCGGCGATGAGAAGATCATCGCGGTGCCCTCGTCAAAACTGACCAAACGGTACAGCAAGGTGCAGAGCTACAGCGACCTGCCCGAAATCACGCTGCAGCAGATCCAGCACTTCTTCGAGCACTACAAGGATCTCGAACCCGGCAAATGGGTGAAGGTGCTGCGCTGGGGCTCGGCTGAAGACGCGTTCAAGCTGATCGAGGAAGGCATCGCGCGGGCGAAGAAGTGACGCTTCTTCCCCCTCCCCCGCTTGTGGGGGAGGGCCGGGGTGGGGGCAGTAACGAGCACTGAGCTCGCGGCTTTCCCCCTCTCCACCTCTCCCCCCGCAAGCGGGGGAGAGAGCCGAGCGGAGTTCGCGGCTCACACCGCAGGCCGCGGCAACCCTGCAATCGCGCAGGCCGCGCGCAGCGTGTTCACCAGCAGGCAGACCACCGTCATCGGCCCGACGCCGCCCGGCACCGGCGTGATCGCACCGGCAATCTCCGCTGCCTCCTTGAAGTCGACATCGCCGACCAGCCGCGTCTTACCGTCACCAGTGGGAATGCGGTTGATACCGACGTCGATCACGGTCGCGCCCGGCTTGATCCAGTCCCCGCGCACCATCTCGGGCCTGCCGACGGCGGCGTAGACCAGATCGGCCTGCCGGCAGAGTGTTGGCAGATCGCGCGAGCGCGAATGCGCAATCGTCACCGTCGCATTCTCGTTGAGTAGCAGTTGCAACAGCGGACGGCCGACCAGGTTGGAGCGGCCGACGACGAGCGCGTTCATGCCTTCGAGCGAGGCATGCACGGTCTTGCTCAGGATGATGCAGCCGAGCGGCGTGCACGGCGACAGCGCGGCAAACCCGCCGGCGAGCCGGCCCGCATTGTGCGGATGCAGGCCATCGACGTCCTTGGCCGGATCGATCGCGTTGATGACGGCTTCGGTGTCGAGCGCCTTCGGCAGCGGCAGCTGCACCAGGATGCCGTGTACGGCCGGGTCGCGGTTGAGCTGCGCAATCAGGGCCAGCAGATCATCCTGCGCGACATCGGCCGGCAGCCTGTGCTCGAACGAAGCCATTCCCGCGTCCTGGGTCTGCTTGTGCTTGCTGCGGACGTAGACTTCGCTCGCCGGGTCGTTGCCGACCAGCACCACGGCCAGGCCGGGCGCCAGGCCGTGATCGCGCCTGATCCGCGCAACTTCGGCGGCGACGCGACTGCGCAGTTCCGCGGCAATGGCTTTTCCATCGATGATCCGGGCCGTCATCTTGATCCTTTGTCGGTGTCTGTCATGAACGGGTGTTCGCCGAGATCAGCGCCTGCAGCGCGTCGGCGAGCGCTGTGCCGTCACCGTCGACCGCGATCTGCTTCAGGCGCGAGGTCGCGCCCGATACCAGCCGCACACGCCCCTTGGGCACACCGAGCGATTTCGCCAAAAGCTCCGTGACGGCGCGGTTGGCCTCGCCGCCATCGGCAATCGCGCGGACGCGCAAGCGCAGCACACTGCGGCCGTCGGAGAGTGTATCGACGCCATCGATCGCGTCGCGGCCGCCGCGCGGCGTCACCCTGAGTGCGAGCGTGAGGCCGGTATCAGAGATGCGCCAGGGAACCATCCATCCGGGATCAGAAGACGACGGGGTAGATGTAGTATCCGATCACCCGCTGAATGAACAAGATGATCAGGATCACGACGATCGGCGAGATGTCGAGGCCGCCGAGATTGGGCAGCACGGAACGGACCGGCGCCAGCACCGGCTCGGTGATTCGGTAGAGGAACTCCGCGACCGCCGCGACGAACTGGTTGCGGGTGTTCACGACGTTGAACGCGATCAGCCAGGACAGGATTGCCGAGGCGATCAGCAGCCAGGTGTAGAGATCGAGAATGATGAGGATGATGTCGAGGACGGCACGCATGACTGACGGCTCTGCTCCGGATCGCGGATTTCACCATGGGCGCTCCGTGTCCGACGCAGGCGAGGGAGCACTAGCTAAATATCGGTTCCCCCCTGCCCAAACAAGGGAACTCCGCTGCAATACCTAACGAAACGCCCAAGGAGTTTCGCCGTTCTTGACTTGGCCTTGCTTGACTTGGCCTTGGGCGGGACTTAAATGGCGCCGGTTGCCGGCCGCCGTTTTGCCCATGAGGCGGCCGCGATGGGGCCATAGCTCAGCTGGGAGAGCGCATCGTTCGCAATGATGAGGTCGGCGGTTCGATCCCGCCTGGCTCCACCAGCCTCCGGTCGCTTCGCGAGCTTCGGCTCGGCAAGCCCCGCGCAAGTCTGTCCGCGCGAAGCAAGCGGAGGCTGCCGCGCCGCAGCCCGTGGGGCGGAGGCGGGCTGGCAGTGAAGTACGTCTACATCCTTGAAAGCCTCGATTCCGAGCATTTACGCAGGCATTACCGACGACGTTCCTGCCCGATTGACCAAGCACAACGCCGGCGAAGTGCCCCACACGTCCAAATACCGGCCTTGGCGGGTCAAAACCTATGTTGCGTTTACCGACGAGAAAAAGGCCTTTGCCTTTGAGAAATATTTGAAGTCTGGCTCCGGCCGGGCATTTGCAAAGAAGCACCTCTGACCGCGTGCCGCGCCGAAGCCCGCAGGGCGGAGGTGGGCTCTTCCCTCAGATCAACCGAAGCTCCAACGATCGCGCGCGCTACTCCGCCGCCTGCGCGAATCGCACCGACGGCGTCGGCGCAAGCCAGCCCTCGACGAAATGCTTCAGCCAAGCCCGCTCCGCGGCATCGTGCACCGCGCGATCGGCAAAGTGGCGATCGCGCGAACAGGCGCCCGGCGTATCCAGGCGGTCGTGGCCGCGCGTGGTCCAGCGATGCATCATCAGGTAGGTCACGTCGGGATGGAACTGCAGGCCAAAGGCATTGCCAATCCGCACGGCCTGCACTGGAAAGTCGTCGCCTTCCGCGAGCAGCTCGCAACCCACAGGGCACTCAAAGCCTTCGCGATGCCAGTGATAGACGTGACCGGGCCAATCCGGACACAGTTTTAGCCCCGCCGCAGTCGGACGGATCGGGTAATAGCCGATCTCGGCGCGGCCTTGCGGATGAGGCGCAACGGCAGCGCCAAGCTGTTTTGCGAGCATCTGCGCCCCGAGGCAGATGCCGAGAAAGGGCCTCTGCTCCCTGAGCGGCACCTCGATCCAGTCGATCTCGCGCTGGATGTAATCGTCGCTGTCATTGGCGCTCATCGGACCGCCGAAAATGACGGCACCGGCGTGCCCATCAAGCGTCGCGGGAAGCGGATCGCCGAAGCGCGGGCGGCGGATGTCGAGCTCGTGCCCGAGCGCACGCAAGGCGTTGCCGACACGGCCGGGGCTTGATGTTTCCTGATGCAGAACCGCGAGAACCGGCAGCAAGGCCGCCGGCCTGCCGATCGATTGCCGCGGGGCGCGCTCCGCCGCGCCTGCGGACCTGGACATCCTGGGCAGTTGCATTGTCATCGCATCGCAATCATAGCTAAGCAAAGGTTAACATCGCGTGTGCTGGCCGCCTTGATGGAAAGCAAGGACGGGGCCAACCTCCCGCAGATCAACGGACTTTTTTTCCCGCGCGTTTGGAGCGAAGTGGGCGCCGGTTCGCGTGAAGAAGGGCGTCAAGAACTAAGATCCAGCGCTTCCGTTCCGATTCAACTGGAACGGAAAAGGCTGTACGCGATGCTGCTGCCCCTGACCGCCCCATGAAATTAGGGGGGGCGCAATCACCGCTTGCCGAGCTGGAGGCGGCCGACCGCGGCGAGGATGAAGCCGCGCGGAAAAAATCGCAGCAGGAATGGTACCATCTTGACCCCGAAACCGGGCAGCACGGCGCGCCGGTTGGCCATCAGGCCGCGGTAGGCCTCCCTGGCGACATCGGTGGGCGAGACATTCAGGACCACCGAGTCGATGCCGGGCTTGATCCCGGCCCGGGTCTGAAACTCCGACGGAACGGGTCCGGGGCAAAGCGCCGTCACCCGCACCCCATAAGGGGCAAGCTCCCCGCGCAGAGCCTCCGTGAACGACAGCACATAGGCCTTGGAGGCGTAATACACCGCCATTCCCGGCCCGGGCAGGAAGCCGGCCACCGATGCGACATTGAGGATGCCGCCGCGGTGACGGATCACGCTGTCGGAGAAGCGCAGCGACAGGTCGGTCAGGGCCTGGACGTTGACGGCGATCATGCCGAGCTGGGCGGCGCGATCGAGCTTGTTCGACGGGCCGAACAGGCCGAAGCCGGCGTTATTGACCAAATACTCGACCTCGACGCCGGCGGCAGACAGCGCAGCGGCCACCTGGTCGGTCGCGCCCGCCTGCTCGAGATCGCAGGGAATGACGATCGGCGCCGCCTTGCCGGACGCCGTAATTTCGCTCGCCAAGGCCGCGAGGCGATCCTCGCGCCGGCCGCTGATCGCAACGCGATGACCGTTTGCCGCGAATACACGCGCCAGCTCGGCGCCTATCCCCGCGGAAGCACCGGTAATCAGCGTTACACGTTCGGTCACGGTCAAAGGCTCTGATATCAATTGCTTGCGGGCCCGGCGGCGCGGGCGAGGAGATCGCGGCAGCGCGGTCGCATGCAAGTCAGCGCACGCGGGAGCATCGTGAAGGCGTCCTTCCGAATATGAACAGGGGCGCTTTATGACTTACTTCGTTTGATTGCGGTGATCCACCGCACATTAAACTTTCGTCATGTCGGTTGTGGCGAAGGGCGGACGAATTGTTTCTATTCTTTTCTGTCGCCGGCAAGGCGAAGTTTCCCGCTGCGCTACCCTGCCGCAGGGGCGATCCATGATTGCCTGTGCCAGATATCGCCTGGGCCAGATCGCGTTGGAAGACCGCGCGCTATTCCGTCGGCGCCGGAGAGCCTAGCCGCGCGGCAACGCGGTGCTTGAGCTCGATCCGGTCGCGCGCCGATACCGCCAGAAGGTCGGCAGCGCGCCACACCACATTGTCCTCGAACTCGGTGACCTCGCCGTCGGCATAGACCAGTTCCCACATCATCTCGATGATGCGCAGACGCCCGGCCTCGTCGACCTCGCGCATGATGACGCTGGTGAAATGATAGAGGTCGACGGCCTCGCCTTCGACCAGCGTGGCCTCGGCGATCAGCCGATCGGCGGTACCGGGATCGAGTCCAAAGCTCGCCTCGATCAGGGCGTGGAGCTTGCGCTTCTCCACGTCGGACGGCTCGCCATCGAGCGAAATGACATGGATCAGCAGCGCCGTCGCGGCAAGCCGGTATCCCCGGTCGTCGAACCCGCGATCCTGGTGGGATTGGGGCGAAACCACATCTGCGATGAATTGACGCAGTCCGTCGAGCATGAGCTTCCTGCCGAAATCGACCGAGGTTGAAAGCGGTGCCGGATTTTTCGCACCGGGCTAAGACGGATATATGCGTTGGAAGACGCGCCCACACAATTGCCCGACCGAACAAGGCAGACGTTAATTGTTCGCCATCAAGCACCGGGCATGACCGAGCATCGCGGCAGCAGCACACGTAGCGGTATCAGGGGATCTCGTAGACCAGAACCTTGTCGGCGATGCCGCGCAGCGCGGCGTGCTTCTGGATCGGCCTGATCGCCTCCTTCTCCAGGATGGTGGCCACCCCCGGCGCATCGATGACGGGTCCGGTGATGTGGATCTCCTGCGAGGTCGAGAGGCTCTGCACCCGTGCGGCGATATTGACCGTCTGGCCGAAATAATCCTGCCGTTCGTTCAGCATCACCGCGAGGCAGGGGCCCTCGTGAATGCCGATCTTGACGACCAGGTCACGGGTGCCGCGCTGTTCATTCAGCTTGTCCATCGCGGCGCGCATCCGGAGACCGGCGATCAACGCATGCTCCGGCCGGACGAACGTCGCCATCACCGCATCGCCGATCGTCTTGACGACCGCGCCCTTCTCCGAGCCGATGATGTCGAGCAGCGCATGGAAATGCGCGCGCACCAGGTCGAAGGCGGCGAGATCGCCGACCCGCTCATAGAGCGCGGTCGACCCTTTGAGGTCGGTGAACAGAAAGGTCAGCGAGGTGATCTTCAGCCGCTGGTCGATATCGAGATTGTCGGCCTTGAAGACGTCGCGAAACGTCTGGTTGGACAGCATGCGCTTGGCGGTGAGGAACGGCTTGCGCTTGCCGATCAGGAGGTGAAGCCCCTCGGCGGCGATCAGCACCGTGGGCAGGACCCGCACCCCGGCCTGGTTGTCGAGCGACAGCTCGAGCGGCCCCGGACGCAGGGTCACGGTCTCGACCGGGCCGGGCAGCTTCTTGTAGGACAGGCTGAGCTGCTGCGGCGCCTCGGCCCGCTCGCCCTGCACATCGATGAAGCGCGCGGCGTGCGTCACCGGCTCGAAGATGATGCAAAACTCCGCCGGCAGATCGAGCGACAGCGTGATCTTCTCGCCAGCCGGCTGCTCGACCGCGCGCAACGTGACGTCCTTCGTGAGGGTCGTCAGTGACGTGTCGTCGAGATCGATGCCGGAACTCCAGAACATCTGCCGGTAATAATCCCACAGCGGAAGGCTGTGCGGATCGTGGGCGCCGATCCGCCGCACGCGCGGCGCTACGGTGAAAGCCACCTCGACCTGCTCGTCGACCGAGGCCTGGTAGCCGCAGGCGCACAGCCCGCAATGATAATCGTCGCTGCGCAGCGATTTCAGCGTGGTGTGTGCGTCGAGCACGCCGCCGCATCCCGGACACAGCACGTTCCAGGTGAGATCGAACAGGCCAAGCCGGGAAGCATGGAGAAAGGCCGAGATCACCCGCTCCTCGTCGAATCCGTTCCGGCTGGAAAAATCCAGCACGTTGATGCGGTTGAGCTCGTGATCGCGGCCGCTCTCGATGAGTCGCCCGATCGCATCCGCGATCGCCGGCTCGGCGGCGTCCTTCAGTGCCGAAATCTGCGCGTTAATATTTTGCATAACGGTACATAAATGCGACCGCTTGCCGCAACCGCAAGTGCGGTCAACGAGGTGTGATCAGAAACGGCGGCGAGCGATCCGGTTGCGTGGTGACGACGGCGGTCGGCATGATCGGCGTCTCATCGGCGAGTTCAACCCGGAACGCGCCGACCAGTTTGGCCAGCGCCAGGGTCGCTTCCACCAGCGCAAAATGGGCGCCGATGCAGATCCGCGCGCCGACGCCGAACGGCAGATAGGCGAAGCGGTCGGGCGCTCTGTCCGTCATGAAGCGCTGTGGGATGAAGGCGCCCGGATCGCGCCAGAGCTTTTCGTGCCGGTGCAGCAGCCAGGGCGCGATCAGGACGATGTCGTTGGCCTTGATCGGTATGCCGGCGATGGTGTCGGGGCCGGCGGCGGCGCGCGCTATCAGGAAGGCCGGCGGATAGAGGCGCAGCGTCTCGTCGATCACGGCGCGGGTAAATTTCAGCCGCTCGGGTTCGAGCGCAGCGCCACTCGCACCCAGCGCCTCGACCTCGCGGGCGACCTCATCCTGGGTGGCTGGATCGAGCGCCAGCAGATAGAGCGCCCAGAACAGCGTCGTGGCCGTGGTTTCGTGACCGGCCAGGATCATCGTCGCCACCTCGTCGCCGAGCTGCTCGTCGGTGAAGGCTGCGCCGGTTTCCGGATCGCGCGCGTCTCCCATCAGGTCGAACAGGTCACGCGGCGGAGCGCCGTCGGTCTTGCCGCGCGCGCGGCGTTCGGCCATCAGCGCGCCGACGAAGGCGGTCCAGCGCTTGCGGAAGCGCGCGCGCGCAAAATCCTGCGGGCTCGGCCAGGACAGCGGCAGCAGCAGATCGAGGAATCGCGGCTCCGCAAGCCGGGTGCCGTATTCCATGACGAAGTTGCGCAGCGTGGCGCCGTGATGGCCCATCTCGAACGAGAACATCGTGCGCCCCGCGATCTCCAGCGTCATCCGCTGGATGATCTCGTAGAGCGCGACCGGCGCACCGCACCCGGCGTCCAGCTTGGCGACCGTTTCGTCGATCCCCGCGATCATGTGCGGGACGAGGGTCGACACCGCCCGCGGCGTGAAGGCGGGCGCGAGCGTCCTGCGCTGATGCTTCCAGGCGCGGCCTTCCGCGATCAAAAGGCCCTCGCCGAGCACCGGGCGCAGCACCCGCATCGCCGTCGGCGTGCGGGTATAGTTCTCGTAATTGTCGACCAGAACGTGCCGGATCGCATCCGGCGCGTTGATGATGAAGCTGGAGCGGCCGAAGAAGCGCCCGCGGATGAGGTCGTCCTCATAGGCGCGCTGCCCCCAGGTGGCGATCGCGCTCTTGCGCATCGCCACCATCCGGCCGAACGCCGTCATGTCGTCGGGCGCGCGCGGCGGGGTCGGCGGGATCAGCGGCCGGCGGCTCACCGGGGGGTCGTAGACTTCGGCTGTACTCACGTGAAGGCCTCGTTATTCACCGCCAACCCCGCCAGCAGAGCTAGTAAGTGAGTTCGGCAACCGCAATCCTGTTCTCGGCGGCGGGCCACGTGCGCGCCACAATGCGCTCCTCATTGAACAGGCCGATCACCGGCCGCCCCACATCCGCGGCCGGAAGCCGCAGCGTGGTGGAGGTATCGGTCGGCACGCCGCTCTTCACGTCGGCCGGTTCCCGTCCGTCGAGCGAGACGATGTCGCGTGGCAGCCCGAAATAGCCGCGTGGGCGCGACATGATGACGACAGCGCCGGCGCCCGCGTCCGCCGGCCCGAGCGGCTTGGCAGCGCGCAGATGCACGATGTCGGACGAGCGCGGGAACGGCGAGCGATAATAATGCGTGATCGGCTCGCCCGGCGAGGTCACGACCATCTCCAGGAACCAGGTGGGATCGACCAGCACCGACCCCCAGCGCCCGTCCGCCTTGGTGCAGGAGACATAAAGGGCGATGCCGATCCGTTCGCCGGTGTCGGGTGAAACCCGATAGACTTCGACCGTGGCATCGGCCACCGGGCGATTGGTCGGTACTCCGCCGGGCGTGCCGGTGACGAGGCCGCTCAAGCTGACCTGCGCCTCCGGCACGATCGCGATGCGCGCGGGCTCGTGGCCGGCGATGAACTTGAAAATCTCGCGGAACGCGCGCGGATGAAACGCGGTCTCGCGGTGATCGACCGCGCCCAGCACCAGGTTGGTGGCACCTGACAGCGCCGGGCCATCCGAAGTGACCCCGGTGGGAACACCGGGCTTGCCGATAAAGCGCCCGTCGGCCTGCGCGTATTTGTCAAAACCATCGCTGCGCAAGGTGAGGAACGCGACGCCTGGCGTGACCTCGCTTTCGCCCTGGTTCAACCCGCTCAGGAAGGGGCCGCGACCGTTGAACTCGTTGCCGAGATTGTCGTCGGTCACGAACACGCCGTGATTGGGGGTGCCGCATATCACGGCGTGGCTGACATCGCCGGCGCCGCCACCCTTGATGAAGCTGCGGATGGAGTTGCCGCCGCGCGAATTGCCGACCAGCGCCACGCGGGGCGCGCCGGTCTTCTTCTTCAGATCGGCCACCGCTTCAGCCAGTTCGCGCCGCTGATCTTCCGTCGAAGAGTGCTGCGGCTCCGCCACAGTATCGTCGGTGCGCGCCAGCGGATCGGTAAAATTGATGGCGAACAGGCGATCCCGCGAGATGCCGTTGGATTCCATGCGCCAGAACGTCGTCATCCAGATCGGCGCCTGGTCGCCATTGCCGTGCACGAACAACATGGGCGGAATTTCGGTGGCAGCAGCCGCGGCCGGCGCATTTTGCGCGAGGGCGGGCCAGGCGAAATGGCCTGCGGCGAACGGCAGGACGGATACCCCCTTCAAGACGGATCGCCGTGACAGTTTCATCTTTGCCTCCCCTTTTCAGTATTTTAGCACCATCATGGGCCGCCTTATAGCCGCCTATCATACTGGACAGGAAACGATCTTCGCGGGCATCACAGACGTCCCGAGGAATCAACAGGGAAAGAGGGAGGCTTAGCAGGCACGATGGACGGGCAGATGACCGACAAGCCGAAACGTTCGTTCTTCGCCGGCGACGGCGTCGCCGCGCCCCTGCAACACACGATCTTTCGGCGCATCTGGCTGGCGAGCCTGCTCTCCAATCTCGGCCTCCTGATCCAGGCGGTCGGCGCCGCCTGGGCAATGACGCAGATGACCTCGTCCGCCGACAAGGTGGCGCTGGTGCAGACCGCCTTGATGCTGCCGGTGATGCTGATCGCGATGCCGGCCGGCGCGGTCGCCGACATGTTCGACCGCCGCGTCGTCGCCCTGCTGTCCCTCGGTATCGCGCTGGCCGGCGCGACCACGCTGACGGCGCTCAGTTTCCTGGGCCTGGTCACTCCGCAGATCCTGCTGGCGCTGTGTTTTGTCGTCGGCAGCGGCATGGCGCTGTTCGGGCCGGCCTGGCAGTCCTCTGTCAGCGAGCAGGTGCCGTCCGAAACCCTGCCGGCCGCGGTGGCGCTCAACGGCATCAGCTACAACATCGCGCGCAGTTTTGGGCCGGCGATCGGCGGCATCGTGGTTGCGACCGCCGGCGCGGTCGCGGCCTTCGCCGCCAACGCCGTTCTGTATCTGCCGCTGCTGGCCGTGCTGTTCTTGTGGCGGCGCGTCAGCGAGCCTTCAAAACTGCCGCGCGAGCGGCTGAGCCGCGCCATCGTGTCCGGCGTGCGCTACATCGCCAATTCGCCGCCGATCAAGATCGTGCTGGCGCGCACGCTGGTGACCGGGTTGATCGGTGGCTCGGTGTCGGCGCTGATGCCGCTGGTAGCGCGCGACCTCCTGCACGGCGGCGCGCAGACCTATGGCATCATGCTCGGCGCGTTCGGCATGGGCGCCGTGATCGGCGCGCTGAACATCGGCGCGCTGCGTAAGCAGATGAGCGGCGAGGCCGCGATCCGCGCTTGCGCGCTCGCGATGGGCGGGGCGATCGGTGTGGTCGCACTGAGCCATGAACCCGTGATCACGGCCGCCGCGCTGGTGGTGGCAGGCTCGGCGTGGATGCTCGCGGTCGCGCTGTTCAATATCGGCGTGCAGCTGTCGGCGCCGCGCTGGGTCGCCGGCCGTTCGCTCGCGGCATTCCAGGCCTCGATCGCCGGCGGCATCGCGATCGGAAGCTGGGGCTGGGGCCATCTCACCGACGCGGCCGGCGTCGAGACGGCACTGCTGGTCTCCGGCGCACTGATGCTGGCCTCGCCTCTGCTCGGCCTGTGGCTGACGATGCCGCCGGTTGGACGGCGCGATGAAGATGCCGACGCGCTGGCCGATCCCGAGGTGCGGATCGCGCTCACCGGACGCAGCGGACCGCTCGTCGTCGAGATCGAGTACCGCGTCGCGCAGGACGACGCCCGCGCCTTCCACCAGGTGATGCAGGACGTGCAGCTCTCGAGGCAGCGCAACGGCGCCTATGGCTGGTCGGTCGCGCGCGACATCGCCGATCCGGAATTGTGGACCGAGCGCTATCACTGCCCGACCTGGCTCGATTACCTGCGCCAGCGCAACCGCTCGACCCAGTCCGAGCGCGCGCTGCACCAGGCGGCCATCGCATTCCACATGGGACCCGATCCGATTCGCATCCGCCGCATGCTGGAACGGCCGTTCGGATCGGTGCGCAAGGATGATCCCTCGGTCAACGACGTGCTGCCGGTGGTCGCGAGCGCGGCGGGCAGCAGCACGTAAACCAGGTCACCGTCATTCAGAGCTCATCCGCGCGGAATCTTTTTCCCGGAATGACGGGAAAGAAATCACTGCCCGTGGTCGGTCAGCACCTTGTCACAGGCTTTTGTCAG
>Ga0207699_10000311_pt1 | contig 26032 bp, 21 predicted proteins | sample LARL51metaG_FD_184344 | JGI IMG/M metagenome (GOLD analysis project Ga0207699, IMG submission 184344) | Corn, switchgrass and miscanthus rhizosphere microbial communities from Kellogg Biological Station, Michigan, USA - LAR L5-1 metaG... | ecosystem: Host-associated > Plants > Roots >...
CTCGGTACGTCGGGGGTGGCGGTACTCACGATGGCCCTCGCAGGGCGAGCGAGCGTGGCCTTCCCCCGGCGCTCACCGAGGACAGGCCCACTGCAGGCCTGCACCGCAGAGGGTGCACCAGTGAGCGACCAGAACGGGCATGCCAGCGCACGCATCGACGCCCTGCGCCCGCCGGTCGCCCTCTGTCTCAGTGGCGGGGGAGCGAGGGGGGCGGCCCAGGCCGGCGTGGTCATCGAGCTGGTGCGCCGCGGGCTGCGGCCCGACTTCATCGTGGGCACCTCGGTGGGCGCCTGGAACGGCGCCTGGCTGGGCTCGCATCCCAGCGTCGACGGCGTCGAGGAGCTGGCCGCGTGGTGGGCCGACCCCGAGGTGCGCGGCGTCTTCAAGGGGATGTGGCTCGGCTACGCGGGCGCCATCGCCTGGCGGCGCAGCGCCGCGCTGAGCGCCGAGCGCGTCGAGCGGCTGCTCGGCCGCGGCCTCGGTACCCTGCGCTTCGAGGAGCTGCAGATCCCGCTCACCGTCGGCGCCGTCGACCTGCTCACCGCCGACCTCGTCTACTTCCACCGCGGCCCGGTGGCGCCGGCGGTGCGTGCTTCGAGTGCCATCCCAACTGTGCTGCCGCCGGTGGCGCTGCGCGACCGCCTGCTCGTCGACGGCGGCGTGCTCGACAACTTCGGCGTACACGAGGCGGTGCGCCGCGGCGCGCGCAGCATCGTGCTCATCGACGCCAGCACCTCGCGCGTCGAGGAGCCGCCGGTGGGGCTCGGCGAGATCATCGACCGCATGACGCTGGTCTCGCAGGTGCACCAGCGGCGCCGCTCGCTGGCCGCTGCCGCGGGCGCGGGCGTGCCGCTGCACCTGATCGAAGTCGGCGGTACCGGCACCTCGCTCGACTTCGAACGAGCGGAACCCGCTGTGGCGCTGGGCCGCGAGCTGGCGCGTGCCTGGCTCGACGGACGCCCGCTGCCGCCGGTCGAGCCGCCGCCCAGGGAGAGCCGGCAGGGCCTGGTCGACCGCTGGCACGTGCTCGAGGACCGCGTGCGCGGCCGGGTCAGCGCGCTGCCGCTCTGGCGCCGCGCCGGCACCGGCGTGGTCATGGACGCCGCGGCCGAACCCGAGGTCAGCCGCCCCGGATGACCTCGTCCGCGCGCACCGTCCGGCGCAGGCTGCTGCGCGTGGGGGACGGGGTGGCGCAGTGGCGCGGCGACGACGTGGTCACCGAGGAACCGCTGGAGATTCGCATCGGCGGCGCACCCGTGGCGGTGACCATGCGCACGCCCTGCAACGACTTCGACCTCGCCGTCGGCTTCCTGCTCACCGAGGGCTTGATCGATGCGCCCGAGCAGGTGCGCACCATCCAGACCTGCTCCTGGAAGCAGAGCGGCGAGTTCAACGTCGTCGAGGTGACCCTCAGCGAGGACGCGCCGCCCTTCGATCCTGCCAGCTCTGGCCGCAACTTCTACACCACGTCGTCCTGCGGGCTCTGCGGCAAGGCCAGCATCGAGGCCATCCGCACCCGGGCCAGGTGGGAGGTGCGCGACGATCCGCTGCGCATCGACGCCGCCCTGCTCGCCGCGCTGCCCGAGCGCATCCGCGAGGCGCAGCGCGTCTTCGAGCGCACCGGCGGGCTGCACGCGGCGGGACTCTTCGACGCGCGCGGCGAGCTGCAGTGCCTGCGCGAGGACGTGGGGCGGCACAACGCGGTCGACAAGGTGATCGGCTGGGCGGCGACGGAGCGGCGCATCCCCCTGCGCGAGCACGTGCTGGTGCTCTCGGGGCGCGCCTCCTTCGAGCTGACCCAGAAGGCGTTGATGGCGGGCATCCCCATGATCGCCGCGGTGTCGGCACCGTCGTCGCTCGCGGTCGAGCTGGCCGAGGAGTCGGGCATGACGCTGGCCGGCTTCGTGCGCGGCGGTGCGATGAACCTCTACACCGGCGCGGAGCGGGTGCAGGGATAGCCGCAGCCGTCAGCCCGGGCCGGCCGCTGCCCATGGACCCCCATGATAGGGTCGCTGCACCGATGCCCCTGCCCATCACGCCGCCGGTCAGCCCCATGCTGGCCAAGCTGCAGCCCGACATCCCCCGCGGCGAGGGCTGGCTGTACGAACCGAAATGGGACGGCTTCCGCGCCATCGTCTTCCGCGACGGCGAGGAACTGCGCATCGACAGCCGCAACGGGCAGACGCTGGATCGCTACTTCCCCGAGGTGGTCGAGCAGCTTCGCGCCGCGCTGCCGGAGCGGTGCGTCATCGACGGCGAGATCGTCCTGGCCGGCGAGAACGGGCTCGACTTCGACTCGCTGCAGCAGCGCATCCATCCCGCCGCCTCACGCATCAAGCGGCTCAGCATGGAGACACCCGCGTCATTCATCGCCTTCGACATGCTCGCGGTGGGCGACGAGGACCTGCGACCGAAGCCCGGCGCCGAGCGCCGCGCCCGGCTCATCAGCGAGCTGCGCGCCACGCCGAGCGTTGCCATCACCCCGCAGACCGACGACCCCGACGAGGCCGCCGAATGGTTCACCCGCTACGAGGGCGCGGGACTCGACGGCGTCATCGCCAAGCCGGCGAGCCAGCGCTACGTCGAAGGCGAGCGGCTCTGGGTCAAGGTGAAGCACCGCCGCACCTGCGACTGCGTGGTCGGCGGCTACCGCCTGGCCACCACCGCCGGTGGCGGCATCGCCTCCATGCTGCTCGGCCTCTACGGCGAAGACGGCGTGCTGCACCTCGTCGGCCACACCTCGTCGTTCAACGCGCAGCAGCGCCGCGAGATTCTCGAATTGCTGAAGCCGCTCGAAGGGGGAGAGGGCTCGTTCGGCAGCGGCCGCACGCCTGGCGGACCGAGTCGCTGGACACAGGGCAAGCGCGACGAGTCGTGGTACTCCGTGTCACCGACGCTGGTCTGCGAGGTGAGCTTCGACTACATGCAGGGCCCGCGCTTCCGCCACGCCGCACGCTTCCACCGCTGGCGCACCGACAAGTCGCCCCGCGAGTGCACCTTCGACCAGCTGGTGCCGCCGGTGCGGATCGAGCTCTCCGACGTCGTCGAGTTCGGGTGAGCCTTCGTTACGTCAGCGACACCATGCCCGGCATCCGCCGCCAGAAGCGCGGCGAGAGGAGCTGGCGCTTCGTCAAGCCCGACGGCAACGAGGTCGACGACGCCGAGGAGATCCAGCGCATCCATCACCTCGCCGTGCCGCCGGCGTGGACCGACGTCTGGATCTGCCCCTATGCCAACGGCCACATCCAGGCCACCGGCCGCGACGCGCGCGGACGCAAGCAGTATCGCTACCACGAGAGGTGGCGCGCCGTCCGCGACGAGGCCAAGTTCGAACACATGGTCGAGTTCGGCAGGGCGCTGCCGCGCATCCGCGAGCGCGTGGCGGCGGACCTGCGCAGGCCCGGGCTGCCGCGCGAGAAGGTGCTGGCCACCGTGGTGCGCCTGCTCGACACCACGGCGATGCGCGTCGGCAATGAGGAGTACGCGCGCGACAACCGCTCCTACGGGCTGACCACGCTGCGCGATCGGCACGCCGAGGTGGATGGCGGCACGGTGCGGTTCGAGTTCCGCGGCAAGGGCGGGAAGATGCACGCCGTGGCGGTGCACGACCGCCGCCTGGCCCGCGTCGTCCGCCAGTGCCAGGAGCTTCCCGGCCACGAGCTCTTCCAGTACGTGGACGGCGATGGTGAACGGCGCAGCGTGGCCAGCGAGGACGTCAACGACTACCTGCGCGAGATCAGCGGCGGCGACGTCACCGCCAAGGACTTCCGCACCTGGGTGGGCACGGTGCTGGCGGCCTGCTTCCTGCACGAGCTGGGCGAGGGCAGGCAGCACGTCAAGGCCGCGATCGACCGCGTCGCCCGCGAGCTGGGCAACACGCCCACCATCGCCCGCAGGTGCTACGTGCACCCCGACGTCATCGACGCGCACGCGGACGGCTCGCTGCTGCATCTGCAGCTCGACACCGGCGACGCGGAGAAGGTGGTGTTGCGCCTGCTCGAGCGCAGGCGCAGCACCACCAGGGCTCAGGGCTGACCGCGCCTGACCTTGGCCACCGCGATCTGCGCGAGCACCGTGCTAGCCTCGACCCGCCGTGGCCACGACGACACCGACGCCGCTGACCCGCGACGACTGCGCCGCCCTCGACCGCGACGACCCCCTGCGCGCAGTTCGTGCCGAGTTCGACGTCGACGACGACGTCGTCTACCTCGACGGCAACTCGCTCGGCGCCCTGCCGCGCGGCGCGGCGCAGCGGGTGGCGCAGGTGGTCGAGCAGGAGTGGGGGAGGGGCCTGATCCGCAGCTGGACCTCCGCGGGCTGGATGGACGCGCCGCGCCGCGTCGGCGCCGGCATCGCCGCCCTCATCGGCGCCGATGCCGACGAGGTGGTGGTCGCCGACAGCACCTCGGTCAACCTCTTCAAGCTCATGGTCGCGGCGCTGCGGGCACGGCCGGGGCGCGGGGTGATCCTCACCGAGGAGACCAACTTTCCCACCGACCTCTACATGGCCGACGGCACGGCCGCGCTGCTGCACGCGCAGGGCGTCAGCGTGCGCCGCGTCCCCCGCGACGAGCTGGTCAACGCGCTCACCGGCGAGGTCGCGCTGCTCTACCTCACCCACACGCACTACACCAGCGGACGCATCCACGACATGCCCGGCCTCACCAGGGCAGCGCACGAGGCCGGCGCGCTGGCCCTCTGGGACCTCTCCCACAGCGCCGGCGCCATGCCCGTCGACCTGCACGCCGCCGGCGCCGACCTGGCCGTGGGCTGCGGTTACAAGTACCTCAACGGCGGCCCCGGCGCCCCGGCATACCTCTATGTCGCGCGGGCACTGCAACCGACCCTGGAGGCCGCCCTCCCCGGCTGGATGGGCCACGCCGCGCCCTTCGACTTCGCCGACCACTACCGCCCCGCCGGCGGCGTGCTGCGCCACCTCTGCGGCACCCCGCCGATCGTCTCCCTGGCCGCCCTGGAGGTGGCCATCGAGCTCTGGCAGCGCATCGACCTGCACCAGGTCCGCCGCAAGTCGCAGCGGCTCGGGGACCTCTTCATCCGCCTCGTCGAGGAGCGCTGCGCCGGGCACGGGTTCGAGCTGGCCTCGCCGCGCGACGCCGAGCAGCGCGGCTCCCAGGTGTCGCTGCGCCACCCCGAGGGCTACGCCATCGTCCAGGCCCTCATCGACCGCGGCGTCATCGGCGACTTCCGCGCCCCCGACCTGATGCGCTTCGGCCTGGCCGCGCCATACACGCGTTACGCGGACGTCTGGGACGCCGTCGACGCGCTGGTGACGGTGATGGCCACAGAGGCCTGGCGCGACGCCCGCTGGGCCACCCGCCTCGCCGTCACCTGAGGGCAACGCCCGAGCGTGGGCTGTGACGGGGCGGTGGGGTTCGTGTGGCCTCTCGCGGCGCCTCTGTGATCGACGTCACACCGTCGTTACATCGGCTTAACACCTACTAACCAGAACAGAGACGCGGCCGTGAGATCGGAGTGTCACATTTCCCGTGACGGAAACGCCGACGGCGCGAGACAGGGACAGCGAGCCGCGGTGGACCGGGACACTTCCGTCATCTGGGGGTACAGATGGGAACTCACGTCGCTTCGCTGCCGCGCGCCCGCGTGCGCTCGAGGGGGGTCTACGTGGCATTGGCGGTGCTGCTGATGCTTCCGAGCCTGATGCCACTCTCGCGCGTGGTCGGACACTGGCTGGCGGAGCGGGTGACCGTGATCGTGCAGGGCGATCGCGGCCAGCAGGCTGCGGTCGACCAGGCCGTGCGCAGCGTGGACGGGCGCGTGGTGCAGAACATCGGCGTCGTCAGCGGCGCGGTTGCCACCATCCCCGCCGACTCGGTGGCCGCATTGCAGAGCTCCGCGGGCGTCCGCGAGGTCACGCCCGACGCGCGGGTGCGGATGCAGTCGCTGACCAGCAGCGCCGACAGCGCGACGGGCAATGCCGCCGGCGACGTCGGCTCCCTCTACAACACCACCCTGATCAGCGGCGCACAGTCGTACTGGGCGGCCGGCTTCACCGGCCAGGGCATCGACGTGGCCACCATCGACACCGGCGCGGTGCCGATCAACGGGCTGCACTCGTCGGGCAAGCTGGTCTTCGGGCCCGACCTCTCCTTCGACTCCCAGTCGCCCACCCTGCGCTACCTCGACGCCTACGGCCACGGCACGCACATGGCCGGCATCATCGCGGGCCGCGACGACACCGCCGTGCCCGGCCAGTACGTCAACCAGCCGAGTGAGTTCCTGGGCATGGCGCCCGACTCGCGGATCGTCTCCCTCAAGGTCGGCGACTCGCTCGGCGAGACCGATGTCTCACAGGTGCTCGCGGCCATCGACTGGGTGGTGCAGCACCACGCCGACCCCGGCCTCAACATCCGCGTCGTCAACATGTCGTTCGGCACCGACAGCTACCAGAGCTACCTCTACGACCCGCTGGCCTTCGCCGCCGAGGCGGCCTGGCACGCCGGCATCGTGGTGGTCGCCGCCACCGGCAACAGCGGGCTCAAGACCGGCGTCATGGACCCGGCCGACGACCCCTACGTGATCGCGGTCGGCTCGGCTGACACCGACGGCACCACGACCACCGCCGACGATGTCGTGGCCGGCTACTCGGCCGGCGGCGACGGCAATCGCAATCCCGACCTGGTCGCCCCGGGCGCGCACCTCGAAGGCCTGCGCGATGCCGGCTCCTACGTCGACGACAACTACCCGACCGCGCGCGTGGCCAGCCGCCTCTTCAAGGGCAGCGGCACCTCGCAGGCCACCGCGGTCGTCTCCGGCGCCGCCGCCCTCCTGCTGTCGCAGAATCCGGCGCTGACGCCCGACATGGTCAAGAACCTGCTGACCTCGACCGCCACCTCCCTGACCAACACCTCCTCGGTGGCACAGGGCGCGGGCGAGCTCAACCTCCGCGCCGCACTGACCGCGGTGCCCGCCGCCGCGGTTCAGGCCTTCGCGCCGGCCACCGGCACCGGCTCGCTGGACGGGGCGCGCGGCTCGCTGCGGGTGAGCTGGAACGGCGTCAGCCTGTCGGGTGAGCTGGATATCTTCGGAAGCCCGGTGAACACCGCGCAGCTGGCCCAGAACCTCACCAACGGTGGCGACTGGACCGGCGGCAGCTTCAACGGCGTGGTCTGGACCGGCGCCGGCTTCGGCACCCTGGTGCTCAGCGACGGCTACTCCACGCAGGCCTGGAGCACTGCGACCTGGACCGCCTCGTCGTGGTCGGGCAACCAGTGGTCGGGCAACCAGTGGTCGGGCAACCAGTGGTCGGGCAACCAGTGGTCGGGCAATCAGTGGTCGGGCAACCAGTGGTCCGGCAACCAGTGGTCCGGCAACCAGTGGTCCACGGGCAACTGGAACTAGAACAGCGATGATGCGCAGGGCGGCGGACGAGACCGCGCGCGAGCAGAGCAAGGGGCCGATCCGCTTGAGCGGATCGGCCCTCGCTCGCGCCGCCATGCCGTGGGCGATCACCCTCGGCGTCGCGGCGCTCGCCGCCGTCACCTATCCGCTCGCCGCGCAGAGCACGCCGGCCCTGGTCGGCGGCATCGACATCCCCTGGTGGGGCATGGCCCTGGCCTACGGGCTGGCCAGCGTCCTGGTGGTGCACATCCAGTTCCGCCGCGAGGCCCACTCGGTCACCCTCAGCGAGATCGCGGTGGTGCTGGGCCTGCTGGTGGCGCGGCCGCAGGCGATGATCCTCGGCGGACTGCTCGGCAACGGCCTGGTCCTCGCCGTGCACCGCCGCCAGTCGCCGATCAAGCTGTTCTTCAACCTCTCCGCCTGCGTGCTCGAGGCCGACGTCGCCCTGCTCGTCTTCCACGCGCTGCCGGGCGGCCACGAGGCCATGTCGCCACTGGGCTGGCTGACCCTGTTCGCGTCGACCTTGACCGCATCTCTGGTGACCTCGTTCGTCATCGTGCTGATCGTTGCCGCCACCGGCGGCAACCAGCTGCGGCGCATCCCCTCGGTGCTCAGCTTCGCGCTGTCCGCCACGGCGCTCAACACCGCCATCGCCCTGGCCGGCGTGCGCGTCATGTGGCACGACCCGGTGGCCTCGGTGATCCTCATCATCCCCGTCGCCGCCGCCGCGCTGACCTATCGTGGATACCTCGCCGAGCGCGAGAAGCACGAGCGTATGCGACTGCTCTACGAGACCAGCCGCGCCTTCCAGACGGTGCGCGGCGTCGACGCCACCATCACCACCCTGCTCGCCCGCGCCCGCGAGATGTTCGACGCCGACCTGGCGCGCATCTCGCTGCCCTCGCCGGGCGAGGTCGGCGGGCGCGCCTGCTTCGTGCTCGGGCCCGGCGACGGCGCGCGGCTGGAGTCGGTGGAGTGCACCGAGGCGGAGACGGCGCTGCTGCACCGGCGGCGCAGCATGGTCATCCCGCGGGGTCGGCGCCTCGGCGCCGGCGCGGACTTCCTCGCCGCGCAGGGCATGCGCGACGCCATGGTGGTGAGCATCTCCGGCGAGGGCGGCATGGTCGGCACCCTGCTGGTCGCCAACCGGCGCAGCGCGGTGAAGACGTTCGGCGGCTCCGACCTGGCGCTGCTGGAGGCCTTCGCCGGCCAGGCCGCCGCCTCGATCGCCAAGGGACGCCTGGAGACCGAGCTGCACGACCTCGCCTTCCACGACGGCCTCACCGGGCTGGCCAACCGCGCGCTGCTGACGCTGCGTCTGGAAGCCGCCCTGAACCGCACCGACCGCCCGGCGCTGGGACCGGCGGTGCTGTTCCTCGACCTCGACGACTTCAAGACGGTCAACGACTCGCTCGGCCACGCCACCGGCGACCGGCTGCTCTCGCTGGTCGCCGAGCGGCTGCGCGGCTGCCTGCGTCCCGCCGACACCGCGGCGCGCCTGGGCGGCGACGAGTTCGCCATCCTCCTCGAGGAGGTGCGCACCGTCAGCGACCCGAGCAGCGTCGCCGAGCGCATGATCTCGGCGCTGCGCGCCCCGTTCACGGTCGAGGGCACGCGCGTGCTCATCCACGCCTCCATCGGCGTGGTCATCGCCACGCGCGACCGCCACAGCGCCGACGAGCTGCTGCGCGACGCCGACATCGCCATGTACCGCGCCAAGGGGCGCGGCAAGGGCACCTGGGAGCTCTTCGAGCCGAGCATGCAGGAGGAGGTCGCCGAGCGGCATTCGCTCAAGCTCGACCTGGAGCGCGCCCTGGAGAACGGCGAGCTCGTCGTGCACTACCAGCCCATCGTCGCCCTGGCCACGCAGCAGATCACCGGCGTCGAGTCGCTGGTCCGCTGGCGGCATCCGCGCCGCGGCATGGTCTCGCCCGCCGACTTCATCCCGCTCGCCGAGGAGACGGGACTGATCAACAGCATCGGCCGCTTCGTGCTGCGGCGCTCCTGCGTCGAGGCCGCGCAGTGGAGCACCATGGATCCCGAGTTCCTGCTCAGCGTCAACGTCTCGGGACGCCAGCTGCACCAGGACGGCTTCGTCGCCGAGGTGGCCACCATCCTCGCCGAGACCGGCTTCGATCCGCGCCGGCTGGTCCTGGAGATCACCGAGAGCGTGATGGTCGAGGACGACCTGTCGATCGGCGCGTCACTGCTGGCCCTGAAGAGCCTGGGCGTGCGGCTGGCCATCGACGACTTCGGCACCGGCTACTCGTCGCTCTCCTCGCTGCGCGAGCTGCCGGTCGACATCCTCAAGATCGCCCAGCCGTTCGTCGACGACCTGGGCACCGACGGCGACGACGGCGCCTTCGCGGCCGCCATCGTGCGCCTCGGCCAGACCCTCGGCCTCGCCTGCATCGCCGAGGGCATCGAGCGGGTCGAGCAGCTCGACGAGCTGCGGCCGCTGCTCTGCGGCATGGGCCAGGGCTACCTGTTCGCCAAGCCCATGGACGGCGCGCTGTTCACCGAGGTGCTCGGCCGTGCGACCTGGCGGCACCGCAGCTCGGAGGCCGCGGGCGCCGCCGGCGACGGGCAGAGCGGCGAGGTGGTCGAGCTCTTTCGCTGAGCCCCCCTGCGCCGTTGATCCGTGTGTGACACGCGCGCTAGTGTGAGTCGCTGATCCGCTTGCCGGCTCACGCATGGGAGTGCGCAGACATGGCCGCACGCAGCAGGGCGACAACCAGAAGAACCGCGACTCGAACGCCGACGAGAGCGCCGCGGTCGGCGGGGGGAGTGCGCGACGCCATCAACGAGGTGGTCAACGCGCTGCAGCTGGGGCACCTGGCCCGGCGGCTGGCGTCCGCGGAGAGCGCGGTGTCGCGGCTGGAACGGGAGGTGCGGCGGCTGGCCGAGATGGTGCAGCGTCGCGCGGCGGGTGGGGCGGGGGTGGTGGTGCGACGCGGGCGCGGAAGAAGGCGACGACGCGGAAGATCGCTGCGACACGCAAGACCGCCACCGCGCGGAAGACCGCGACCGCCGCGACGCGGACCTCACGCAAGTCGGCGGCGGAGAGCACCGCACGCAGGTCGGCGGCTGCGCGGACTCCGCGGCGGCGCCCCGCTGCGACCGGATCGCTGCCGGCGCCGGTCGACGTCGAGACTCCGACCGCGCGCGTGCTCGACGACGAGGACGAGACGGCGTCGCAGGAGATGTCGACCATCACCTCTCCGCTGGGGCCGGGCCCGCTGCCTCTGCCTGACCAGTTCTAGGGCCTCGCGCTCGGCAGCGCTTGGTCGCCTGCGGCGGCGCGTGCACCGCGCTCGCTAGCATGCGGTCGTGATCGACGGCATGCCGGTGGTCGACGTGCACGTCCACCTGGCCCCGGAGCGGCTGGCGGCCGCCGTGCAGCGCGCCCTCGGGGAGATGTACGGCTGGCAGGTGCCCTGGCCCACCGATCCCGACGAGGTGGTCCACGAGCTGCGCAGCGCGGGCACCGACGTGATGGTCGCGCAGCCCTACGCGCACCTGCCGGGCATGGCCGCGTCGCTCAACGACTTCAGCGTGCAGTTCGCCCGCCGCCACCCCGACGTCCTCACCATGGCCACCGTCCACCCGGACGACGAGAACCGCGTCGCGCTGCTGAGCACCGCGCTCGACGCCGGCGCCGCCGGCCTCAAGGTGCACTGTCCCGTGCAGCGCACGCGCCCCGACGACCCGCGCATGTCCTCCGTCTACGCGGCCTGCGAGGAGTGGGGGACCCCGGTTCTGATGCACGCCGGCCACGGCCCCGACTCGGTCACGCCGCACACCGGCGCCCGCACCTTCGCCGCGCTGCTGCGCCACCATCCCTCACTGCGCATCTGTGTCGCCCACCTCGGCATGCCCGAGTCGCGCGCCTTCTTCGACATGGCCGCCGACCACCCCCACGTCTTCCTCGACCTCGCCGGCGTCCCCGGCGGGTTGATCGACGCCCTCCCCCTCGACGACATGCACCGGCTCAGCGACCGCATCCTCTGGGGCAGCGACTACCCCAACACCATGGCCGCCACGCGCCCCGCCTACGACCGGATGCGCAGCCTCGGTGTTTCCGGCGATCTCCTCGACTCCGTCATGTGGCGCAACGCCCCACGCTTCCTCGGCCGCGACGTCCTGCCCCTGCCGGGGACTGACGCGGCCTGTTGACCGCCGTTGGCGTCTATGGCACTATGGCCATAGTGCAGCTCAACATCCACGTTCCCAAGGACCGCGAGGAGATCATCGCCGCGCTGGACGCTGAGGCAGGCAACACGGGGCGCGCCAAGAACCAGATCGTCCTCGACGCCTTGGCTGCCTACCTGGGCTCTCACAGGCGCGGCCGTCGCAAGCCGCAGCTTCGCGTCTGGAATCTCGGTGCACGAGAGCCGCTCCGGCGCGCTGACATCTACGACGAACGCACGGAGGCGAAGGTGCGCTCATCCCGCCGGCGATGATCCTCCTCGACACGAACGTGCTGGTGTATGCGGTCGACGCATCGTCGGGTGCACACACGGCGTGCCGCCGTGCCGTGGAGGGCGCGATGTGGCAGGTGTTCGAGGCCGTTCTCTTCCCGCAGGTGCTGACCGAGTTCCTCGCGGTGGTGACGTCGGTGCGGCGGGTCGCGTCACCGCTGTCACTCGATGACGCCATGGCGCAGGTCACCGACTGGCGCCGCGCAATCCCGGTTCGCTATCCGACTGCGAGATGCCTGGACGAGCTGACCACCCTGGCCAGCGAACGGCGACGGACCGGGCAGGACATCCACGATCTCTTCCTCGCGGCCCAGATGCGCGCGCATGGCGTGGACGACATTTGCACGGTCAACGGCGTGGACTTCAACGGCATCCGCGGCATTGGCGTTGTCGCGCCGGACTCGTTGTAGGGGGTGGGCAGCGCCGCGCTCAGCGAACCAGCTCGCACCTCAGTCGGGGCCGGTGAGGCCGGCGTAGTAGATGGCCACGGCGATGGAGCCGTCGAGGGTGGTGGTCTGGACGGTGCCGTCGGGGTAGGCGGTCTCGACGACGACGCTGAGGGGGACGGTCTCGTCGATGGGGTTGCCCTGGGCGTCGGTGCGCTCGGCGTGGTCGTACTGGACGACAACGGGCGTGTCGGCGCTGCCGTGTGCACCCGCGGTAGTGCCTTCGGAGGGCGGGGCGTCGGTGGGGCCGCCGAGGTAGTGCCAGCGCAGCACGCGCGAGGTGGCGATGCCGACCTCGACGCCGTCGACCATCTCCACGCCGGGGCGCACGACGATGGGGCTGAGCCACAACGCGAGCAGGCGTCCGCGGATGGTGACCGCGCGCGCGACGGGGGCTGCGGATGCGTCCGGTTCGGCGAGTCTGGCGTCGCCGGTCTGGCCGATGGGGATCGCGCCCATGGCCAGCAGCGGCGGTTCGTCGACGGGTGCCGCGCCGCTGCCTGTCGCGCTGTCGCTGTTGCTGATGTCGACGTAGCCGCCGACGCTGCGGACGACCGGGTTGCCGTTCTGGTCGAAGTCGAGGGCCTGGCCCATGACGTGCAGGTGCGCGATCACCACCACGCTCGCCTGCTGGCTGGAGTCGCCCTTCGCGGCCGGGATGGTGTGGACGAGCGTGATGCCGGACTGGCCCGAACCGCCGGCGCGGTCGGTGGCGCCGTCGGGCCAGCGCACCGTCCATGCCACGGCGCGCCAGTCGAGCACGTCGCTGCAGGTGCCCTCGGACAGGCGCTGGGTCATGTCACTGGCGAAGGTCGTGGTGAGGGTGAGCGGGGTGGGCTTGGTGGTGTCGTACGTCGGGGGATCGACGTTGGCGAAGAGTGAGGTATCGGCTTCGGTCAGGGCTTCGCAGTGCTGGTCGAAGGGGAGGCCGGCCGGGACGTGGCCTTCGGGGATGATGGGGCAGACGGAGAACTTGCCGGAGGGGAAGAGATTGTCGTCGTTGTTGCAGCTGCCCTGGCGGATGTCGGTGGGGACGGGGAAGACCTGAACGTCGTTGTTGCAGCCGTCGTAGATGTAGACGCCGTAGGTGCGGTCGTGGGATACGGCGTTGATGCGGATGAGATGCCACTCGCTCCAGTACCTACAAGCAGCAACACGCCATGGGACGACCGTTTCGGCGTCGCCACCGCGGGAGGTTGCCTCAGCGATCTGAAGGAAAGAGAACGCCGTGTTGCCCACAACCTGCGTCTGCAGCGAGACGGTGGCGGTGTCGCCTGCCGTCTGGGCGTGTCCCGCGATTGTGACGGAGAGAAGCAGGGTCAGGGCTACAACTAGCGCACGGCGGAGACGAGCCATACTCCACCCTGCAGATCGAATTCGAACGTTTGATGCTCCGACACCGTCGTCGGTGCGGCGAGCGCCTTGAGTGAGGGCCAAGCGGCGTCAAACCCCGTGATCGAGTAGTCAAGTGTCGCAACAGCCGAGGCCGATCCAAGGTCGACATGGATGCTGCGGTAGGAGACGGACGTGACCACGAAAGTCTTTGACGTGTTCCGGAGTACGTGGGCCGAGATTCCTGCGTTGCCTTGAGCTTGAGACCCGGGCACCGACAGGCTGTCCAACTCCTGCGGGCTGCCCGTCTTCATGGCGTTGTCTAGAGCCTCTACGTAGCGCGTGGCGGCCGCCTCGACCTCCGCGACGCGGGGATCAACAGTAGGGGAGGGGCGTGGGGTGCTGGTGGCGGCGGGACTGAGATGCACAGTGGTGGGGGACCCGCAGGCGAATACGAGTATCCCCAGCGCGAGCACTGCGCCCAGCGCTACCGCGATTCCACCGATCTGCCAGGCGAAGCGCCGCATACGGGAGTCCCGCCTTCCTTCTCGAGTCGCATGCGCCGCCGTGCATGCCCGGGCCCCCAACGCCGAGGGCGCGGCGCAACATACACAACCGTGTAGGACAGAGTCAACCTCAGAGGCTGACGGTGCGGCCGACCCCCGCCGCCTGCGCCGCGTCGAGCACCAGGCGGGCCGCGACCGCGTCCTCGACGGCGTGCCCCATCGACTTCCACACGGTGAGCTGGTCGGACGAGACGCGTCCCGGGTGCGTGCCTGCGAGCACCTCGCCGAGCTCGACCACGCTCTCCGGCGGCCGCAGCGCCAGCTCGTGGGATCCGGAGGGAAACGGCGAGCAGGCGACGCGCGACTCGACGAAGACCGCGCCCTCCTCGATGGTCACCGCGTCCAGCTCGGGCCCGCGCGGCGAGGTGCCCACCGAGCTGACATGCGCCCCAGCGTCGAGCCACGAGCGCCGCAGCACCGGCGAGGACGCATCGGTGCAGCAGCACACCACGTCGGCGCCGTCGACCGCGTCCTCGAACGACTCGACGACGACGCAGCGCGGATCGCGCGCCGCCAGTGCCTCGGCGTGCGCCACGCTGCGCGAGGCGATGCGAATCGACTCGAACGATCGCACCCGCGACACCGCATCGAGGTGCGACCACCCCTGCACTCCCGCACCGAGAATGGCCAGCACCGACGCATCGGGACGCGACAGCTCGCGCACCGCCAGCGCCGACGCGCACGCCGTGCGCACCGCGGTGATGGCGGTGCCGTCCATCAACGCCACCGCCGACCCGTTGTCCGCGGAGAACACCGCGATCAACGCCTGGTGCGACGGCAGGCCGACATCATGGTTGCCCGCGAACACCGAGACCAGCTTCGCGGTCAGCCCCGCCGCGGGCACGAACCCCGGCATCACGGCGAGCAGTCCCGACGCGGAGTGCGCAGCAATGCGCGGCGGCGCCGACACCTCACCCGCGCTCAGCGACACGAAACCGTCCGCCAGCGCGGAGATCAGCCTGTCGACGTCGAGCAGGGCGCTGACCTCGTCGCGCGAGAGCATGAGGACATCCATGGCGGAAACCCTCCGGCAGAAGTGGCCAGGGCGACCGCGTGAGGATACGCCGCGCCGCCCGGGAGCCCTCAGTCGCCCCGCTGCCCCTCCCGGCGCCGCGCCGGCGAGCACACGCGCCGCAGCAGCGCCCCACCGCCGAGCAGCCCGAAGCCGAAGAGCAGTGACCCCGGCCCGAACATGCCGGTCTGCTCCATGACCACGTTGCTGCTGCCCTGGCTGGTCGGCACCAGGCTGGCACCGAGCACCTCGCTCGACACCGAGCCCATGTCCACGGTGGCGATGGTGCCCGCCTGGGTGGTGCCCAGGGTGGTGATCGGTGCGGACGAGCCGTCGGGCGCGCCGTTGAGCAGGCGCACCTCCAGCTCGGTGAGGCTCACCGAGCGATGCGAGCCGGCGGTGTACGTCGTCTGCGACTGGCCCAGGGTGACGATGGCGCTCACGTCACCGACGGGCGTGGCGATGCAGAAGGTCATCGGCTCGCCGGGCACAAGAGTGGAGGGCAGGTTCGAGGCGTCGGGCTGGCAGGGACTGCCGCTCAGCGCCGCACCCTGGATCTGCCCGTTCTTGACCACCTGCGTGCCGGCGATGGAGAGATCGGTGAGCGAGCTGGTCGCCGTCTGCGTGCCGTTGCTGCCGTCGATGTAGGCGTCGGTGCCGGCCTGCAGCCCGTCGACCTCGAGCAGTGGCGTGCCCGCCGCGGCATTGACGGCGGCCGCCAGCGCCTGGTCCATGGGCAGCACCTGGAGCTGCACCACCTTGCTCGTCGCGGTGGCATCGATGCCGGCGCCGCGCGGGGTCACCGACGTCGAACCCAGCGAGCAGGCGCCGGTGCCCAGGTCGTTGCAGACCATGGCGCCGTTGAGCGCGATGTTCTGCACCATGGTGACGAGGTCACCGACCGGCCCGAGCGCGGATGTCACCTGGACCAGCAACGTGGTGAGGTCGAGGCCGCCGGGCAGCGCCAGGGCGATGATCGCGCTCACCGGACCGAGCAGCGGCGTGATGGTGTTGATGCTGCCCTGCACCTGCTGCAGCGTGCTGCGCAGGGTGACCAGGTCGTTGGCCAGGCTGGTCAGGTCCATCACCGGCGCCACGTCGATGCTCGACGCGCCCTCCGTCCCGGCCGCCTGCGGTCCGCTGGCGCCGAACTGCGTTGCGCCGGCGGCGTTGACCGCGGTGGCGCTGAACGGCGTCAGGTTGGCCACCTCGGGCGCGGACTGCACCAGCGACGGCAGCGGCGCCGAGGGCGGCACGGTGACGGCCACCGCGGTGCTGTTCTGGCCGTCGGGATGCGCGCTGTCGAGGTCGGCGGTGAGGCCGCGGGTGACGTTGGCGAGCAGGCCTTCGAGCTGGTCGATGGCCGCGGGCAGCACGTTGGGCAGCGCCGTGAGCTGCGCCGCCAGCGACGAGAGCTGTCCCTCCAGCGTGGTCAGGTCCGAGGCAAGTGACGGTGACAGTTGCGCCATCACCGTGGTATCGCTGGTCAGCGTTTGCAGAGCCGTCTGCGTGGCCTGCAGCGCCGTCAGGGAGACTTGGCCCCAGAGCGCCTGCAGCGCGCTGTCAATGTTGCCCAGCAGCGTGCTGACGGAGCTGACGTCGAGTGCCAGCGGCGTGACGTCGGCGTGTCCGGCGGAGAGGTCCGCGGCGCTGCCGCTGCGCGTGGCGGTGGCGTGGGAGGCGTTGACCTGCGCGCTGAGATTGGGCAGCGTGCCGCCGAGCAGGCTGCTCACCGAGGCCGGGATGTCGCTGCCCGGCAGGGTGAGCAGCGCGTTGGGATTGACGGAAACGGTGAGCGTCGCGGTGATCGCCGAGCCGCTGTACGGCTGGGCGGCGAAGACGGCGCCCGGAACCAGCGCGACCGCGGCGGCCGCCGCCACGACACATCCGACGACACGCTTGGGCATGTCCGCTCCCCCGATCCGGGCTGTTGGCTGCGGCCGCGATCAAACCAGACGGCACCGCAAGACTCGCATGCGGCCACGGCTGCGGTGCGGCGTCTCAACAGAGGTTTGCCGCCCGTCACGGCTTCGTGACGCCGGAGCTCGGCGCGGTGACGCGCGAGCAACCGGCCAGCCGGATCAGGGCGGGCCGCCGCCTCCGCCGCCCCCGCCCTTGGTGCTGCTCGAGGAGTCGCTCGACGAGCTCGTCAAGGGAAGGGTGATCGTCGACGACGACGAGGCCGAGGTGGTGCTGGTCGTGGTCTGCGTGGTGGTCGTCGTGGTGCTGCGCGTGGTGGTGTGGGTGGTCGAGCGCGTGTACGTCGACGAGTACGTGTAGGTCCCGTAATAGCTCGGCGTCGACAGGTTGAAGGCCCGCTCCTCGTCGGCGCCGAGGATCACCGTCACGCTCGCCGCGCTGGCCGCCGCCGAGGCGGTGGAGGTCGTCGCGCCCGTGGTTCCGGCAGCGGTCCCCGCAGCGGTGCCGGCCGCGGCCGGGGGCGTCGCGTGCTCCACCTGCACGCCGAACAGCGTGGCCAGGTACTGCGCCGTCTGCGCCCCATGCGTCCCGTCACCGTTGAGGATGACCTGGGTGGTCGGGCTCAGCGCGGCGTGGCCGCCGTCCTTGGCGCTGAGATGCGTGTCGCTGATGAGCTGCGCCCACCGCGTCGAGGCGCCGGCATTCCGGCCGCTGGCGTCCTCGACGGTGACCGGCACCTTCTCGCTGAGCGCGCCCGGCGAGGGGAAGATGTTCTGCACGTAGTGCGAGAGCGACGCGTAGCTGGTGTCGTGTGCGTAGAGGTAGTAGGCCGAGCAGCTGGCCGGATAGCCGCAGTCGTAGAGGAAGTTGGTGTTGTCGACGCTGACCCGCTCGATGCTGGACGGGTCGACGTCCTTGACCAGGTCGTAGAGCGCCTTGGAGTCGCCGATGCCCAGGTCGGTGAGCACGTGGCTGCCCAGGGCGCCGAGCACGTCGGGCAGCTTGGCGATGCCGTCGATGGAGACCAGCTTCTGCTTGAGCGCCTGCAGGATGAGCTGCTGCCGCTTGCTGCGCGCGAAGTCCGAGCCCTCGCCGTTCTGCGCGGAGTGCCGCGAGCGCGCGTAGATCAGCGCGGTCCTGCCGTCCATGTGCTGCGGGCCGGCGTTGAAGTGCACGGTCATGTAGGAGCAGTCACCGTGGCCGCCGTCGCACTCGCCGCGCGGGTAGGTGTTGTCGGTGAAGCTGTCCGGCACCACCACGTCGACGCCGCCGACGGCGTCGACCGCGTACTGGAAGGCGTGGAAGTCGATGCCGACGAAGTGGTCGATGTGGATGCCGAGCAGCCTGCTCAGGGTGTCGTCGGCGAGCAGACCCCCGCCGGTGTCGACCTTGTACCTGTCGGCGCGGTTGGGATACGAGTCGGTCTGCCCGTCCGAGTAGGCCTCGTTGATCTTGCCCTTGTAGCTGTGGCCGTTGCCCAGGTCGATGGGCACCATCCAGTCGCGCGGCAGCGAGACCTCGACGACCTGGGTGGGAGCGTTGCTGTGCGGCTGGATCGACACCACCATGATCGAGTCGCTGAGGAAGCCGCCGTCGTGGCCGTCGCCGCCGTAGCCGTAGAAGGCGATGTTGATGCGCTGCTGCGCGGTCGCCTTCTGGCCCACGCTCGACCCCCGTCCGTTGTCGATGACGTCACCGATGGCGGCGATGGGGTTGCGGTGGAAGATGAAGCCCAGCTGCCAGGCCAGCCGCCCGACGTAGATGCCCGCGATCAGGAAGATGGCCACGCTGACCATGAGGACGCCGCGCTTCGGGGTCAGCCAGTGGAGCCGCGAGCGGTAGAGCGAGGCCCGGCGCCGGCGGCGCTGGCTCCGGGCTGCGGTCGGTTGGATCGGGGGGTCCCCCTGCGTTCGTTGGTCCGCCGGCCGGCGCGCACAGGACGGCCGGAAGGAGCCTGGTTCGAGAGGTGGTGGCCGCGCCGCCGCTGCGATGGGGGCGCGGACGAGCGGGTCGGGCAGAGTCCGACCGGCGCTCTGGGAACGGTCGGAGCCGCTGGAAGGTTACCCGGTTGGAACGGTGCGGGGGGCGCGCTTGGGCGCCTCGCACAGGGGTCGAGCACGGCCAAGATTCACGTTGACGTAAACTGCCACCTCGTCATGGCCCTCTCCGCATCCGAGATCGAGCCGCAGCTCCGCATCGAGGCCGTCGCGCGCCGCACCGGCCTCACCAAGCGCACCATCCGCTACTACGAGGAGATCGGCCTGCTCAGCCCCTGCGGCCGCTCCGAGGGCGGCTTCCGCCTCTTCACCGAGGCCGACGTGGCCCGGCTGGAGCGCATCCAGGCCCTCAAGGAGTCGGCCGGCCTGGCCCTGGCCGAGATCCACGAGCTGCTCGACGCCGAGTCGGTACGCGAGCGCATCCGCGAGCGCTACCGGGCCACGGACGACCCGGTGCAGAAGCGGGCCATGCTCGCCGAATCGCGCGCCGTGCTGGGCCGCCAGCTCGCGCTCATCGACCGCAAGCGGCGCAAGCTCGACGAGCTGGCGTCCGAGTACCAGGAGCGCCTGCACCGCATCGCCCAGCTCGACGACGAGCTGGCCAGGGAAGCGACCCGATGACGGCCACCGTGGCGGCGACGGCGCAGGCCCATCACCAGTCGAAGCAGGGCTCGTATCGCTGGTGGGCGCTGAGCACGACGAGCCTCGGCGCCATCCTGGCCTCGCTCAACATGAGCACGCTGGTGATCGCGCTGCCCGAGCTGATGCGCTCACTGCACATCGGCGTCCTCGACGTCACCTGGGTGCTGCTCTCCTACATGCTGGCCCAGACCGCGGCGGTGCTCACCGTCGGCCGCCTCGGCGACATGTGGGGCCGCAGGCGCCTCTACGTCGCCGGCTTCGCGGGCTTCATGGTGATGGCCCTGCTCAGCGGCTTCGCCACCAACGCCTGGGAGCTGATCCTCTTCCGCAGCATGGCCGGCGTCGGCGGCGCGCTCATGGTGGCCAACTCCAGCGCCATCGTCACCGACGCCTTCCCCCGCCACGAATTGGGGCTGGCGCTGGGCATCAACGGCATGGTCGTCGCCGTCGGCGCGGCGGTGGGACCGGTGCTGGGCGGCTGGCTGACCTCGCTGGGCTGGCAGTGGGTCTTCTGGTTCAACGTGCCCGTCGCGCTGGTCGGCAGCGTGTGGGCATTCGCGGTGCTCCACGAGCCGCGCACCTCGGGAAAGCGGCAGCGCATCGACTGGCTGGGCAACGCGGTGTTCCTGGCCGCACTCAGCGGGCTGCTGCTCTGCCTCTCCATGGGCGGCATCGAAGGCTGGACGCAGCCCGTGGTCATCGGCGGCGCCGTCGCCTTCGTGGCCGGCCTGCCACTCTTCATCTGGATCGAGACGCGCGTGCGCGAGCCGCTGCTCGACCTCAGCCTCTTCCGCCACCGCGTCTTCGCCATCGGCAACCTTTCGCAGGTGCTCAACGCCACCAGCCGGATGGGCCTGCTCTTCCTGCTCGTCTTCTACTTCCAGGGACCGCAGCAGCGCGACCCGGTCACCGCCGGGCTGCTGGTGACGCCCATCGCCGCCTTCATGTTCCTGCTCTCGCCGCTGTCGGGCTGGCTCAGCGACCGCGTCGGCTCGCGAGTTCCTGCCACTCTTGGCCTGGCGCTCACCGGCATCGGGCTGCTGGTGATGGCGCTGACCATGGGCCGCACCACCAGCTACCCGATGCTGGCGGTGGGCATGGCCCTGGTGGGCGCGGGCGCGGGCGTGTTCAACTCGCCCAACGCCTCGGCGATCATGGCCAGCGTGCGGCCCGAGCAGCGCGGCGTCGCCTCCGGGGTGCGCATGCTGACCGCCTTCGTGGGCAGCATGTTCTCCATCGCCTTCGTGCTGGCCATCATCACCTCGTCGCTGCCCAAGGAGGTGATGCTGCGCATCTTCAGCGGCGTCACCATGGGCTTGAGTGACGCGCAGGTCTCGCCGTTCATCAACGGCGTGCGCGGCACGCTCTTCGTGCTGGCGGCCATCTCGCTGCTCAGCGCGCCGCTCTCGCTGCTGCGCGGCGAGGAGGAGATCCGGCGCACCCGGGCCGTCCCGCCCCCGGTGGTGGTGCCGACCCCCTAGTCGCCACGCCGGGTCGCCGCTACAGTGCGGCAATGGTCGACAGGGCTGGGGCCGGCACGGTGGCGCGCCTCCGCCCGCCGCGCCTGCGGGGCAGGTTGTTGCTGCTCTGCGCCCTGCTGGTCGGACCCGCGGCGCCGGCGCTCACCACCGCCGTGTCCTCGCCGCCCGCGGCGCCGGTCGACACGCCGACGCCCGCACCCGGCGCCGACACCGGCGAGTGGCCCGCGGGCGGCCGCTTCGTCGACGCGGGGTACGCCGACACCAGCACGCTCGACAACCGCACCTACGCGCAGCACATCCCGCCGGAGCTGTCGCCCTCGATCCTCCTTTTCCAGCGCGTCGTCTCCGGCGGCTTCCAGGCGGAGCTCGACTTTCCCGCGCCGGTGATCCAGCTCAGGTACTACAGCCCCATCGACAGCGGCGACGGCGGCGACGTCGACCCGAGCAGCGCGGTCCCGGTGCGCCACACCGTCGACCTGGTGCTGCAGCCGCCCTCCGGCAACCCCACCTTGGTCAGCCTGCGTCCCGACGGCAGCACGGTGGTGACGCGCGGCGGCGCGCAGATCGGCACCGCGAGGACAGTTTTTGCCGGAACCCGCCTGATCATGTCGGTGCCCGCCTCCGCCGGGGTGCAGGGTGATTGGACGGTGCAGGCCGTCATCCGCCTGAGCGGCGACCAGCCGCTCAACGCCGCGCCCGGCGCGCAGCGCCTGCCCGCCACGCTGTCGACCGCCACCGAGCCGGCCGTGGTCGGCGCGCTGGCCGGCGACTCCGCCTCCGCCCCCGAGCCGCTCGCCGGCCGGGCCCTGGTGCACAGCTTCCAGGTCGGCGTGCAGTCGCCCGACACGCAGCCGCTGCCGTCCGGTGCGCGGCCCATGTCGCTGCACCTCGAGCAGGGCGCCAGGGGCGCGGTCGCGGTCGTCAGCCTCGACGCGCCGCCGAAGCCCGCAACGACCGTCAACGGCAATCCCGTCAACCAGCAGGAGCTGGACCTCGTCGTGGCCCCCGGTGTGCAGGACGGGCTGGGAGTCGGCCGCATGCGCGTCACCTGGTCCTATCCGGTCTGCACGTCGTCACCATGCCCGTCTGCGGCGCCGATCGGCATCGTGACCCTGGGCGCGCAGTACCTGGGGACGGTCCCGGTCACCGTCTCCGGACGCGACGTGCGCTTCGACCTGGGCGGCTTCAGGCTGGCGCCCGCGGCCGCGCAGCAGCAGCCTCAGCCGACGCCGCAGGGAAGCGTGCTCGGCACCTTCACCAAGACGGTGACGCTGGCGCCGGAGGATCTCGACGTCGTTCCGTTCGCCGGCGCCTCGCCATACAAGGCGGAGCAGATCACCCAGACCATCGACGGCACCTCGATCAGCATCAGCCGCGCCTCAGGTGGCGCGCCCGCGACCGGCAGCATCAATCCCTTCACCGGCTACTTCTTCGCCGCGAGCTCCACCGAGATGTGGAGCGGCTTCCTGGGCAAGCAGGGCTGGTACGTGCGCGACGACGGCGCGCAGCCCACCGCCGCACATCTCGGCGGCGGCGGCCCGCACGACGTCGATACGCCGGAGAAGCTCGACCGCCTGGCGCAGTACCTCTGGACGGAGAAGAACGAGGAGAAGTACGGCGACGAGACGCCCGGCCTGATCCGCTGGTTCGCCATCGCCGCCGGTGCGCCGATCACCCAGTACGGTACGCCGCCGCCGGACTTCCGCCATGCCGTGGCGCAGTTCCTCATCAACGGCGGCAAGTTCGACAAGGACGTATTGGACAAGGCCTTCCCCAACGGCTTCGATCCCATCGTGGTCACGCCGGGCACGCCGCCCCCGTTCCCCTTCGCAGGCGTGCTGCCCGGCCTGGCGCCCAAGGGCGCGCAGTGGGAGGTCGCCGCGGGGGTGACCATCCTCGACCGCACCAGCCAGGGCATCCGCTCGCTGTCGCCGTTCCTGCCCGCCGGCTCGCTCGTCAACGGGTCGACGTCCGGCGGCGGCGCCGGCGCATCGAGCAACGGGCCGGGCGCGGTCGCGGGTAAGGCGACCGGCGCCTCGACGAGTGGCGGCGCCGCGGGACTGGTCATCGCGCTGGTGGTCGCGGTGCTCGTCCTCGCCGCGGCCGCGGCATGGTGGCTGCGTCGGCGTCGCGCCGCGCCGAGCGCCTGACGGCGCCGCGGGTCAGGCGGCCGAGGCCGGGCGCGCCCGCCTCTGCTGGAACACCGTCCAGCCGACGGCGCCGACGATGATCACCAGCGCCGACCAGAGTCCGTAGCGCGAGATGGTCGCTGCGATGTGTGTCGCCGTCGCGCCCGCCGCGTAGCCGGCGCCGATGTGGATGCCGATCCAGGTGAGCGTCCCGGCCAGGTCGGCGATGATGAAGGTGCGGATGCGCATCCGCGACTCACCGGCGGCGAGGTAGAAGAGGTAGGCGGGAACGAAGGGGATGTAGTAGCCGAAGGCGATCGCCCAGGGTCCGAAGCGCTGGAACCAGCGCTCGCTGCGCGCCAGGCGGCCGCGCCAGCGTGCGTCCTGCGCGGCCAGGTACTCGACCAGGCGGCGCCCGTAGCGGCGACCGGCCCAGTACAGGAAGGGATCGGTGACCATGAGGATGGGGATGGGCAGGACCAGCACCAGCCCGAGCGACGCCGAGCCGGTGCGCGCCGCGGCGCCGGCGGCGAGCATCGCCGAGGAGCTGCCGCGGATGGCGTCGAGCAGCACCGGGTGCGGGCCCAGCAGCGACGGCGCGATCGGAAGCATGACCAGGTTCCAGAGCATCATCAGCACGATCGGGCCGACGCAGAGCACGTCGGCGCGCGTGATGCTGATCTCGGCCTCGCGCTCACCCGCGGGCTCGCCGGCGGCGCTCGCCGCGGCGGGGTCGGCGGGGACTTCGGTGGCCGCGACCGGTTCGGCATCCATTGCCAGGCATTCTCCCTGAGGTTGCCGCCACGGGCGCGTCGCCGCAGGGCACATCGGAGTGACGGGTCGCGGGGCTCCCGCCTTGCAGCCGGTTACCATGGCCTGCCTCGGCTGCTCGAACGACGGAAACGTGATACGAGGACTATCATAAGCCGATGGCCACCCAGGTCCGCACCCTGCGCTCGATCGACCCCGCCAGCGGGGAGCTGATCGAGGAGTTCGAGCCCATGGGCGCGACGCAGGTCGACGAGATCGTCGGCCGCGCGGACGGCGCCTTCCGCGACTGGCGCACCCGCTCCTTCGCCGACCGGGCCACGCTCATGAAGCGCGCCGCCACCCTGCTGCGCAGTGACTGCGAGCGCCTCGCCGCCGTGATCACCGCCGAGATGGGCAAGACGCTCGCCGAGTCGCGCGCCGAGGTGGAGAAGTGCGCCTTCTGCTGCGACTGGTACGCGGAGCACGCCGGGGAGTTCCTCGCCGACGTGGCCGCGCCCAGCGACTCGCCGCGCAGCTTCGTGGCCTTCGCACCCATCGGCGTGGTGCTGGCGGTGATGCCCTGGAACTTCCCGCTCTGGCAGGTCTTCCGCTTCGCCGCGCCGGGACTGATGGCGGGCAACACCGCGGTGCTCAAGCACGCCGCCAACGTGTCGCGCTGCGCGCTGGAGATCGAGAGCGTGCTGCGCCGCGCGGGCTTTCCCGACGGCGTGTTCCGCACCCTGCTCATCCCCGGTGGCGACGTGGCGCGTGTCATCACCGACCCGCGCATCCGCGCCGTCACGCTGACCGGGAGCGACAGCACCGGCAGCGCGGTGGCCGCCGCGGCTGGCGAGCACATCAAGAAGACGGTGCTCGAGCTGGGCGGCTCGGACGCCTTCATCGTCCTCGAGGACGCCGACGTCGCGGAAGCGGCCAGGGTTGGCGTGAAGTCGCGCTTCCAGAACTGCGGGCAGAGCTGCATCGCCGCCAAGCGCTTCATCGTGGTGGAGGGCGTCGCCGGCGAGTTCGAGCAGTGCCTGGTCGAGGAGGCGCAGCGCATCGTGGTCGGCGATCCCGGCGACGAGCGCACCACCATGGGTCCGATGGCCCGCGAGGACCTGCGCGACGCGCTGGAGGACCAGCTCCGGCGCAGCCTGTCCGAGGGCGCGCACCTGGCCACCGGCGGGCACCGTCTCGACGAGCGCGGCTGGTACTTCGAGCCCACCGTGGTCACCGGTTGCACCGCGGAGAACACGGCGTTCCGCGAGGAGACCTTCGGCCCGCTGGCCGCGGTGATGCGCGTGCGCGATGCCGAGCAGGCCATCGAGGTGGCCAACGCCTCGAAGTACGGGCTGGGAGGCAACCTCTGGACGCGCGACGTCGAGCGCGGCATCGCCCTGGCCCGGCGCATCGACACCGGCGGCATCTTCCTCAACGGCATGACCCATTCCGACCCGCGCCTGCCCTTCGGCGGCGTCAAGCGCAGCGGCTACGGGCGCGAGCTGTCGAGCTTCGGCATCCGCGAGTTCGTCAACGTCCAGACCATCTGGGTTGCTGACGACGACGGCCAGAACAGCGACGGGCGCGGCGGCGCCGCGGTCGAGTAGGAGGCCCGCATGCACACTCCCCAGCCCGGCCCGTCCGAGATCCCCATGCCGCAGACGCCGGTGGAGAACCCGCAGCCGGCCACACTGCCGCAGCCGCCCGACCAGCCCGTGGAGACCCCGGTGGGCCCTGAGATCAGGCCCGAGCCCGCCGAGGTGCCCGACGTGCCGCCCGAGCAGCCGCAGCCCGAGCGGGGCTGATCGCCACCGAGCCGCTGCCGCGGTGGGCATACTGCTGAGGTCGGCAGCCAGCACCAGGGTGAGCGCCATGGAGATCAAGGAGCTCGGGCAC
>Ga0207699_10000314_pt1 | contig 25916 bp, 29 predicted proteins | sample LARL51metaG_FD_184344 | JGI IMG/M metagenome (GOLD analysis project Ga0207699, IMG submission 184344) | Corn, switchgrass and miscanthus rhizosphere microbial communities from Kellogg Biological Station, Michigan, USA - LAR L5-1 metaG... | ecosystem: Host-associated > Plants > Roots >...
ACGAGTACATCGCTGGGCTAGGCAGCTTCGCCAACTACAGCGGAATCCCTGGTGGGTATGGGGTTCCCTCGTAGGCGGTGTGCTAGTCGCCACCCTTATCCGATGGGCTTTGGGCGGGCTTGTGCATGATCGTATCCCCTTTACCACGTACTACCCAGCTATCGTGGCGGCTACTTTGCTCGGTGGCTTTTGGCGGGGGGTGCTCGCAAGCATCCTCTCGGCCGTCGTGGCGTGGTGGCTATTCATGCCGCCAGCCGGATTCGCACTAGACCAGGCACAATTAGTCTCGCTGATTACCTTCTTTCTCGTCTGCCTCCTGTTAGTGGGTACCGTCACCGCACTTAACGCTGCCGTCGACCGCCTGCTTGTCGAAATCGAGTTCCGACGCGAGGCGCAAATCGCTCTTGGACAACTCGCGTCGGTGGCAGAGAGTTCGGAGGATGCCATCATCACCAAGGATCTGGATGGCATCATCACCAGCTGGAACAAGGGTGCTGAAAGAATATTCGGTTATGAAGCCGATGAGATGATCGGCAAACCCATAAACCTGCTCATACCGCCAGACCGACCCGATGAAGAGCCTTCAATTTTGGCGCGGCTCAGAAAGGGGCAACGCATCGAGCACTACGAAACGGTGAGGCGGCGCAAAGACGGGGAACTCATCGACATCTCCCTCAGCGGAACATTCTCCAACGTGGTCCCAATGTCCGCTAAGTGCCAGAAGCAGACGTTCCCCGATGCTGCGGAACCGGCACCACCCCCTTCGGAAGCACACTTCTCCGCCCTGGTGCGCACGTCACGGGCTCGAGCCGTTGCCAGCCAGTGCGGAGACGGTCGCGGCTTATAGCGGCGTCCGTTGTGATCAAGACCTCGAAAAGAACTCTGTGGTAAGTCACCTCACCGTCGCTGTTCATGAGCTTTACGCAGTTTCGATCAGGTGACGCGCCTGACGCTCTGTCCGGTTGATCGCCTTGGCGATACCCTTGGCGCCCCAAACGAGGTCGTCAGGGGCGTTCAACTCTGGTTCGGTTGTTAGGGAGTTAGTCATCCGAGAGGGCTCCATTGCGCTTTAGCCCCCGGTTCGCTCCACCGGGCTTGGCGAGGCGCAATGCCTCTCGTGAAGCACTCAACCTATCTGATTTTGGTTTTCGAGCATCAACAGAAATTCTCAGATGCCCACAGATCGCGCCGCACATGTTGCGTTCATGTTGCCAGGAGGCGCCGTCATTATCTGGAAATCGTTGCAAATGCTTGGCGTCATGTTGCATTCCTGACGCCGGGACGCGACATGAGCGGAAAAGAAAAGCCAGTTAAAAAGCTGGCTTTCTCTGCGGGTTAGAAGAACCCCATCGCCTTCGGAGCGTAGCTTACAAGAACATTCTTGGTCTGCTGGTAATGGCCGAGCATCATCTTATGCGTCTCACGCCCGATGCCGGACTTCTTGTAGCCGCCGAACGCCGCATGCGCGGGATAGAGGTGATAGCAATTGGTCCACACCCGCCCCGCCTGGATGTCGCGGCCGAATCTGTAGGCGCGGTTGATGTCGCGCGTCCACACGCCGGCGCCGAGCCCGTATAGCGTATCATTGGCGATCGCCAACGCCTCGTCCTCGTCCTCAAAGGTGGTGACGGACAGCACCGGCCCGAAGATCTCCTCCTGGAAAATGCGCATCTTGTTGTGGCCGGCAAACACCGTCGGCTTCATGTAATAGCCCTCGCCAGCTCGCCGTTGAGCTCGGCCTTCTCGCCGCCGGTGAGCAGTTCCGCCCCTTCCTTCTTGCCGATGTCGACATAGGACAGGATCTTCTCGAGCTGATCGTTCGACGCTTGCGCCCCGATCATGGTGGACGGATCGAGCGGATTGCCTTGCTTGATCTTGTTCACGCGCGCGACCGCCTTCTCCATGAACTTGTCGTAGATCGAGCGCTGCACCAGCGCGCGCGACGGACAGGTGCAGACTTCGCCCTGGTTCAGCGCGAACATGGTGAAACCTTCGAACGTCTTGTCGAGGAAGTCGTCGTCCTCGGCCATCACGTCGGCGAAGAAAATGTTGGGAGACTTGCCGCCGAGCTCGAGTGTGACCGGGATCAGGTGGTCGGGCTCGGCGTGCTTGGCTACATTTATTATCAGCGCACGCATCGGGACGTAGTGAAGATCGACGTGCCTGGCTTCCAGGGCGAGATCTCCAAGGACAAGGGCATCGATATCGAGGTCGGCAAGGACCGCTAACCGCCCGGAATCAGCACGGCGGCGCCGGTGAGTTCGCCCATGCGCAAGCGGGCAAGCGCCTCATTGGCCTGACTCAATGGCATCGGTACAACCGTAGCCTTTACCGGTACTTTGGGCGCGAGCGCCAAGAACTCACGCGCATCGTCCCGCGTGAGGTTTGCGACCGAGCGCAGCACGCGTTCCTCCCACAGGATCTCGTAAGGGAAGCTCGGGATGTCGCTCATGTGGATGCCGCTGCACACCACGACCCCGCCCTTGCGCACGGCACGAAGCGCCGCGGGCACAAGCGCCCCGACGCTCGCGAAAATGATGGCGGCGTCGAGCGGCTCAGGCGGCATCTCGTCTGAGCCTCCCGCCCATACCGCGCCGAGGCTTTTCGCGAAGTCTTGCGCCTTCTTGTCGCCTAGCCTGGTGAAGGCATAGATCTCGCGGCCCTGATGGCGCGCCACCTGCGCCACGATGTGCGCCGCGGCGCCAAAGCCGTAGATGGCGAGCCGCGACGGCTGCCCCGGAACAGGCTCGCCCGTCATCTTGAGCGAACGATAGCCGATCAACCCTGCGCAGAGCAGCGGGGCGGCTTCCGCGTCGCTATAGCCTTCCGGAATCGGAAAGACATAGCGCGCGTCGGCAACCGTGTATTGGGCATAGCCGCCGTCGATCTGGTAGCCGGTGAAACGCGGATTGTCGCAAAGATTCTCGCGGCCAGACCGGCAATAGAAGCACGTGCCGTCGGTGAAGCCGAGCCATGGCACGCCGACGCGCTCACCGAGCTCGAAGCCCTGCACCTTCTTGCCTAAAGTTTCGACATGTCCAACGATCTCGTGGCCGAGCACGAGCGGAAGCTTGGGATGGGTAAGCTCGCCATCGAACACGTGCAGGTCTGTGCGGCATACCCCGCAAGCCGCGACCTTGATGAGGATCTGGTCAGGTCCGGGCGTAGCCACCGGCAACTCGGCCGCACGGAGCGGCACGTCCGCGCGGTCGAACACCATCGCCTGCATCATGTCTGGCGGCACTATCAAATCTCCTTTTTTTGAGCGGGACGAGCGTTTCGTCCCGCGAGGAAGAATGACGGATTGGTGTTAAAGCGGGAAGCGGCTAATGCCGGACGAGAGGCCAGCCCTGAATGCTTGGGCGAAGCGGCGAGGCCGCGACCGGCGCCTGCTCATATGCGCCTGATGGCTTCGGCGCAGAGCGGCCGATCAGGTGCCGCTCGGGCACAAGTGACGAAGCGGCCCACAAGGCCTCGAACGCAATTCGCCCAAGCCGGACCATGTCGGGCGTCGCCTCGCCGAACAGAGTGAGCGCGTTGCGCCTGTCAGCATCGCGGCGCATGGCATCGCCGGACCAAGAGATCGTATCGCCATAGGTGACCTGCTCATGAGCATCGAGCAGGCGCGGATTGCGCGCCCAGCGGATCAGTTGAGATGGCTGCTGCCGCGGCGCAAGATGCGTGAGGCTCACCAAGAGCTGTCGCAGTTCGTCTTGCGGCTCGAGCTTAGCGAGAATGACCTTGGCGTTGATCCCAGCGCGTTCGAGTTCATCCTTCATGCGCACCACGGCAAGCGCCGGAGCCGAGCTCGCCGAACGGAGGATCAACGTGAAGGAAGGGGAGGTGCGGTTCTCGGCTCTGGTGCGCTCGATCGCTTGCGCTATCGCCGCAACATGCGCTTCGAGCTCGGTTTGGCCAAAATCGCTCACCCTTCCCGAACCGACCACAACGCGCATGCCCCCCTCGCTTTTGTGGAAGTGGCTGAACGGCAGACGCTATGGCGTCGGCCCTAGCGCGCCATGAATAGCAGCAACAGTGTTAAGGAAGGTTTGACTGCTGTTCCAATCTCTCCACGGGCCGAGCGAGATCGTATTCCTCAGCAAGTTCGCAGAAGTGACGGCGAACGCCGTGAACGGCTACTTCTCGCGTTAGCGCCAGGCCACCGAGCGCGCTACTTCTTTCCGAGCAAAGCGTCGCGTTGCTTTTCCAATTCGGCGAGCTTCGCCTCCTGATCGGCAATCCGGTCGGCGTTTCGCTCCTCGTCCTCCGCGCCGGAATAGGCTGCAGCCTGCTCGACGAGCTCGCGGAGATTATCTTGAATGATGGCGATGCGCCGGTTGATTTCAGCCAAAGCCTCGTTGTCTGCCATCTTTCAAACCTCAGTTCACCGGGAGAGCCGACGTTAGCGGCAAGCCGCTACCACTTTCAATCCTCGTTATGTGGACCGTTCCGTGGCGTGCCCGCGAAAGCGGCATCCAGTAATCACTGCCCTTTGCGCTTGCGCATCGCTGGGATTAATGGATCGCCCGGTCAAGCCGGCCAATGACAAGTGGACTTATGCCCGCGCTCCAAACCTCAGTTATCGTGTCTTCGCCTCGTCCACTTGAAGGGCGCATCATGAGGCGTTCGTGAGGCGGGATGAGGTGTGGCGCCTGCGGGCTCATGCAACGCAGCGTGAGCCCCCGGGCGGTGTCAGGGCTCCCCCCGGACCCACTATGAGGTCCTGCTAGGAGCTAGCTGATCGACCGGCTTTGTCCGGTAACGAAAAGCGGGGCCCGGTGCCGAAAAGACGTCCGCGATTGGCGCGCCGAGAGGCGCCCGCCGCGATCCCAAAAGGATCGCGGACACCTATAGGACTGCGCTTTTCGGCGCGCCATCCCCTCGCATCGGGGGGAACTCCATGGAACCCGGGCGCTTGAATGCGTCGCAGTACCGCATTGGCATGTCCGCATCTTTCCCAAAGCGAGCGATACCAAGGCGTGCGTTAAGCTCTTACATAAGGACCATGGCCTTCTACCTCGTCACAGCCGTTCCCGACCGATCGCGGATGAAAGAGCTGTCAGCTCGCCTCGTTGGCGACGAGATCGTCGCCATGAGGCCGTTCGGGCGGTCGCTCGCTTATTCCTTGCGCAACGCGCGCCTGCGCAGGGATGGGGTCGCTGTCTGGGAGGAAGAAGATTATTGCCGCCCGCCTCTCGCCCAGGAGCGGGAGGAAGTGCTCGACACCTATTTCCGCGATCTCAAGGTCGAGCCGGTCCAAGAAGGAGACGGCTGGGAGAAGATCGAGGATCTCCCGCGGCTCTTCCCCGAATTCTCCAAAGTCTGAGGCACCTACATGCGCGTGACGCTTCCCGCTGCCCTCTTGCTCCTGCTCGCCTCGACAAGCGCTCCTCAGGCCGCACCCAACATCGTCGTGATCATGACCGACGACCAGGAAGACACAGGCTCGATGGCCTATATGCCGAAGACTCACGCGCTCCTCGCCGAGAAGGGTGTGACCTTCGCCAACAGCTTCGTCAATCTTCCGCTCTGCGCGCCAAGCCGCGCCTCGTTCTTCACCGGTCAGAGCGCCCACAACACCGGCATCAAAGCCAACAACCCCGTGGACGGTGGGGGCTGGGGCGGCTTCAAGGACAAAGAGAAGAACGCGCTCCCCGTTTGGCTCAAGAAGGCGGGCTATAGAACCGCGCTGATCGGCAAATATCTGAACCGTTACGGCCAGGAGAGCACGTTCGGTTCTCTGCTCTCGTGGGCCGGCAGCTATCTCAATACCAGCTTTACCGGTCCCAATATCGGTAATCCCGAGGATTGGGTGCCTCCCGGCTGGGACCTCTGGTACGCCTTCACCAGCTCGCGCGCCCGCTATTACGATTACGCGATCAACGAGAACGAATCGATCAAGACGTTCGGCTCGAGCCCCGGCGACTATTCCACCGACGTGCTGAAAGCACGCGCCGTCCGCTTTATCCAGGAGCAGACGGGCGCCGCCGACCCGTTCTTCATGCTGGTCGCGACGAAGGCGGCGCACGCGCAAGGCAAGTGCGCAATCCCGCCGCCGCAAGACGAGAATGCCTTCAAGACGGTGAGCTTTCCCTTCGACATTGCCGCCAAGAAGAAGGGAAGCGCAAGCGACTCGAAGTCGGCGCATGGAGAATCAAAAGCCGATTTCGAAAAATGCTATCGCGCCGAGCTGCAATCGCTGCAATCGGTGGATGATCTGGTGGCCTCAACGGTCGATGCATTGCAGAGCTCGGGCAAGCTCGACGACACGGTCATTATCTATACTTCCGATAATGGCTTCTTGTTCGGTCAGCATGGATCGATGGGCAAATCAGCGCCCTACGAGGAAGCGATCAGAGTGCCGCTGGTGATGCGCGGCCCAGGCATTCCGGCAAATCAGACCCGCAGTCAGCTCGTGAACAATCTCGATCTAGTCGCCACTATCGTAGAGCTTGCCGGAGCTTCGCCGCGTGTCGTGCTCGACGGGCGATCGCTTAAGCCTCTCTTTGCCGATTTCAACGCGCCGTGGCGGAGCGCGATCGCTTTTGAAAGTCCTTCGGCTCACTTCATGAGTCCTTCTGGGCGCTACACCGGAGTGCGCACCGTCACGCGCAAATACATCAAGTTCGAGAACGGCAAGGAAAAGCTCTACGACCTCGCCGCAGATCCGCATGAGAGCAAGAGCAGGGCTGGCAGAAAGTCCTATGCCGGAGATCTCGGTGAGCTGCGCAGTCTCAACGACAAGCTCCGGTCTTGCGCTGGCGAAACTTGCTGGGTGCCATGACGTCGGCGGCCACAAGACGGTTGGTGTTGTGGCGAAGCAGGCATAAATAGGCGTCGTGATGCCCGAACCCCTGACCAAAGAGCGCGTGCTCGAGGCGCTGAAGCGCGTCAAAGGCCCGGACCTAGGAGTGACATTGTCTCCGAGGGCCTCGTCTCCGAGATCGTGATCAACAAGGGCAAGGTCTATTTCGCCATCCAGGTCGAACCGGCTCGCGCGCGCGAGCTGGAAGCCTTGCGCGTTGCGGCCGAGAAGGCCGTCTCGTCGGTGCCGGGCGTTGACGCTGTTACCGTGACGCTGACCGCCGACCGTTTGCCCGGTGCCGCGCGCGACGGCAATGGCAGGGGCGCAGAAGCGCCGCACGGCTCGCCGTTCACGCGACCTGGCGCCGCGCGCGATGCGCGCCACCGCCCGGGCGGCGTGCCGGGGGTCGCCAATATCATTGCCGTCGCCTCCGGCAAAGGCGGTGTCGGCAAATCGACGGTTGCCGTCAATCTCGCGCTTGCCCTCAAGGAAAAAGGATTGCGCGTCGGCGTGCTCGACGCAGACATCTACGGCCCTTCCATGCCCAGGCTGTTGGGCCTCAAGGGCCAGCCGCAACAGATCGCCGGCAACCAGCTCGAGCCCTTGCAGGCTTATGGGCTCAAGGTGATGTCCATGGGCTTTCTGGTGGACGAGGAGACGCCGATGATCTGGCGTGGGCCGATGGTGATGTCGGCGCTCTCGCAGATGCTGAAGGATGTCGCCTGGGGCGAGCTCGACGTGCTTGTGGTCGATATGCCGCCAGGCACTGGCGATGCCCAGCTCACCATGGCGCAGCAGGTGCCGCTCGCCGGCGCCGTTATCGTGTCGACGCCGCAGGACCTGGCGCTGATCGACGCGCGCAAAGGCCTAAACATGTTCCGCCGCGTTAACGTGCGGGTGCTCGGCCTGGTTGAGAACATGAGCACGTTCATCTGTCCGCATTGCGGGCAGCGCTCCGACATTTTCGGCCATGGAGGTGCCAAGGCCGAGGCTCAGCGGCTCGGCGTTCCGTTTCTCGGCGAGGTGCCATTGACGCTCGCGGTCCGCGAGAGCTCAGACGAAGGCCGCCCCGTCGTGGCGAGCGATCCATCTTCGCCTGTTGCCGAGGCGTTTCGCGGGGTTGCGGCGCGAGCTTGGGCCGAGCTTGAGCGCGGCAAGGGCAGAGCGCGTGCAGCGCCGCGCATCGTGATGGAGGGCTAGAGTCTTGCGCGGACGGGCGCGACTCAGATAACTCAGAGCAGGCGTGAGTCGAGTGGAACGCGTTTAACTTTTCGCTCCTCGCCTGCCTGTGATCGATCCCGAGACAATCAAGCTTCCGGTTTGGGTGATTGGCGTCGGCCTCGTCCACGCCGCCGCGATCGCGCTCGTTCTGCCGATGCTGATCACGTTGCCTGCGCCAAGCGGCACGGAGGGAAAGGTCGAAGTCGTGGATGTCGAGCTCGTCCCCGCGGCTCGGCTCGAGCCTAAGATCGGTCTCGATGTCGATCAGACGGCGGCACTGCCTCTCTCTCCGGAGCCGCAGACAGCAGGCGCAGAGACGGCCGCGCCGGAGCCCGTTGCTGAGAGTCCCCAGGCCGCCCAAGAGCCTAACGAGGAGACCGGTACGAAGTACGCCGAAGAATCTGCAATCGAGGCGGCAGGGGAGCCTGCAGTGAAGCCCGCAGAGGAAGCTGCGTCGCAGCCCACGGATGAGTCCGTCACGTTCCGGGGCGGCCCAACCGTCGGATCCCTGGAATCCGAGCCCGCGGCCGCGCCCCTCGAGGAGGCCGAACTTAAGAGTAAAGCGCCGGCGCCGAAACCTGCAACAGTCAAGAAGCCAAAGGGGGAAAAAGCCAAGGCGGAAGGGAAGGGGACTAAGGCAAAGGCCGCCAAGCCGGCCTCCAAAAGGCCTGCCGTCGCCACGGCAAAGCCGAAGCCAAAGCCGGTGTACCGCCGGACCTTGCAGGATGCGGCGAGGAAGGGGATTATTCCGTTCAAGGGCTCATGGAGCCAGCTTTTGGGAGGGCCTACGCCGGTCCCGGTCACGCGTTAGTTCACGGAATTTGCCGTACGTGCTAGCCGCCGGTCAGCGACATGGTCCGAGCCACCGAGGGCTTTTGGTCGCGGCCAATAACAAAGTCATGGCCTCTGGGTTTGCGCGCGATGGCCTCATCGATGGCAGCGTGGAGCAGCGCATCGTCTTGGCTCGCCCTGAGCGGCGCGCGGAGATCGGCCGCGTCCTCCTGGCCGAGACACATATAAAGAGTGCCGGTGCAGGTGACCCGCACCCGATTGCAGGCTTCGCAGAAATTATGGGTCATCGGAGTGATGAAGCCGAGCCTCCCGCCGGTCTCCCGCACTTGCACATAGCGGGCGGGTCCGCCAGAGCGATAAGGGATCTCGTCGAAGGTGAAATGCCGCTCGAGCCGCGTGCGGACGAGCGAGAGCGGGAGATATTGCTCGACCCGGTCGGCGCCGACCTCGCCCATCGGCATGGTCTCGATCAGAGTGAGATCGAAGCCGCGCCCATGCGCCCAGCGCAAAATATCTTCGAGTTCCGCCTCGTTCACATCGCGCAGCGCTACGGTATTGATCTTGATCTTGAGACCGGCGCGGGAGGCCGCGTCGATGCCGCTCATCACCTGATGGAAGTCTCCCTTGCGGGTGATGACTCTGAACTTGCCGGGATCGAGCGTGTCGAGCGAGACATTGATGCGCTTGACACCGCACTCGGCGAGTTCTTCGGCATAGCGGGCAAGCTGGCTGCCGTTGGTGGTGAGCGTCAGCTCGTCGAGGCCCGCGCCGAGGTGCCGCGACAGGGATCGCACGAGCCACATGATATTCCGGCGTACCAACGGTTCGCCGCCAGTCAGTCTCAGCTTGCGCACGCCGCGTGCGATGAAGGCGCTCGTCAGGCGATCGATCTCTTCGAGGCTAAGCAGGTCCTTGCGCGGCAGGAACGTCATGTCTTCCGCCATGCAATAGACGCAGCGGAAGTCGCAGCGGTCGGTGACCGAGACGCGCAGATAGGTGATGCGCCTACCGAACCGGTCGGTCATGTTAGGCGCAGTCATTTATTCGCTATCTCCGTTGCTCGGCACGTCCTTGCCCTTGCGGGTATAGACTTTGGCGCTTTTCACCACGCGCTTGCGATAACGCGCGTCGGCAAGCGCCGCGGCAGAGGCGCTACGAGGCTTCACTGGGTTCTTCAGCTTCATGCTCCGGCTGGCTCGTTTCTTCGGTCTCGCGCGGCCCTTCGCATCTGAGGTGACCGCCATGGACATTCGTCTTTATATAGGTGCTTCGCCGTCTCATATCATGGGAAAGGGCGCCGAAGGGAGGCAAACCATGGACGAGCATCGCTTCAACATGTCGCTCAGGAAGTACCTGAAAGAGGTGGGAGTGACCTCGCAACAGGAGATCGAGCGGGTGGTTCGCGAGGAGGGGCTCGGCGGCAAGGGCAAGCTCAAGGTGAAGATGGTCCTGACCGCCGAAGGCACCGGCCTCAAGCATGTGGTCGAGGGCGAAATTGACCTCGGTTAACCCTCAAGGATCGATTCCAAATGACCGAACCTTGGCCGACCGAGCTTAGGCTGGACAAGGAAAAGCGCATCCTCACGGTGAGCTACGACGACGGACAGAGCTTCGCGCTTCCCGCCGAGCTGTTGCGCGTGCTCTCGCCGAGCGCCGAGGTGCAAGGCCACAGCCCCGACCAGCGCATCACCGTCCCCGGCAAGAAGAACGTCGGGATTGCGCGCATCGAACCCGTCGGAAACTACGCCGTGCGCATCGTCTTCACCGATGGCCATGATACCGGGCTCTACGTCTGGGAGTATTTGCGCGAACTCGGTGAGCAGAAAGATGAGCGCTGGCAGGAATACCTTAAGGAACTCGCCGCCAAGCGCCTCTCGCGTTAGCTCAGGATTTCGACTCTTTGGCGAGAAGGGCGCGCTTGCGTTCAATGCCGCCGGCATAGCCGGTCAGCGATCCATCGGACCCGATCACGCGATGACAGGGAATTGCCACGCCGATGCGGTTCGTAGCGCAGGCGCGAGCCACAGCGCGTACCGCTTTCGGCGCGCCGATCGCCTTGGCAATCTCCGCGTAGCTCGCCGTCGAACCGGCGGGGATGCGGCGGAGCGCCTCCCACACGCGATGCTGAAATGCGGTACCGCGGATGTCCAACGGGAGGTCGAAGCCGGTGCGTGGATCCTCGACGAAGTCGATGGTCTTGGTGACCAGTTGACTGAATGCAGGATCGTTGCCGACCAACTTCGCGCGCGGAAACTGTTTCTTGAGGTCGCGCTCGAGTTCATCGGGGCTATCTCCGAAGAAGATGGCGCATACGCCTTTCTCGCTTGCGGCGACGAGCACCAAGCCTAGCGAGCTCTTGCCGATGGCAAATCTTATCTCCGCGTCGGGACCGCCCGCGCGGAACTCGCTCGGACTCATGCCGAGCACATCGGAGGAGGTCGCATAGAAGCGGCCATTGGAGTTGAAGCCCGCGCCATAAATTGCCTCCGTCACGCTCGCGCTACGGGGAAGTTCCTCGCGCACGCGCTTGTTCCGGTGAGCCGTGGCATAGGCCTTCGGGGTTACGCCAAGTGTCGCCGTGAAGACGCGATGAAAATGATAAGAGCTCAAGCCCACCTTGCGTGCGAGCGTATCGAGCTTGGGCTCTTCTTCCGCCGTCTCGATCAAGCGGCAGGCTTCAGCCACTTTCGCCGCGTGCTGCTCGACAAGGTTAGGCTGGTCAGGCTTGCAGCGCTTGCACGGACGGAAGCCTGCTGCCTCAGCCTCGGCCGCCGTCTCGTGAAAGCGGACATGGGCGCGTTTCGGCCGCCGCGCTGGGCAGGATGGCCGACAATAGATGCCTGTGGTCTCGACTGCGACATAGAATTGACCATTGCGGGAAGCATCGCGCGCGACGAAGGCTTCCCATCTCTCGTCATCGAGGGTCGGTGCAGAGGAGAGAGGCAGCTCTTGGGTTCGTGGTATATGCCGCATGGTCTGGGTCCCGAAGTGAAGTTGACCAGGAGGTAATCCTTGTCTTCCGGCAGCGCACCCCGGTCCTTGCTTTCAAACTGGATAAGCCTGCGTTGCCGAGCCGCCCCCTCCCGCAACCTTTCCTCCTCTGCGCCGGAAGTCCTCCAGCAATCGGCAGAATACACGAAACCATTGCGCCGCATCTGTCATCGCTATGTCACGGAAGTCCTCTCTGGTGTCGCAAAATCGTGATAATCCAGGCGCAATCATCGACGCCGGTCGAGTCGTCGATGTCGTGGAGAAAAGCCATTGAGCGATCAGGCAGAACGAGGCTCTAGGACACTTGCGCCTCACCTCCGCGGCCGCATCAGCGCCGCCGTCATGCGGCCTTGCCGCGAGGTCGCGGCGCGACTGAGGGCTGCCCTTTGGCTGATCGTTGCCGTTGCCGTCATCATGGCCTCCCTCGTGCTGATCGCAGGCCTGTCCAAGACGTTCGCGCTGATCGCACTTGTGAGCTTCGTCGCCTCCGTCGTGCTGCTCCCCCGCCAGGATGGGGAGCAAGCCCTCGCAGGTGCGGGTGCGCTACCGGCTTCATCGCAGCGCCAGACCTCGGCCATGTATGTCATGGCGGACGCGTTACCCGACCCAGCCATCCTGCTCGACCAGGCCGGACAGGTGCTGTTCTACAACACGCCGGCGCGCGGCCTGTTTGCCTCTTTGCGCGAGGGGAGCCACATCTCCTCGGTGATCAGAACCCCCGAGTTCCTCGATGCCGTCTCTGCCGCGCCTGACCGCGGGCGCGCCGTCACGGTCACCTATGCCGAGCGCGTGCCAGTCGGCCGCCGCATGGCGGCGACGGTTGCCCCGCTAACAAGAGGTACCGAGCGTGGCGGCAACATCCTCGTGCTTTTGCGCGACCTCACGGAAGTCGAGCGCATCAACCAGATGCGCGCCGATTTCATCGCCAATGCGAGCCACGAGTTGCGTACCCCGCTCGCCTCGCTGCGCGGCTTTATCGAGACGCTACAGGGGACCGCCAAAGACGATACCGGGGCGCGAGAGCGCTTCCTTCCCATCATGGCCGAGCAGGCCTCGCGCATGACGCGCCTCATCGACGCGCTGCTGTCCTTGAGCCGCGTCGAGATGAATGCTCACGTGCCGCCTTCGGACCTCGTCGACCTCAACAATGTCTTGAATAATGCCAAGGACACGCTCGACCCGCTCGCCCGCGAGATGGGCTTCCGCTTCGAGGTCGGACGTTTCCCCCGACCCGCAGTCGTGCGGGGCGACCGCGACGAGCTCCTTCAGGTCTTGCAGAACCTCGTGCAGAACGCGCTGAAATATGGCAACCGCGGCGGACAGGTGCGCATCGAGGCGAAGCACATTCCCTCGCTTGGGCGGCAGGCCGGCCGCTATGCGATAGCAGTGATCGATAATGGTCCCGGCATCGCGCCTGAGCATCTGCCGCGGCTCACGGAGCGCTTCTACCGGGTCGATGTTGCCTCGAGCCGCGAGAAGGGTGGCACGGGCCTTGGGCTTGCGATCGTCAAGCACATCCTCAATCGTCATAGGGGCGAGCTCGCCATCGCCTCGAAGCCCGGCAAGGGTTCAACCTTTACGATCATGCTTAATGAAGCGCGGGCGAGCCAATCCGACTGTGGCGCTTTGGCCGGCTAGGGGAGCCCTGTCCACAGCCCCATTTCCCCAGCTCTGCGGCCTTTTCCGGACTGTTATACAACTGTCACATAACTGACATAATAGCGTTATTACGCGGAGCTAACGCTCGCCCAGCGGTCGAGGAAGGGTCCTCGGCATGCGTGGTCCTGTGGGGACCGATATCTCATCCCTAAGGGAGAGCGAAGATGAGGGTTCTGTCTTATGCGGCGGCTGCTGGCTTAGCCGTAGCGTTCACCATTACTACCGCGCAAGCGGCCGATATTTCGGGTGCCGGCGCGACCTTCCCCTATCCAATCTACGCCAAATGGGCCGATGCCTATAAGAAAGAGAGCGGCCTAGGACTCAACTATCAGTCGATCGGCTCGGGCGGCGGCATCAAGCAGATCGAAGCCAAGACCGTGACCTTCGGCGCGACCGACAAGCCGCTTGGCGAGAAGGACCTCAACGATAACAGCTTGGTCCAGTTCCCCATGGTCATGGGCGGCATCGTTCCCGTCATCAATGTTGAGGGCGTAAAGCCCGGCGAGATGGCCCTCGATGGGCCGACTCTTGCCAAGATCTTCCTCGGCGAAGTTGCCAAATGGGACGACGAGGCGATCAAGAAGCTCAATCCGAAAGCAAAGCTTCCCTCGACCGCCATCGCCGTGGTGCACCGCTCTGACGGATCGGGCACCACCTTCAACTTTACCAACTATCTGAACAAGGTGAGCCCTGCCTGGAAAGACAAAGTCGGCTCGGACGCCTCGGTCGAATGGCCGGTCGGCATTGGCGCCAAGGGCAACGAGGGCGTGGCCAACAACGTGGTCCAGACCAAAGGCTCGATCGGCTATGTCGAGTATGCCTATGCCAAGCAAAACAAGCTGACCTACGCCAACATGATCAACAAGGAAGGCAAGACGGTCGCCCCCGAGCTCAAGTCGTTCCAGGCGGCCGCCGCCAACGCCGACTGGGCCTCTGTGCCGGGCTTCGGCGTGATCCTGACCGAGCAGCCTGGTGCCGGTTCCTGGCCGATCACCGCTGCGACTTTCATCCTGATGCAGAAGGTGCCGGTCGACCTCGAGGCGTCGAAGGGCGCGCTCAAGTTCTTCGACTGGGCTTACAAGAACGGTGACAAGATGGCCGAAGAGCTCGACTACATCCCGATGCCCGACAAGGTCGTCGAGGCCGTGCATGAGTCGTGGAAAGAGATCAAGGATGCGTCTGGCAATCCTGTGTTTGCAATGAACTAGTGCATGCGACGAGGATGGGAGCGGGCCTCAGCCTGGTCCCATCCTCTCGAACCTTCGGCCGGATGCCGAAGCAGACTAGCCAGGGATCGACAAGATGATGGACGCTGCCGTCGCGGGGAGAGATATCGCGCTCGTCCACGCCGAAGGTAAGCGCGCTACGGCCCTGCGCCGCTTCCGCCGCGGCGACATCGCCTTCAAGTCGATCACGCTGGTTTCCGCGATTACCGTGCTCGTGCTTCTTGCCGGCGTCATGGTCGCCCTGCTGCACGGCTCGCTGCCGGCCTGGCGCGCCTTCGGCCTCGGCTTCCTGACCAGCGAAAGCTGGAATCCCGTCACCGAAAAGTTCGGCGCGCTCCCTGCGATCTACGGCACGGTAGTCACCTCTGTTATCGCCATGCTGATCGGCGTTCCCGTCAGCCTCGGCATTGCGTTCTTCCTGACCGAGATTTGCCCCGAGCGGCTGAGGCGCACCATCGGCACTGCCATCGAGCTCCTGGCCGGCATTCCGAGTATCATCTACGGCATCTGGGGCTTGTTCGTATTCGCTCCCTGGTTCCAGGTGCACGTTCAGCCGCTCCTGATCGACACCTTCGCCAACATCCCGCTTCTCAATCAGCTGTTCGCCGGGCCACCATACGGCATCGGCATGCTGACCGCGGGACTGATCCTCGCCATCATGGTGCTCCCCTTCATCACCTCGATCACCCGCGAGGTGTTCGAGACCGTTCCCCCGGTCTTGAAGGAGGCCGCCTATGGCATCGGCTGCACCCGCTGGGAAGTCATTCGCCGGGTGGTGATCCCTTACACCCGCGTTGGAATCATTGGCGGCGTGATGCTGGGGCTCGGCCGAGCGCTCGGCGAGACCATGGCCGTCACCTTCGTCATCGGCAATGCGCACCGCATCGTGACGTCGATCCTGGCGCCAGGCACTACGATCTCAGCCTCGATCGCCAACGAGTTCACCGAGGCCGTGGGCGAGCTTTATACCTCGTCGCTGATAGCGCTCGGCCTTATCCTGTTCTTCATCACCTTTGTCGTGCTTGCGGCGGCGCGGCTTATGCTGATGCGGATCGCAATGAAGGCGGGGAACTAGATGTCGAGCGTGTCCGCCACTCCTCGCTATCGTCGCAGGCGCTGGCGGAATCGCTTGGCGACCACGCTCGCCATCGCCGCCGCGGGCTTGGGCCTGACGTGGCTGGTGCTGATCTTGTTGGTCCTGGTCGTAAAGGGCGTGGGCGGGCTGTCGCTTGAGGTCTTTACCGAAATGACGCCCCCTCCGGGCAGCGCCGGAGGGCTCCTGAACGCGATCGTCGGCAGCCTGTTGCTTACCATCCTCGCGGTCCTGTTCGGCACACCGCTCGGCATCCTGGCCGGCACTTACATGGCCGAGTACGGACGCTACTCTAAGCTCACTCTCGTGGTCCGCTTCATCAACGACATCTTGCTGAGCGCGCCTTCCATCGTGGTCGGCCTGTTCGTCTACGAGATCATGGTCGCGCAGATGGGGCACTTCTCGGCATGGGCCGGGGCGGTCGCGCTCGCGATCCTCGTCATTCCCGTCGTGGTGCGTACCACCGAGGACATGCTGCTCCTCGTCCCCACCACTTTGCGCGAGGCTTCGGCGGCGCTCGGCGTGCCGCAATGGCTCGTGATCCGTCACGTCGCCTACCGCGCCGCGCGCGCGGGCATGATCACCGGCGTGCTGCTCGCCGTCGCCCGCATCACCGGCGAGACCGCACCGCTTCTTTTCACCGCGCTGAATAACCAATTCTTCAGCTGGAACTTGAACGCACCGATGGCGAGCTTACCCGTGGTCATTTTCCAGTTCGCCTTGAGTCCCTATGAGGATTGGCAGCAGCTTGCCTGGACCGGGGCTCTCCTCATCACCGTCGCTGTACTGGGCTTGAGCATCTTGGCCCGAGCCCTTTCGTCCAAGAAGGTGCAGATATGAGTTTAGCTATTCACACTGAGGTCAAAGAGCCGGCGGAGACGCCTGAAGAGACCGCCAAGCTCGCCGAGAAAGTCTCGGTCCGCCGCCTGAACTTCTATTATGGCGCCTACCGCGCGCTTTCCGACATCAACGTCAACCTCTATCAGAACAAGGTGACGGCGTTCATCGGCCCATCAGGTTGCGGCAAGTCGACTCTGCTCCGCATTCTGAACCGCATCTACGACCTCTACCCCAATCAAAGGGCCGACGGCGAGGTCCTGCTCGACGGCGCCAATGTGTTGAGTCCCAAGCAGGATCTCAACCTGCTGCGCGCCAAGGTCGGCATGGTGTTCCAAAAGCCCACGCCGTTTCCAATGACCATCTACGAGAATATTGCCTTCGGCGTGCGCCTCTACGAGCAGCTGCCCAAGGCCGATCTCGATGCGCGCGTGGAAGATTCGCTGAAACGGGCGGCGCTATGGGAAGAGGTCAAGGATAAGCTCGAGGCGAGCGGTTTGAGCCTCTCCGGCGGTCAGCAGCAGCGGCTATGCATCGCCCGCACCGTTGCCATCAGGCCAGAGGTGATTCTGCTCGACGAGCCTTGCTCCGCTCTCGACCCGATCTCGACCGCCAAGATCGAGGAGCTCATCGACGTCTTGAAACGCGACTACACCATCGCCATCGTCACCCACAACATGCAGCAGGCGGCGCGAACTTCCGATTTCACCGCTTTCATGTACCTCGGCGAGCTTGTTGAGTTCGACGAAACGACGAGGATCTTCACTAATCCCAGGCAGCAGCGCACGCAGGACTATATTACGGGCCGTTTCGGCTAAGCGCCCGGAAGGAGACTGACCGAATGGATAAGCAACACGAACACATCGTCAGGTCGTATGAGGAGGAGCTCTCCCTCCTCAACAACAAGATCGCCAAGATGGGCGGTCTCACCGAGCAGGTACTCGGCCAATCCTTTGACGCGCTGGAGCGCCGCGATCCCGAGCTGGCCGCCGCCACCATCAACGAAGATGAGGCGATCGACACCTTGGAGAAGGAGATTGAGGAGCAGGCGGTGGTGATGATCGCGCGCCGCCAGCCCCTGGCGTACGACCTCCGCCAGATCATGGCGGCGCTCCGCATCTCGAACGAGCTCGAGCGCATCGGCGATCTCGGCAAGAACATCGCCAAGCGCGCGGTCGCCGTGGTGAGCGAGCAGCAGCCGAAGCAGCTCGCGCTCGGGCTAAAACACATGGGCGAGCTTGCCCTCGGTCAGCTGAAAGAAGTGCTCGACGCCTTCATCGAGCGCGACGCCGACCGGGCGCTCAAGGTCTGGTACAAGGACGAAGAGATCGACGCCATGTACAACTCGCTGTTCCGTGAGCTTCTCACCTACATGATGGAGGACCCGCGCAACATCGGGCTTTGCACCCACCTCTTGTTCGGCGCCAAGAACATCGAGCGAATCGGCGACCACGCCACCAATATCGCCGAGACCGTTTATTACCTGGTGCACGGCAGACCGATCACCGATCAACGTCCCAAGGGCGACACTACAAGCTCGACGCCGGTCGCGCTGAAGCGGTCGGCGGGGTAGCCATGCTCGAGATGAACACCATGAGCCCAGGAGCCAAGGTCTTGGTCGTTGAGGACGAAGAGCCGTTGGCGCTTCTCCTCCGCTACAACCTCGAAGCTGAAGGCTATACCGTCGATGTCGTCCACCGCGGCGATGAAGCCGAGGTTGCGATTGCGGAAGGCTCACCCGACCTGATCGTTCTCGACTGGATGCTGCCCGGCCTCTCCGGGCTCGAGCTTTGCCGTCGGCTCAGGACCGGCAAAGACAGCCGTACCATTCCCATTATTCTTCTCACCGCGCGCAGCGAAGAAAGCGATCGCATCAGGGGACTGACCACCGGCGCCGACGATTACGTGGTCAAGCCGTTCTCCTTGCCCGAGCTGATGGCTCGGGTGCGAGCGATCCTCCGGCGCACCAACCCCGAGCGGATCGCCTCGGTATTGAGCGTTGGCGACATCGAGCTTGATCGTGACTCGCACAGGGTGACGCGGAACGGCAGGCAAGTACATCTCGGGCCGACCGAGTTTCGCCTGCTCGAGTTCCTCATACAGAGCCCGGGCCGCGTGTTCAGCCGGGCGCAGCTCCTTGACGGCGTCTGGGGCCGCAACGTCTATGTCGACGAGCGTACCGTCGATGTGCATATCGGGCGCTTGCGCAAGGCAATGATGCGGGGGAACGAGACCGACCCCGTGCGCACCGTGCGGGGCGCTGGCTACGCCTTCTCCGACAAGCTCGAAGAGACCGCCTAGCGCGAAATGAAAGAGGCGCCGCGAGGGCGCCTCTTGTCGTCTCTTCTGCCGCTTAAGATTAGCCGTTGGCAAACCGTCTTTCACGCCGGCGCATCTGAACGGGCTGATAGGCCATGCGGGCATGATGCTCGCAATAAGGCAACTGCCCGCAGGTCTTGCGCCCGCAGAAATGGAACCCCGGCTCGCCAGGATCGCCGATCGGCCAATGGCACATCGCCTCTTTCAGCGTGAGGATGCTCGCCCGCTCATTGAGCGGGATGACAAGCTCCTCGAGCGGCGCGGGCTCGGCATCGAGCTCAGCCTCGTAGTGAGGCTTGAGCGCGACATTGCCGCGCGTGCTGAACATAAGCGATGGCGTGCGGTGCTGGCGCGGCACGTGCGTGCGCCGCGGCCTCGGGCTTGACGAGCGCGAGCTCGTCGCCCGCCCGGAAAGCCCAAGCCGATGCACTTTGCCGATCACGGCGTTTCTCGTCACTCCACCCAAGCGGCCCGCGATCTGACTCGCGCTTAGGCCCTCGGCCCAGAGTTTCTTCAGCAGTTCGACCCTCTCGTCAGTCCAAGCCATGGTGTGGCCTCCTCGAATTGGACCTAGAATCCCCCCGTCTCGTCTGGAGACGGCATTTCGAACACTCGGAATTACTGCTGAGAATGACCGCCCGGGCGCAACGCAGCACCCACGACATATTGTGGCCGAGCGATTATTAACCTACTAAATCCGGCGAAACCCGGCAAGCGTCCGCCACGCTTGTGACACCCGTTTTCCACCGGAACGGACGGATTCTGCCACTTCTCCTTCAAGAACACAAACATGAGAGTGGATGGAAACGTGGACGAGCGTTGGATAAACGTCGCATGAGCGCTGATTGACAGGGGGGAACCGGAGACCTAATGCTCTGACTTACCTTGCTGCCGCCGATCGGCGGCAATTTTATTTCAGGGACACCACAGATAAATGTCGGCCCTCCTTCCGACCTATGCTCGCAGCGAGCTCTCCTTCGCGCGCGGGGAAGGCGCCTATCTCTACACCACCACGGGCGAACGCTATCTCGACTTCGCGAGCGGCGTGGCGGTGACGGCGCTTGGGCACGCGCATCCGCATCTGGTCAAGGCACTGACGGAGCAGGCAAAGAAGCTGTGGCACGTCTCCAACCTGCATCAGATCCCCGAGCAGGCGCGGCTTGCCGAACGCCTCACTGACGCAACCTTTGCAGACTATGTTTTCTTCGCCAATTCCGGCGCCGAGGCGGTGGAGTGCGCCATCAAGGCTGCGCGCCGCTACCACTTCAAGAACGGTGCGCCTGAGCGCTATCGCGTCATCACGTTCGAAGGCGCCTTTCATGGCCGCACGTTGGCCACCATCGCAGCCGGAGGCCAGGCAAAGCACCTTGAAGGCTTTGGCCCTCCGACGGATGGCTTTGATCAGATCGAGGCTGGCGACATCAAGAAGGTGAAAGCCGTGATCGGCGAAGTCACGGCAGGCGTCCTGATCGAGCCGATCATGGGTGAGGGGGGAATGCGCGAGATATCGTGGCGCTTCCTTCAGGATCTGCGGGCGCTGTGTGACGATGAGAGCATCCTGCTTCTGCTTGACGAGGTGCAGACTGGGATGGGCCGGACGGGCCGGCTGTTCGCCCATGAGTGGGCGGGAATCACGCCGGATATCATGGCCACAGCCAAGGGGCTCGGCGGCGGCTTTCCCGTGGGCGCCTGCCTCATGACCGAGGCCGTGGGCTCTGCCATGACGGCGGGAAGCCATGGCTCGACCTTTGGCGGCAATCCGCTTGCTATGGCCGTCGGCAATGCGGTGCTCGATATCGTGCTAGAAGACGGCTTTCTCGACCATGTCGCTCAGATGGGGCTGAGGCTCAAGCAGCGGCTTGCGGCGCTCAAGAACGAGCATGGCGAGATCATCGAGGAGGTGCGCGGCCAGGGGCTGATGCTCGGGCTGAAATGCAAAGTGTCGAACGTGAAGCTGCTCGAAGCTCTGCGCGCCGAGAAGATGCTGACCGTACAGGCCGGCGACAATGTCATTCGTCTCCTGCCGCCGCTGATCGTGGGCGAGGCAGAGATCGATCTCGCTTGCACCAAGCTCGATGCAGCGTGCGTCGCTCTGAAGAGTGGCGCGCTCGCCGACGCCTGACTTCCGCTCCGCTGTCCCATGGTCCCCAAGCACTTTCTCGATATTGATGCTTTGGACACCAAAACTCTGCGCGCCATCATCGATTGGGCCCATGAGATCAAGCGCAAGGGGCATGTGCCGAAGAGGCTGAAACGACGCGAGCGCCCGGTTCTCGCCATGATCTTCGAGAAGCCCTCGACCAGGACGCGCGTCTCTTTTGAGGTCGCCATTTACCAGCTCGGCGGGCAGTCGCTCGTCCTGAGCCCGCAAGACATGCAGCTGGGGCGGGGCGAGACGCTTGCGGATACCGCGCGGGTTCTATCGCGCTATGTCGATGTGATCATGTTGCGCACCGGACCGCACGCGACGCTGACTGAGCTTGCCGCCCATTCAAACGTTCCGGTGATCAACGGCCTCACCTGCCTGTCGCATCCCTGCCAAGTGATGGCCGACATCATGACCTTCGAGGAGGTGAAAGGGCCGATCAAAGGCCGCACAATTGCCTGGATCGGCGACGCCAATAATGTCGCGACCTCCTGGGTGCACGCGACGGCACGCTTCGGCTTCAGGCTCAGGATCGCCTCGCCGAATGAGTTTGGCCCCGCGCCCGAGCTTCTCGCCTGGGCAAAGGAACAAGGCGCCGAAATCGAGGTTGGCGATGATCCACGCAAAGCGGCGCGGGAGGCCGACTGCGTGGTGACCGATGTCTGGGTTTCGATGGGCGACGGCGACAAGAAGAGGCGGAGCGCGGCGCTTCGGCCGTTTCAGGTCGATGGCGCCCTGATGGCTCTTGCGGCAGAGGACGCGATCTTCATGCATTGCCTGCCAGCCTATCGCGGAGACGAGGTGACCGCCGAAGTAATCGACGGACCGCAATCCGTTGTGTGGGACGAGGCCGAGAACCGTCTGCATGTGCAGAAGGCGATCCTTGCCTGGTGCCTCGGCGCCGAGCGTCGCGGCAGCAAGGCCACGCGGGCCAAGCGGCGCAAGGCGCGCGGAGCCAGAAAATGACCGAGCGCGGATCCGAGCAGCAGATCGAGCTTCGCATTCCGGAGGACGATCTCATCCTCCCGTTCCAGGCCGAGCATGCCGACGTCCTCGGCCGCCTGGTCAAGCTCGGGCCCACGGTCGACACCATCCTTTCGCGCCACGACTATCCAGAGCCGGTATCGCAGCTGCTCGGGGAGGCGGCTGCGCTCACGGCGCTGCTCGGCGCCTCCCTCAAATTCGAGGGCAAGTTCATCCTCCAGGCTTCGACCGACGGTCCGGTGGATCTTCTCGTCGCCGATTATCAGGTGCCCGGAGGCTTGCGCGGCTATGCCCGCTTTTCGGCCGAGCGGCTCGCGGAACTTCCTCCAAACGGGCGGCTTCTCGGCGAGGGCCATCTCGCCATGACCATCGACCGCGGCAACGACACCGAGCGTTACCAGGGCGTCGTACCACTGGAAGGCGATAGCCTGACTGAGGCGGCAGACACTTATTTCCGTCAATCCGAGCAGCTCCCGACCTTCATCAGACTTGCCGTTGCGCGGCACTATCGCGCGGGCAAAGCGGGCGGACGGCCTTGGACATGGCGCGCGGGCGGTCTTCTCGTCCAGAAGCTCACACGCGAAGGCGGGCGCACGAGCCGCAGCGACGCCGCCTTCGAGGAGGACTGGACGCGTGCCAAGGCGCTTGCCGAAACGGTCGAAGACCATGAGCTGCTCGACCCGACGCTTCCGGCCGATCGGCTGGTGTACCGGCTCTTCCACGAGGAACAGGTGCGCGCTTATCGGGCCATCTCGCTCGAGAGCTATTGCAGTTGCTCGCGGGCACGCGTCGAGGAACTTCTGAAGCGCTTCTCGCCGGAGGATTTGGCCGACATGGTAGTCGACGGCGAAGTGTGGGTGACGTGCGAGTTCTGCAACAGCCGTTACCGCTTCGATCCCGGCTCCTTCACCGAAGCCTAGGCGCTGAGCTCCTTCGCGAGACCCGCGAGGAAGGCCATGCAGGCGTCGAGTTGCTCGATGCTCACGAACTCGTCGGCCGCGTGCGCCTGCGCGATGTCGCCAGGTCCGCAGATCACGGACGGGAACCCCGCCTGCTCGAATAAGCCCGCTTCGGTGGTGTAGGAGACCGCGCGCGTTTGTTCCGTCCCGGTAAGTTTGAGCGCCAGCGCTACCGCCTCTGAGGCGCTGCCCGCTACAAACGCCGGCACTGAATTCAACGCCGTCGTCTCGATCGCGGCCTCGTCCGTCACCTGCTTCATTTTGGGCAGGAGCGACTTCTCGGCAAACGCGGCAAGATTACGCGATGCCTCGCCCGGCGTGGCGGAGGGCAGACTGCGTACCTGCCATTGGAACTCACAATTCTTAGGCACGATATTGCCGGCGGTGCCGCCTTTGATGGTGCCGACACTGATCGTGGAGTAGGGCGGCTCGAAGTGCGGATCGTTCTCCTTCTTCGGAATGGCGCCACCGATGCGGTGGAGCTCGCAGACGAGAGCAGCGGCAACCGAGATCGCGTTGACGCCGAGCGCCGGAAGGCTCGAGTGTGCCTCGCGGCCATGCACGACCGTGCGGTACGCATCGATGCGCTTATGTGCGTCGATCACTGCCATGCTGGTCGGTTCGCCGACGATGATCGCGCGTGGGCGCGGAAAGTCCTTGCCGAGGCGGGCTATCAGCGGTCGCACGCCGGTGCAGCCCACCTCCTCGTCATAAGAGATGATGAGGTACACTGGCTCCTTCAGCGTTCGCATCTTGAACAGCGGCACTGATGCGAGAGCGCAGGCGAGGAAGCCCTTCATGTCGCAACTGCCCCGGCCGTGCAGCCTGCCGTCGCGTGCCGTGAGCGTGAATGGATCCGATGCCCAGCGCTGCCCTTCGACGGGAACGCAGTCGCTGTGGCCGGAAAGGCCAATGCCGCCATTGCCGCTACCGCCGATGGTGACGAAGAGATCGGCCTTGGCGCCATCGGGCGAGGGGATGCGCAACGAGCCGATGGCATGGCTCTTGAGATAGTCCTCGACGAAGCCGATCAGTGCGAGATTAGACTTCGAGCTCGTCGTATCGAAGCCGACCAGCGTTGCGAGTAGCTCCCGCACTTTGGATTGAGATGCAGTCAAAGGAACACCTGTGATCCAGCCCCGTGCGGTGAACCTAGGAGGCCTGGGTGCGAAAGCGCTCGGTGGCCCTCGCCTTGGCCTTCATCGCCTCGATTTCGCGGTCGCGCGGCGGAGCCGAGGTGACGAGAGAATCAATCAGCTCGCGTGCCGCGCGTGACACCTTGTCCACGGCGCGGTCGAACGCGGCCTGATTGGCTTGCGAGGGCCGGGTAAAACCCGAGAGCTTGCGCACGAATTGAAGCGACGAGAGATAGATCTCCTCATCGGTAGCGGGCGGATCGAAATTATGGAGCGTCTTGATATTGCGGCACATGACCATTCTCACTCGACAGTTCGCATTAACCCGAAACGGTGACACACGACGCTTCCACGGGCAAGCAAGCTTCCCTTAACGCGCGGCAGCAAGCGCTTGGTCAAGATCGGCCTTCAAGTCGCGCACGTCCTCGAGCCCGATTGAAAGCCTGATGGTGTTGTCGAAAATGCCGAGCTCGGCGCGAGCCTCTGGCGACAGCCGCTGATGCGTCGTCGTGGCAGGGTGCGTAACGAGGCTCTTGGCGTCGCCGAGATTGTTGCTGATCTTGAAGATCGAGAGCGCGTTCATGAAGCGGAACGCGTTCTTCTTATCGCCCTTCACCTCGAACGCGACCATCGGGCCTCCGCCATCCATCTGCTTCAGAGCCAATTGGTGCTGCGGATGATCGCTTCGGCCCGGATAGAACACTCGTTGAACCTCCGGCTGGTCGGCGAGGAAATCGGCTATGGCAGCCGCAGAGGCGCAATGCCGATCGACCCGCAAGGGCAACGTCTCCAAACCCTTGAGCAATACCCAGGCATTGAACGGACTCAGCGAGGGTCCTGTCTGCTTGAAGTAGTTATGAAATTTTTCATCAATGAAGGCCTTGCTGCTCAGCACAACGCCGCCGAGACAGCGTCCCTGGCCGTCGATGTGCTTGGTCGCGGAATAGCAGACGATGTCGGCGCCGAGCGGAAGTGGCCGCTGCAACATCGGCGTGGCGAATACGTTGTCGACCACGACCAGCGCATTCGCCTTATGCGCGATTTTCGACACGGCCTCGATGTCGACAAGCTCAAGCACCGGATTGGTCGGCGTTTCAAAGAAGAAGGCTTTGGTATTCGGCCTCACCGCGTTCTCCCAAGCAGCGAGATTACGCCCGTCCACCAGTGTCGACTCGATGCCGTAGCGCGGCAAAAGATCCTCGACGACATAGCGGCAGGCGCCGAACAGCGCACGGGCCGAAACGACATGGTCGCCGGCCTTGAGAAAACAGAGCAGGGAAGCAGCGACAGCGGCCATGCCGCTCGCTGTTCCACGCCCAGCCTCTGCTCCCTCGAGCGCGCACATGCGCGCCTCGAACATGGCAACGGTCGGATTGGAATAGCGGCTATAGACGAAGCCTTCCTCGTCCCCCTTGAATCGCGCTTCGGCCTGTTCGGCGCTGTCATAGACGTAGCCTGAGTTGAGGAAGATCGCCTCAGATGTCTCGCCGAACTGGCTCCGCAGCGTCCCGCCATGCACGAGCTCCGTCGCCTTATGCCAGGCGATGCGGCTCCGGCCTCTCCGATCCTCCCTTGCCATCGACTCCACTCCTTGAACCTTCCCACGACCGGCCGACGGACACAAAAAAACCCGGGCTTGGCTGCCGCCAAAAGACCGGGTGACGAATTCTCGTCTCGCGCGGCCTTTTAGCGACTTGTTTTACGTGGCTGCAAGCCGGCCGGCCAAATCACCACGAGGCGACATTAAT
>Ga0207699_10000315_pt1 | contig 25846 bp, 25 predicted proteins | sample LARL51metaG_FD_184344 | JGI IMG/M metagenome (GOLD analysis project Ga0207699, IMG submission 184344) | Corn, switchgrass and miscanthus rhizosphere microbial communities from Kellogg Biological Station, Michigan, USA - LAR L5-1 metaG... | ecosystem: Host-associated > Plants > Roots >...
GCGTTCCCTGAGCATGCCGCCCATAGCGATCGCCTGATCGACGTTGCCGCCCGGCGAGGCGAAGTAGATCGGCAGATTGCGATCCTTGACCCGCTGCAGGAATTTTCGGAAGCGCGATGCCGCATTGGCATCGATCTGTCCCTCGACGGCGATCCACCGGTTACAGCCGGGCCCGCAGGCATCGGGCGCGCCTGTCGCGACGTAGAATGCCATGGGTTCGGCGGTCATGTCCGCCGACGCGGCAGCGATCGAGATTGAGGTACAGGTCAGGACGAAGAGACCAGCGAGAACAGCTCGCTGGACGAGATCGGTGGCAAGACGCATGCTGGAAATCATTCCGGAAGGTGCCCCCCCTGCGCGGAAAGCTCTAGCAAGCAGAGGCGGCCCTGTCCATCGTGCGCGCTCGCGTTCCGGGTGGGAACCACGTCAAACCTTGAATCGAGGGGGGGCGTATCCATCACCGGACGCGGTCTCGCCAATCGTGGTCTATTTTTGGCAAAGACCGGAGCCCGGCGCCGGAATGCTGGCGGTCACCTCCGTCTGCTTCTGCTTGAGGACGCAGATCAGCCGGTCGATCTGCGGCCGACATAGCTGCGCATCCAGATAGGCCTGCACCGGCTGCGACAGCCACCAGCTCATCGAGACGAACGCCATCGACGTCGCCGTCTTCACCGGTGAGCGGCAGAACAGCCTCTTCTCGGCCGGCGATGCTTCTGGCGCCAGCGAGGTGGTGATCGCGGGGTCGATCACGTCGACGCCGATTCGCGTGAGCGGTCCCGCAAGCGTGCCGCGCAGATAGTCGAGATGGCCGTCCTCGTGCCCGGAGCGAGTCGCGTACAGCGCGCGACCAATCGACGTGAAGCTGTCGAACAAGCCGCGCTCGGCCTGCGGCAGCGGCGGAAACATCAGTTCGGGCTCGCCGTCGCGGACCAGCCTGTTGCTTTGGCTTTGCGTGGAGACCTTCAGCGGCTGCGAAGGTCCGGCATAGGCGGTCGGACCGTCGCTCGTCTGCATCGGCTGCACGTCGAGTTTCGGATCGGGCTCATTGACGATCCGGATGACGATCGGCTGCAGCTCCTTCTTCTGCAGCTCGCGAACGATATCGGCCGCGGTCGCCAGTCCGTCGTTCTCGAAATAGCCGCCATCGACGATGCTGTCGACGACCTTGCCGTCGAGATCCCAGATCACGCCCTGCGTGGAGATGATCGGAAAACGGGCGCTCATGAGGGAAACGGTCGATAGTCGCAGATCGATCTGCTTGTCCCCGTCCGCGAGCGCGTCGGAGCAGCCGCTGTGATTGGTCCGTATCCGCGGATCGCGGAGTTCGCGATAGTCGTAGGCATATTCCAGGAAGCGATGGCCGGGATCGCCGTCCATCACGCAGCCGATCCTGACGTCGGAGACGATGATCCGCCGCCCGGTCGCGACCGATGTGCCGTTGATGAAGAGAAGCGGGATCCAGTCGCCGGGCTTGGTCGGATCCGGACGGTCCGGCAGATGACCGAGCGGCCGGCAGAGGCCGGTATCGTCGCCGGCCTCGCATGCGCGGCCGTCGTTTGCGGTCATTTTCCGGTACCAGCGCTCGAAGGACCGCTCGAGCAATCCGGAACGGTCCACGCCGCCAAGCGGAAACAAGTCGCGATAGGCCAATCCGACGAAAACCGGCGACAGAAAATCGCCCGCCATCAACTTCTGGAAACAGTCGCGCCAGGATGAACTGACCTGCGCCTTGTCCCGTGGCGATCCATCGCCGCCAAACCAGGCCGGCGTATCGGTCGCGAGGCACGGCGGCTTGTCCGGCGATTTGTTCTGCAAGGCATCCATCCAGGCCGCACGCATCATCACGGCGCCGACCGAGCTGCCCGAGACGGTCGAGAGCGCGAAGATGCGGCTTCTGATGTTGCCGAATTCCGGATTCTGCGCGCCCGCATCGAGCATCGCGCCGACGACCGTTGCGGTGAAGAATCCGGCGCGGCTTGCCCCGCCGGCTCCCACGATGACGATCGGCCGGGGACAGTCGGCCGCCGCATCCCGGCAATTGTTGTCCGTTCGCCAGCGCTCGATTGCCTCGCTCATGCCGAGCTGATGCTGCGTTCCCGTGATCGATGTGGTCGCCGCGCCCGCGGGAGGCGTCGCGATCCACCGGACGTCGTCATAGTGAGTGAGCAAATAGCCGAGCACGGCGCCGACGACAAAGAAGCAGACCAGAAGCGGCGTCATGTAACGGTGCGACAACGAGGCGATCTCGCCGAACAGCAGGATGCCGCCGCCAAGCAGCACGGGCAGGAAGATCGCGCGCGGAAGATGCTCGGCAAGCGATGCCGGTTGGAACACCGCCGCTAGAAACACGATGGTCACAACGAGCGCGAGTACGATCAGCGTGCAGTTGAGCCAGGTGTTCAGGAGCGGACGGAACTCGGCCCAGGCCCGCTTCGGGTGCGCGAGCGCGATGACGAGCAGACGCAGCACCGACTGTGCTTCCGCCAGGAGCGGCGCGTCCATATCATGCTTGTTGAGGTTTGCGCGCCATTCGCGCCACTTGGCCACGACGCCCAGATACGCGGCGCCCACCAGCGCCGTCGCAATCAGGAGCTTACCTGTGAGCGAGACGGCAGCCTCGGCCGCGTCAAGACCGGTCGCCTGACTGAGGTTCTGGCGGGTCAGCCATAGCGCCAGGGCCGTTGCGACGAACACGAACGCCCCCAGCAGACGGGGGATCCAGATGGCCGGGCCCTCGAACTCCTCGCGCAGGCGCTTACGGTCATGGACCGTCAGTCCGCCCTCTCGATGGGCCTCCGGAACCCAGTCGTCGAACTGCAGCGCGCGCCGTCCCATGCCATGCACCAGCCACGCCCACACGAACAGAAGGGCGAAGAACGCGGCCCACTCCAACGCGGTCAGCCCGGTATCGGCGAACAGATCGCGCGCCTGTTCGAGCTTGATGATCATGAGGCCGCCCAGCAGGGCGCTGAAGGCCGCGGCACGGCAAACCCAGAGCACGCGGAGACAGCGCCACGACCAATCAACGACAGAGGAGAGGATACGTCCCGGCCGATCCATCGCACTGCCCTCCCAGCACCGTCAGGCACATGGAACGTCGACGTTCCAGCCACCCACTCTACTGAAACTGCGCGGGATCATCATAAGGACGCGCCCGCACAGGTTGCAATAGCGCGATTGGGTCGACAGCATTTTCTCACCGCAGGAAAGGATCGCCATTCCGGAACGATCGGTATGGGACTGCGGTCGTCGCTGTCTGGAGGGCGACCTCGCGCATCCGACAGAAAATCATCTTCAAGTCGGTGAAGGCTTTGGCCAGATTAATGACAGGGCCAACCGTGGCCGCGCCGGCTCCAGGCAAGCTCATCATTGTCGAGCCAGACGCCAGCATCGCGACGGCGACGGGCCGCCTCGTTTCCGCATAGCGGGCAGCCGAACCGCGCTCAAGGGTGCCTCAACCGGCCGCCAGACCGTGTTCCAGGCCGCGCAGCCCACCTGTTGTCTCGGCGATTCGCCTGCTATACAGCTCGCTCCCCGCTTACCTGCGCTCGTTCGCAGGAGTGAGCTTTGAGGAGATCACCATGTCCGACCACAAATCCGAATCCGGATTCCAATACAGCATCACCAATTTGAAACCCGCAGAGCAGCCCAACAAAATCACCCTCACCTTCCCCGACGGCGCCAAGCGGGAATATCCGAAACACACCACCGGCCTCGATATCGCCAAGGGCATTTCGCCCTCGCTGGCCAAGCGCACCGTGGCGATGAAGCTCGACGGCACGCTCACCGACCTCACCGATTCGATCGACGAGGACGCTCGGGTCGAGTTCGTCGCGCGCGAGGATGCGGCCGCGCTGGAGCTGATCCGGCACGACTGCGCGCATGTGCTGGCGGAGGCCGTGCAGTCGCTGTGGCCGGGCACCCAGGTCACGATCGGGCCCGTGATCGAGAACGGCTTCTATTACGACTTCTTCCGCAACGAGCCATTCACCCCGGAGGATTTTTCCGCGATCGAGAAGAGGATGCGCGAGATCATCGGCCGCGACAAACCCTTCACCAAGGAGGTGTGGGACCGCGAGAAGACCAAGCAGGTGTTCCGCGACAAGGGCGAGAGCTTCAAGGTCGAGCTGGTCGATGCGATTCCCGGCGCCGAACCGATCAAGATCTATTTCCAGGGCGACTGGTTCGATCTCTGCCGCGGGCCGCACATGACCTCGACCGGCAAGATCGGAAATGCCTTCAAGCTGATGAAGGTCGCGGGCGCCTATTGGCGCGGCGACAGCAACAATCCGATGCTGACCCGCATCTATGGCACCGCCTTCGCCAAGCAGGACGAACTCGACGCCTACCTCAAGCAGATCGAGGAAGCCGAGAAGCGCGACCACCGCAAGCTCGGCCGCGAGCTCGATCTCTTCCACTTCCAGGAAGAGGGTCCGGGCGTGGTGTTCTGGCATCCGAAGGGCTGGACCATCTTCCAGCAGCTGATCGCCTATATGCGACGGCGGCTGGCCGGCGACTATAGCGAGGTGAACGCACCGCAGATCCTCGACAAGTCGCTGTGGGAGACTTCTGGCCATTGGAGCTGGTATCGCGAGAACATGTTCGCGGCGCAGTCGGCGGGCGACGAGGCCGAGGACAAGCGCTGGTTTGCGCTGAAGCCGATGAACTGTCCCGGCCATGTGCAGATCTTCAAGCATGGCCTCAAGAGCTATCGCGAGCTGCCGCTGCGGCTCGCCGAGTTCGGCGTGGTACATCGCTATGAGCCCTCGGGCGCGATGCACGGCTTGATGCGGGTGCGCGGCTTCACCCAGGACGATGCGCATGTCTTCTGCACCGAGCAGCAACTCGCCGAGGAGTGCCTGAAGATCAACGACCTGATCCTGTCGACCTACGCCGATTTCGGCTTCGAGGGCGAACTGACCGTCAAACTCTCCACCCGCCCGGAAAAGCGCGTCGGCACCGACGAGATGTGGGACCATGCCGAGCGGGTGATGGCGACCGTGCTGCAGGAGATCAAGGCGCAGCGCAACAACATCAGGACCGAGATCAATCCGGGCGAAGGCGCGTTCTACGGCCCGAAATTCGAATATGTGCTGCGCGACGCCATCGGCCGTGACTGGCAATGCGGCACCACGCAGGTCGACTTCAACCTGCCTGAGCGGTTCGGCGCCTTCTACATCGACGCCGACGGCGGCAAGAAGCCGCCTGTGATGGTGCACCGGGCGATCTGCGGCTCGATGGAGCGCTTCATCGGCATCCTGATCGAGCACTATGCCGGCAACTTCCCGCTCTGGCTCGCGCCGACCCAGGTGGTGGTCACCACCATCACCTCGGAAGGCGACGAATACGCCAAGAAGGTGCTGGCCGCCGCGCGGCGCGCCGGCCTGCGCGCGGAGATCGACCTGCGCAACGAGAAGATCAACTACAAGGTCCGCGAGCACTCGCTGGCCAAGATCCCTGCGCTTCTCGTGGTCGGCAAGAAGGAAGCCGAAAGCCATTCGGTCTCGGTCCGCCGCTTCGGCAGCGAGGGGCAGAAGGTGATGCCGACCGACGAGGCGATCGCCGCGCTGATCGAGGAAGCAACCCCGCCGGATGTGCTGCGGGCACGCATGGGCGCGGAGGCCGCCTGATCATAATCGATCTAAGGTCGCTTCCATCGGCGCCGCCTGACGCTTATCTCAGGCGGCGCCCCAAACGTTTGCGAGAGAGAAGATCGTGCCCGACGCCATCGACCTGCTGAAAACCCGCCGCTCGGTCAAGCCGCGCGAGATGACCGGCCCTGCCCCCTCGCCGGCCGAGCTCGACACCATTTTGACCATCGGAGCGCGCGTGCCCGACCATGGCAAGCTCGCGCCCTGGCGCTTCATCCTGTTCGAGGGCGATGCGCGCGTCCGTGCGGGTGACGTCATTGCGAGCGTGTTTGCCAAGAAGCATCCACAGGCGACGGCTGCCGAGATCGAGATCGAAAAGAAGCGGCTCACCGACGCACCCCTGGTGATCGGCGTGGTCAGCTTCACCAAGCCGCATCCGAAGGTGCCGGCCTGGGAGCAGGAATTGTCCGCCGGTGCCAGCGCGATGAACATCGTGACCGCGGCGACCGCGCTCGGCTATGGCGCGTGCTGGCTGACCGGATGGTTCGCCTTCGACCGCGATGTGCTCGACGCCTTCGGCCTCAAGGCCGACGAGAAGCTCGCTGGCTTCATCCATATCGGCAGGCCGACCCGACCGAACGAGGAGCGCCCGCGCCCTGACCTGTCGGCGATCGTGACGCGATACTGACGATCGGTTTCCTGGGCGCAACGCGTCGAGGACGTGAACTAGCGCGCGATCACTTCGATCTCGCCGTCGACGCCGTTGACGACGTTGAATGAGCGCTCGAACACCTTGCCTTCGTTCTTGGCGATGGCGCGATATTCGCCTTCCGACAACACGACGCGCGGGAACGCGCCAATCTGCTCCTTGATGACGTCGCCGCCGGGCGTGATCACGCTCCAGGCGGTGTTCGCCAGCGCCTCGCCACCCTTGTCGCTGACCAGTTTCAGCGTGATGACGGCGGCGCGATGCGTCACCGTCACGTCCGTCAGCTTGCCGGCCTGGACACGAATGTCGGAGCGCACCACCGAGTTGGCGTCGCCATAGTTGGAGATGATGTAATAGGTCCCTTCCGGCAGCAGCACCACGTCGCCGGCGGCAACGCTCGGCACCAGCGGCGCGCGTTCGGCAGCCTCGAACTGGCTGCCCTTGTAGATCGCGAAGGAAATCTGGTTCTGCGGGATCTTGCTGGTGCCGACACGGCCCTCGATGCGCAAGCCGCCGGCCGGCAACAAAAACTGTTCGCGATCGGTCTCGGCCTTCAGCGTAACTGCGCGCACCGCACTGACGAGGCCGAGCGAGACATGCACGACATAATTGCCCGGCGGCAGCACGATGTTGGGTGTCGCCCCGCGATCCTCCTTGAGCATCTTGAAGGTGCCGGCCTCGTCGGGACGATCGGGGAAGATCCGCCACACCAGGCCGCTCGCGATCGGCGGCAGGTCCTTGCCATAGCGCGCCGAGAGCGCCAGCACGGCCTGGCTCGGTGGCGCGACGGCAGCAGCGGGGGCCGTCGCTGGCGGTGCGACCGCCAGCGGCGGCGGCGCGGGCTGGGTCAATGTCGGAGGCGGCGGCCCTGACGCAGGTCCGGACGGCGGCGCCAGGCTGACCGCGGCGCCGGGATCGGGCACCGAGGCCGGCGGCACCGGTGGCGGCCGATCACTGAACAGTTGCGCGCGCAGCGGGGCGGTGGTCGCGATGGGCAATGCTGCAACAAGCGCAATCACTGCGAGCAGGCGCCGCCAGCGCCGGGACACGATGTCACGCCTGGTTGTCATGGTGAATGCTTTTCACCGAAACCGCGGCAAATTCAAGCCTATTCCCCCCACCCCCGCCAAGACCCGGATCAAAAGACCCGGATCAGAACTCGGCGAGGCGATGGGCATTTACGGCTGCAAGTCGCGGTCCCGTCACAATCCGTGCCTTAGCTCCGGAGTGTCGAAGACAAGCTAGGCGACCTCCGGAACGACAGAGCATGTGCAAAATCCATGATCTGGTGCCGCTTTCCTGATTCGAAACATCTCGATTCGCGCGCCAGGTCTTGCGGATCGGAGCGCCGCCTGCGGCATAAACCATGCTCTCTTAAGTCCAGTGGCGCGATACCACCGGCGTGCTTACTCTCTGTTGGAGGGCAGCCGGCGTCCTGCCTGTGCAGGTTTGTTCCAGGAGTTTATGGTGCTGCAAAGCCTGATCGGACGAGGCCAGAACGGCGCGGAGCGCGACAAGGTTGGCCTCGATAGTATTCGCCGGCCGGTGATCGGCCTTGCCCTCGGTGGCGGTGCGGCACGCGGTTTTGCCCATATCGGCATCATCCGGACCCTGGTGGCTCACGGCATCATCCCGCATGTGGTGGTGGGAACCTCGATCGGTTCGGTGGTGGGCGGCGCTTATGTCGCAGGCCATCTCGACACGCTGGAAGAATGGGCGCGCGGCCTGCAGCCGCGGAACATCTTTGGTTATCTCGACATCCGACTCAACGGCTCGGGCCTGATCGGCGGCGAGAAGCTCGCCGCCCAGCTCGAGGCCTCGCTCGGCCAGACCCTGATTGAGGATCTGCCGATGAAATACGCCAGTGTCGCGACCGAGGTCCGTACCGGTCACGAGATTTGGCTCACGCATGGCCGTCTCGTCGAGGCGATGCGTGCGTCCTATGCGCTGCCCGGAATCTTCTCTCCGGTGCTGGTGGGCGACCGCTGGCTGGTCGACGGCGCGCTGGTCAATCCGGTGCCGGTGTCCGCGGCGCGCGCGCTCGGCGCCGAGATCGTCATCGCCGCCAATCTCTCCAGCGACGTGTTCACGCATTCGACCACGATCTATTCGCACGGCCAGCCGGTCGCGGTGCCGGAAACGGTGATCGATCAGGCCCCGCCAAAGCGCCGCTTCGGAAAATTCTTTTCGCCGGAGCGCACCGTGAAGCGCGAGTTCTTCGGCGGTGGCGGACGGCCGGGCATCTCGTCGGTGATGGCTGACGCCTTCAACATCATGCAGGACCGCATCACGCGGGCCCGGCTCGCCGGCGATCCGCCCGATCTGTTGATCACGCCGCGCGTCGGCCAGATCGGCTGGTTCGATTTCCATCGCGCTGCCGATCTGATCGCGTTCGGCGCCCGTGCCGCCGAGCGTGCGCTCAACGCGATCGAGGAGGCGATCCCCGACCTCACGCCAGCCCCTCGCGAGGCCGAGCCGGCCGACGCAGTCGAGACCAAGCCGGCCTGAGGTCTCTCAGGCCGTCTTGATATAGGTGGTCAACGCTTCCTGCTCGTTCTCGTATTCCTGCACGCGCCACTTGACGACGTCGCCGATCGAGATGAGGCCGACCACCCTGTCGCCTTCGACGACCGGCAAATGGCGGAATTTGCCGAGTGTCATCATCTCCATGATCCCGGCGACCGTGTCGGTCTGCCGGCAGCTCACCACCTTGCGCGTCATGACAGCGCTGACCGGTTCGTCGAGCACGCCGGCACCGCGCTCGCTCAGCACGCGCACGATGTCACGTTCCGACAGGATTCCCTCGATGCGGCCCGCGCTCATCACCAGCACTGCGCCGATCTTGCGCTCGCCCAACACCTTGACGGCGGCCGAAAGCTTTGCTCCGGGTTCCACGCTCTGGATCTGATGACCCTTGGTATCGAGAATCGCACGTACCGTCATTGTTGTCTCCCTGAAGCCGATCGCGCCCGAAACAAGCGAGCGCCATCGCGTTTCCTCGAGTTTCAATCAACAGTTTGGCGTCGGTTTCGTTTCGCACCGTACGCGGGCGTGCATCAAGCTGGAGCACGCCGTCAGGCTTATGCCCTTCTTTCCGGGTCGGCGATGATGGATGAAATCGGCCCGCGCCGCAAGCGAAGAGGCTAGCCGGTATCTGCGGGATCAGACGCAGTTGCAGCATCAATGCTGCCGCGCGGCACGGGATCGAACAGCGAAAACAACAACAGACCCGCAAAAAAGCCGCCGATATGGGCCTGCCAGGCGACCGCGGCGCCGTCGGTGCCGAGCGCCAGCGATCCGGCCCCGAAGATGATGTTGACGCCGAACCAGACCGCGAGAAAGCCCAGCACGCGGCGGTCGCGCAGCGCGCGCGACAGCGGCAGGGCCGGCACCTTTGCCGCAGCGTCGGCATCGCCGCGGCTGAACGACAGAAAACTGCCCTGGACGAAGGCAAAGCGGATCGCGGCCGCCATCGTGCCCGATACCGAAGCCGATGCCCCGATCATCGGCGCGACCGCGTGATCGTGGGTCAGAAGATGCGCCAGCGCTCCGGCGGCCGCCGTCACCGCCATGAACAGGAAGAAGCGGAACGGACCGAAGCGGCGCGCCAGCGCGCTGCCGAACGGCAGCAGCCACAACACGTTGAAGACGATGTGGGTGAGATTGGCGTGCAGCAGCGAATAGGTGACGAAGGTCCACACCTTGGCGCCGGCGCCGCCGGGAAACAGGTCGACCGGCATGGCATCGTAGCGCTTCGGGATGAAACCGAAGGCGTCGATCGTCCAGTCCTCCCATTCGGGCGGAAGCAGGACCCGCAGGTGAATGATTGCGATCAGCAGCACATAGGCCGTGAGTGCGCCCGGCAAGGTCAGGATCGGCTCGCGCGGGGCCACCTGCGGCAATTCGGCAGGCAGGTCAGATGATGAGTCGGGCGACGAATCCAAGGCGTCCAGCCCCCTTTGTGCGCGCTGGCATCCAGATAGGCGTCTTTCGCCGCAGGGTGCAAGTGAACAAATTTGCGCGCTTGGCCGGCGTCATCGCATGGAACGTCGGCGGCAATCAGGTCCGCCGCATCGCGTCCGGGACACCAGATCCCATTAAAACGGGACACCAGATCCCATTAAAAATGGAGGGAGGGCTCTGAGAAAGCCCTCCCTCTCAGGACGGTTTGGCTGATCTGTTTCGCGCGGGCCAGGCCACATCCCCACCCCTCCCCGCGCAAACCAAAACTGTTCGACTGCCTCCCGAAGACCCTGCCGGAGCAACCAAGACCGGCGAGATCTGATACCCGTAATTGTACGTGGTTTCCTCTGTTCGCCAAGAGCATCGTTAATTTAACGTTAACGGCGCAAACAGCCGTGCGATGAACATCCGCGGCATGGACGCTGCAATACTCATTGGGCACAACAGCCGAGGGAGTTGCGTTGAGCGAAAGCGGGACAGGGTTGTCCGGCTCGCGAACGCGGGACGAGTTCGAAGCATGAAGCATCCGTCGAGTCGCGAGTTTTTCGCGTATTGGAACCGCGTACGTGGCGAGGCGCGCGCGCCCGATCGAAGCGAGTTCGAGCCCGGCGCGGTGCGTCCACTGCTTGGCGACATTTTCGTGCTGTCCTACGACGCCAATGCGGGCCATCGCTTTCGCGTCGCCGGCACCAGGGTCTGCGCCCTGCTCGGGCGCGATCTCAAGGCGCAAAACTTTTCCGCGCTGTTCGCGCCGGCCTGCCGCGCCGAAATCGATGAAATCGTCGCAGCCGTGGCGGAAGAGACACTGCCGGCAATCGCCGGCGTCACCGCGACCTCGCAAGGCGGCGAGCGGACGCATCTCGAACTGCTGCTGCTGCCGTTTCACACCCGCGCCCACGCTCCGGTCAGCCTGACCGGACTTTTGGCGCCGTTCGAAAACAGCTCCGGCCTCACCGGCGATCTCACGCTGACCTCGTGGCGCTATTTGCACCCGCCGGAGCGGATCGTTCCACGTGTCGTGCGCAAGCTCGCGCTGGCGCGCGGGCTGATGGTCTATGAGGGCCAGCGCTAGCGCGCACTTGCCGACGCCTTGGCCCGATCGTTCCGCAGATTTCAGAGCTCATGGCAGTTGCGTGGCCGTGCCGCTGACGGTCGTCGCGTCGCTGCTCGCAGCGCCGTGCTGCAAGATAGCTCGCACGCGGCAGCCGCCATCAGGGACCGTCGCCCCGACTGCTCCCTCCCATGCGGGCAATTATCTGCGCTGCTCGCCTTGGTTTTAAATTAAATGTGGTATTAATTGATTAATACAGATAATGACGCTATGAAATAATCATGGATCCCGCGTGAACCTGCTGGCGCCCGGTTGATGAGCACAATCCAGTTGATTGCGCGGACATGCATCGGGCCGCTGCGGGACGCCATTCGCGAGGCGTATGAAGCGCAATATTATCCGCTCGGATACGTCCCCGCCCACGATGGCATGAGGGGGTTGATGACGGTGGGTGTCGTGGTCGCCCACGTCGCCTATCACGCGGTCCCCGGAGCCGTGCTCTATATCGACTTCTTCTTTGCGGGCAGCGCCTATTACATCACCTCGCTGCTGTTGCGCGACATCGAAAAGCGCGGCCGGATCGACTACGGCGCATTCTACAAGCGGCGTGTCGCGCGACTGGTTCCGCCGCTTCTGCTGATGCTGGCGGTGTATCTGCTGTTCAGCTGGTTGTTCCAACCGCAATTCTCGGCCGCGCTCGCGCGTGCCGCGATCGTCGTGTCATATATTTCGAACTACTGGTATGTCTTCGACCCGAAGACGATCGAGGACCTCGGCCATACCTGGACGCTTTCGACTGAAGAGCAGTTCTATGTCCTCTGGCCGGTGACATTCTCATATCTGGTCCGCCGCTTCGGGCTGACCTGGCGGCTGGTGATCGCAATCGTCGCGATCGGGGCAACCATCTGGATGTGGCGAGTCCTGCTCGTCTCCGGTGGTGCGAACTGGTCGCGATTGTACACCGCACTCGACACGCGCGCCGATGCCCTGATGGGGGGAAGTGCACTGGCGGTGGTCCTGAAACTGGTCCCGACAGGAAAATATCCGCGCCTCGATCGGCTCTGGCCCGGACTGGCGTGGCCTTTGTTGCTGTATTGGCTGACGGTCACCTTTGTGTTCTGGCCGGCCAACGGCCCATCCTACAACTACTACTATTTCGGCAGCATTCTGTGCGGCGTCGTTCCCGGCCTTCTCGCACTGACGATGCTCGCCCGCAGTTCGGGCACCATCTTGCACCGCATCTTCGAACGTCCGGAGGCGATTTTTCTGGGACGGATTTTCTACGGCATTTATCTGTGGCACCTGCCGATCCTGAACTTCATGGACGGCCAGGGCGTCGGGTGGCGATACCGTCTGCTGTTCGGACTGCCGTTGTCGATCACCTTCGCGACCCTGTCATACGCCTATGTCGAGCGGCATTTCCTGCGGCGCCGCGTTGCTGCTCCGCGTACGCCGGCGCCGCAGTCGCTGCCGGCTGGCGCTAGCGGCGCAGGCGCTTTGTCGCCGGTGCCCGTCCGCTCGCAAAACGCGACTTCGAATTCTTACTGACGCGGTTCTCCGGACGGCTCGAAGAAATCAGCCCTCCTCTCGCGCCAACCGCCCGCGATGTCGGCTCGCGCGCTATTCCACCAGTTCCGGCCAGGGCACGATGGTGGATTTCACCGTCTTCATCGCCATCGCGTCCGCGACCGCGCTTGCGATGCCAGCTTCCGAGAACGGATAGATCGTCTGCATCTCGAGCCACGGATATTTGTCGCGGGTGCGATAGAGCATGTCGACACCGAGCGGCAGGTCGTTGCCGGTAAAGCCCCAGGAGCCCAGCACGTTGAGGTCCTTGGTGCAGATGCGGTGCCACGACGTCTCGATCGCGCCCGCGTCGGTGAACTGGCCCATCTCGACATAGGTGCCGCCATCGCGCAGCATCTCGATGCCCTCGGGGCCTGCGCTCGGATGGCCGGAGCAATCCATCACGAGATCGGCCCCAAAACCGCCGACGATCTCGCGCACCGCCGCGATGCGCGCCGCGGGTGTCCGGATCGCTTCGATGTCGACGGTGGCCTCGGCGCCGAATTTGCGGGCGAGCTTGAGCCGCGGCGCCTCTGGTGCGCCGACGCAGATCACCCTGCCCGCCCCCATCTCCCTGGCGGCCGCGACCGCCAGAATGCCGATCGGACCAGACCCCTGGATCACCACCGTGTCGCCCCAGGAAAATCCGCCGGCCCGCGTGGCACGGTTGAAGGCGCGGATGCAGGAGGTGAGCGGCTCCGACAGCGCCCCGAGCCGAAGCGACATGTCGTCCGGCAGCTTGTAGATTTTTGTGCCCGGCAGCATGTCGAGATCGACATAGACATATTCGGCCCAGCCGCCCCACAGATGCGGCGTCTTGTCGAAGCCGAGATAGCGGCCGTAATAGACCGGCGTCAGGCACTTGTTCGCGGTCTGCGGATAATGGATGCAATAGTAGCAGCGGCCGCAGGGCATCAGCGGCGGGATCATCACTTTCGAGCCGATGGCGAGCGGCTTGCCCATGAAGTCTTCGGTCAATTCCGAGCCGGCCTCGACGATCACGCCGCCGATTTCGTGGCCGAGCGTGAACGGCCACGGCAACGGCTTTGGCCAATGGCCTTTGAGGATGTGCAGATCGGTGCCGCAGACCCCGCAGGCGCCGACCTTGATCAGCGCGGCCTTGTTCGGAACAGCCGGCCGCGACACGCTGCGAATGACCGGCGGCGCACCGGGACCGGCATGGGTGCAGACGCGGATGTCTGGCATGGTTTCCTCCAGGATTCTTGTCGCTCTCGAAACGGCGCGGCTCGATGCCGAGCTTATGCGACCTATTCGGCCGCGCAAACCTATCGCTAACGCAGCATTAACCGTGCGGACGCTAGGGTCCGCTGACGCCGCGCGTGCCCGTTGGCCGCGGCGATCGGGTGGCGAGCAATGTCTTTGGCGCATAAGAAATCATCAATTCCGGCTGCCGAAGAGCGCCGCCGCTTCCAGCGGGTCAAGGTTCACCTGCTCGGACGCTACATGCTGCCGGACCGGCGTGAATTCCCCTGCCAGGTCATCAATATGTCGCCGGGAGGGCTGGCGCTGCTGGCGCCCGGCATCGGCAATGTCGGCGACCGCGTGATCGCCTATCTCGATCACATCGGCCGGGTCGAGGGCAAGATCACCCGCATCATCGACAACGGTTTTGCGATGACGGTCGCCGCGACCGCGCGCAAGCGCGACAAGCTCGCCGCCCAGCTCACCTGGCTTGCGAACCGCGACATTCTGAACCTGCCGGAAGACCGCCGCCACGACCGTGTCGTGCCGCGCAACCCGATTGCCATCATCACGCTCGAGGACGGCACGCGGATGACCTGCCGCATCATCGACCTTTCGCTGTCCGGCGCGGCCGTTGCCGCCGAGCACCGGCCACCGCTGCAATCGCTGGTTCTGCTCGGCCGGGTGCAGGCCCGCGTGGTGCGCAATCTCGAAGAAGGTTTTGCCATGGAATTCATCCATGAGCAGCTCGTCGAAACGCTCGAAGAGAGCGTTACCGCGCGGTAAAGCGCCGGCGCGCCACAACCCCAGGCTTTATTCGTTACATGCTAACCTGTTGGACGGACCGGAATACCGCCGGCCCGTCCAAAGACGTTGCGCAATCATGCTTAATCCGGGCGCGTCTCGGCCTACCAAACGCTGCAGCGACAAGCGTTCGAGTCTTAATCCATAAAATTTGAATCAATTGCAGTCGTTTCAAATTTGAATCGAATACTGCTCAAATACAGTTCAAATTCTCCGCAGCTTTTACTTGTATTCGCCTCAAAACAACCTGGACAGTTTAGCGGCGGCGCAAAAACTTCGTGCGATTTGTGGTCCCAACAACAAACGGGGGCCACAATGTTGAACATCAGGGGACAGGGACTGGGAATGGCGGTTGTCGCCATTCTCCTCAGCGTCAACGCACCGGCGCGTGCCGGAGACGAGCATCCGCTTTATGCAAGCCTGGGAGACACGACACGCGCGCCGATCGGCTGGATCGATTTCTGCAACGACAACCCGACCGAGTGCGGCAACGGCGCCTCGCAGCCGCGCGACATCGTGATGTCGCAGGCGGCCTGGCGGGATCTCAACAAGGTCAATCATTGGGTCAATGAGAACGTCAAGCCGATGACCGACATGGATCATTGGGGCGTGATCGAGAAATGGTCGCTGCCGACGGACGGCTACGGCGACTGCGAAGATTATGTGCTGTTGAAGCGCAAGATGCTGATCGATGCAGGCTGGCCGCGCGAAGCGCTGCTGATCACCGTGGTGCGCGACCGCAAGGGCGAAGGCCATGCCGTGCTGACGGTCAAGAGCGACAAGGGCGAGTACATTCTGGACAACCAGAACGAAAGCATCGTGTCCTGGACCGACACCGGATACCGCTTCGTCAAGCGGCAATCGCAAGGCGACCCGAATGTGTGGGTGTCGCTCGGCGATGGTCGTCCGGCCGTCGCGACGGCGAGCGCCAGGTAGCACAGCGACCAACGAATCATACGGATCAAACAACTTACGAGTTACGCGACCCGGTCACATCCCCACCCCTCCCCGTCCCAGACCGGTTCGCGCGCGGCCAGGCTTCCCCCAAAGCCTGGCCGCAACTTTTTGCCATCTGACACCGCGCTCTGTCCTCGATGTCGGATGCGGTGTCGGCACTTGGCTCGCGGCCGCCAGGCGGCTCGGCTGTGATCGTTGCGTCGGTCTCGAGGGTGCGTGGATCGGAACGCAGCGTCTGGAAGACGCTTCGCTCGACGTCCGCGTCACCGATCTCGAGCAGAGCGTGGAGATCAGCGATCGCTTCGACCTTGCAATGTCGCTCGAAGTTGCCGAGCATCTCAGCCCGCAGCGGGCCGGCTCCTTTGTCGACGACTCTGCCGGACCTCGGACGTCGTCCTCTTCAGCGCGGCCCAACCGGACCAGGATGGCGATGGACACCAGAACGAGCAGTGGCCATCCTGCTGGGCGGAGCGCTTCGTCCAACATGGCTATGTGCCGCTCGACGTCATCCGGCCGCTGATCCGCGCGGATGCGACCGTGGACGTCTGGTACAGGACCAATATCGTTTTCTATGCCCGGCCGGCGCGGGCCGAGGCGATCATGGCCGGTTTGACGGCAAGACACCTCGCCAATCTCGATCTCCCCGGTCAGATCGAGATCGTTGGCCTGAAGCGCACCGCGGCGCAGTTTCTCGGCAGCACCAGGACGTTGGTCGACTGGACGATGCGCCGGGCCCAGCAGCGCCTGCAGTCGACCAGATGACGGCTTCACTGCACGCAACCCAAGGATGCCGCCTCGCGTCCGCTCGCGAGACCTGCTATTGTGAAGACCCTGCGGATCGGATCGCGAGATTGACACATGAGACCGTGGCGTCTTGTTGTGGCTGCAGCACTGAGCGCAAATCTCGCCGTGAGCACTGGCGCGGCATGGGCCGAATGCGATCCGGCCAGACAGACCGAGCCGGTCGCATCACGGTTCGAGGCACATGGCGATACGGTCTATGACAAAAAGACCGGTCTTAGCTGGATGCGGTGCAGCTACGGCCAGCAGTGGAGCGATGCAGGCGGCTGCTCCGGCTCCGCTGCGCTGCTGGACTGGGATACCGCGATGGGATTGCGCCCGGAGGGCGCCGCCTGGCGGTTGCCGGAGCGCGACGAACTGCAAAGCATCGTGGACCACAGCTGCAAGCGGCCGGCCATCAATGAAGCGGTGTTTCCGGCAACGCCGTCGATCCAGTACTGGACGCGTACGCCAAGCGGACCCTCCTTTGCCTGGATCATATTCTTCCGGACCGGCACGCCGACCTGGACCTACCAGAAGAGTACCCCCTTTGCGGCGCGACTGGTGCATGAGGGGCGCTAGCTAATCCACTGGCGTCGTTCAAAGATTGCATCTTTTCGGTCGGCCGGCCTCGATTTTGTCAGAATCATTGCCAAATAGTGGATTTTCGGGGGCCGTTGCTTTCCGTTGTGGCGTTGCGTTGAACCGAAGCCTTGACCTTATGGGCAGGTTTCGGAGACTTTACGTTCATGCGAGCTTCTCATGACCCGGTTCCTGACTACCCACCCTTCCTCCGAGCGCGGCGCTGACATCCGGCGCATGGGCCCGCAACCGATTGCGCTCGCCGCCGCCGTGCTGGCCGTGCTGATCGCCGGCGTCGCCGCGGTTGCGCTGTGGCGGTCCTCTGGCGGTACCCCTCCCGAGGCGGAGCGGCTGCTCCAGGCGCGCCAATTGCAGGTCCGCGCCGCCCAGGCCTCCGAGCAACTGGTGGAAAAGACCAAGGGACTCGAGGTCACCCAGCAGGAGTCCATCGATCAATTGCAAATGGTTCAGGAGCAACTGCAGACCGTGCGGCGGCTTGTGGCCTCCCAGCAGGCCGACACCAAGCGCCTCGCCGAGCAGGTGGCAGGCCTGACGGAGGCGGTCGACGGACTGCGCCAGTCATTTGCGAGTAGCCAGTCCGAGCCGGCCGCGCCTCCGACGCGCAACCGTGCGGTTCGCGCCCGCGCCCACGCCATGAGCGCCGCGCATCACCGGCGGAGCAAGACCAGGGGCTGAGCCGCGCGGCCGGGGCGCGGTAACCTGAGATCGGTCCGTCGTGGTCCATCACGTCGCCGCCCGGCATGGTGCGGAGCCGACGGGATCGTCACGGGCAATATTTTTGGCGCGATATGTGAGCTAGCTCACAACTCCCCGTTCAAATCCGGTTCAAACTACGGGAACCGGATCGGCGCGAGCCAATTTCGATGTCCGGGGCTGGCAAGGTCGTTGGCGGTATACTGCGTCGACGGCCTTGTTCATTTCGGGCGAACCCCTCCTCCCGGGCGCCCCAAATTGAGAGCCCGCTTTGATTTCGGCGGGGGAATCGAAATCGCGGGCTCTCATTCTTTCGGTTGATAGGCCTCTCCTCGGCAATTTCGCATTGCACGACATCCTGTCGGCCCTGCGATCCTCGCAGGCTGGTGATTTGCCTTGGGTCCGGATTGGCATTCTGAATGCCGCCGCATACCGATGGAGGAGCATGCCGATGAGTGCCGAGCCGCTGCAGACGTCCGACGTCGTCGGACTGACAAAAACCGCCCCGTTCTCGCGCCGCGGGTTCATGACCGCCTCGGCTGCCGTCGCCGCCGGCTATACGCTCGCCGCGGGGCCCGTCCGTGCCGACGTGATCAAGACCGACACCACGGGCCTCACCGCGGGCGACGCCAAGATCAAGGTCGCCGATGGTGAAATGCCCGGCTATTTCGCCAAGCCCGCCGGCGCCGCCAATCCGCCGGTCGTGCTGGTGGCGATGGAGATTTTTGGCCTGCACGAATACATCAAGGACGTGACGCGGCGGCTTGCCAAGCTCGGCGCCTTCGCAGTGGCGCCGGACTATTACTACCGCAAGGGCGACCTGACCAAGGTCACCGACATGCCCCAGCTTCTGCCGCTCGTAAATTCCAAGCCCGACGCGGAGCTGTTCTCCGATCTCGATGCGACGGTTGCTTGGGCCAAGTCGCAGGGCGGCGATACCTCGCGGCTCGGCATCATCGGGTTCTGCCGCGGCGGCCGGACGGTGTGGGAATATGCGGCGCATAGCGATGCGCTCAAGGCAGGCGTGGCATTCTACGGTCCGCCGGTCGATCCGCCCAATCCGCTGTGGCCGAAGAGCCCGACCCAGCTCGCGCCCGACATGAAGGCGCCGGTCCTCGGCCTCTATGGCGAAGCGGACACCGGGATTCCCGTGGCCTCCGTCGAGGCGTTGAAGGCGGCGCTCGCGGCGAACAAGAAGACGGCCGAGTTCAAGATCTATCCGGGCGCCCCGCACGGCTTCCATGCCGACTACCGCGCCAGCTACCGCCAGGATGCCGCCGAGGATGGCTGGAAGCAGATGGTCGGCTGGTTCAAGACCTACAAGGTGCTGAGCTGATCGTCATTGACCCAGCCGCGGGCCCCCGACGCTGGTCTTCTGCGCAGAGCCTCCGAGCCGATTGAATCGGAACGGAGGCTCTCATATTTTATTCTCTGGCGCTTGATGAGATGAAGTTCGATCGGAGCCGCGCGAGCGGTGCGCTCCTCTCCCCGCTTGCGGGTAAAGGAGAGCCGTTTGTGCGGCGAGAGGATTCAACAAAGTTCATCGCGCTTCGGCTTCACCTGCGCGCAGGAATGCAAGATGCGCAAACTGATCGCCTTCGACGAGGACACCTTCGACAAGCTGAGACAACTCGCACGCGACCGCATGGCCACCTTTCAGGAGCTTGCGGACGAGGCGTTCGCCGATCTGCTGAAGAAGCACGGCATCCCGATCGACCTCAGGGATGCACTGCGCAAGAGCGCAGCCGCGAGCCGTGGCGAGACCAAGGACAACGTGACCGAGCTACGGCCGCGCAAGCCCCGGCGGCGCTGAGCCGGGCATAGCGTTTTCGAGCGAAAGCGGCTTTGGACTCCGTCCGTGACGAGCACCGGTTCGAAGAAAACGCGTCAAGAAGCAGAGACTAGCCGATCCGCTTCAGGCCCTTCTCGAAGCGCGGGCCGTTGCCGACATAGAAGCGGGCGGCACTGCCCATCCGCTCGACCTGCGCGGGGTCGAGCGTGCGGATCACACGCGCCGGCGCGCCGATGATCAGCGAGTGCTCCGCAAATTCCTTGCCCTCGGTGATGACGGCGCCGGCGCCGACGATGCTGCCGCGGCCGATCTTCGCGCCGTTCATCACGATGGCGCCCATTCCGACCAGCGCACCGTCCTCGAGCGTGCAGCCGTGCAGGATCACATTATGGCCGATGGTGCAGTTCTTGCCGATCATCAGCGGAAAGCCCATGTCCGTGTGGCAGGTCGCATTGTCCTGCACATTGGAGCCCTCGCCGATCTCGATCCATTCATTGTCGCCGCGAATGACCGCGCCGAACCAGACGCTGGCCGAACTCTTCAGGCGCACCTTGCCGATCACGCTTGCGGTGTCGGCGATGAAATAGTTGCCGTCGGCGGGAAGCTCGGGCGCCTGCCCGTCAAGTTCGTAGATCGCCATGAAAGTCTCCTGTCTCCAGGCGACCATGGCACGGCGCAATGCGCGCTTTCAAGCGATCGCGACGGCTCAGACCGGCAGGCCGGCGGCGCGCAGCGTCATCAGGAAGAAGGTGCCGGACATCATGCTCCAGAAGCCGGCAATCACGGTCGCGAGCATCACGAACTCGACGCGCCGCCGCTCGATGCGAGCGCCGCGCAGCGTATTGCGCATGATGATGAAGGGCGCCGCAAAGACCAGAAACGGCACGGCCGCAAAGCGCTGCGGCGTGATCCCCTCCTGCAGCAGGCCGAAGCCCGCGGGCCGCTCGGCGAGAGCCTGATAGCCGCTCACCAGCGCTCCGGCGAACGAAAAACCGATCAAGAGCGCAAAGAACGAGTTCAACGCTTCAACCGACATGGAGCACACTAACGCAACGGTCCCGCATCTCGTTTGGCAGAATTGATCGCCTGCCGCTACAGGAGCGTTAAGAAAAGGTTAACGCCGCCAGGTCGCGTGAAACCCTGCGGGAACCCCGCCCGCATGCGATAGTCAGGATTGATTCGAGGTTTAGCCTTTGGACCCGCGTGCCCGATGAGCATGTTCACGACAGCAAGACGAAACGGCGCGATCGGCCGCGGCAAGGGCGCAGCTACACTTCCCATCGCGCTGGCCGCCCTGGGCATGACGGCCTCCATCGCGCTCGTCGTCTATCTGTTGTGGCCGACCTGGGGCGCGGTCGGCTCCAGCGAGCCCGCGCGGCTCCCGATCAGCGTCGGCGGCAGCCTGTTCAATGTGCCGGCCGCGGCGATCCGCATGAAGATCCAGCGCCACTCCGGAGCGCAGGAGCGGGTCGATCTCAACTTCACCTACCGGACCCTCGACCCGCCGGACGCGCCGCGGCACATCAGCGAGGAGGCGATCGAAGCCACACTGCCGCCGATCGACCGCCTGTTCCTGTCGATCGCGGCCCATCACGATACCATGGCGCCGGACATCCGCGTGCGCACCATCTATCCACGCTATCTCGAGCAGGTCTCGACGCCGGGCGCGGACGGATTGACGATGCGCGCCTTCCGTGAACAGACGCCCTATGCCGGCGAAGATCTGTTCTTTGCCAATTCGCCTGCTCTCAGCGCCCGCTGCACCCGCGATGCCACGACGCCCGGAATGTGCCTCAGCGAGCGCCGCATCGACGGCGCCGACCTCACCTTCCGCTTTCCGCGAAGCTGGCTCGCGCAATGGCGCGATATCGCCGACGCGATGGACCGGCTGACGGTGCAACTGCACGGATCAAAAGGCTGATTGAAACGGCTGAGCGCTGGTCGTGACCATCCCCTCCCTTGGCCAGCCGCGCGTGGAGGGGATTGAGCAGACTTAAGACCTTACTCGACCAGATCGTCCTCGAGGATCGCCATCTGGAACTGGAACGAGCGATCATCATCCTCGTCATCGACGAACAGCACGCCGATGAACTCCTCGCCGATATACACCTCGGCCGAGTCGTCCTTCTTGGGACGCGGCACCACTCTGATCTTGGGGTTGCCGAACACGCGCTTGAGATAGGCGTCGAGTTTCCTGACTTCCTGAACGTCCACGGCAGTCTCCAAATCGGATTTTGTGTCGGAGGGTTTTAGGACGAGACGGCGGGAACTGCCAGCGGGTTTTCATGCCGCGCACGGCCCGTCATTGGATATCGCGGATGACGTTCTGCGGCTCAGAAACCTTTCAAAACAAAGCCACCAAGCCGTGTCTTCGATTCGCGAAAGTCCCGCCGCAAATCCATGATTTCAGGCCGGTTTTGCAATCGTCACAAAGCGCTGCGCTCGCCGGTACAAGCCGGCGAGCCGATCTCGTTGCTGCAAAGCGATGCGGTTCAGAGACCCGTCGCGTTGAGCATCTGGTCCATGGTGCGCGACGGCTCGGCACAGCCGGCCTCGCCGACGATCTTGGCCGGCACGCCGGCGACCGTGACATTATGCGGGACCGGCTTGACGACCACGGAGCCGGCCGCGATGCGCGCGCAATTCCCGACCTCGATATTGCCGAGGATTTTTGCACCGGCGCCGATCATCACGCCGCGGCGGATCTTCGGATGGCGGTCCTCGTTCTCCTTGCCGGTGCCGCCGAGCGTGACGCCGTGCAGGATCGAGACGTCATCCTCGATAACAGCGGTTTCGCCGACCACGAAGCCGGTGGCGTGATCGAGGAAAATGCCGCGGCCGATCTTGGCCGCGGGATTGATGTCGGTCTGAAACACCGCCGAGGAGCGGCTTTGCAGGTAATAGGCGAAGTCCTTGCGGCCCTTCGCATGGAGCCAGTGCGCCAGGCGATGGGTCTGCAGGGCATGGAAGCCCTTGAAATAAAGCAGCGGATCGATGAAGCGGGAGGTGGCCGGATCGCGGTCGTAGACCGCGACGAGGTCGGCACGAAAGACGTTGCCGAGATCGGGATTTTCGCGCAGCGCCTCGTCATAGGTCTGCCTGATCAGATCGCCCGACAGCGCCGCGTGGTCCAGGCGGTCGGCAAGCCGGTGGATGACCGAATCTTCCAGGCGATCATGATGCAGCACGGTCGAAAAGATGAAGGTGGCGAGCTCCGGCTCGCGGCGAACGATCTCTTCCGCCTCGCTGCGGATGCGATCCCAGATCGGATCGAGCGTCGTCAGTTTTCCCCCTTGCGGACTGATCTGGTGCATTGCCATCGGCTGCCCTCGCACGTTTGACGAACTTTCCTATAACACGACGACGTATCCATGTCCTGACACCCATCGCTCACGGTGAACGTCGGACCACCCCGCCAAGGCCTTGAATCTGCCCGCTTTCTTCGGCGAAAGCCGGCTCCCCATCGCAGCGCGGAACATCAACGTGGGAGCGCTGCCGGCGAAATCAAGCCGGTCGTCTCAGACTATTGATGGATTTCGATCCGGCGTTTATTGCGGGCATGCTGACGCTGACCCAGAACGGGGGGGACGGGCCATCAAGACGCAGACGTTAAGCGCGCGGGCGACGGAGCTGGCGTCGGCCCGCATCGCCGCGATCGTGATTCCCTTCTTTCTGCTCGCGCCGGCGATATGGAACGGCTACCCGCTGCTGCAATGGGACACCGGCGGCTATCTCGCGCGATGGTACGAGGGCTACCTCGTGCCCAGCCGCTCGACGGTGTTCGGCCTCTATCTGCATGTCGGCGAGGGATCGGGTTTCTGGTTCAACCTCATCCTGCAGGCCCTCGCCACGCTCTGGATTCTCTGGCTGACATTGCGGGCGCTGGGCCTGGCGCAGCCGTTTCGCCTCGCCGCGATCAGCCTGCTCTTGATCCTGACCACGGCGCTGCCCTGGCTTGTCAGCATGCTGCTGACCGACATCTTTGCCGGGCTGTCGGTGCTCGCGCTTTTCCTGCTGGTCCTGCAGGGCGACAAGCTGTTGCCGACCGAAAAGGGCGGCCTGTTCGTCTTCACCGCCTTTGCCGCGGCAAGCCACAGCGCGACACTCGGCGTGCTCGCCGGCCTGTGCGGCCTCGCACTGCTGGCGTGGCCCTGGCTCAGACCGCGAGTCGCGCTGCCGGCGCTCGCACTCGGAGCTTCGGCCTTGATGACCGGCGCAGCGATGCTGCTCGCCGCGAACTATGCGCTGTCGGGACAGTTGTCATGGACGCCGGGGGGTTATGGCGTCGCCTTCGGGCGCATGATGCAGGGTGGCATCGTGGCGCGCTATCTCAGGGATCATTGCGGACAGGAGCAGCTGAAACTTTGTCCTTACCGCGATGAGCTTCCCGCGACCGCCGATGAGTTTCTGTGGGGCCACAGCATGTTCAACGCGCTCGGGCGCTTCGAGGGGATGGAGGGTGAAATGGGATACATCGTCATCCAGTCGCTCAAAGCCTATCCGCTCTGGCAAGCTGAGGCGGCCCTTGCCGCGACCGGGCAGCAACTGGTCGATGTCGCCACCGGCGAAGGCACCAATGGCTGGATTCCCCACACCTATGGAATCATCGAGCGCTACATCCCGGCAGAGCTCAAGGCCATGCGCGCGGCGCATCAGCAGCATTGGGACATCGACTTTCCCGCCATCAACCGCCTTCACGTCCCAGTCGCGCTGGCCTCGATGCTGGCGATGCTCGCGCTGCTGGCGCATGCGCTGTCGCGGCGCCGGCTCGACGATCTCACCATGCTGGCAGCGACCGTGACTTTTGCGTTGCTCGGCAACGCCCTCATTTGCGCCGTCATCTCCGGCCCGCACGACCGCTACGGCGCGCGCATGGTCTGGATCGCGACCTTCACGGCGCTCATCGCGCTGTCGCGATATTTCAGGGATGACCCAAGCGAGCTAGGGCCGTCGTGAGAGAAAATCGACGACGCCGGACTTGTAGACCTTGTCCCCGACGGCACGCATGTGGTCGCGATTGGGGATGTCGAGCACTTCCGCCTCCGGAATGATCTCGCCGAGCTGATGGGCCGAGCCTGCGATCTCGTCCGACGTGCCGACTGCGATCAGCACGGGGACCGAGATCCGCGCCGCGTCGCCCCTGCACATCAGTCCGCGCGAGCCGCGCATGCAGGCGGCGAGCGCCCGCCGGTCGGAGCGGGTCTGGTCGGCGAAGGCGCGAAAGGTTCGCCCGACGGGATCGGCGACCTCATCCAGTGAAGGCGCTTCGAGGGCTTCGGCGACGTTCTCGCCGGGACCGCCGCCCTCGATCATGGCCATGCCGATGCCGCCAAAAATCGCCGAGCGCAGCCGCTCCGGCGCGCTCAGCGCAAGCTGCGCGGTCATCCGCGATCCCAGCGAATAGCCCATCACGTCGGCGCGCGGGATACCGAGATGGTCCATCAGCGCGATGACGTCGCCCGCCATGTTGGGAATGCTGTATTGCCCGGGGTCGTAGAGTTTTGCGGATTCACCATGGCCGCGATTGTCCAGCGCAACCACGCGGCGGCCGCTTCGCTTCAGCTCCGAGACCCAGGTCGGATAGACCCAGTTCACGCTTTTGCTCGATGCAAACCCGTGCACCAGCACGATCGGCTCGCCCTCGCCTTCGTCGAGATAGGCAATTTCGACAGGGCCGTTCTGAAAGCTCGACATCGCTTGGTCCGCCTTTCTTTTCAGGAAGGTCGTTGCAACATGGGTGTTGGTAAAGCCAGGTTCTTCGCAAGCCAACCATGCGCGGAATAGGCCGCACACGTCTTCGTGTCATCCAATCCCGATTGTTCGCTATCCTGCGACTGCCGCCGCCAACTGCAGGCGCAATCGTTTCGCCTTGCGGCGGTCGAGCCATGCCTGCGTCGCCCGCTCGGTCGTGGCCTTGATCGACGAGAGCACGCCGAACAGGGCAAGCAGCGCGCTGAAGATCCACAGCGTCAGATCAATCAGCCCCCCAGTCAGCAGCAAGGCGCCACGACCGAGGATTTTCAGGATCGCCCGTGTTTTGCCGCCCTTGGCTTCGGCAAGCCGCGCGGCGCGGGCGACATCCTTGGGTCCATCCGCGATCTTCAGCGTATCCTGAGCGGCGCGGACCCCGGCCC
>Ga0207699_10000316_pt1 | contig 25813 bp, 31 predicted proteins | sample LARL51metaG_FD_184344 | JGI IMG/M metagenome (GOLD analysis project Ga0207699, IMG submission 184344) | Corn, switchgrass and miscanthus rhizosphere microbial communities from Kellogg Biological Station, Michigan, USA - LAR L5-1 metaG... | ecosystem: Host-associated > Plants > Roots >...
AGTGGGGGTCAGCGCGGCCGGGCTGGTGACGCCGCCGGGCAGCACGTCGCACACGTAGTCGCCGGCGGCGTGGGAGTGCGCGAGGTTCGCGGTGAACGTCAGGACGCAGGAGGTGTAGCCGGGCAGCGTCGCCGCCACCGACTTGATGGTCATGGTCTCGGCGTTGGCGGTGCCGGGCGACAGCGTGACCGTGTCGCCGCCGTTCCACACCGCCCCCAGCGGGTTGTAAGCCGCGTCCGGCAGCGGCCCCACCGTGACCGTGGCCGTACCGGAGGCCCCACCGGACAGCACCGTGGTATACGACGCGCCGATAGTCGCCGAGACGTCCCAGGTGGTCGGGTCGGTGTAGCCGGCCGGGAGCGGCTCGCACACCACGGAGTTCGCCGCGTGCGTGAAGGCGAAGTTCGACGTGAACGTCAACTGCGCCGTCGTCCAGCCCGGCGACGTAGCCGGGATCCCGCCCGCGGCGAGCGTCATCGTCTCGGCCCGGGCGGTGCCCGGCTCGAACGTCAGCTGATACCCCGACGGCAGCGACTGCGCGAGGGAGTTCGTGGCCGCGTCCGGCAGCGCGTTGATCGTGGCCTTGTTCTGGCCGGACGCGGCCTGCACGTTCAGCGTCGTCCGCAGCGCCGCCAGCACCCCGTACGCCTGCAGGTCCGCCGGCGACGCCTGGATCTCCACGACGGGGTCGTTGACGTCCGCGGGCCACGTCCAGTTGACCTGCTGCACGAACGCGTCGATCGTCGTCGACGGCGCCCCGCCCGGCGGCCGCTTGATGTAGCGGATCCGCGTGCCCTTCTCCAGCTGCGCACACACCGCGAACAGCCCCGGGATCGCCGACGGGTGCAGCCGGATCACGTCCGCGCGCTGGTGCGGATCCTTCAGCTGGCTGGTCAGGTACGTTGCCGCCGACAGGGCCTCCGCGGCCGAGGACGTGTTCACGGTCCGCTGGTACGTCCGCGGGAAGTAGCGCCGCTTCGAGGTCGCGTCCGTGTACTGGTAGGTCGAGCCGCCGTACTGCTGCACCTGCGTCAGGTTCGAGATGTGCGACGGGTCGAAGTCGACCGTCCCGACCTCGCACGGCCACTCGCCCAGGTTCCCCACCGGCGCGTTCTCGCCGAAGACGAACGCGGGCGTGCGGCTGTTGTAGTAGGCGCTGCGGGCCTTGAACGTCATCGCGCCGTTCCCGGCCGCGTACTGGTCGCCGTTCTCCGTCAGCGCGATCAAGTTGAGCGCGTCCAGCCCGGACGTGCCAAGCAGGTCGGTGGCCGGCCCCATCGACTGCGTCAGGCCGCTGTCGATCGCCGTCGGGCCGCTCCAGCCCGCCCACGTCAGGACCCGCTGATACCGGGCCCCGGTCGACTCCCCGGACGACGCCGACCGGAACGAGCCGTACAGGTTCGTCATCTGCGCGTTGGTCAGCAAGAACGGGAACTCGCAGACGAACGCGACGTCGCCCTTCATGCCGTTGGAGTACGTGGAGGTGTCCAACGTCACGAACGCGCCGACGGTGTCCGACAGCATCTGCGCGAGGTTGGTCAGACCCGTGCCGGTGGCCTGAAGCGTGCCGTCGTACCACATCGGGCTGTTGCCGCTGGCCGGGTCCAGGCCGACCGCGGCCAGGTGCCAGTTCCCGTCACACACCGAGGCGGCGCTCGACCAGCTGCCGCTGTGTGTGCCGGTGCTGTCGGTCACCCCCAGCAGCAGGTGCCCGCCGTTGTCGATCTGGACGCCGAACTGCGAGGCGTTGATGACACCGATCGGCAGGGAGATCGACTGCCAGACGAAGAACTGGTTGCTGCCGCCCGGGACGGCCGGGGCCCGGAACGCCACCAGCCGTGTCCACGCCCCCGACGTCGGCGGCCCGGGCGTCAGCGTCGTCTTGTGCAGTGAGATGAACGCCTCGGACAGCTGCCCGGGCCCGGAGGCGTTGTTGAACGTAGCCACCGGCCCGGACCCGCCGACCATTGTCAGGTTCGAGTTCGTCGCCGTGACCTGGTTGCCGAAGCTCAGCGCCCCGGCCCCGTACGGCGAAGTCTCCACCGGTGCGCCGATCCGCTTCCCCGCGGCGTCGGCGACCGCGGTGGACCCCGCCGGGTCGTTCAGCGGATACACGAAGTTCGGGCCCGCGCCCAGCACCAGCAGCTCGTTGAGGAACGGGTCCTGCACCGTGTACTGGGCCAGGGCCGCGAAAGCGTCCACGCACTCCAGCCGGGATGTGCCGAACGTCGACTCCTGCTCCTCGAACGCCCGCGGCCACCGCTCGACGAACCCGGTGAACGGGAACCGGGTCAGGCCCGGGTCGGCCCACGCCGACACCGCCGCGGCCTGCTCCATCTGCCAGCCGGTCGCGTAGATGGTGTTCGACACGGTCGTGGTCGGCGTTGTGACGGTCAGCAGCATCCGCCCCCACACCGCCCCGGCCGGGGCCGTGCCGGTCACCGTCGCCCGGGACCACGATCCCGACGACACCGCGCCAGCGGTGCCGGCCGTCGTCGAAAGCGCCGCCCCGCCGCCGACGCCGTACCAGGCAATCGACGCCGACACCTGGATCGCGTCCGCGGTGGAGGTGCGCAGCAGGTACGCCGAGGCGGTGTACTGCTGGCCGGCGGTCACCTGCACGCAGTCCGCGGCCGGGCCGGTCGGCGCCCCGGCCGGCGCCACCCCGGCGTACAGCAGCGCCGTGCCCGCAGTCACCCCGGACGGCACCGTCCATGCGACCGCCGTCGTCGTGCCGGTCGGGGCCGCGGTCAGGTTCGTCGCCCGCGCGACCGTGGCCGTACCCGTCGGGTAGAACCAGGCGGTCGCGGTGTCGGAGACGGGATTCATCGTCTCCAGGCCGGTGCCGACGTTCTGCGGCAGCAGGTTCACGCCGGTCTGCCAGGGCATCTGCCAGCGGCTGGCGTAGCCGCGGGCCTCGAGCTGCAACCCGTCCGCCCACACCGTGGTGTTCGCGCTCGGCGTGGTCGTGGTCACCAGCCGGACCGTGGCGGCGACCGCCCCGGCCGGCGCGGTGCCGGTGGCGGTCAGCTGTGTCCACGTCCCGGACGCGCCGGTGAGGACCGAGCCGGATCCGGACGTGGTGGACACGACGTTCCCGGCGGCGCCGAGCCAGTTGATCGCGGCGTTCAGGGTCGGGTTCTGCCCGGACGTCGTCACCTGCGCCTGAACGCTGAACGTGTAGGCGGTGCCGGCGTTCACCTGCGGAACCGACACGTCCAGGACGTCCTTGGGCTGCGCAGCCCCGGACGGGACGACGACCGCGAACACCCGGCCGCCCTGGAACGCGCTCCCGGTGGCCACGACCGACACCGCGAACCCGGACGCCGAGGACACCCCGAAGTACCAGGGCACCGGGCCGGCAGCCAGCGGCGACCAGTCCCCGGCCGACGCCTGGTCCGGGACCAGCAGGTTGTTGCCCAAGACGATCCGGATACGGCCCTGCCGGTAGGGGATGACGTTCGGCGAGAACGGCGAGGCGGCGTTGCCCGGGTCCAGGGCGCCGTCGCGGTCGTCGAGCTCGACGTCCCAGGTGCCGGCCTCGTTGGCGTCGGACTCGTACTGCTTGCCGCGGCCGGTGGTCCAGCCGAACAGCACCCGCCCCGACAGGTCGGTCCAGTAGGCGGGCAGCGTCGACTGCTGCGGGTCGGCGTTGAACGCGAACTCGTAAATGACCTGGGGGATGGTGGCGACGGTCATGGGCGGCCGGCCAGCGCCAGGTTGTTGCCGGAGTTGCGGTAGTCGTAGCGCAGCGTCTGCGTGCGCACCGCGCCGTTGACGACTTTGCCGTCGAGGACCACCTGCACCATGACGTTGCCGCCGGCGCCCTGCGCCGTGGCGGACGCGGCGCGGGGGGCGGCCGGCAGATAGCCGCTGTTGATGGCGTCCAGGAACGGCCGGCCCACGGCGGAGACCGCGCCGGCGTTCACGACGAACTCTCCGTTGCTCAGCCAGGACAGGATGCTGTCGGAGGTGCTTGAGCCCTCGCCGGTGATGTAGCCGCCGGCGGCGTTGGACTGCACGCGGGACCCGCCGCGGCCGACGACGTAGCCCTGCTCCTGGGCGAGCTGCTGGAACCCGGACAGGGCCGCCCCCAGGCCGGGGGTGCTGACCGTGGTGGACATGCTCTTGGGGATCAGGTCGATGCTGGTGGCGTAGGCGTCGACGGCCTTCTTGTTGCCGGTCAGGTGCTCCCACACGTCGAGCAGCTGCTGCGCCTGGTCGGCCGCGGTCTTGTTCGCCGCCTGGATCGCCGCCGTCGAGGCGTTCGTCCCGCCGGCCGCCTTGATCTGGTTGTCGCGGTAGTCGAGGATCTTCTGGGCGGCGCTGCCGAACGCCTTCATGTTCGCGATGCCGGCGTCGCTGTTGTCGTTGAACGACTTCCCGTTCTTCTTCAGCTCGTCCCCGACGTCCAGCAGGTCCTTCTTGAAGTCCAGCAGGATCCCGGACCCCGACAGGTTCGACGACAGGGCCGTATAGGCGTCGCTGGCCGCCTTGATGGCGTCGGTCAGGGAATCGCCGGCGGCAACGGCCTGCCCGATCTCCTTCGCGTTCTCGTCGACGGCCGCGCTGTTCGCGTCGACCGCCGCGGTGCTGCCGTCGGTGGCCGCCGTGGTCTCGGCGGTGGTCGCGGCCTGGTGCGCCAGCGCGGCGAAGTACTGCGGGAACGCCGCCGCAGCGTTCACGATCTTCTTGCCCTGGGCGTCGGTCGCCGCGGTGATCTGGTCCATGATGGACTTGGCCTGCGCGCCGTTCCCCGACTGCACCAGCTGGGCCAGCGCCGCGTCGTACTGGCCGGTCATCCGGGAGGCGTCGCCCATCTGCTGCCCGGCCTTCGCCGTCATGATCCCGAGCTGCGCGACCGTGCTCGTCGACGCGGTCCACTTGCCGCCCAGGGTGTCCGCGGTCATGCCCGCCGCGTCCATCACGTTGTTCAGCTGCCCGGTCGCACCGGAGGTGTCCAGCATCTTCGACGCGAGCTGATCGGCGGACAGCCCGGCCTTGTCGGCCTGCCCGGCCCAGTCGTTGATCTTCTGTGCGAGCATCACCGCGCCGGTCACGACCGCGCCAATCACCGGGATGGCGTTGCCGAGCTTCCCGCCCCACTTCTCGGCCGAGGCCGCCGCGGCCTCCTGCTTCGCCGCGGCCTCGGCGCTGGAGTCGCCCATGGCCTTGATGCTGATCACGGCCTTGGCCAGGCCCGTGATCAGGGTGCCGGTCAGGGTCTGAACGTAGCGGATCACCGAGACGGTCAGCACGCCGCCGATGACCGTGGCCAGCGCGACCACAGCCCACTGGTTCCGGTCGAACCAGCTCACGACGCCCTCGAGGATCGGGATCAGCTTCATCCCGAAGGAGATGCCGAGGTTCTCGGCATCCGCGCCGAGCTGCTTCATCTTGAAGGAGAACGTCTGCTGCGTCGCCGCCCACGCCGCGTCGAACTTCCCGACGCCGGCGCCGATGTCCTCGTACTTGGTCTTCAGCCCGTCGAGGTTCTGCATCAGCGACAGGATCGCCTTGTCCGACCGGCCGCCACCGAACACCTTCGCCAGCACCGAATCGGCCTCGGTGCCCTCGACGCCGGCGTCGTGCAGGGCCGACTTCAGGTGCGTCAGCGCGACGTAGATGCCGTCCGGCTTGGCCAGGTCGGCGGCGAGCTGGTTCTGGGTGACGCCGGCCTTCTTCATGATGTCGGTCATGGCCGTCGTCGACGCCGACACGTCGGAGGACGCGACGCCCATGCCCTCGAGCAGGCTCGCGGCCTGCTTCGACGGCGTGGTCATCATCGACAGGCCCATCGTGACCCGGGTCGCGGCCTCCTCGGCCGAGTTGCCACGGTCGGTCAGGTAGGCCAGGGCCGCACCCATGCTCTGGATGCTGATGCCCATCTGCGCGGCCGTCGGAGCCCAGTTTTTCACCGAGGTGTTGAAGTCCTGGAAGCGCATGTCGCCCTGGCCGACGATGCTGTTCAGCAGCGCCATCGTGTCATGGGCTTGAGATGCGTCCTGGTTGAACGCTTTCATGACGCTGGACAGGGCGTAGGTGGTGTCGTCCAGGGACGCGCCCGAGATCTGCGCCTCTTCGGCGCTGTACTTCACCGCCTCCAGCGACGTCGCCAAGCTCAGGCCGGCCGACACCGGGTGGTACAGCGCCTCGGCCATCTGCGTGCCGGAGAACCCGACCGCATCCCCCAGCTTCAGCACCTGGCCGGTCGCGTCCTTGACCGCCTGCTCCGGGGCGCCGGCCGCGGTGTACAGCCGCGTCATCTGCGTCTCGAAGTCCGCGGCCATCTTCACACTCGCCGCCGCAACCCCGACCATGGCCAGCGTCGCGTACTTCCCCACCCGGTTGAACGCGGCGGACCCGGAGGCGGTCAGGCCCTCCATCCTGGTCTCGGCCTCACCGGCCTTGGCCTGGAAGTCCTTGATGTCCATCAGGAGCTCAGCCACAACCGGCGGCAGCAGTCCAAGGGTCATCAGAACCGGTCCCATCCGGACCGGAACGCGGTCCACAAAGCCCCGGAGTCGATCAGCTCCTGCACGGCCGGCCCGAGGTAGGGACGGGCCGGCAGCTTCGGGTCGTGCTTGTACATGGCGCGGTGCACGCTGCGCGGCAGCGGCCCGCCGAGCTCCTGGATCCGGCCGTACACGGCGGTCGGCCCGACCTTCGACGCCCAGCCGGTAGCGCCCCGCGGCTCAGCCGGGATGACCTTGATGGAGCGGCGCAGGGTGCCGGTCACCAGCGACGGCGGCTCGCCCGGCCGGGACGGTGTCGGCTCGCCCCGCCGATGCGTGGTCGTGGTCAGCTTCTCCTTCGTGCGGGTGGCCACCGCCAGCGCGGCCGCGTTCGCCCCGCGCTGGGCAGCCCGAGAGGCATCCGCGACGAGCCGTTGCAGCGCACGGTCGAACTCGCCCACGCCCCGCCAGACCAGCGTCGGCATCAGCCCCTCCTCTCACTCGTCACGTCGTCCCAGACCTGCGCAAACTGCGGGTACCTGGCCTCGAACCAGGCGGGCATCGCGTCCACCTCGGCCGGGGTCTTGCTGTGCTGCTTCATCCACCAGCCGTAGTCACACACGTCGCGCCACACGTCACCCTCCGGCCACTTGATGCGGGCGGCGCCCTCTCCTCCCTCCAGGGCGGCCCTTACGCGCCGGAGGGCGCGGTAGGGGACGCCGGGTCGGCGTAGTCGTCGGGGCTGACCGGGCGGGGGAACAGCAGCCTGTTCGCGTCCTTGATGAGCTCGTCCAGGGCGTCGTCGTCCTGCGCGGGCAGCAGCTCCAGCGACGCCGGGTCGGCCGAGGGCAGCGGGTGCGGGTAGGACCAGGCGGTGATGAGCCTGCGGTGCAGCAGGTCGGTGACCGCCAGGCCCTGCTCGGCCGGAGTGTCGTACTTGGACGCCTCGCGGATCAGCTCGCGCTTGTCGCCACGGGTCAGGGTGCGGGCGTCGGCGATGACCACCCAGTTGCCCGACGGCATCGGGTGCGCACCGGCCGGCACCGCCGACGGCGCGGGGTCCGCAGGGCCGGACGCGGCCGGGCCGTCCGGGGAGACGGCGAGCGACTCCCACGTCGGGTTCGGATCCGGCAGCGCCCCGCCGGTCTGCTCTGCGATGTCGTGGCTCATCAGGGTCCTCACAGGTAGGTGCCGGGCGTGACGGCGTTGGTGATCGTGACCTTCGCCGGGGAGTAGCCGCCGGTGTATCCGGCGTTCGTGGTGTTCAGCACGCCCTTGCCGGTCACGGCCAGCCGGATCGCCTCCTCACCGAAGTCCGGCTTCGCCTCGGTGAACGCCGCGGCCTGCATGTCGAACTGGAACCCCAGCGCGGACGCCCCGGTCAGGCCGTTGGACAGCACGAACTGGTACTGGGGCTGGGTGTTGTTCCGCATGTTCAGGTACTGCGACTCGTCCGCCATGACGAACGTGTTCTTGAAGTCGGCGGTGACGCCGCCGCGCTGGAAGAAGTACGGGTTCTGGCTGTTCTGCGCGGTGAACTTCGGCTTCACGTCGCGCTTGAGGTTGAACTCTCCGGACTCCGCGGAGGCCACCAGCGTCCCGCCCGAGGCCGGGCCGCCGATGCCGAGCTGGCCGCGCCACGACGCCAGCGGCAGCGCGCCGGTGTACACCGCGGTCGGGCCCGAGCCCGGGATGTTCGAGATGTAGGCGACGATCTTCGCGGTGACGGTCAGGTACTCCGACTCGGCGTTCCACTTGAACCCGACCTCGGTGACGCAGCCGAACGTGAACTGTCGCGTCCCCGACGTGGCGGCCGGGCCGTAGAACTGGGTGAAGGTGTGCGCGGTCGGCTGCGCGGTCCCGGCGACCTGGCCCGTGCCGGCGCCGGAGTTCATCAGCGAGAACGCGTGCGCGAACGACCCGGTCGACTGCACGGCGGTGATCGCGACCCCGTTGGCGTGGGCCTTGGTCAGCGCCGGGACCGGGATGGTGAACGGGCCGGCGCCGGTCGGCGCACCGGTGGTCGTGACGATCTCGGCGTTGATGCCGGTGTCGATCTGGATCAGGGTGCTGGCCGGGATCGACACCGACGACGACACCGACGTGGCGCCGACGTTCGACAGCGCGGACAGGGTCCCGGTCGGGGTCGTCGCGGTGCCGGTGGCGGTGACGTCGCCGAGCAGGTTCCCCAGCAGGAACCCGACGGTGTCGGCGTACGCCGGGCCCTCGAAATCGATCTCGCCGACCTCGACGCCCTGGATGACCGCGAACGAATCGTTGGCCATGACGCCGCGCACGCCCTGGTCCATCAGCCACGTCGGCTTGTCGTTCCAGTCGAACTTCGTGAACGGGATGAACATGGTCGGGTTGACGGGGGTACCGGGCGTGGCCTCCTTGGCGACGCCCAGGACCCGCTTGAGACTGGCGTACGTGGCGGGCGGGGCGGTCATGGCTCAGACCTCCGTTGCGGTGTCGGGGCCGGCCGGGTCGGAGCCGGCGAAGGCCAGGTGCGGGTGGTGCAGGTCGTCGAGCAGCCACACCGCCCCGGCCGGGACGGCCTCGGCGAGCAGCTGCCCGTCCTGGTCGTACTCGGCCTCGCGCGCCGGGCGGACCTCGAGCGTCGGCCCGACCGGCGGCTGGATCACCAGCGGCGTCGGGCCGGTGTTGCGGTACCAGCCCGGCCGCGTCTCAGCCTCAACGGCGTCGGCCGCGGGCCCGGCGTCCTCCGGAGCCCCAGGCGCGGACGTGACGGCGTCCGGCAGCGAAGGGGCTGCGGACCCCGCGGGGCCGCCGGCCCTTCTTGAACCGCGCGGGGAGCCGGTTCCGGCCGTGCTTGAAGTGGCTGGGGTAGATCCGGCCTCGGTCGCGGTGGTGTCGTCGTCCATGGGTCCTGCCTGTGGTGTGTCGGCTGGTGGTGCGGTGCGGGTGGCCCTTGTGCGGGTGGCGCTTGCCTTTCATCCGGGCCGACAACGCCTTGCGCTGCTTGGCGTTGAGCTTGTGGCCCTTGTGGTGCTTGCCGCGCTGCCGCTTGGACTGCGCGGCACGCTGCGCGGCGGTGCGCTTCTTGCCCTTGTGGTGGCGGCCGCGCTGGGCCTTGGACTCCTTGGCGCGGGTCGCCGCCGAGACCTGGCGCCGGGCCCGGCGCTTCCGAGGCGTCATATGAACTGGGTCACCTGGAAGCGGAGAACGCCGGTGCGCTGCGCGGTACCGCCGTCCAGCAGCATCGGCGGGTCGTGGCGGCCGACGATGCCGTCGCCGAACTCGCCGACGGAGAAGATCGCGTCCGGCCGGCCGAGCTGCCGCCCCTGCGCGCGCAGACAGTCCTTGACGGCTTCGATGATGCGGTCGTAGTCGTCTTCGGCGTCGGCCCAGTCGAGCTCGGACAGCTCGTAGACGCGGTGCCAGAACTCCAGCTCCGCGGCGTAGTGGATCTGCTTGCCAGTCGGCAGGACCGGGCCCGTGATGACCAGGCGCGTTTCGCGGTCCTCCGGCAGCGACACGAACGCCTGGCAGCGGTACTGCGAGGTGCCGGTCTCGTACTCGGCGAACGTCACCTCCGGCGGCCGCGCCCGGTAGACGTGGTCCAGGCCCAGGATGTGCTGGGCGTTGAGCCACGTTGCGATCGCGGTACGCATCAGGCGCCGGTTCTGGCCGCCCGGGTTCGGGGGTGCGGTCATCGCGGCCTCACTCCCACGGCACCATGTAGGGGCGTAGGAACGCCTCGGCCTCGACGTAGTCGTCTCCGGCGCCGAACGGGTCCTTGTCGCCTGCGGTGATGCTGCGGTTCCCGGAGGCCACGACCGATCCGCCGCCGGTCTCCTTGATGATCGCCCGACAGACGAGGACGCAGGCTTCGATGATGTCCGGCGGCAGCGCGGACACCATCGTCGGGTAGGACGGGTTGTTCGGGACCGCGGAGGCCAGCGCCGGACAGCCGACCGTGCCCGGTCCGGTTCCGACGCCGCCGGACGGCGCGGTGGACACGGCGCCGGCTTGGAACCGGATCCGGCTCTGAAGCGCGTAGATCGTCAGCCAGGTCTGTCCGGGCACGATGCCGGTGGTGTCGGCCACCGCGATGCTGGTTGCCCCGAGCGCGGCCGGGGCGGTGAGCGTGGTGACCGGGTAGCCGTTCTGGTAGGTGTACTGGACCCACTGCCGGTCGGCGGGCGCGGTCGTGTTCCCGAACTGCAACGGCCCGGCCGAGCTGGTGAGGTTCAGCGGCGAGGTCGGCACCGCGAACCGGTTCAGTTCCACGCCGGTGCCGGTCAGGTCCGTGAGGGCCTGCATCAGGGCCGGGGTCGGGCCGATCTGGAACGCCGTCAGGGCGATGACGGGCCGGAAGCGGGGGTGGATGGCGGCGTACCCGTTGCGGTCGACGTTGACCTGTCGAAGTTCTGTGTCGGAGGTCGCGGCCAGGATCCCCAGGACGGTGTTGTCGATCCACGCCGACGCGGACTCGATCACCTCGGCCAGGGCGGCGTCCTGTTCGGCGGGGGTGCCGCGGGGGACGAGGTTGTCGACCTGGACGCCGCGGCGCCGGTGGTTTTTGAACATGTCGATGCTCAGGTACGGCGTCAGCCGCGGTTGCGGCGTGACCCCGACGACCTGAGACAAAGGCATGATTGTGTCCTGTTCAGTCGATGATGAGCTGGCCGACCTGCCGGACGACGGTCTCGCCGGCGGCAGTGATCTGGATCCAGCAGTAATAAGTGCCGGAGCCCGGGTTGGTGACGCCGCTGGGGCCGACGAGCAACTGGGCGACGTAGCCGCCGATGGCGTTGACGTCCCAGGTGCCGGTTTTCCAGTCGGTCACGATGGGCTTGTCGGTCGCCGCCGCAAGCAGCGCGAACGCCACGGTGTAGCCGCTGGGGTTGATCAGGGTCCCGGCCGAGTCGGCGAACACGGGGAAGCGGACGACCTCCGTGCTGGCTGAGCTGATCCGCTCGCTCTCCATGGAGATCACCCACTTCACTCGTGGCGGCTCGACGACGAGCCCGGACAGGGGCATCAGGACTCGGGCCGGGTCCAGGAGCCGTGCTCGCAGCCGACGCCGTCGTGGTGGGCCGGGACGCCCTTCCAGCCGTACGGGTAGTGCTCGGTGCACGGCTGCTCGACGTCCGAGTCCTCGTCGGCCTCGTCCGGCTCGGTCTCGTCGTCGAGCTCTTCGACGACGTCCGGCTCCTCGGCCGGGACCTCAGGCTTCTTGCGCGGGGGCATCGGTGCCCTCCCTCTGGCAGGCCCCGCCGCAGCGGGAACACGTGGTGAAGTACGAACCGAAGCCGCAGTCCTTGCAACGGCGGCCGAGCGCCCGGCGCCCCGTGGCGCCGCGCACCGGCGACCACGACCCGCCGAACCCGGCCGAGGCCAGATGCGCCTTCGCGTCGCGGTCGGGCATGTCGAAGAAGCCGCCGGACGCCCGGTACTCGCGGCCGTCGATGACGGTGGCAACCTGGCGGATGTCCTCTGCGGGCACGCGCGCCACGGCGGCTCCTTCGACTCGTAGGGGGCGGGGGATCAGCTGATGCCGAGCAGCAGGCCGTGCCAGGCCGGGGCGATGTGCTCGAGCGTCCCGATCTGGTAGGTCGAGCAGTCGTAGGTCATCTGGATCGTGGGCCAGTCCACGGCCATGTAGTCCTGCACGTTGACGGCCTGGGTCGGCGCGCCGACGCGGGAGTCGTCGATCGGGACCGACAGCGACCGGATCAGGGACGCGCCCGCGGGCATGAAGCGGTGGGTGCCGACGTCCAGGACCTTGCCGGTGTTCTGGTTCACGTAGCCGGTCACCGAGGTGCCCATGGTCACCGAGCCGTCGCCGGTGACGACGTTCGTGCGGTAGCCGGACGCGGCGCCGTTGCTGCCGCCGATCCGCATCAGCTGCCCGAACTCGGCGCGCATCGCGCCGGTCATCCAGATCTCGTCCGGGTCGGCGCCGTTGTTGACGAACATCGCCGCCAGGGCGGTGTCGAACTCGCTGCCGGGGTTGGTGGTGGAGAACTTGCCGTTGACGCGGCCGAGGTAGCCGGTCTTGGTCGGGTCGGACTGGATCGACAGGAACCCGTCGTAGTCGGTCGCGACCGCGGAGGTGTCGGTGCCGGTGCCGGCGGTGCCGGAGGCGTTGTACGAGGTGAGCACGATCTGCGGCGTCACACCGGAGTTCGTGGGGGTGAACGTGCCCTGGAACTTGGCGTTGGTGATGCCGGCGGTGGTGCCGACGTACACGTTGTAGTTGATCGCGCCGGTCGGCTCGGTCCCGATCGAGATCGTGATCGTCGAGGTGGAGCCGGTGGTGACCTGGGTGGCGACGGTGGAGTTGACGGACTCGCCGAAACCCGTGTTGGCGGTCAGGTACACGCTGTACGTCGCGGCCGGGATCGTGCCGCCGGTGGTCGCGGTGGCGGTGGTGACCGATCCGGGCGCGGCCACGACGCCCTCGTAGCCGGTGCCGGTGCCCCGGCCGTACAGCATGGTCCGCTCCTCGCCCATCATGTGGGACCACAGCAGGGCCATGTGCGACAGGGCGCGCAGGTCGTCGAAACCCAGGCCCTGGAACTGGGCGACCCAGTCCACGCTGTCGCTGACGCCGAGCTCGACGTACGGCACGGACCAGTCCGAGCCGGTGTAGGAGATCTTCGGGGGGCGGGCCAGCGTCAGGTTCCCGGTCGGGCCCCACGTGCTGGTGGTGGTCAGCGAGGAGAAGCCGATGCGCTGGCTGCTGGCACCGCCGGGGATGCCGGCGTTACTGAAGGAGTCGATGCGCTTGAACTTGCGGGCGTTGCCCTGGCCCTTGACCCGCGGGGTGCTGTTGCGGATCGGGGTGTGCTTGGGGACCAGGACCTTCGCCTGCGGCTCGAGGTCGTAGGGGGTCAGGCCGGTGCCGCCGACGGGGCTGGACGGGGTCCAGTCCTTGGCGACCTGGCCGGTCAGGTAGGCGCGCTGGTTGGCCAGGTCGGCGCCGAACGCGGACAGCTGGTCGGCGGACAGGGACTTCGCGAGCTCGTCGAGCCGCGAGATCGCGTTGCGGCTGCCGGCCACGGAGCCGATGCCCTTGGCCAGCGGGTGGCCCTTGCCGGCCCAGGACACCTGGCCGGCGTCGGTCTCGGCGTAGGTGGCGACGAACGCCGCCTTGAGCATCTCCAGGCGGGCCGCCCGGTCGGCGCGGCTGTCGCAGTCGGAGAACATCTCCTTCAGGGAGATGGCCATGGGGTCATTCCTTACGTGATCGGGGCCCCTTCCTCGCGCGCGGCCAGCTCCAGGTACGACGCCCGGGTCTCCGGGTCGATCGTCTGCTTGGCGATGGCGCGCAGCCGGGCGGCCTCGTTGAGGGCGGCGTTCGGCTGCTGCGGGGTGGTCGGGGGCGTGACGAGTTGGGGTCCACCGGGGATCGGGGTCGCCAGGACCTTCGCCATCTGGTCCCGCAGAGTCTTGAGCTCCGCCTGGAGGGGACCGGTGGCCTCTGCCACTGCCTTCGCGATCACGTCGGGCGTGATTGCGGCGTTCGTACTGGTGTTCGAGTCGCCTTCCGGCATGGTAGCGCTCTTGGTCGTCTTCTTGCCACCGTCCTTGGCCTTCTTGGCCTTCGGCTCGGCCGTGGCCTTGGCGGTGCCGGAGCAGCACGCGCAGTCCGGCGCGCAGCCGCACGCCGCCGCGGCCGAGGTCGGCGCGGGCGCCTTCTCGATCGGCGCGGGCGCCAGCGACTTCATCATCAGGATCGGGAAGCCGTTCGCCGGCTGGCCGATGCCGTCCATCCGCGTCGGCTCGATCGACGCCAGCTCGGTGATCTCGACCTCGGACTTCTCGGCCGCGGTCTCGGTGGTCGTGGTGGTCACGTTCAGCTCCTCAGGTTCGCCACTGCCTCGGCCGTCGGCTTCCGCCGCTCGGCCCTTCCCTGCATCGACACCCCGCCGATCCGGCCGGCCTTGATGTCGCCCCACGCCTGCTCGCCCCACTGGATCCCCAGCAGCCAGTCGCCGGCGGTCACGGTGTGTTCGGTGCCGTCGGCGGCCTTCACGGTCCAGTCCGGGCCGCGGTAGATGTACGACTCGACGACGCGGCCGGCGCCGTCGGTGCCGTCGGCGTGCCACAGGCCGACGTTCGGCGAGGTCGCCAGGTACGACCAGGCCGCGTCCTCGACGGCGGCCTTGGACGCGAAGTCGCGGTAGCCGTCGGCGGCGACGGCCACGTCGGGCTTGTTGGCGGGGTAGCCGACGACGAGGGTGTAGCGGCGTTCGTCCTCGGACTTGACCAGGCGGCCGGCGATGCCGGCGGCGGCCTTGTTCTTCTTGGCCATCAGGCTCCTTCGGCTTCAGCGGGTGTGACGGTGGCTGCGTCGAGTGCGCAGCGGCATCGGGGGTGACCGGGCGGTGCGGCGACCCCGGAGGTGAACAGGGCGCCGAGCGGGATCGGCCCGTCAATCGAGTTCGCCTCGCAGACCAGGGGGCAGACGCGGTCGTCGGCGGCGGTCATCCACGTCTTGGCCTCGACGCCCATCTGCCCGTAGGTGTCCAGCGTGGCCGCCGAGATCGCCCGGTTGATCTCGGTTACGGCGACGAGTTCGGCCCACTGGGGGTCGTCGAGGATGCCGCGCAAGACTCGGGCAAGGTCGTCCACCGACTGGCCGGCGCCGACGGCGTCGGCGAGGGCGCGGGCGAGTTCGTCGAGGCGGTTGGAGGTGATCGAGGCGATGGTGACGCCGGAGACGTCGAGCAGCTGCGCGAGGCCGGATCCGGTGCCGGTGTCGCCGAGGAGTAGCCGTGCGGCGTCCGGGTCGCCGGGTTCCCAGCCGGACCAATCGACGCGGACGCTGTTGACGACGGCGACGGCCGAGCGGTCGCCGAGGAGCCAGCCTTCGGCGTAGGCGTCGGCCAGGACGGCGCCGAGGGCGGCGCGGATGGCTTCGGCGGTGAGGTTGTCGTGCAGCCACGCGCGGGCGTCGTCTTCGGCGCCGCTGCGTCCGGCCTTGGTGAGGCCGCGTGCGGCGCCCCAGCGGTCGGCGAGGACGGCGGTGTCGACGCGGGCGGTCACGGCTGTGCGCAGGCGTTGGGCGTAGTGGGCGGCGAGGGTCTGGTCACGTTCCCAGCCCGGCCAGGTGCGGGCCGTTGGTGCTTTTGGGTCGCTGGCATCACCGGCCTTGGCGATGCGTTCGGCTTCGGGGTGGGTGAACACGAACTCGCCGCGGTTGCCGCGCTTGCGGGCGTGGCGCTGCCAGTTGCGGTAGGCGGCGACCTCGGCACGGACGGCCTTGTCGAGGACGGCGTCGGAGGGCTGGGTGTAGCGCCGCGTCTGGGTACGCACGGCACTGTCCAGGGCCGCGCCCTCGAGGACGACAGAGACCGTGGCCGGGTTGAGGACGTACTCGCCGGCGCTCAGCCGAGCCTTGATGGGCTCGGCCGCCTTCGCGCTGGCCCCGGACCGCTGCGAGGCGTGCATCGTGTCCCAGGGCCCGGTCTTGGTGGCCACGCGGCCGATGTAGGCCACGGCGGGAACGCCGAGCTGGCGGTAAGCCAGGGCCCGGTGGTGGCCGTCGATGACGATGTACTTGCGGGCGTCGGGCGTGTTCACCAGAATGATCGGCTTCAGCTTGCCCTGCCGGATCTTGCCGGTGAAGCGCTCGACCTTGTCCGGCTCGTCGGTGGCCCGCCAGTCCTCTTCGTTGCTGAAGTCGATATCCGCGGTCGGGACGGTCTCAGGCCCGGACCACACGGCCTGTGCCAGCCACGCCATGGAGTCTTCGGGGTAGTCGCGGGCGAGCTGGTCGTGGACGCGCTGCCGGGTGGAGTCGGAGTCGGTGACGGCCGCGGTGGGGTCGGCGGCCTTCGCCGCCTCGGCCGCCGGCTTCCCGCCGCGCTGCTGCGCGCCGGCGTCCCGTGGCGCCCCGTTGGCACCCTGCGTCGCCTCGCCGGTGGCGGCCGACCCGGCAGCGCCCTGCTGGCCGTCCTGTGCGGCCTGCGTACCGCCCGGGGGCGTGTCGGTGGGGGCGGCCTGGGCCGGGGACAGCATCACGCCCGGCTGCGCGACCTGCGCGGCTCCCTCGAGGAACGTGACGCCGCCGCGCTGCGACACGACGATCGGCATGTCGGCCTCGGGGAAGTCGTACAGCGGCAACCCGAGGCGCTTGCGGTCCTCGTTGTAGGTCATGCGGCCGGAGCGGACGCGGGTGTCGGCGACGGCGTCCTGCGCGGCCTCGTCCTCGGACTCCAGCCCGAGGAAGTCGAATTCGATCTCGGGCGGGGCGCCGAGCCACGTCCGCGAGATGTCGTTGATCAGCTCTCTGAGGCATGCGATGTCCGGGCGGCGGCCGACCCGGTCCATCACGTCCTCTTGGCCTTCGTGGTAGCCGGTGGAGCCGAGGCCCTTGGTCTCGGTGAACCCGAGCTCGGTGATCGGCACGCCGAAGAACGACGCGAGCAGCTTGATCAGATGCAGGTCGTAGTCCGGCTTGTAGCGCTCGTCGACGGACGGCATCATCTCCGGCTTGAAGCCCGGGTAGGACAGTTTGATGCGGTGCCGGGCCGCGGTCTGGCCGCCGAGGTCGTCGTTGATGGCGGTCTCGTACTCGCGGCGCTGCCGCGGGTCCAGCTCCGAGGCTTCCGCGCCCTCCGGAACCAGCCACGTCAGCGGGGTGGATCCGTCGTCGTACTCGGACAGCATCCAGCCCTGCCGCTTCATGTACAGGCGGGCCGCGAGCAGCGCCTGCTCGACGGCGGACAGGCCGTAGAACGAGCGGGGCCGGAACGTCTCGCGCCAGTAGTACAGCTGGTCGGCCTTGTAGCCGCCGCGCATCACGGTGTTGCCCTGGTCGTCGACTTCGCAGGTGGCGGTGTACTCGCCGCGGGGGAAGCCGTATAGCACCTGCTGGAACGCCGGGTGGTCGCCGGACGGGCGGGCGCCGCGCCAGTCCGCGAGGGGCTTGATGGTGGAGGCGTCGACGATTTCGAGGTCGATGACGTCGCCGCCGTAGGTGGTGCGCGGGTAGATCGCGACGGCGTCCAGGGTGAGGTGCTGGTCCTGGACGGCGTTGACCCACTGCCCGAAGCTCATGCCGTTGGTACGCCACGGCTTGGTCCAGAACTCGGTGAGGCGGTCGATCTCGGGCTGGTACTTCTCGCGGAGCTGGCTCTCGAGGTCGTCCTTGCCGCGGCGGGGGTCGGCCCGGTAGGCGGCGGCGATCGCCTCGGTAGAGACGCCGAACGCCCAGTCGAGGGAGCGGACGTGCCGCTTCCGGATCTCGATGCAGCGGCGCATGATGTCGACCTGCGCGGCGGCGGTGTACAGCACGTCCCAGGGGATGAGCCTGGTCTCGTTGCCGGGGATGTTCCAGCCGACGGGGTATTCCCAGATGCGCACCTCGGGCCGGCCGGTGTCGGTGCGGGTCGGGGAGATGGGCTGTGGAACGTGGGGGTTGATGGGGCCGAAGGGGACGGCGTCCATGCTGTCGCGGGCCATGGGGCGGGTCGGGCCCCAGGTCTGCTGGCCGGTGTACTGGTTGAGGACTTCGGCGAAGGGCCGGGCGATGGGCTTGCCGGTGGCGTTGCCGGTGAGCCCGGCGGGGGCGCCTGCTTTGGCGGCGGCGTAGTCGGGGTTGGGCTGGAAGTGGGCGCGGTTGTTCTGCTGCGGGCGGCGCCCGCGTGAGCGGTTGCGGCTGCGGGACACGGGCCGTCCTCGAACTAGTTAGCGAGCCTAGCTAAGAATGCTAGCTCAAACGTTCGAATCACGGCAGCCGACCGGCTACTCTGGTGCCGCTCACCCGTGCCGCTGTCTAGGCGGCGCGGTGGGGCAGGTGCAGCCCGTGGACCACAGCTTGGTAGTGGCAGGCGCGGCCTCGGTCGCGTAGCGGGTGGTGGGTTCAAATCCCACCGGGCTGCGCCTGGTACGGCCCGAAGCTCAGCCTGGTGAGCACGGGCCCGGGGCGACCCGCAGTCGGCCCCGGCGCTCAATGGTGCGGGTTCAAATCCCGCCGGGCCGTACCGCGTACGCTGGGCGCATGGAGCCCCTTGACTTGACCGCACCCGCGCGCTTCAGGGTCGAGTTCACCGGCGGCTCGGATCCGGACAGCCTCGACTACGGCGGCGTGCTCAACCTGCTCGGCATGGTCCCGGGCTGCGAGCGGCCGTGCAGTCTGCATCCCGACTACACGATCAACGGCGACGGCTGCGCGCAGTGCTGGAGAATCCAGCGGCACCGGACCGAATCAGGGTCCGCATAACATCGATTATGCGGATGATCTGATCAAGGAATCAGCTGGTCAAACCCTCGTCCAGATAGGGCATCAGCAGCGCGTCCACGGGCTTCGTCAGGTCGTAACCGTAGATGGCGTAGGCGGGCGTCCCGTCCATCTCGATGACCGTCATCGTGCCCACCACGATCTCGGGATACGGGTCGCACTCGGCACCGCACTCCGCCCGCAGGTGCGGCGTGAAACCGGCACCGACGTGGTAGGTGCCCGCGACGGGTGCGGTAAAGGTGTTGGTCATGCCGCCAGCCTACGCCGCGCCCTGCTCGCGCATCAGGTCGCGCATGAACTTACCCGCGCTGGTCCCGCCCATCAGCAGCCGGCCCAACGCCTGCGTCATCCCGTCCACCTGATCGTCGTGCGAGCCGTTCGGAAACGCGGAGCACTCCTCGACAAAGTCTCCGATCCACGGCGCGATCTTCGGGTCAGGCAGCTCGACGTCACCGGCTTCGATGAACGGCGACACCGCGGAGGCGCGGGCCTCTTTCGAGTCGGTCGGGTTCTCCGCGACCAGGCCGCCGATCTCGCCGCGCAGCACCTGGATCACGCCGGCGCCGTTCGCCTTCTCCTCGATCACCTTGCGGCGGGCCTGCGGCCACTTCGCCGACGCGGCGCGCACGGCGGCCAACGTGGCGGGCAGGTCCATGCGGTCCCGCACCTGATCGAGCAGCCACGCTTTCGAGCCGCGCCGCGCCCAGATCTGGATCACGACCCAGTCGGAGGTCTTCGTGTCCTTGAACGAGCAGTCCACGGACATCAGCACGTCCTCGGCGCCGATGGCGTGCCATGTGCCGTCGTGCCGCTGGTGCGCGCGGGCCACGGTGTAGTAGCGCCACCATGCGCGCTTGAGGATGCCGCCTTCGGCGGGGGCCGGGCGGCCCTGGTAGAGGGCGCCCCAGGCGCGTGCGCCGACCTGGCGGCGGATCCGCTGCCACCCGGCCGCCGTACGCCGGCGGGCCGACACGAGGTAGTCGCCGGGTTCGCGGCCGAGCGGATCCGTCTGGCCGGCCGCGTCGTCGTGGTCGGCGACCGCGGGCACGTTGACGTGCGTCCACTCCGCGGCCGACTCCGAGGCCAGCAGCCGCCCGGCGAGGTCGTCTTCGTGCCAGCGGGTCATCAGCAGCACTACGGGCGCGTCCGGGGCGAGGCGGGTGGATCCGGTCTCGGTCCACCAGTCCCACGCGGCGTCGCGGTACGTCTGCGAGTCGGCTTCGGCGCGGCCCTTCACCGGGTCGTCGATGATCAGCACGTCGACGGGGCGGCCGGTGAGCGCGCCGCCGATGCCGGAGGTGACGACGCCGCCGCCGTGGCCGGCCAGCTGCCACTCGTGCGCGGCCGACGTGTCGTGCCGGACGGTGAGGCCGAGTTCGGGGTGGGCGGCGATGTCGTTGCGGATCGCACGGCCCCAGCGTCGGGCCACGTCGGCCTCGTAGCTGATGATGGCGATGCGGGTGTCGGGGTTGCGCAGCAGCAGCCACAGCGGGAACGCGCGGCTGATCCGCTGCGACTTGCCTTCCTGCGGGGGCATCGTCCAGATGAGGCGGTCCAGGCGGCGGTCGGCGACGCGGATGAGGCAGCGGTCGAGCAGGCCCAACGCTTCGGTGTGGACGGTGCGCGGATCCAGATATTCGGCGAGTTCGCCGGGGGTGGAGAACCGGGCCGGGCCCTGTTCGAGCATGTCCGCGGCAAGCAGCAGCGCGTTGCGCATCATGCGGCCTCAACAGCTCGCAGGTGCCGGATGGCGATGGCCTTGGCGGCGTCGGCCTGCTCGGGCTGCGGCTGGAAGTGGGCGATGGCGGCCTCGACGGCGCGCAGAACCGCGTCAGCCTGCTGCTTAGTGATCGAGGCCAGGCGGGCGTCGATGTTGAGCCGGGCGTACGCCGACAGCACCGCGTTGGCCCGGTCCATGCTGCGCTCGTACAGCTGCACCGCCGCGGCAATCTGCTCGCCACCGACCTTGTCGCGGTGGCCGGGCGCGGCCAGGTCTTCCAGCAGCGAGTGCATGAGCTGCTTCCAGGCCATGACTTCGCCGGCGAATGCGGCGTACGCCTCGAGGGGGTTGTCGATCGGGACCGTGTCGGGGACGGTCTTGCCGAACAGATGGCGGGCCTGGGCTTCGAACACGCGCTGCTGGGCCTTGGCACGGACCTGCTTGGCGCTGGCGCCGTGCTTGTGGCAGACGGTCGAGCCCTTAACCGGCCAAAGCTTGCACGGCTCGCCGGTCCGCGAGCTGTGGCCGGTGCACCGCTGCTTCACGGGTCCTAGCTTCCGCGCTCGGTTGATGGGTCGAGCACGCGGTAGGTGGCGCAGGGCCACGGCGCCGAGACGGCCTCGTAGCAGTCGTCGGTCAGGCACTCGGAACACACGACACCGTCGAGGCCGATCTGTGGCCGGTGCAGGTCGAGCACCGCGACGCCGAGCGTTTCGCCTCTGCCCTCGAAGCGGCGGAGGACCGTCTCCCAGCGGGAGGTGGCCTCGGCGGTGGCGGTCTCGGCCTGCTGCTCGCGTTCGCGGCGGCCTCGCTCAGCGGCTGCGCGAGCCTTTTCGAGGGCGGCCCCGGACAGCAGCGGGCCCATGTGCGGCAGCAGGGGCTTGGTCGGGGGCCTGAGGTCGAAGGGGTTGATGCCGCTCACTCCACGCCTCCGCACTGGCATGCGCCGTGGCCGCCGCAGTCGGCGTCATGGGTGCGGCGCGGGTCGTCGACGACGTGGTTGTTGCAGCCGTGCACGGCGAGGGTGACGGCGTCGGCGCGGTTGGCGACGTAGTCGGCTTCGGGGCGGCCGTCGTTGTGGGCGCGGATGTGCTGTTCGCGTGCGGCGTGCCAGTCTTCGGCTTCGTCGGGGGTGGCGTGGCGGGGCCACTGCTGGGTGGCGGGGGCGTGGCAGCGGTGGCAGGTGTGGCCGGGTGCGCGGTCGCGGATGCCCGCGCCGCCGTCTCGGCGCATCAGGGCGAGCTCACCGCCGATAGTGGGCGCGGGCATGTAGTCCGGCAGCAGGAAGGGCTGGTCCGTCATCGCCACAGCCCCCATCCGAAGTGTCCGATCAGCCACAGCGTAAGCAGCACGAAGACGCCGGTGAACAGGAAGTGTGCGGCGGTCCACTGCCCGATGCCCTGGCCGACCTTGACCTGTTCCCAGCGCCAGATGGAGGCGGACAGGGTGTCTTGGGGTCGGCCGCGGAGCAGCGCGGCGGCCTCCGGGACGATGAACGTTCCGAAGGCCGCGATGAACCACCAGAGCCAGTAGCGCGCCATGGGGCTTATTCTCGCACGGGTGTTCGATCGGCGGTATGGGCGCAGGTGGCGCAGAGGCTGGTGCCGTCGATGATGCGGTCGGCAGGAGTGCGGTCGTCGTCGCAGCGTGCGCAGAGGAGCCGGCCGTCGAGGAGCTGCTGCACGCGGTCGGGTGCGAGGGCGTTGGACCAGACGGTCATGGAGGCGGCGATGTCGTCGATCTGGGCGCCGAAGAACTGCATCGCCTCGCGGAGGTCTTTGCGGGTGGCGGTGGGTTCGGGCCGGGCGGGTGTGGCGTGGTGGATGGCCCAGGCGGCGAGGAGGAGCAGGGCTGTGATGCCCAGGAGGTAGATCACGGCGGGTTCTCCTTCCGTGTCACAGTGTTGCGCTGGTGGGCGGCCGGGAACAGGTCATTTGGGGGGATCCCTGGGGTCCGTGGCCGGCGGGTCGCGGCGGACGGACGCTTCGGCCTGGTCGATGAGGGCGTTGAGTCCGGTGAGCCAGTCGCCGGGCAGCGGGATGGCGTTGGGGACGTGGATGACGCCGTCGTCGCGGAGGATCACGATGCCGGGCTCAGCCACGGTCGCCGCTTTCCTCGTCGCCCTGCTCGGCGGCCAGCTGCTCCAGGGCGGTGTGCGGGGTGGCGTCGCGCTTGCCGAACTGGTCGGGGTTGCGGATCAGCCAGGCGGCGGTCCGGTACGTGTCGGCCTGGACGCGGTCGACGGCGGCGAGGGGGCCGGTGGTGTGCGCGTGGCGGGCTCTGCTTTCGCCGAGGTCTGCGATCTGCGCGGCGATCGTCTCGCGCTGCTCGGCCAGCGCGGCCTCGGCCGTCTCGGCTCGCGCGGTCGCGGCGGCCAGCTGCTCGCGCAGCGTCTCCGCCGCGGCCTCGGCTTCCCGCAGGCGTCGGATAGCGACCTCGACCGCATCCAGTTCGTCGGTGCTGGCGAGGGCTTCGATGTCGTCGAAGTACAGCGGGACGCCGCCGACGTTCGCGGCCTCTTCGGCGGGCCAGTGGTAGTCACCGTTGGGGTTGGCGGCGCGCTGGAAGGCACGCACGCGGGACAGTGGCGTCTCGTCACCCACCGCAGTTCCCTCCGTCCGTCTCGTCGCCCTGTGCGCCTCGCTGCGGCCCGTCCACGCCCGCGTGTGTCCGCTGACTCTCGGCGGGGCCTGTCGTGCCGCCAGCGGGGCGCACAGCGGCCCTCTCGCCCGCGTCTGCGTCCTGCCACGGTCCGGCGCCGACGGCGCGGCGCATGACGCGCGGCGTCTCGGCGGCGTCCGGGCCGACGATGGCCGCGTACTCGCGGATCCAGCCGCGGGCGGTCTCCTCGCCGTCGGTGCGGTTGACGGTGCGGGTCTCGGGCCACCAGACGCCCCACTGGACGCGGGCGCCGTCCTCGCGCTGCTTGGCGGCGTGAAGTGCGTTGAGCAGCGCGTGCAGGTGGGTGGTGGTGAGCAGCGGAGTATCGCGGTCGAAGCCAGCCTGGGCGATGACGTGGCCGAGGTGTTGCATGCAGTTCGCGTTCCAGGCGGCGAGGAACTGCTCGGTCTCGGCGATGGCGGTGTCGGGGTCCATGGCGGGCATCAGGCGGCTACCTTTCGCGCGGCAACGCGACGCTGGCTGCGCTTGGCCTCACAGGTCTTGCACACGCGCTCACCGCGACGCCCGGGCTTCGGGTTGGGACGCCGGTAGGTGTTTTCCGGCGTGAGTTCGTGCCCTTCCGAGCAGTGGGTCCGTGGCGGCCGGGCGTAGGAGCCCACGCGCCGGTCGGTACCGCGGGTGGGTGGCGGAGCATCGGGGGCGTACCACTGGCGCTGGAAAGCCTGGCGGGCCTCTCGCATGCGCATGGTCAGGGCGCCGTACTTCACGCCGACGGCGTCCGCCGCAGCCGCGTAGTCACCGAGGGTGGCCAGAGCGCCGACGGTCTCGGCCAGGTGCGGCTTGAGCGTGGGCATGATCTGCCCGATGGCGATGCGGTCGATGAGGCGGTCTTCCCACGGTTCATTCGGCGGGTCGTACCAAAATGCGGCGAATCGCGGACCATCACCGACCAGGCCACCATCACGCAGGCCGTGATGCTTCCGGTACGCCTTGGTGTCCTCGACGAGCGCGCGGGTTCCGGCCTGGAGCAGTTCGTTTTCGCTGGGCTCGTGTTCTGCCGCGTACAGCGCTTCGGCAATGCCGGACCAGGCGGTATCGATTTGCTGGTGGCGGTCGCCGCCGGGCCACCACTGGGCGTTGGCGACGACGACGGTCTTGGCCAGGCGGTCGAGGGTGTCGAGGGTGTAGCCATAGCGAAGCTCCACGGCGGCCATTAGGCGGCGGTCCTTTCGGCGGCTCGGGTCGGGTGGGTGATGAGCGTGGTGCGCCAGCCGCCGGGGGCGTCGGTGGTGCGGACGGGCGCGAGTTCGCCGCACGCCCGGCAGCGGCCGACGTGGTAGCCGGCCGGTTCGAACCCCTCGGCCGGGGCGCAGCGCGGGGCGGCGGTGGTGGCCCGTCCGTAGGCGGGGCGCGGCTTGAACTTCACGGCCAGCAGGGCCCGGGCCGAGATCTGGTTGATGGTGAGCTGCGGGGGCCGGCCGGGGGCGTAGTGGCCGCGGAGCAGGATCCCGAGCGCGGCCATCGTCACCGGGGCGGCGTCGGCGATGTCCTGCTGGCGCATGCCGCGGGCGACGAGGTCGCGGACGTGTTGCCGGACGGGTTCGGCGTCGACCATGGTGTAGGCCATCAGTTCACCTCGAACAGCGCGGGCGCGTCGCCGGCGAGCGTGAGGGCGCGGGTGTGGCTGGCTTGGGCCTTGTGCTGTTCGGCGTCGTAGGCGAGGTGGCAGCGCTGGCAGAGCGCGCGCAGGTTGCTCTCGTTGCAGTTGGCCGGGGTGTGGTCGAGGTGCGCGACGGTGAGGACGACGCGGGATCCGGTGAGCGGGTGGGGCTGGCCGTGGACGGCGTCGCAGCGGTCGGTTTCGTGCGGGGTGGCGCCGCAGTTGCCGGGGCATTCGCAGTGGCCGGCGGCGCGGTCGAAGCGGATGCGCATGCTGATGGCGGCCCAGTTGGGCGGGTACTGGCCGCGCATCTCGGGTCGGATGGGCATCAGACGATCCGTCCCTTCGTGGTGGTGGGCTGGGGTCCGACGACGTGCCATCCGCCGCAGGGCTGGCACTCGGCGGGCTCCTGGCGGCGGATGCCGGCGGCGGTGGCCGCGGCCCATGCGGCGGCGCGGGCGTAGCGCCGGGTGCGGTAGGTGGCTTCGGGGCAGGGCTGGTCGGGCATGGTCAGGCTCCTGTCGTGGTCTGCGCGGCGTGTGCGGCGGCCTGGCAGCGACACATCGCGGTGTCGTCGTGGCGGACGAGCTGCCGCCAGCCGTGGAAGGCGCACCCGGGCACGAGCTGAAGCGGCGGGTGGCGCGTGATGATCTCGCGCGGGTTGTACGGGCCGCCGGCGGCACGCAGGGGCGCGATCCGGTTGCAGGCCAGGCAGCGGCCGACGTTGAAGCCGTCGGTCACGGGCACGTACAGGGTCGTGTATGGGCACGTCTTCGGCGTCTTGAGCTCGTCGGGATCGAACACCAGGCCGCCGTCGCGAGCGTGTCCGGAGTACCGGCCCTCGCAGGTCCCGCACAGCGGATCGCCCGTAGGCAGGACATCCGAGCCGACGACGTTCGCGGCGTCGCGGTGTGGACCGCACCACAGCAGCCACAGGGTGTACTCGGTGCCGTTATAGCGGCGGGAGGTGACGCCGGACCGGACGCGGTGCCAGCGGGCTTCGTAGCGGGTCGAGGGGCGGCCGAGGACGAAGGCTGGGCCCTCGGCCAAGGGGGTTGCTTCGGCCATGCCGAAGCCGTTGCTGCGTCCGATCGGGGGAAGGAGCGGGACGGTCATGTGCTGCTCCGGTTCTGTTT
>Ga0207699_10000317_pt1 | contig 25774 bp, 22 predicted proteins | sample LARL51metaG_FD_184344 | JGI IMG/M metagenome (GOLD analysis project Ga0207699, IMG submission 184344) | Corn, switchgrass and miscanthus rhizosphere microbial communities from Kellogg Biological Station, Michigan, USA - LAR L5-1 metaG... | ecosystem: Host-associated > Plants > Roots >...
CGCGGCGACGGCGTGTGCGCGGCAACGAGCCGGCGCGCCGGTCCAGCGTGGACGCGGGCCTGGATCACCCGGTCGTGGTCGGTTATGACGGATCGCCGTCCAGCCGCAACGCGCTTGCCTATGCCGCCGGGGTGTCGCGGCGCCTGTCCCGCCCGCTGGTGATCGTGCACGTCACCCCCGGGGTCTACTGCGAGCCACTGACCGGTCAGGTTATCGGTGCGCCGAGGGCGCGGGCGGAGACCGAGAGCTGGGTCCGCAGCGAGCTTGCCGAGGTGTGCGACTGCGGTGGCGTCGACGTGCGGGTGATCACGAGGCACGGCAACGCGGCGCGGGAGCTGTCGACAGCGGCCGAGGAGCTTAGTGCGGATGCGCTGGTTATCGGGGCGCCTCGGCAGCGGTGGCACCATGTGGCGGGATCTGTGCCGGGGTGGCTTGCCAGACATGCGCGTTGTCCAGTGATCGTTGTGCCATGAGCCTTGAGGCTTGCTTGTCGGTAACAGTGTCCTAACCGTGCTGGTTGGGACGCCCAGAGGGTCACCTGGGCGCGGAGACATAACTCCGCGCCCAGGTGGCCCTCCGGTCGTTGGAGGGGCTGAGGTTCAGGGAAGCCGCAACAAACGGGGAGAAGAGAGAGCGGGAGGGGATTCGGGGTTGGTGTGGGTGCGCATGGAACCCAGGAATCTGGGAAATGTGGCCCCGGTGATCATGGGAAGCTGTTCCCCAGAGGGTGACCGTCGAACGTGGGGGTCCGGGGGGTCGCCTCCCGGGAGGGATCGCGGCCTACGGCGAAGCCGCGTAGGCGGCGAGCACGCGAAACGGGCTCGTGGGCGAGGAGGGATTTGAACCCTCACGTCCTTGCGGACACACGGACCTGAACCGTGCGCGTCTGCCGTTCCGCCACCCGCCCGGGCAACGAGTCAGGTTAGCACGTCCTCATGCGGACCCTCACCGCCGATACCATCGGATGCGAGCAGGGGAAGGAGGTACCCGGTGGGAGTGCTGCAGCGCTTCGAGCGAAGGCTCGAGGGGATGGTAGAGGGTGCCTTCGCGCGGGCGTTCAAATCCGAAGTCGAACCGGTGGAGATCGCCAGTGCGGTTCAGCGCGAGATGGACGACCGCGCGGCGATCGTCGCGCAGGGCCGGACGCTCGTGCCGAACGATTTCGTCGTGGAGCTGTCCGACGCCGACCATGAGCGGCTCGAGGTCTACGCGGACAGTCTGGGGATCGAGCTGGCCACCCTGGCCCGGGAGCACGCCAAGGAGCAGGGGTACTCCTTTGTCGGCCCGGTGCGGATGCGCTTCGAGGGCGTGCCCGACCTGACGACCGGCACGTTCCGTATCCGGTCGGGCGTCATCCGGGGGACCACGGTGGAGGGCGGGGAGATCCGCCGGCCAGCCAGCGACCTGCCACGGCCGCCCGGCGCCTTCGCCGGCCGGCCAAGGCTGCTGGTGTCCGGCCCGGAGCCCGGCGGCGACGGCAGCATGCAGCGCACCTACGAGCTGACCTCGCCGGTGACCATGCTCGGCCGGGGAACCGATTGCGATCTGCGCCTCGTTGACCCTGGTGTGTCCCGTCATCACGCCGAGCTTCGTGTCGAAGACGACGAGGTGGTACTGGTGGACCTGGGCTCCACCAACGGCACGTTCGTGAACAGTGAGCCAGTACGGCGAGTGGCGCTCACCGACGGGACAAGGGTCACACTTGGGCGGACCACGCTGGTGTTCCGCCGGGACGCTGCATACTGACTCCCTGGCGGGACAAGTAGGAAAGGCAAACCGCGGACTCGGCCCATCCGAGGACACATGACCCGATGAATAACCTCACGCTGCTGCTGATCAGGCTCGCCTTCCTGGCGGTCCTGTGGTTGTTCGTCATCGCCGCGGTAGGCGTGGTGCGCACCGACCTGTTCGGCCAGGGACGGCAGGGCCGCCAGCGGCGGCGCCAGCGGAAGCCGCCACAAGTGAAGACGCCCCGCCAGCCCAGGGCGGGACGGCCGGGGCGAGGCACGCCGCAGCGACTGTTGGTAACGGCGGGTGGGCTGGCCGGGACCTCCATCGGGCTGACAGACCAGCAAATCACCATTGGCCGGGCAAATGATGCCACGTTGGTGCTGAACGACGACTACGCTTCGACGCGACACGCCAGGCTGTTCCCGCAGGACGGTCAGTGGATTGTTGAGGATCTCGGGTCGACCAACGGTACCTACCTCGACAGGCAGAAGGTGACCCAGCCGACCCCGGTACCCCCGGGCGTGCCGATCCGAATCGGCAAGACCGTCCTGGAACTCCGCAGATGACACTCGAACTCCGCTACGCGGTCCGCTCCGACGTAGGCCTCCTCCGTGAGGGAAACGAGGACTCGGCCTACGCCGGCCCGCGCCTGCTCGCCGTCGCCGACGGCATGGGCGGTCACGCCGCGGGCGAGGTGGCCAGCGCCGTGGCCATCGGCGCACTGGCCGACCTCGACGACGACATGCCCCCGAGCGAGTTGCAGATCGCCCTGTCCACCGCGGTGGCGCACGCCAACCAGATCCTGCACGACATGGTCAGCGCCGACCCGTCGATCAGCGGGATGGGCACCACGCTCACCGCCATGCTCTGGTCGGGCAGCAAGGTGGCGCTGTGCCACATCGGCGACTCGCGTGCCTACGTCCTGTCCGGCGGCCAGTTCCGGCAGATCACGCACGACCACACCCTGGTCCAGTCACTGGTGGACGACGGCCGGATCAGCCCGGACGAGGCCGCCACCCATCCGCAGCGATCGCTGCTGCTGCGCGCCCTGGACGGGACCTCGGAAGCCGAACCGGACCTGTCGATACTTGAGGCGCACGCCGGTGACCGGTACCTGCTGTGCTCGGACGGGCTGTCCGGGGTGGTCAGCGAGGAGACGCTGCACCGGACCCTGGCGACGGTGCCGAACCCGGATGACGCCGTCCTGCAACTGGTGGAACTGGCCATCCGGGGCGGCGGACCGGACAACATCACATGCATCGTCGCCGACGTGGTGGACAGCGCGTCGGCGCCACGGACCCCGGGCGACTCTTCCTCGATGCTGGCAGGTGCGGCCTCCAACGGCGGCAGGCCGATGATCCATACCGACAGCCCGGCCGCGCGGGCCCACCTGCTGTCGCAGACCAAGCCGCAGACGGCCATCGTGGTCGACCACGACGACCCGGCGCCGCGGATGCTCCATGACGACGAGGACACCGAGCCGCCCCGGCGCCGGTTGCCCATCGTCCGGTCGCTGGTCGTGCTGCTGCTCATCCTGATCGTCGGTGGCGGTTACCTGGGCTGGCGATACACCCAGGACCAGTACTACGTGGGCACCAACAGCGGCCAGGTAGCCATCTTCCAGGGGGTCAACCAGTCCGTCGCCGGGGTCAGCCTGTCGCACGTGTACCAGCGGACCGGCATCCCGCTGGCCGGGGTCCCGTCCCCGTACCAGGGCCAGATCAGGGCGACCGTGGCCGCCACCAGTCGCGCCAGCGCGCTGACCATCGTGGCGAACGTCCGCAAGCAGTACCAGGCCTGCCTCGCCGCGTACGCGGCGCAGGCCAAGTACCAAGCCGACCTGAGCAAGTACAACGCCGCCAAGGCTGCCTACAAGAAGAAGTGGGGCAACCTCAAGGTGCAGCGCACGTCGAAGGGCAAGGTCAGAGCAACGCCGCCGTCGTTCAACGAGACCCAGCCGACGACGCCGCCGGGCTGCCCAGGCCCGTCGGCCACGAGCGGCACGGGCGCCGGGAGCGGCTCGTGAGCGCTATGGGGGCGACCGGCAACGGGTCCGGTACCACCACCGGGACGGTGACGTCCCAGCCGGGCCTGGCCGGGGCCCTGGCGCTGCCGCGTGGGCGGCGCGGGGCCGAACTGATCATGCTCGCGTTCGCCATCGGCGTCGTGCTGTTCGCCTACGCGAACGTCGGGCTGGGCCTGAACGGGCGTGTGCCGACCGGGCTGGCCACCTACGGAGTACTTTTCGGAGTGCTGATGCTGGGCGCGCACCTGGCCGTCCGCAAGCTCGCCCCGTGGGCGGACCCGTTGCTGCTGCCGCTCGCGGCGCTGCTGAACGGCCTTGGCCTGGTGATGATCTACCGGCTCCAGGAGTCGGGCCGTAACGGCAACCCCGGCAACGCGATCTCCACCATGAGCGCCTCGACCACCACGTTCCAGTTGATGTGGAGCACGATCGGGGTGATCGCGTTCGTGGCCGTGCTGCTGGTCATCCGAGAGCCGCGCACGCTGCAGCGTTACACCTACACGCTCGGTGCCATCGGCTTGGTGCTGCTCGCCCTGCCGGCGCTGCTGCCGTCCAGCATCAGCGAGGTGCCCGGTACCGGGGCGAAGATCCAGGTCGCCATTGGCGGGTTCAGCATCCAGCCGGAGGAGTTCGCCAAGCTGGCGCTGGCCGTGTTCTTCGCCGGTTACCTGGTGGCCAAGCGGGACGTGCTCGCGCTGGCCGGCCGGCACGTGCTGGGTATCGCCCTGCCCAGAGCCAGGGACATGGGGCCGGTGCTCATCGCCTGGGCCGCCAGCCTGCTCGTGCTGGTGTTCGAGAGCGATATCGGCACTTCGGCGCTGTTCTTCGGAATGTTCCTGATCATGCTGTACGTGGCCACCCAGCGCACCTCGTGGCTGCTCATCGGGACGTCGCTGTTCCTGGTCGGTGCCTGGGCCGCCAGCAAGCTGGTCTCCCATGTGGGGGTACGGTTCGCCATCTGGCTGCACCCGTTCACCTACGCCAACGTGTTCTGCGGGGCCAGCTCCGTGCGTGTCCCTTGCGTGCCGTCCTACCAGCTCGCTCAGGGGATCTACGGCCTGGGCTTCGGCGGGCTCCTTGGCACCGGCCTTGGGCACGGACAGCCTTATCTGACCCCGCTGGTGCAGAGCGACTTCATCATCACCGCGTTCGGTGAGGAACTCGGCCTCACCGGCCTGATGGCGCTGTTGCTGATCTACGGCCTGATCGTGCAGCGGGGGCTGCGCGCCGCGGTCGCGGTGCGGGACCCGTTCTCCAAGCTGCTGGCGGGCGGTCTCGCGTTCGTGGTGGCCTTGCAGGTCTTCGTTATCGTGGGCGGCGTGACCCAGCTCATCCCGCTCACCGGGATCACCACGCCCTTCCTGTCCCAGGGGGGCTCATCCCTGGTGGCGAGCTGGATGCTGATCGCGCTGCTGATGCGGATCAGTGATACCGCCAGGCGGCCCGCACCGCAGCCGATCCAGGACGAGGGAATGACCCAGGTGGTGAGGGGCATATGAACCATGCCCTGCGCCGGGTTTCCCTTGCCTGCCTGGCGATGTTCCTGCTGCTGCTGGCGAACGCCAACTACGTGCAGGGGTTCGAGGCGAACAAGCTGGCCGACGACCCCGGCAACGGCCGCACGTTCGCGCTGCAGTACCAGTACCAGCGCGGGTCGATCATCACCGCCAACAACCAGCCGATCGCGCAGTCCAAACATATCGGCGGTGTGTACAGCTACCAGCGGTACTACCCCTCCGGGCCGACCTACGCGCCGGTGACCGGCTACGACACCCCGTACCGCAAGACGGGCATCGAAGGGACGGAGGACCGGCTGCTGGCCGGCACCGATCCGAGGCTCGCCGTCCGCAACCTCATCGACCTGGTCACCGGCAAGCCCCGCAAGGGGGCAACGGTGCAGCTCACGATCAACTCCGCTGCCCAGGAAGCCGCCTACAAGGCGCTCAAGGCAACCGGGCTGCCCGGTGGCGCCGTCGCCATCGACCCCAAGACGGGCGCCATCCTGGCGCTGGCCTCCTACCCGTCGTTCAACCCGAACAAGCTGGCCACGCTCAACGGCAACGCGCTCAACAAGGCCGACCAGAAGTACCTCAACTCGCCGCAGCAGCCGCTGCTCAACCGGGCGATCAACGAGACCTTCCCGCCGGGCTCCACCTTCAAGATCGTGACCAGCTCCACGGCCTTCTCCACCGGGAAGTACAACCCGGACAGCCGGTACTACGCCCCGACCAACCTCAAGCTGCCGCAGACCTCCAACGAGCTCATCAACTTCGACAACCTGCCCTGCGACGACGGCAGCAACCCGACCGGCAACGGGACGGTCCCGCTGATCTACGCCTTCGCTGTGTCCTGCAACACGGTCTACGGCGGCCTGGGCATGCACCTCGGCGGCGCCAAGCTGCACCAGCAGGCCAACGCGTTCGGGATGAACCGGGCGCTCCGGATCCCGCTGCTGGTCTCCCCGAGCAACTACCCGCCGGTGTCCGCCCCCGCCTTCACCGCCTACTCGGCGATCGGCCAGTACAACGACACGGTGACCCCGTTGCAGGAGGCAATGTTCGCGGCGGCGATCGCGAACCACGGCACGCTGATGCGCCCCTACATGGTGCAGAAGGTGATCGCGCCGAACCTGACCCCGCTGGTGACCACCCAGCCCAGCGTGCTCAGCCAGGCGGTCAGCCCGGGCGTGGCCAGCGACGTGGGCCGGATGATGTTCGACGTGGTCAACCAGCCGTACGGCACCGCGCACGACATCGCGCCGGACCTGCCCGGCATCCGGGTCGCGGCCAAGACGGGGACGGCGCAGACCGGGGCCAACAACACCGGCCTGGACGATGCCGTCTTTACCAGCTTCGCACCTTATGGCAACCCAGACATAGCGGTCGGCGTCGTGGTAAAGGGGGGTGGCCTCGGTGCCGATGCCTCCGCCCCGGTGGCCGTGCAGATCATCAAGGCATACCTGAACTACCTCCACTCATCGGCGAAATGATGAGCACCGGACCAGCGGCTGGCAATGACCCAGGACGGATACGACAAGTGCGAGACATGACACAGCCCCGCCTCCTCGGCGGCCGCTACGAGCTCGACGGCATCGTTGGCCGGGGCGGCATGGCCGAGGTATACCGGGCACGCGATATCCGCCTGGACCGCATCGTCGCGGTGAAGACCCTCCGCGAGGACCTGGCCAGGGACCAGACGTTCCAGGCGAGGTTCCGCCGCGAGGCCCAGTCGGCCGCCTCGCTGAACCACCCGTCGATCGTCGCGGTGTATGACACCGGCGAGGACGACACCGGCGGGTCGCACATCCCGTACATCGTCATGGAGTACGTGGACGGCCGCACCCTGCGCGACCTGCTGCGGGAGGACCGCCGGCTGCTGCCGGAGCGGGCTCTGGAGATCACCGACGGGGTGCTGCGCGCCCTGGACTACAGCCACCGCAACGGGATCGTGCACCGCGACATCAAGCCCGGCAACGTGATGCTGACACGCAGCGGCCAGGTCAAGGTGATGGACTTCGGCATCGCCCGGGCGGTCAGTGACGCCCAGGCCACCATGACGCAGACCGCGCAGGTCATCGGCACCGCGCAGTACCTGTCCCCGGAGCAGGCCCGTGGCGAGCGGGTGGACGCCCGCAGCGACCTGTACTCGACGGGCTGCCTGCTGTACGAACTGCTCACCGGCCGGCCGCCGTTCCTGGGCGACTCGCCGGTCGCGATCGCCTACCAGCATGTGCGGGAGAACCCGATCCCGCCGTCGCGGGTGGATCCGGAGGTCCCGCAGTGGGCCGACGCCATCGTGCTGAGGGCGATGGCCAAGGACCCCAGGGATCGCTACCAGTCCGCGGCGGAGATGCGGCAGGACATCCAGCGGGCCCTGCAGGGCGTGCCGGTCGCGGCGCCGCGGACCGGCGCCTACGGGACGGCGACCCAGCGGGTGGGCCCGGCCACCGCGATGGCCGGCCTGCCCACCGGTGCCATGCCCGACTACCAGTACGGCAGCGACGACGGTTACCCGCCCGAGGAGAAGGAGCGGCGCTGGCTGCCGATCGTGCTGTGGATCGCCGGGGTCCTCGTGGTGCTCGGGGTGGTGGGCGGCGTCGCCTACGCGATCCTCGGCGGCGGCAGTTCCGGCAACGCCGTGCCGCAGGTGAACGGGCTGACGCTCACCAAGGCCGAGCAGCAGATCACCGCGGCCGGGCTGAAGTACACGGTGCAGAAGCAGCCCAGCGCCACGGTGCCGAAGAACATCGTGATCAGCACCAACCCGCCCAACGGGAACGTCGTGCCCGCGGGCAGCCAGGTCGTCCTCATCGTGTCCAGCGGGCCGAAGATGGTGACCGTGCCCAACGTCAAGCATGACTCGGTGAGCCAGGCGCAGAGCACCCTGAAGGCCGCCGGGTTCCAGGTCAACCTGCAGACCGACAACAACTCGACCGGGCAGCCCAACACGGTGGTCAAGCAGGATCCAACCGGGGGCACGAAAGCCAAGTTCGGCAGCATCGTCACGATCTTCGTGCCGCCCAACGGGTCCATCGTGCCCAACGTGATCGGCGAGAACATCGAGGTCGCGCTCGCCAAGCTGGGCAACGCCGGGTTTACCAACATCGCCAACCCGATCTATGTGTCCAACCCGGGGGTAGCGAACGGCACGGTGCAAGGCCAGACGCCGCGCTCCGGGCAGCGGGTGCCCACCAACACCCAGATCACCCTCACCGTGGTGAAGAACGCCGCCACCCCCAGCCCGACGCCGACGACGGCCTCGCCGACGCCCTCGGCGACGCCGTCGCCGACAGCCACGGGGCCGTAGGTCCGCCGTCAGCGGCGGCCCGGATCGGGTCGCCGCTGACCGGGGCCATCGTGCCCGGAAGCAACTAGTCTGGACGCACAAGCGCTTTCAGGAGACGACCGTGCCCAAGTCCCGAACAAGAAGCAAGGCGGTCTACACGCCGCCGACACGGACAGCCAAGTCCAAGGTGAGCCCGCGCTGGCTGGTGCCGACCATGCTCGGCTGCCTCCTGGTGGGGCTGGCGTGGATCGCGCTGTACTACATCACGGGCGGCACCCTGCCCATACAAGCGCTACAGGCGTGGAACCTCGCCATCGGGTTCGCCCTGATCATCGGGGGCGTGGCACTGTCCACGAAGTGGCGGTAACCCGGCCGGCCTAGCGCATGGCCGCTGGCCGATCCCGGGCTATGGGTGTGTCCTGGCCGGGCGGGAGGCTGCGCGGCCGTAGCGGTGGCGGAAGAGCAGGTACGCCGGCAGGCCGGTGGACAGCGGGAGCCAGTAGGAGACGAGCCGGTAGGCGAGGGTGGCCAGAAAGGCGTCGGTGCCGCGCACGCCGGCCAGGATCAGCAGGCCGCCCAGGCTCGCTTCGACGATGCCAAGCCCGCCCGGGGTGATCGGGACCAGCGCGATGACGTTGGCCGCGGCGTAGGCCAACAGCACCAGGGCGGGCCGGGGAGCCGTGCCCGTGGCGCGCAGGGCCGCCAGCAGGCAGCAGAAGTCGAAGCCAAGCCGGCCGGTGGTCAGCGCGACCGCCTGCCACCAGTTCTTGCCCAGGACCGACTTGATGGTGTCGCGGTCGGTCAGCAGGCGCACATCCAGGCCGGTCAGTGGCGGCCGCCGGCCGCGAGTGACCCGGTTCGCGATGCTCTGGGCGGCGCGGCCCGCCATGGCCAGCGGCCTGTCGGTGCGCAGGATGATGACGCCGAAGATGGCAACAAGGCAGAACCCGGCAATCCCGACGAAGGCCGTGTGGACGAGCCCGGGACTGGCCGGCGCGCCGGCCAGCATGGCGGGCAGGGCCAGGATCGGCAGCCCCAGCAGTGCGCCCACGTTGAGCAGCGAGAAGGCGGTGAGCCCGGCCACCGCGGTATCAGGGTCGACCCCAGCGGTGGCGAGCATCTCGAACTGCACGGCGGCACCGACCGCGGCGCCGCCCGGCAGGATGCCGCTGATCGAGTTGCCGGCCAGCCCCGCGGTGACCACCGCAAACCAGCCCCGGGCCTGCAAGGCCAGCCGCTGCAGGGCAAAGTAACAGGTGAAGGAGGCTATCTCCGCCACCACCGCGGCGGCGGCCCACACCGGTTCCAGCGTTGACAACCGGGGCCACGAAGCCAGCACCTCCGTCAAGCCCGGCAGCACCAGGTAGATAGCCACCCCGGCCGCGACGACAACCAGGGCCCTGCTGACGACGGTTCGCCAGGTCAGCGGGTGCGAGCGAGCCGCGGCGATGGAGGCCGCGTTCGCCACGGCCGAAGTCGGCCGGCCGGCGCCCGTCCGCCCTCGGCGAGCGTTCTGGAGGTGCTCAGCCGCCGGGCCCGGTTCCGGGCTGACAGGCTGTGATCCACCAGGCGGCAACGTTCCTTCTCAACTTGAACCGTGGCTGGTCCACGGTAACCCCATTTCAGATCATCCGGGGCATTCGGACGTGCTGGAGCGGGAAGATCCTGCCTGACACCGGTTGACGCCGATATCTACGAAAGGGACCACGATGGCCAAACCCACCCCGGGCGCAGAGGGACCAGACCATCTCGGGGCTTCGCCGGAGCCGCAGGCAGGTGCCGGCGGGCAGGCGGCCGCCTTGAAAAACCTGCAGTCCAAGCTGCGGTCCGACCTTCGCCACCACCCGGTTGTGCTGGAGGAGCGGGCACGCCGGGCTAAGTCCGTTCAGCTTCGGATCGCCGATATGATCACCGCCTTCGCCGGGTCGATGAACTTCGTCTACCTTCACATCGCGGGGTTCACCCTCTGGATGCTGTTCATCGAGTCCAAACCATGGCCGACGCTGACACTGATCGTGTCGCTGGAAGCGATCTTCCTGTCCACGTTCGTGATGATCGGCCAGAACCGGCAGGCCGACTTCCAGCAGGCCAAGGCCGATCATGACTTCGTCGAGCAAGAACTGGAACTCAAGACCAACACCGAGCTGACCCGCGAGATTGACAGGCTCACCATCGAACTGCATCACCGGCTGATGGGTACGGCCAAGTAGCGGACTGGTGCGCCGTGACGGTAAGGAGGCGTTCGGTGACCGGGCGGCCGGTCGCCGCGGCAAGCCCCGCTGTCCGCGATTGGCGTTCGGTTGTCTTCGCCCCGCTCGGCGACGGCCAGCGCCGGCGGCGGGGATCGGATGGGGTCCGGCTGGCGGTCGCCATCCTCGCCACGGTGTGCGCGGTTCTTGCGGTGCAGTCCAATTCACGGCCCGAGGAGGTCATCGCCGGTGTGCTGAACTCGCCGCCGCAGGGGCTGCGGTGGCTGGTTGCCGTCTTCTGGATCGGCGGATCGTTCGGGACGGTGGCGGTGCTGCTGCTGCTCGCCGCACTGCGGCGGCGCTGGGACGTGCTGCGGGATCTGGCGATCGCGGCCGGCGGGACACTGGCCGTGAGCGGGATCCTGGTCCTGATCCTGGGTACCGCTGGCGGGCGGCCGCACACGGTCTACTTTGCCGGTTACCACCTGAGCTTTCCGGTGCTCCACGTCGCCGTCGCGGTGGGTGTCGGCACCACCGGGCTGCCCTACCTTGCCCGGGGCGTCCAGCGGTTGATCGAGTCCGTCCTGGCGCTGGCCATCTTGGCTACCGTGGTCGCCGGTCAGGGCCTGCCGGTCAACGTACTCGGCAGCATGGCCATCGGCTGGGGGGTAACGGCCGCTTTGCACCTGGCCGTGGGTTCCCCGGCAGGGCTGCCATCCGGGGAGGAAGTCCGGGCCCTGCTCGGTACCGTCGGCGTTCAGCCTGTCTCGGTGGTCCCTGCACCGCACCAGAGCTGGGGTGCCGCGCACTACCTGGCGGACATGGGTGAGGGGGAGGCGCTGGCCGTGTCCTTCTACGGCCGGGACGCCACCGACGCTCAGCTGCTCACCAAGCTATGGCGTTTCGTCTTCTACCGTCACTCAGGTGCGGCGCTGGCGTTGACCCGGATCCAGCAGGTCGAGCACGAGTCGTCGATCACTCAGCTCGCCGCGCGGGCCGGTGCCCGCGTCCCCGAAGTCCTCATCGCTTCGACCCTCGGCCCCAGCCGCGACGCCGTGGTGATCACCCATGCCCCGGCCGGGCAGCCGCTCGCTGAGCTCGATCACCAGTGGGTCAGCGACGCGCACCTTGACGACCTGTTCGCCCAGATGACCAAGCTCCGGTCGGCCGCCATCTCCCACGGCGCGGTCAGCCCGCGGACCATCGTGGTCGACCCGGACCAGGAAACCGCCACCCTGGTCGATTTCCGGAACGGTACCTCGGCCGCCAGCGTGTTCGTCCTCGATCAGGACCTGGCCGGGGCCATGGCGTCGGCCGCCCTGGCCGCGGGGCCACAGCGCACCGCGGCGTCCGTGGTGCGGGTGGTGCCGCCTGGAGTCCTCGGCGGCGCGCTGGGCCATCTGCGGCGGGGCGGCCTCGACCCAGCGGTCAACCTGGGGCTCAAGGGCAACAAGGAACTGCTCGGCCAGGTCCGCACCCAGACGGCGCAGGCCGCCCGGATCAGCGTCCCCGGACTGGCCGAGCCGTACCGGATGAGCTGGAACCAGGTCCTGGTGGCGGTGGGCACGCTGATCGGTGGCTGGGCGCTGATCCTGACCCTGATCAACGCCGCCCATTCGTTCAGCACCATCCGCAGCGCCGAGTGGGGATGGGTGGTAGCCACCCTCATACTGTGCTCAGCAAGCTATTTCGGCACCGCCTGCTCCGACCTTGGCAGCGTCCCCGGTTCCCTGCCCTTCGGCCGGGCAGTCGGGCTGCAGCTCGCCAGCACGTTCACTCGCCTGGCCGGCGGGAACGCGGCCGTGGTTGCCACCGACCTGCGCTTTTTGCAGCAGCAGGGCTACAGCACCACAGCGGCGGTGACCTCCGGAGCGGTCGTCGGTGGAGCCGGCCTCATCGTGAAGCTGGCGTTGTTCCTCATCGCCATCCCCCTGGCCTGGCGCTCATTCCACTTCGGCAACAGCTTGCATCAGGGCGGCCACTCGAAGGTCTTGGTGCTGATCCTGGTGGCCGTCTGCCTGGTCGGCGCGACGATGGCCACCGTCCTGGCCATCCCCCGATGGCGCCGCCGGTTCACCGGCAAGCTGCGGCCCAAGCTCGCCACGGCCAGGGACAACTTCAAACAGCTCGCAGGACAGCCCAGCAAGATCACCCAGCTACTCGGCGGGCAGGTGCTCGCGCAACTCGTGGTGGCTCTGGCTCTCGGCGCAGCGCTGCACGCTTTTGGCGCGCACCTGTCGCTGGCCGGCCTCATCATCGCGGTCACCACGGCCGGCGTCCTGGCCTCAGCGTCCCCGGCCGGAGGAGGCATGGGCGTGGCCGAGGCCGGCCTCATCCTGGCGCTCACCGCCGGTGGCATCGCCAAGACCGACGCGACGGCGGCGGTGTTCGTCCAGCGCCTCTTCTCCGCGTACCTCCCGCCTATCGCCGGCTGGTTCACCCTCATGTGGATGCGCAGACGGGAGTACCTGTGACCCTGCCGCTCAGGCCATTCCAGAGGCGCTGAGCGGGTTGTATCCCGGTGTGCGGAACAGATCCTGGAGCTGGCGGCGGCGGATGCCGATATTGCTGCCCTCGATGACCGGGTAGGCGAGGGCCTCGGACAGGTAAGGCATCAGCGGGAAGTTGCTGTCGTAGGCCTGGACGCCGACAACGTTCATGAGCCGGTTGATAACCTCGACTCCCATCTCCGAGCCGAAGATCTTCGCGTGCAGGGCCAGTTCCGGGCCCGCTGGATCCTGCGCGATCACGGCATCAAGCGCACGCCAGGCGAGCAGCCTGACCGCCTCGATCCGGCTCTTTGCGTCCGCGAGGGCATCGGCCACGGACTGGTGCTCGATGATCGGCACCGCGCCGCCGCGTTTCTCGGTCAGCGCATAGCGATAGGCCACGTCGAACGCCTGCCGCATCGCCGCGACGGCGAAAATGCCGATCGAAGCGCCGCTGGCCCAGAACGCGTTGTAGGTGAGCTGGACGCCCTGCCCCTCGGCGCCCAGGATGTTCGACCGCGGCACGCGCACATCGTGCAGGCGGATCCGCGACGTCATGCAGCCTCGGAGGCCGACGAGGTCATAGTGCTCTTCGACCTCGATGTGACCGGCCAGGTGTTCGCGTTCCGCGACGATCAGCGACACCCCGCCGGGGGTGCGGCAGACGATCGTCATCACGTCCGGGCCGTTGCCATCCCAGCCGGCCAGATGGGAGGCCCACGCCTTGCGGCCGTTGACGACCCACGAATCACCGTCGGGCATCGCGGTCGTGCGCAGACCTGCCGCTGGCGGTGGCGCGGCGAAGTTGGCGGTACCCTCCGGTTCGCTGAACGCCATCGCGGCAACCGGAGCGCCGTGGCTGGCCAGGAACGGGGCGACGAAGCGCTGGACCTGCTCCGGCGTGCCGGCCTCGTAGACGGGCGCAAGCGCGAGGAGCGGCCCCGCCAACGAAATCACGAAGTCAGGGCTGTGGCAGGCCCACTCCTCGATGAGGATGCAGGCCTCGACCCCGCCGGCGGCGGCTCCGCCGAACGGCGCAGGTATGAGCCCCCTGAGGAATCCTGCGGCGACCGCTGTTTCGAATACCGGACGTGCCAGCAGGGCCCGCCTGAGCGGGTCGGGCTCCTTGCGGACCTCGGCGGCCAGCGGCCGCAGGTGCTCCTCCGCGAACTGACGGGCGCCGAGCTTCAGCTGCTCCTGCTCCGGGCTGAGACGAAACGAGACGGTCATGGAGGCTCCCATCGTTGGCGCGGCCGCGTGGTGTGCACAACGATGAACTGCCCCGAACCGGCGCCTGGCGAACTGGTCCGTTGCCAGAGCCAGCGACCGGCGCCGGCTAGGTCACCAACTGGTGGTTGCGGGTAAGCACCGCGATGACCAGGACGGCCACTACCGCGACAGTCGCCCCGACCTGCACCAGCGTCCGCTGGTTGCGCGGCGCGTAGGCATAGGCGGCCGTGAGCAGCCCGCCGGTGAGCAACCCGCCCACATGGGCCTGCCAGGCAATCCCGGCCACCGCGAAGCTGATCCCGAGGTTGAGCACGATCAGGAACACGATCGACCGGGTGTCCACGCGCAGCCGCCTGGCCACCACGAAATAGGCCCCGAACAGCCCGAAGATGGCGCCGGAGGCCCCCAGCCCCAGTTCGTTGACCGGCGCAAGCAGGTAGAACATCACCGAGCCGCCCAGCGCGCTGAGCAGGTAAACCGCCAGGAACCGCAGCCGGCCAAGCAGATGTTCCAGCGCCGGGCCGACCAATATCAGTGCCCACATGTTGAAGATGATGTGCAGCGGGCCGAACCCGGACAGGCCCTGTTCGTGCAGGAACGCCGAGGTCAGCAGCCGGTAGTACTCGCCCTGGGCGACCCCGATCACCTGGTGGATGCTGGGATCGTAGGCGCTGCTGATCAGGGCCAGGTAGTCGACGATCTTCGGGTAGATCCACTCGACAAGGTAGAACGCCACGTTGAGCGCGACGAGCGTATAGGTGACGACCGCGCCCGACACGACGCGGCCGCCGAAAGCCCCGGTGGGCCGGCGGACCGTCTGGCCGCCCTCCTTGATGCAATCCACGCACTGCTGGCCGACCGGCGCCGATCTCAGGCATTCCGGGCACGCAGGCCGGCCACACCTGGTGCAAGACAGGTAGGTCTCCCGTCCCGCATGCCGGAAGCAGGTGGGCACACCCGAGCCGCTCCCGGCATCGGGGGCTTGCTGGGTGGCCATGAGCTATCCCGTGGATTCCTGGCTGTCGTCGCCGGTGATCTCCACCGACTCGATCACAACGTCGTTCGCGGGCCGGTCCCGGGAGTCTGTCTGGGCGTTGCTGATCTTGTCCACGATGTCGGCGCCCTGGACGACCTCGCCGAAGATCGTGTGCTTGCCGGTCAGCCACGGGGTGGGCACGGTCGTGATGAAGAACTGCGAGCCGTTGGTGCCTGGCCCGGCGTTCGCCATGGCGAGCAGGTACGGGCGGTTGAACGTCAGGTCGGGGTGGAACTCGTCACCGAACTTGTACCCGGGGCCGCCGGTGCCGGTGCCGAGCGGGTCCCCGCCCTGGATCATGAAGCCGGAGATCACCCGGTGGAAGACCGTCCCGTCGTAGAGCCTGTCCTTCGACGGCTGCCTGGTCCGCGGGTCGGTCCATTCGCGGGTGCCTTGCGACAGTTCGACGAAGTTCCGAACGGTCTCGGGAGCATGGTCGGGGAAGAGCCGCAGGACTATGTCGCCCTGGTTGGTCCGCAAGGTGGCGGTGAGCGTATTGGTCATGGCTGAATCCTGGCATGGCCCGGGTGCCGCCAGGGGCAGACCCTTTCATGATGGCGTTGCCTGAGCATACCCGCATATCGGGACCATGACGGCGAACCGCCCACCGGGGGGCTGAGCGCATCCGCGGGGGAACTGAGCCAAGGCTGTGTTGGTGGGCTAGGGCACAATGCGGTTGTGCTGCTGCGTGAACTGGTCCAGACGTCGGAGGCGGTCGCGGCCACCTCCGGGCGCACCGCAAAGATCACGGAGATCGCCGGGCTGCTGCGCCGGGCCGGCTCCGGCGAGGTCCCGGTGGTGGTCGCCTTTCTCTCCGGGGAACTGCGGCAGCGCCAGATCGGCGTGGGATACGCGTCGCTGGGCGAACTGCTGGACGGGGCCGTGACCGGCGAGGGGCCGCTCACCGTTGCGGAGACCGACGCCGTGTTCGAGGCCGTGGGCCAGGTCGGCGGGGCGGGCGCGCAGGCCGAGCGCAGGCGGCTGCTGGCTGGCCTGTTCGGCCGGGCCAGCCAGACCGAGCGTGAGTTCCTTGTCCGGCTGCTCGCCGGTGAACTGCACCAGGGGGCGCTGGAAGGGGTGATGACCGAGGCGGTGGCCCGGGCGGCGGGCATGCCCGCGGCGGAGGTCCGCCGGGCCCACCTGCTTGCCGGGTCGCTGCCGCTGGTCGCCCAGGCGGCACTGACCGCGGCCTGGCCGGCCGTCCCGGCCGCTGCCCCGCCCACGGAGGCCACCCCGGCCACGGAGGCCGTACCGGCCACGGTCCCGGAGCCCGACTCCGGGGCGGCACTGGCCGCGCTCCGAGCGTTCGGCCTGAAAGTGGGCCGGCCGCTGCGGCCGATGCTCGCGTCGTCCGCGGCCACCGTCGCCGACGCGTTCGCGCGCCTGTCGCCCGCGGTGGTCGAGTGGAAGATCGACGGGATCCGGATCCAGGTACACCGGATCGGGACCGATGTCGCCGTGTTCACCAGGACGCTCGACGACATCACCGTCCGGGTGCCCGAGATCACCGAGGCGGTGCTGGCCCTGGACGTGCGGGCGGCGGTGTTCGACGGGGAGGCCGTGGCGCTGGCCCCGGACGGCCGCCCGCGCCCGTTCCAGGTCACCGCGAGCCGCACCGGCAGTCAGATGGACGTCGCGCGCCAGCGCGCGGACACCCCGCTGACCCCGTTCTTCTTCGACCTGCTGCACCTGGACGGCACGGACCTGATCGACGAGCCCACGCACGTCAGGCAGGCCAGGCTGGCGGCAGTGATGCCCGCGCACCTGCTCGTCCCGCGCCTGGTCACCGAGGACATCGACGCCGCCGGTGCGTTCTTCGCCGACGCGGTCGGGCGCGGCCACGAAGGCGTCGTGGTCAAGTCGCCGGACGCCACGTACGCGGCAGGGCGGCGCGGCAGCGAGTGGATCAAGGTGAAGCCACGGCACACGCTCGACCTGGTGGTGCTCGCGGCCGAATGGGGCCACGGCCGGCGCCGCGGCTGGCTGTCCAACCTGCACCTGGGCGCGCGCGACCCCGCCACCGGCGGCCTGGTCATGCTCGGCAAGACGTTCAAGGGGCTCACCGACGAGATGCTCACCTGGCAGACCGAACGGCTGCTTGAACTGGCCGACCCGCCCGGCTCGGGCCCGGCCGGGGACCTCAAGAACGCCTACGGCGTGCAGCGGGTACGGCCGGAGTTGGTGGTGGAGATCGCGTTCGACGGGGTGCAGGGCAGCCCGCGCTACCCGGGCGGGGTGGCGCTGCGGTTCGCCCGCGTGCTACGGCACCGGCCGGACAAACCGGCCGCGGAAGCGGACACCATCGAATCGGTGCTCGCACTCTGGACCGGCGAGCAGCCGGATGCGGGCGACCCGGACTAGCCGGGCGGCCGGCCGGCGTCAGAGACCATCACTCGTGCCCCTGAGCCCCGCCACCAGGGCCGCCGTCGCAGCGGCATCCGCGCCATCGGCGCCGCCGGCCAGGCCGGTCAGCAGCAGCCGCGCGAGGAGCCTGGCGTCCTCGAACATGTCAAGTCCTGGCAGGTCACCGGCCGCGTACCAGCCGAACTGGTGCGCCGCCTCTGGCAGGCTGACCCCGGGTGGCGGCGTGCCGTCGGCCACGGCCACGTACAGGTGGTCGACGTGGACATGTGCCACGTCGAGGTGGTTGTCGGGCTTGACCTGGTACTCGGCGATCCACCAGGGCAGGGCGACCCGCCGGCCCCGGTAGCCGTCCGGCACCGGCGCGGCCGGCGGGCTGACCAGCGTGACCGCCAGGCCGGTCTCCTCGGCCACCTCCCGCAGCGCGGCCTCGGCGGAGGACTCCTCGGGCTCGACGTGACCGCCAGGAATCATCATCTTGTGCAGCCGGGGATGGCGGATCAGCCCGGTCCGCCATCCGTCGGTGAACCGGCGGAAGACGAAAACGCTCGATGTCAGGTGCTTCAGGGCCACCCGCCCATCCTGGCAGCCTGCGGCTTACGCTGGCCGGTTCAGCGCGGGCTGAGAAGCGGCGCGCAGAGCCCGGTCAGACCGGCGTGGCGTACTGGGACCTGGCGGGCCACCAACCCGGCCCGCCCGGGCAATCGCCCGACGGAGGGATCACCCGGCCCGCCTCAGCCAACTTTCCGCACGGTGCACGGGTCCCCCGGCCGGAGGTACCCGGATCGTCCCGCCGCGACCGTATGGCGCGGGAAGGCGGGCCTGGCTAGCGGCCCGTCCCCTGCCGTTGCGGGATCAGTTCGTACTCGGCCGGGTCCAGGCGGCGGGTGGCCCGGCGGAACCTGATCGTGGATCCCGGCCACAGCGTGGGGTTGCGCCCGGCGGCATTGAGGTACCAGCTCACGCAGCCGCCGGTGGTCCACACGGTGGACGCCATCCGCCGCTCGATGTCGTCGCACCAGGCCTGCTGAGCGCCTGGCCTGGTGTCCAGGGCGGCCACGCCGGTGCGGTCCAGCGTGGCGACGTAGTCGACGATGTAGTTGAGCTGGGACTCGATCATGTAGATCATCGAGTTGTGGCCGAGGCCCGTGTTCGGCCCGATGATCATGCACAGGTTCGGGAAGCCCGCGATCGTGGTGCCGCGTAGCGCCCGCATGTCACCGTTCCAGGACTGCGCCAGGCTCTGCCCGTCCACCCCGTGGATCCGCTCGGCGATCGGCGCGTCCACCGCGTGGAACCCGGTGGCCAGGATGATCGCGTCCACCTCGCAGGCGGTGCCGTCCTTCGCGGTCAGGGTGTTGCCGTCCACCTTGGCCAGCCCGGACGCGACCACCTGCACGTTCGGCCGGCGCAGCGCGGGATAGAAGTCGCTGGAGATCAGGATGCGCTTGCACCCCATGACGTAGTCCGGGGTCAGCTTGGCCCGCAGTTCGGCGTCGGGAACGGACCTGGCCAGGTTCCGCAGCGCCATCCGCTGGGCCGCCTTGAGGATCGCGGGCCGCTTGGTGAAGCCACCCACCAGCGACTCGCGGGAGATGTAGATGCCGAGCCGGGCCAGCCGCTGCGCCGCCGGGACCTGGCGGTACAGCCGCTTCTCGAACTCGGTGATGCGGCGGTCCCGGCGCGGCACGATCCAGGCGGGTGTGCGCTGGAACAGCACAAGGTGCTTCACCTCGGGCTGGATCTTGGGCACGATCTGGATCGCCGACGCCCCGGTCCCCACCACCGCGACCCGCTTGCCTTCGAGGCCGTAGGAGTGGTTCCACCGGGCCGAGTGGAAGATCTCGCCGGGGAAGTCGGCCAGCCCGGGGACATCGGGCAGGGACGGCTCGGACAGCGGCCCCGAGGCAGCAATCACGACGTCGGCGGTGAGCTCGCCGCGGTTGGTGAGCAGCCGCCAGCGCGCCGGGCCCGCGTCCCAGTCCGCCCGGAGCACCTCGGTTCCGAAGACCAGGTGCTCGCGCAGCCCGTGCTGGTCGGTGACGTCCTCCACGTACTGCCAGATTTCCGGCTGCCGGGAGAAGCTGTGTGACCACCCGGGGTTCGGCGCGAACGAGAACGAGTACAGGTGCGACGGCACGTCACAGGCGCAGCCGGGGTAGGTGTTGTCGCGCCAGGTGCCGCCGACCGCGGCGGCGCGTTCCAGGATGACGAAGCTGGTCACACCGGCCTGACGCAGCCGGATGCCCGCCCCGACCCCGCCCAGCCCGGCGCCGATGATGGCCACGCGGACGTGGCCCGGCAGCGGCGCGGCGGCCCCGGCGGCCGCCTCTTGCGCGGTTCCGGCCTCCTCCTGGTCCGGCCCCGCAGCGGGCCGCCCGGTGCGGAACGGTGGCGTGGAGATGCCGGTGACGCGGTACCGGTGCGACGGATCCGGCTCCGACAGCTCACACGGTGCCGAACCTTCGGCCGTGGTCAGCACGCCACTTGCCTTGCCCGAGCCGAGCAACTCGTCCAGGCCTTCATGCGCGTCGATACGCCCATACCAGTGGTAGCGGCCGTCGATGGGCTGGAAGTGGCCACGCAACCGCACCTGGACGTCGAACCGCGACCGGTCCACCTCCAGTACCGCGGCTCCCTCGTAGCCGTCTGAGTCGCCGAGCCCGGCCATCTGGCCTCCTTGCCGCTTGCCGATCCTGCCGCCTGCCATCGTGCCCGCGTGGGTCACCCCGGGGCCAGCCATGCGTCCGTGGGGGTCACGGCGTGCAACGGCGGGCGCGTCTGCGGGAACGGCTCGTCCGGGTTCACCACGATGCCGGCCTCGCGCAACATCCCGGAGATCGCCGCCCAGATGATCTGGGTAACGTACTCGACCACGGTGGCCCGGGTCATCGAGCGCCGCTGCAGCCACCAATCGCCGGTGCTCTGCACCAGGCCGGTCATGCCGTAAGCCCACGGCTCGGCGCCGCCGGAATCCAGCCCGTAGGCCCGCAGGTAGTCGCCGAGCACCGCGGTGAGCGCGGTCGCGATGAACTCCTTGTTCTGCTGTATGGAGTCTGGCCCGCTCCCGGAGTCGGCCCTACCCTCGCGGGCCAGCAGCCAGTAGAGGTTCGGGTGCTCGTCGATCACCGCGAAGTAGGCGCCGACCGCGTCCCGCACCCGGGACAGCGCCGGGCAGCCCGCCTGGATCGCCGGGAGCAGCCGGTCGAGCAGTATCTGGGAGCCGCGCTCGGCCAGCGCGTCCACCAGGGCCGATTTGTCCTGGAAGTACCGGTAGAGGACCGGCTTGGTGACCCCCGCCTCGGCGGCGACCGCGTCCATCGGCAGATCGGGGCCCTGGACCTCCAGGACCCGCAGCGCCGCGTCCACGAACTCACGCCGCCGGCGCGCCCGGTGGTCGCTCCACCGGTCCCTGCGGGCGTCGCCGCCCTTGACAGCCGCGCTCATGCAGATGATGATACCAAAGGTAACTGTTACTTCAAGTTACAGTTTGGCTGGAGGCGAGACCGGTGACGAAGACCAGCGAACTGCCCGCCAGGGCCAGCATGGACCAAGAGCGGGTTGCCGACCGCCTGCTGCGCTCGACCGCGGCCAGGTCCTACGACCCGGAACTCGACATCGACTGGTCCGCGCCGCCGGAGCCGGGCAAGATCTTCCTGCCCGAGCACCGCTCCACCCTGTACGGGACGCCGCCGTGGGACCGGCTCACCCCGGAGCAGCGGCGCGAGCTCGGCAAGCACGAGGCCGCCAGCGTGGCCGGCTTCGGCATCTGGCTGGAGTGCATCCTGCTGCGCCTGCTGGCCAAGCTGGCCTACGAGGAGAACCCGGCCACCCGGCACGTGCAGTACGCGCTCGCCGAGATGGCCGAGGAGTGCCGGCACTCCACGATGTTCGCCCGGCTGATCGAGTGGATGGGCGTCCCTTACTACGGGCCGCCCCGCTACGTCCATGCTCTCGGACGGCTGCTGACCACCACCGCGCACGGCCCCGCCATGTGGGGCGCCATCCTGATCGGCGAGGAAATCACCGACCGCTACCAGCGGGAGATGGCCACCGACGACTCGATCCAGCCCATCATCCGGATGGTGAACAAGATCCACATTCTGGAGGAGGCCAGGCACATCGGGTTCGCCCGGGCCGAACTGACCCGCAGCGCGGCCAAGCTGTCCCTGGCCGAACTGCCCGTGCAGCGGGCGGTGCTCGGCCGGGTCGCGCTCATCGTGGCCAGGAACCTGATCAGCCCCGAGGTCTACCGCTCGGTGGGCCTGGACCCGGCGCAGGCACGCCGCGTCGCGCTGGCGAATCCCGCCCACCACGAGACCATCCGTTATGGCGGGGAGAAGATCGTGGCGTTCCTGCGCGAAGCCGGCATGATCGGCCCGCCAGCGACCCGCCTGTGGCGCAAGGCCCACATGATCGACTAGGACAGGTGGTTAGCCGACCGTGCGGCGCGAGCCTTGCTTGCCGTCCGGGCCGAGACCCCAGCTGATGATCCGGCGCGGATGAAGGCGGATGACCTCCGGGCTCATGTACGAGTTGGGCGGCTGCTGGCCGGTAAGCGCCTCTGCAGTGCCACGCACCTCGAAACAGCGCACGATCCACGGGTTGACCGACGCGATGTCGTCGACCACGAAGGCGGCCTTCCCGTTGGCCGCGATGTTGTGGAACTTGCGGGTGTTGCCGAGGTCCCGGCCGCGGATGAGGATTACCCCGGCCTCGGCGTCAATCTCGAACCCGACGGGGCTGTTCTGCAGCGTGCCGTCGGGGGCCTCCGTGGCCAGGCGCCCGAGGCGCTGGGACCGTAGGTACTCAAGCTCGGCTTCGGTGAACATCCTGCCAGTCAACCCCCTCGCCGGTGCCCCGGCAACCGCCGCTCCGGGCGCGCGGTTACGGTGTGACAGCCGGGCCGCGGCGGCGGATCAGCCCTTGCGCTGGGTGAAGCTGAACCAGTTGCCCGAGTCGTCCCTGATGACCGCTTCGACGCCGTAGGGGCGCACCGCCGGTTCCTGCACGAACTCGACGCCCAGGGCGGACAGGGCGGCGTAGTCACCGCGGCAGTCCGACGTCGCCATCACTCCCGGGCTCAGCGCCCCCTTGGCCACCAGCGCCCGGACCTGCTCCGCGGTCGCGGCGTCGAGCATCGAGTGCGCCGGGTCCATTAGCAGCAGTTCCTGGCCGGTGCTGCCCTGCGGGCGGACGGTCAGCCAGCGCATCCCGTTGTCCAGCTTGAAATCGGTGGTGAGCTCGCAGCCCAGCTTCTTGGTGTAGAACTCCTTGGCCGAGTCCTGGTTCAGCACCCAGACCGAGACGAACGACATGCCCATGATCATGGTGACTCCCTTGTTGATGCAGGTTGGCGAGACACCACGTTAGGGCTGAGCAGGGCCGGAACGCTTCTCCGAAATTGCGGACCTGCGCTCAGCCCGCGGGCGCCCCGTGGGCCGCCGGGGCGGGCTTGGACGGGGCGGGCTCGGGCGGGGCCGGCAAGCCGGTGCGCCACATGAGGACGAAGCATCCCGGGATGGGCGCGGGCCCGCCGCGGCGGGCGGCCTCCGCGCGGTACGCCGACGGGGACTGGCCCATCAGGCCGGAGAACCGCGCGCTGAACGATCCCAGGCTGGTGAAGCCGACCGTGTGACAGATCTCGGTGACCGAGAGGTTCACCGACCGCAGCAGTTCGCAGGCGCGCTCGACCCGGCGCCGGGTCCGGTAGGCCCCCGGCGTCTCCCCGTAGGCGGCACGGAAGGCCCTGATGAAGTGCGTCGTCGAGTAGCCGGCCGCGGCCGCCAGCGCGGGGATGCCCACCGCCTCGGCGTAGTCGCGGTCGATCCGGTCCCTGGCCTGGCGCAGCATCCGCAGGGCGGATTCGTCGGGCGCGGCGGTCACCGGGGCCGCCAGGTCAGCGCCGCTGCCAGAGCGTGACGACGATCCCCTTGAACCGCCGCTCGGCGACCCGCCGGAAATCCTGCTTGAGCGCGGCACTCTCCGCGCGCAGCAACGGGTCGGGCAGCCGCGCCGAGGGCACGTGGCCGATCACCCAGATCCGCTGGTAATCCAGCATGAGCGGATGCACGGCAGGGAACTGCTTGTCGCGGCCACGGAACGAGCCGGCCTGCTCCGGCGACTTGGCCATGCCGAAGTCCGTGGTCTTGGTGTAGTCCTCCGGGTAGCCCAGTTCCGCCTTGCGGAACAGGTTGCCGAAGAACATCACCCCGTCCCCCTGGCGCGCGTTCGCGCCCACGTACTCCGACGGGCCGCCGAAGTTGAACAGGCGGCTGGCCGGGGTGCGGATCCGGTGCTGCGGGCCCAGTTGCAGGACCAGCACGCACACGCAGACGGCGACGCCCGGCAGCCACAGCAGTCCCGGCCGGTCATTGAACCGGCCCGCCAGCCACCGCCCGGCGCGCCACAGTCCCGCGCCGGCCAGCATGGCCGCCCCGGCCGCGCCGTACAGGACATAGCGGTCCACATACAACGGCCGCACCACGAGCGATTCGAGGATCAGCAACAGCGCGGGGGCCACCAGCAGCGGGCCGGCCACCGAAGGCACCGAGACCCCGCCGCGCCACCACGCGGGCGCCGCCGGGGCGGCGGGCGCCGCCGAGGTGGCGGAGGCCGCACCGGCCGGCCCACCGCCGCCAGGCAGGACGGCGATGACCGCGCACGCGAGCAGCAGCACCGCGACCAGGGTGGCCGAACCGAAGTAGTCGTGGAACAGGACCCGCAGGGCGTTTACGCCCGGCCGGGGGATCCACGCGACGGCGCTGTCCTCCCGGACGCTGATCAGGATCAGCGGCACGACCAGGACGACGCTCACGGCGGCCGTGACCGCCCAGCGCCGCACGACAGCCATTCCGTACCTGGCGAGCAGCACCGTGACCGCGTGCGCCGCCAGCACCAGCAGCGCCATCTCGTTCAGGTAGCCGGCCACGACCACCAGCGCGCCGTAACCCAGCCACCACCGCATGACGCGCCGGCCGGCCGTCCCGGCCGCCTCGGCGCTCAGCGCGTGCACCAGCACCAGGGTGGCGGCCACCACGCAGGCGAGCACCATGGCGTAGGAACGCGCGGTCTGCGCGTAGAAGCTGATCATGGGGGTCAGGGCCATGACCAGGCCGGCGAACAGGCCCGCCCAGCCGGACCCGGTGAGCCGCCCGGTAAGGACCGCGACCAGTGCCACGGCGGCGGTCATCGCGGCCACCGAGGGGATCCGCAGCGCCGCCGGGCTGCTGCCCACGGCCACCCAGCCGTGCATGAGCAGGTAGTAGAGCCCGTGCACCGCGTCCTGGTTGTTCAGCAGGTGGGCCAGGTCGCGAAGGCTGAGCAGGGCGGCCCAGCGCGTGGCCACCTCGTCGTTGCCCATGGCCGAGTCCCGGGCCAGCCCCCACAGGCCGAGCACCACCATGACCAGTGCGGCGGCACCGGCCGGCGCATACCTGGCGGCCCGCGCCCGCCAGCCTCCGCGCCGCGGCACGCTCGTCCGGGCAGCCTGTTCAGGATGCGCTACGACATTGCCGGGCGGGTGTGCCCCGTCGGCCTGCGGACGTGCCGGCGCGGGCGTGCCCGCCGGCTCAGCCGGGGACGGCGCCTCGCCGCTGCGCCCGAGGGATGCCTGGCTCACGGCCCACCAGGCGGATCCCCAAGCGAGGCCTCGAAGGTCTCCCGCCATTGGGCCGGACCGGTGAACTCCGCCGCCGCGTCGCGGTACTCCCTGGCGAGCCTGGGCCAGTTCATCACCATCCGCAGATGCAGCGCGGCGCTGCGCCGGGCGAGTGCACGGAACTGCTTGCGGTCCCGCCGGTACCAGGAGGCGGTGGTGCCGTCGGGTGCCGACACCACGGCACTGTCCAGCTTGGACAGCACCCACCAGGCCGCGTCCTGGTAGGGCAGAGTCATCTGCGGCCGCTGGAACTTGCGCGGCTTGCGG
>Ga0207699_10000319_pt1 | contig 25750 bp, 19 predicted proteins | sample LARL51metaG_FD_184344 | JGI IMG/M metagenome (GOLD analysis project Ga0207699, IMG submission 184344) | Corn, switchgrass and miscanthus rhizosphere microbial communities from Kellogg Biological Station, Michigan, USA - LAR L5-1 metaG... | ecosystem: Host-associated > Plants > Roots >...
GAGGAATCTTTCGACCTGCTCGATCGTGATGTCGGGCCGCCGCTTGACGAGCTCCGCCCCCCAGCCCTTCATGTTGTTGTCGAAGAACAGGTCGCGCATCTCGGGCCGCGAACCCGAGGGCTGCGCCAGCACGGCGGCGACAATGCGATCCGGCGCGCGCTTGAGCAGATTCCAGATGAAGGGACCGCCGATGCAGAAGCCCAGCACCATGAAGCGGTCGATCCCGAGATGGTCCATCACGCCGAGATGGTCGTCGGTATGGGCATCCCAGGGCCGGTCCACTTCCAGAGGACCGATGGACTGCCCGCCACCCGCGTTGCGCAGGTCGGCAGCGATGCAGCGGTATTCGCCCTTGAAGGTCGCGATTGGATCAAACGGGTGGCTCTCCCCTGACAGCGCCGCGATCGTCGAGTTCAATCCGCCGCCGGGAATGACCAGGAGCGGAAAGCCGGTGCCGGTTTCCTCGAAATGGATGTGGACGGGGCCTTTCTCGTAGAAGCTCATGGCGGCTCCTTTCTGATTGCTGTCTTGCTGATGGGTGTCCTGCGCAAGCGCGTGGGACGCCGCGGCCATCACGGTCGCCGCAGCGCCCGTCGCCAGCATATCACTCGCATCGATCATGAGGACCCCCGTCCATGCCGATCGTAGGGTGGGCTAAACTAACTAAGCGAGGCGAGCCCACCAGCCAAGATCAAGATTCGTGGTGGCGGGCACGGCGCAAGCGCCTTTGCCGATCCTACGATTCCTCGCCTTTATTTTACAACGCGGAATGCACGATAGTCCCGGCGCCTGCGCACAAGATCATCGGGCCGAAACGGGATTGGCTCGGCGCTCCGCGATGGGCTAGCGTGACGCGCGCCTTTGCCGTGCTGAGCAGCAGGGATGAAACCGCTGCGAGGGAGTGAGCCGATGAAATCGCCTGTTTGCAACATGCTGGACATCGAGTTTCCCCTGTTCGCCTTCAGCCATTGCCGCGACGTGGTGGCCGCGGTCAGCCGTGCCGGCGGTTTTGGCGTGCTGGGCGCGACCGCGCATTCGCCCGACACGATCGAGCAGGAATTGAAATGGATCGACGACCATGTCGGCGGCAAGCCCTATGGCGTCGACGTGCTGATCCCGGAAAACATGTCGACCGCGGGCGAGACCAACGTCACCTGGAAGAGCCTGGAGGCGCGCGTGCCAGAGGCGCATCGCGACTTCACCCGAAACCTGCTGAAGAGATACGACATCGAGCTTGCGGCGCCGCCGGTCGCCGACAACCAAGCCCAGCCCTTCGATCCCGCGTGGGCGCTCGAGATGCTAAAGGTGTCCTTCCGCCATCCCATCAGGCTGATCGCGAACGCACTCGGCGTGCCGCCGAAGCAGATGATCGACATGGGCAAGAAGCACGGCGTGCCGGTCGCGGCGCTGGTCGGCGCCAAGGAGCATGCGCTTCGCCAGGTCGCGGCCGGCGTCGACATTCTCGTGGTGCAAGGCACGGAAGCCGGCGGCCATTGCGGCGAAGTGTCCACCATGGTGCTGGTGCCCGAGGTGATCAAGGCGATCAAGCCTGTCCGCGACGTGCCGGTGCTGGCGGCGGGCGGCATCATGACCGGACGGCAGATGGCGGCCTGCATGGCAATGGGCGCGGCCGGCGCCTGGACCGGCTCGGTGTGGCTTGCGACCGTCGAATCCGAGACGTCGGAGATTTTTCGCGAGAAGATGATTGCCGCCTCCTCGCGCGATGCGGTCCGCTCGAAAGGACGCACCGGAAAGCCGGCGCGGCAGCTCCGCTCGGTCTGGACCGACGCCTGGGACCGCGGCCCCGACAGTCCCGGCGCCTTGCCGATGCCGCTGCAGAGCATCATCAGCCGCGACGCCTTCCATGCCATCGACCGCGCGGCGGCCGCCGGCAACCCGAAAGCGCGGGATCTCGTGTCATACTTTGTCGGCCAGGGCGTCGGGCTGATCGACAGCGTTAAGTCGGCCGGCAGCGTGGTGCAGGAATTCAAGGAGGATTTTCTGGAGGCGGTCGCGCACATGAATGCGCTGGTGGAGGAGTAGAAGACCCTCATGGTGAGGAGCGTGCTCTTGCGCGCGTCTCCGGACGATGCTTCGCATCGCTCGGTGAACCATGAGGCCCGGACCTTGGCCTCATCCTTCGAGACGCGGCGAAGACGCCGCTTCTCAGGATAAGGGGTTACCAGTTCAGATTGTGATACAGGACCGATGGCAAATTCAAACCTTCCAGATCACCGCATTCCCGTCATCGTCGGTGTCGGCGAGATCGTCGATCGGCCGACCGACATTGCCGCCGGGCTCGAACCTCTCGACCTCCTCGAACAGGCGCTGCGTGGCGCGGAGGCCGACAGCGGCGCGAGCCTGCTGCAGGAACTCTGCTCGCTCGACGTGGTCAATTTTTTGAGCTGGCGCTACCGCGATCCGGAGCAGCTTCTGGCCCTCCGCCTCGGGATCAGCCCCGCACATTGCTACTATGGCCCGGTCGGTGGCGAGAGCCCGATCCGCACCATCCACGAGGCGGCGCAGCGCATCGCGCGCGGCGAATGCGCGGTCGCGGCCGTCTGCGGCGCCGAGGCGCAATCGACTGCGACCAAGGCGGGGCGTGCTGGCGTTGCCTTGCCGTGGACGCCGTTCGCCCATGACGTCGAGGAGCCGAAGCGCGGCGCGGCGTTCCAGAAACCGCTGGCGGTCAAGCTCGGCGTGTTCCGTCCGGTCACCGTCTATCCGTTCTACGAGGCCGCGACATCGGCGCATTGGGGCCAGACACCCCGCGAGGCGATGGCTGAATCCGGCGCATTGTGGTCGCGCTATTCGGATGCGGCGGCAGAGAATCCCAATGCCTGGCTGAAGCGGCGCGTCGCGCCTGACGAGATCACGACGCCCTCGCCGGACAACCGGCTGATCGCCTGGCCCTACACAAAACTGATGGTCGCCAATCCCTCAGTCAACATGGGCGCGGCGGTGCTGCTCACCAGCCTCGCCCGCGCGCGGGCGGCGGGACTAGCCGAAGACCGGCTGGTCTATCCGCTCGGCGGCGCCTTTGCCGAGGAACCGCGCGACTATCTGGTCCGCGACCAGTTTTACGAGAGCCATCCGCAAAATGCGGTGCTGAACGCCGTGCGCGATCTCGCCGGCGGCGACGCCTTCGACGCGATCGAGCTCTATAGCTGCTTTCCCTGCGTGCCGAAGATGGCAAGACGGACGCTGGGTCTTGGCGCGGATGTGCAGCCGACGGTGACCGGCGGGCTGACCTTCTTCGGCGCGCCGCTCAACAGCTATATGACGCATGCGGCCTGCGCCATGGTCCGCAGAATACGCGGCGGCGCCGAGCTCGGCCTGCTTTATGGCCAGGGCGGTTTCGTCACCAAGCATCATGCGCTGGTGGTGTCGCGGCAGGCGCCGCGCCGGGCGATCGCGCAAGATGCAAGCGTGCAGGCGGAGGCTGATCGCAACAAGCGCGCCGTGCCGGCGTTCCTGACTGACGCAAGCGGCAAAGGCAAGGTCGAGAGCTTTACCGTGCTGTTCCGCCAAAACGGCGACGTCGAGCACGGCGTGGTGATGCTGCGCACCGAACAGGACGCGCGCACACTGGCGCGCGTGAACGCATCGGACACGGCGACGCTGGCACATCTCATGAACATGGCGCGCACGCCGGTCGGCGCGCTTGGCGCCATCACGATGGCCGTGGACGGCGTGCCGGAGTGGCAGGTCGGCTAGCCCTTGCCATCCGGTCGCGCGGAGATCGCCTCGGGCTTGTCCTTGGCCCCGGCGACGTGCACCGGGTCGCCATCGGCAAGCCCGTCCGGCGGCGCGACGATGACGCGATCATCGCCTGACAGGCCCGATGCGAGCTCGATGTCGCGGCCGAGATCGCGGGCGATCGTTACGGTCTTGAACACCACCTTGTCGCCCGCGCCGACGGTTGCAACGCGCAGGCCGTTCTGATTGAAGATCAGGGCGCTCGCCGGGATATGCAGCGGCGTGCTGTCACGCTGCAGATTGAGCCGCACGCTGGCATAGCCGCCCGGCAGCAGCTCACCGCCGGCATTGTCGAGCGCGAGCTGCATCCGCGTCGTGCCCGAGGCGACATCGACCGACTGCGAGGAGGTTTCGACGGTGGCCGGAAACGTCCGGTTCGGATATTCCGGCACGGAGATGATAGCCTTGGCGCCCATCCTGATCGCCGGCACATAGGTCTGCGGCACGTTGACGTAGACGCGCAGCTTCGAAATATCCGATATCACGAACATCGGCGGGCCCGAGCCCCCGCCGGCATTGATCAGCGCGCCGAGATCAGTGTCGCGCGCGGTGACGACGCCATCGAACGGCGCCGATATCTTCTTGTAGCCGGCCAGTGCCTCCAGCCGCTCCACATTGGCCTGGCCGGCCTTCACCGCGGCTCTCTTGTTGGAGAGATCGGCGGTGCGCTCGTCGATCTCCTGCATCGACACGAAATTCGACGCGACCAGCGTCTTGCGGCGGGCCAGCGTCGCCTCCGACAGGCTGGCGCTCGCCTCCTGGCTCGCCAGATCCGCGCGCGCCTGCAGCAATTGCTGGTCGAGGTCCGGCGCCTCGATCTCCGCGATCACCTGGCCCGCGTTCACCTTGGCGCCGATGTCGGCGCTCCAGGTCTTCAGATAACCGCTGACCCGGGCGAAGATCGGCGCCCGGTAGTAGGCTTCCAGCCGCCCGGGCAGGTCAATGTTGGCCTGCAGTGCCCTGGCGTCCGGCCGGACCACGGCCACGGTCGGGATCGCCTGCTCATCGGTCCATTGCCTGAGCTTTGCCTCGCTCTCCTCGCGCCCCCTGATGCCGCTGATGACGACGAGCAGCAGCGCCACGCCGGCCGTCACGGCGACCAGCGCGAGCTTGCGTCCCGAGACCGTCACGCGCTCCTCAGCCATGCGCGGCCCCCGGCATCTCCGTCTGCGGCTCCATCCTCTTGTGCACCATGCTGAAGACAACGGGAACGAACATCAAGGTTGCGACCGTCGCCAGGATCAGGCCGCCGATCACGGCGCGGCCGAGCGGCGCGTTCTGCTCGCCGCCCTCACCCAGCGCCAGCGCCATCGGCAGCATGCCGATGATCATGGCAAGCGCGGTCATCAGCACCGGGCGGAAGCGCACGAAGCCGGCCTCGATCGCGGCGGTGACGGGATCGCCCGTCGCCGCGTAGCGCTCGCGCGCGAAGGAAATCACCAGCACGCTGTTGGCGGTCGCCACCCCCATGCACATGATCGCACCCGTCAGCGCCGGCACCGACAGCGTGGTGTGGGTGGCAAACAGCATCCAGACGATGCCGGCGAGCGCGGCCGGCAGCGCCGTGATGATGACGAAGGGGTCCGACCAGGACTGGAAATTCACGACGATCAGGAAATAGATCAGCACCACGGCCGCGAGCAACCCGAACAAGAGCCCGGTGAACGCCGCGTACATCGTCTGCACCTGGCCGAGCAGGACCACCGAGCTGCCCTTCGGCACCTCCTTGGCGGTCTCAGTGACGAGGGCGCGGACGTCGGTGGCGACCGCGCCGAGGTCGCGCCCCTGCGTGGTGGCGTAGATCTGCACCATCGACTGGATGTCGTACTGCGAGACCACCGCGCTCGAGGTCGCGCGCGAGATGTTGGCAATGCCGCCAAGAATCGGCGGGATCGCCGTGCTTGCGGCCGTGATCGGCAGAGTCTGCAGCGCGTTCAGCGAATCGATCTGGAATTGCGGGGTCTGCATCACGATCGAATAGGACACCCCGTTATCCGGATTAAGAAAATAGGTAGGCGCCACCTGCGAGCTGCCGGCGAGATTGACCACCAGCGAATTGGTGACGTCGCGCTCGGTCAGCCCGACATATTGCGCGCGGGTGCGATCGACGTCGATGTTGAAGGTCGGGTTGCTGATCGACTGCTGGATGCGCGCGTCGGCAACGCCGGGGATGCGGCGGATCTGGCCGAGCAGCTTGCCGGCATAGGCAAAATTCGCATTGACGTCGGCGCCGCGGACCTGCAGGTCGATCGGCGCCGGCGCGCCGAAATTCAGGATCTGGCTGACGATGTCGGCGGGCAGGAACGCGAAGGTCAAGCCCGGAAAGGCGCGCGGCAAGGTTTCGCGCAATGCCCTGACGTACTCCTCCGTCGGGTGGTGGCCCTCCTTCAGCTTGATCTGGATGTCGCCGTCCTGCGGGCCGATCACGCCGGTGTTGTTGTAGGTCATGTTGATGCCCGAGATCGGCATGCCGATATTGTCGGCCAGCGTCTCGATCTCATCAGGCGGAATGATTTTTCGGATCGCCTTCTGCACCTCGGCGAACTGGCCGGCGCTCTCCTCGACGCGTGTGCCGACCTGGGTGCGCACATGCATCAGGATAGCGCCGGCATCGACGGCCGGAAAGAAATTGCGCCCGAGATACGGGAAGAGCAGGAACGACAGTCCGACAAAGCCGAGGAAGCCGGCCAGAAACAGCGGCCGCCGCTGCATGCAAAGCGACAGCAGCGCCCCGTAGACCCCGCGCACGCGCTCGAACCGCGCCTCAAAACCGCGCTGGAACCGCTTTAGCGGATTGCGCGTCGGCGCCTTCTCGGCGTGCGGTGCATGCGGTTTGAGCAGGTATTTCGCCATGGTCGGCACCAGCGTGCGCGACAGGATGAACGACCACATCATCGCGAACATGACGGCTTCCGCCATCGGTACGAACAGGAAGCGCGGCACGCCGGTCAGAAAAAACATCGGCACGAACACGATGCAGATGCAGAGCAGCGAGACGAAGGCCGGCGTCACTATCTGCCGGGCACCGTCCATGATCGCAGGCTCCACGTCCTTGCCGTGCTCGAGATGCCAGTTGATGTTCTCGATCGTGACGGTGGCGTCATCGACCAGAATGCCGACCGCCAGCGCAAGTCCGCCGAGCGTCATGATGTTGAGGGTCTCGCCGACCGCCGACAGCATGATGATGGCGCCGAGCACCGACAGCGGAATCGAGACGGCGATGATGACGGTCGAGCGCCAGCTTCCGAGGAACAAGAGGATCATCACGCTGGTCAACAGCGCCGCGATGATGCCTTCATAGGCGACGCCGGTGACCGCGCTGCGCACGAACAGCGACTGGTCGCCGATGAAGCCGATCTTGAGCGCGTCCGGCAGCTGGTCGCGGACCTCGATCACCTTGCGCTTGATGCCGGCGATGATGTCGAGGGTCGAGGTCGCGCCGGCCTTCAGCACCATCATCAGGACCGAGCGGTTGCCGTTGACGTGAACGATGTTGGTCTGCGGCGGATTGCCGTCGCGCACGCTGGCGACATCGCGCATGTAGACCATGGCGCCGCCGACCGCCTTGATCGGCAGGTCGCCGAGCTCCTGCATCTTGAGCGGCGAATTGTTGAGCTGGATGTTGTACTCGAACTGACCGATCTTCTGGGTGCCGACCGGCGTGATCAGGTTTTGCGCCGCGAGCGCGCCCGCGACGTCCTGCGCGGAGAGGCCGCGCGCCTGCAGCGCCGTCGGGTCGAGATCGATCTGCACCTGCCGCTGCTTGCCGCCGAACGGATAGGGGATCGCCGCGCCGGGCACGGTGACGAGCGGGGTGCGCAGCTGGTTGATGCCGATATCGGCGAGATTCTGCTCGGTGAGCCCATCCCCCGACAGCGCGACCTGGATGATCGGCACCGTGGAGGCCGAGTAGTTCAGGATCAGGGGCGGCGTCGCGCCCGGCGGCATCGCCTTGATCAGGGTCTGCGAGATCGCCGTCACCTGGGCGTTGGCGGTGCGGATGTCGACATTGGGCTGGAAGAAGATCTTGACGATGCCGAACCCGTTATAGGAGTTGGCGACGATATGCTCGATATCGTTGACCGTCGTCGTCAGCGCGCGTTCGAACGGCGTGGTGATGCGGCCCGCCATCTGGTCCGGCGGCAGGCCGGTGTACTGCCAGACCACGCCGATCACCGGGATGCGGATGTCCGGAAAAATGTCGGTCGGGGTGCGTAGCGCGGCGAGCGGCCCGATGATCAGGAGCAGCAGCGCCAGCACCACGAAGGTGTAGGGACGGCTCAGCGCGATGCGCACCAGTGCGATCATGGACGGGCGTTTTCTCGGCCGGGCCACGGCGCCCGAGACCGGCTGTGTTTGCAGCCGATTTAACCGGACAGTTGGCTCCTCGCCAAGGCCGAAAGACCGCATGGCCGCCCTCACATCCGGGAGAGGCAGGCTCTTCCGGACGCGGCCGGTGGCATGAGACCGCCGCGGCTCACGCGGCGCGCACCGCAGCCAGAAATTTCGAGACCTCCTGCCTGAGGCGGCTGGAGTCGCCCGATAGCACGCGCGCGGCCGAGAACCTGCGATGAGGCCGAGCCGGTGTCGGTGGCGCCGCGCTCGACATCGGCGACATTGGCCGACACCTGCTGGGTGCCGTGCGCCGCCTGCTGCACGTTGCGCGAGATTTCCTGCGTGGCAGCACCCTGCTCTTCCACGGTGGCCGCAACCGTCGAGGAGATTTCGGAGAGCCGTTCGATCGTGCCGGAAATATCCCTGATCGCGCCGACCGATTCCTGGGTCGCGGACGTGGCGTGATGCGCGCCTCAGCGATCCCTCATGGATTCGGATCCGTGATCCGTCCGGTCACCGGGATTGACCCGGCCGGGCTGCTCGAGCTCGGCGCGAGCCCGGTCCTGCTCGCCCTTGCGGTCGAGGGCGGCGGCGCGACGGGTGGAGGCGCTCGCGAGGCGAGGGGCGATCTTCAGGGCCTGGTTGAAATCGGCGAGCGCGCGATCGAAGCGGCCCTTCTCGAACCAGACCGCGCCGCGGTCGCTGTAGACCTCGGGATCGGCAAAACTCATGCGCACGGCGCGGTCGAGATCGACCAGCGCCTTGTCAAGTTCGCCGTTGCGCTGCCACATGACGCCGCGATCGTGGAATATCGCGATGTCATTGGGATCGATCCGGATCGCCTCGTCGTAGTCGGCGAGCGCCCGGTCCATGTCGCCCTTGCGGCCCCAGAGGTTGCCGCGGCGACGATGCGCCTGCGCATCGTTCGGCGTCAGTCGAAGCGCCTCATCCAGTTCGGCAATGTCCGGATCCGGTCCGCCCTGGCTGGCGGCGTCGATCGCGTGGTCCTGCAACGGCGCGGCGGGCGGCACCGGCGACAGGGCGCCGAACGCGTCGCTGAGCATCGAGGAGTCGATCCCTGCGTCGCGGGCAGCGCCGTCGTCCGCGGTTTCGCGTGGGGGCGACGGTGGCGTCAGGTCGGCTTCGCCTGGCAGACCTGCTGCGGCCTGCGCATCGCCGCTGCCGTGTCCGGAGGCGCTTTCGTCGGGCCGGGACATCGTCGCATCATTGGCGGCGCTCTGCGTCGATCGCTCCACATGGGCCGGCGGGCGGGTCAGCGCGATCCAGGCCTCGCCGCCGCCGATCACGATAAGGGCGAGCGCCATGGTGGCCAGCGCGGCGCGGACCAGCCCATCCCGAAAGGCCAGTTGCGACAGCTCGCGCTCAAGCGCGAGCTGCCGGTCGTAGACAGCACGCTGCTCGGGATCGCGAAGGATCTCGCTCGCGGCAATGATGTTGTGGAATTTTTCGCTTGCCGCGGCCTCGCCGCCGCTGAGATCGGGATGGTGCGTCTTGACCGCCCGTCGAAACGCCTGCCTGATGGTTTCGGGATCGGCGTCGCGGCGAACGCCAAGCACGTCATACAGCGTCCTGATGGACGGAAGTCCGAGCCAGCGGACGGGCCGCCTCAAAACCTCACGCGTGCGCGACGTCCAGGCCATAGCCGGCTCCATCACGCGCGATCCGGCCGAAGCCCGGCCAGGGAAAGTGTGAGCCGCAGATCAGCATTTTGTCGGCGATCACCCGGTCGAGCAGCTTGCGGCGGCTCGTCTCGGCGAGCGGCGCATCCTGGTCGAAGGCGCCATGCCAGGCCGGATGTGCGGCGCACAGCGCCGGCACATAGGCCGTATCGCTCGAAATCATCAGTTGCTCCTGGCCGGACGAGACGTGAAACGCGGTGTGGCCCGGCGTGTGTCCGGGCACGCTGACGAAGCGAATGCCCGGCACGACCTCGTCCTCGCCGCCGACCGGCAGCACATTCTTCCATTGCGGAATCACGGTCTGGATGCGGCGGGCGAGCGACTGCCGCCCCGGCGGCAGCCGTCCGGTCAGCGATGGATCGGTCCAGAACGTGTACTCCGCGGCCGGAACGATGATCTCGGCGTTGGGAAAGATCGGCGCGTTGCTGTCCTTTGCGAGCAGACCGAAAATGTGGTCGGGATGGAAATGCGAGACGAGAATGGTTTCGACCTGCGCGGGATCGATGCCGGCGGCCTTCAAATTGGCGAGCGTCTTGCCCGATACGAACACCGAGTCGGGATTGAAACCCTGGACCTGATCGCCGCCACCGGCGTCGCACAGCACGATCTTGCCATTCACTCGGACGACGTAGGTCGCGATCGGGATGGTCACGAAGGCGGTGGTGAAGCCGGCGGCAGCGAGCGCGTCCTTGGTCTCGGCGACCGTGGCATTGCTGAAATAGGCCGCATCATGCGGCTTTTCCCAGACACCGTCATGGATCGCGGTGATTTCGGCATCGCCAACCTTGGTGCGATGATAGCCTTTCGCCGGATCAGGCGTGCGCTGGTGAACGGCTTCCCGATCGTGCTCGCGCTGGTGTAGCGCCTCGTGATGCGGCGCGTGCGGGTGCCGGTGCGGGCAATGCCTGTGTGCCCTCGCCTCTACGACGCTCAACGCACCATCGAGGCCGAGCGCCGCCGCTGCAGTCGCAGCCGACAGCACAAAACTCCTGCGCGAGGCGAACAGCGCCATGCCAATGACTCCGCCACAATGAACTTATGAAACGTCGAGCGAGCCTTGAACTTGCAGCGATGCGAGAGCCTAGTTGGGATTATGGCATGACGGCGGCGCAATGGGTCGGTGGAACCCGTGCAGTCGGGTTCCTCCACACAACGTGATGCAGCTCTCGGTTGAATGACACGTCGCCACCATCAGACGGCGACGGCGGCGCTACCTTGCGACGTGCCCGATCGATCGACGACACCTTGAGGCGAATTTCAACGCGCGATCCAGCAGCCAAGCTAAACCCTGATGAAGTTCCGGTTCATCGCAGCCGGGACTGCACCTGGGAGAGATCAACCGTAACGGCGAACGAACCGTATGAACCTGATGTGATCACTCCAAGTCCGCTTTTCTCGGCGCGGAAGCGGCCTGCGAGGTGGTTCCGGATCAAGTCATCCGCGTCGCCTCAACATTTGAGGCAAGTGTCCTCTCGTCCGTAATATCCGGAGCCACTCAGAGAAATCTCTTGTGAGTTCGGCCGAACTTCGTCGCGCTGGCAGTCGATTGCTTAACAAGCCTACTGTGACGCGCCGAGGGTTTTCAGCTCGACATTGGCGGCGGTGTATTCGAAGAATGCCTTTGGACAGCGCGCCGCCGCCTGTCGCAACCGCTGTGTCGCCTCGCCCTTGTCGCCCCGCTGCAGCGCCAGTTCGCCGCCGAAGAAATTTGCCTCGCAGAGCTGCCGGTCCCGGGTCTTCGGATTCGGATCGTCGGCCGCGGCCAGTACGGCTTCAGCCGTCGACTGGCCGAGATAGAGATGAATGATCGGCGCCGGCCATTTGCTCATGTCGACCAGCCTCGTCGCACCGGCAAGCCGGTTGGTGAGGCTGTTGCGCTGGCCGACGATGTCGAGCCAGAGCGCCACATAGGCATCGTTCGGCGCGAGTTCGTTGGCCCTGTTGAGATCGGCCAGCGCCGACGGCAACTGACCCACGAAAAGCAACAGCCGTCCACGCTGCAGATAAGCCACCGCGGACTGCGGATCGAGGCGGATCAGCTCCCGGCAGTCCGCGATCGCGCGCGAAAAATCCCCCCGCTTCTCCCAGGCCCGCGCACGATTGGCGTAGGCGCTGGCAAATTGCGGATCGGACCTGATGGCCTCGCCAAAGTCGGCGACGGCCCGCACCAGATCGCCCTTCGCCTGCCAGGCGAGCGCCCGGTTGTTGTAGGCCAGCGCATCGTTCGAATTGAGCCGTATCGCATTGTCGAAGTCGGCAATGGCGCGGTCGAGATCGCCCTTGTCCTGCCAGGCGAGACCGCGGTTGGTATAGGCCGCCGCGGTATCCGGCTCGAGTCGGATCGCCTGGTCGTGGTCGGCAATCGCGCGATCGAGATCGCCCTTGGCGCGCAAGGCGAGGCCGCGGTCGTTGTAGGCGTAAGCGTCCTCCGGGTCGAGCCGGATCGCCTCGTCATAGTCCGCGACGGCGCGGTCGAGGTCTCCCCGCCGATAGCGCGCGATGCCGCGATTGATATAGGTGTCGGCCGATTTCGGCTCGAGGCGGACGGCCGCGTCGAAATCCGCGATCGCCCGGTCGAGTTCGCCCCGGTCCCGCAGGAAATTGCCGCGATTGTTGTAGGCGACCGCCTTGTCCCTCGACGAGCTGCGGTCGGACCTGATGATCGCGGTGCAGCTGCGGACATGGTTGCCGAGTGTGGTTCTTTCCTTCTCCTGGCAGATATGCCAGTCCTGCACCTGCTGCGCCTGTGCCGGCAACACAAACAGCAGCGATGCAATTGCGATCCCCGACAAACGCATCCGCACCCTCACGCCACTCACCCGGACGCAACGCTAACACAACCGACGCGGAAATCACCGGTAGTTGCGTAGGCCCATCGAATCAACTGATTCTGACCCGGCGGTTCCGCGGCAAAAGCGGAGGTGGCAGCAACGCTGCTCGACCAGAGCGAATACGGTCCGGAGAAATACGGGTGTTCAGCGCATCAGCGCGAGCGCGTCGTCGAAGAATTTTGGGCCGCCGAAATTGCCCGATTTGAGCGCCAGCAGCATGTCGTCCGTGTTCGCCCCGACACTGCGCAGCACCGGCACGCCGGGCGCGATCTCCGCACCGACCAGGAAGCCTGGAAGACGCAGCCGGTCCACGACGGCACCCGAAGTCTCGCCGCCGGCGACCACCAGCCGCCGGACCCCCGTGCGCACCAGGCCTTCGGCGATATCGGCCATCGCCTGCTCGATCGCATGTCCCGCCGCCTCGCGGCCATGGCGGGCCTGCAGCCGCGTCACCTCATCCGGCTGGCAGCTCGAGGCGATCAGGACCGGACCGTCTGCGAGGCGCGCCGACGCCCAGGACAGCGCCCGTCCTGCCTCCTCCTTGCCGGCGATGACGCGCTCGGGATCGAGATGCAGCACCGGCATGATGCTCTCGGCATGGGCGATCTGCTGCAGCGTCGCCTGCGAACAACTGCCGGCGAGGCAGGCCGCGGGCCCGCCGACCGAAGCCATCGCCAGCGCCTCGTCAGTTGCGGCCTTGACCTGATCGGAGGCGACCAGCGCACGGGCGAGGCCAAGGCCGATGCCGGAGGCGCCGACCGACAGGCGATGCTCTAGCGCCACCGCGCCAATGGTCTCGAGATCACCATCGAACACGGCATCAATGATCGCAGCGGTGATGCCCTGCGCAGCCAGTTCGCCGAGCCGCGCCCGCACGGCCGCAGATCCGCGCGCCACGGTAGCGAGATCGACCAGGCCGATCTTGCCAGCGCTTTGCCGCGCCAGCACCCGCACCAGGTTGGAATCGTGCATCGGATTGAGCGGATGATCCTTGAGCGGACTTTCGTTCAGCGGCACGGCGCCCACGAACAGATTGCCCTGATAGACCGTGCGGCCGGTCGCCGGAAACGCCGACGTCACCAGCACAATGGTTTCGCCGCAATCGCCGCGCAGCGCGTCCGTCACCGGGCCGATATTGCCCTTGTCGGTGGAGTCGAAGGTCGAGCAGATCTTGAACAGGACGTGGCTAGCGCCGCGCCCGCGCAGCCATTTGTCGGCGGCGCGCGAACGCGCCACGGCGTCCGACGCCTCGATCGAGCGGCTCTTCAGCGCCACCACGACCGCATCGACGTCGGGAAGTCTGAGATCGTCGGCCGGCACACCAATAGTCTGCACCGTACGGAGCCCGCAGCGCGTCAGCGTGTTGGCGAGATCGGAGGCGCCGGTATAGTCGTCGGCGATGCAGCCGAGTATCAGGGTCACGCTTTAACTCCGGCATAGGGCTTGAACCAGGCAAGGCCATCGGTGGTCCTGCCGCGCGGATTGTATTCGCAGCCGACAAAACCGCCGTAGGCCAGCCGGTCGAGCTCGGCGAACACAAAGGGATAGTTCAGTTCCTCGCCGTCGGGCTCATGGCGCGACGGGATCGAGGCGATCTGGGTGTGGCCGATGATCGGCATCATGTCGCGCAGGCGCATGGTGACGTCGCCATGGATGATCTGGCAGTGATAGATGTCGAACTGCAGCTTGAGGTTTTGGATCTTCAGCTCGCGGATCAGATCGGCCGCAAAACCGAAATCATTGAGGAAATAGCCGGGCACGTTGCGCGGATTGATCGGCTCGATCACGACATCGAGGCCATGCGGCGCAAAAAACTCCGCCGCCCAGGCGACGGACTTGTAGAACGCCTCGACCGCCCTGGGCTCGCTGCGATCGGCGATACCCGCCATCAGGTGCACGCGCTTCACGCCGGTCGCTTCCACATAAGGCAGCGCGGTTTTCAGGCTCGCCTGCAGATCGGCAAAGCGATCCGGCAGCGCCGCAAAACCCTTTTCGCCGGCGTCCCAATTGCCGGGCGGCAGGTTGAACAGCGCCTGGGTCAGGCCGTTGGCGCGGAGCCGCGCGCCGATCTCCTGCGGTGGATGATCGTAGGGAAACAGGAACTCGACCGCCGTGAAACCCGCCTTGGCCGCAGCCTCGAACCGGTCGAGGAACGGCACCTCGTTGAACATCATGGTGAGATTGGCGGCGAAATGGGGCATGCGCTGTCCTCTCTTATTTGCCTTCCCCCGGCAGCGTGGTGCCGGTGATGCGCGCATAGAGCCGCGCCACCGAGGCATCATCGTCGCGGCCCATCCCGGCGGCGGCCGTCATCAAGAACATCTGCAAGGCGGCGGCTGCGACCGGCACCGGAAAGCGCGCCGAGCGCGCCATGTCCTGGATGATGCCGAGGTCCTTGACGAAAATTTCCACCGCGCTGCGCGGCGCATAATCGCCATCGAGCACATGCGGCATGCGGTTTTCGAACATCCAGGAATTGCCCGCCGAGGCCGTGATCACCTCATAGACCTTGCGGATGTCGAGGCCCTGCCTGGCGGCAAAACTGATCGCCTCGGAGGCGGCGGCGATGTGCACGCCGGCCAGAAGCTGGTTGATCATCTTGAAGGCCGCGCCCTGCCCCGCGGCATCGCCGAGTTCGTACAGTTTTGCCGCCATGGCATCGAGCGCGGGGCGGGCCTTGGCGAAGGCGGCGGGGCTTCCGGAGGCCAGGATCGTGAGTTCGCCCTGCGCCGCGCGCTGCGCGCCGCCCGAGATCGGGGCATCGAGGTAGTGCCGCCCGGTGGCTTCGAGCTGTTTTGCAAGGCGCCGCGCGACATCGGGATCCATGGTTGCCGAGGAGATGAAGACGGCTTCCTTGGCGAGGGTTTCGGCGACGCCATCCTTGCCGAACAGGATCGCCTCGGTCTGGGCGGCGTTGACCACCACACTGACCACGATGTCGGCGCCCCGCGCGGCCTCGGCGGGTGTGTGGGCCCCCTTGCCGCCCTCGGCCACGAAGCGCGCCACGTTGTCGTCGGAAATGTCGCAGCCGGTGACCTCGAGCCCGGCGCGCCGGAGCGAGGTCGCCATGCCGAATCCCATCGAGCCCAATCCGATCACGGCGGCGCGCGGTTTTGCGGCGTCTTGCATGCGGCTGGTCCCTTCTCGCGTTTCCTTTTGGCCGGCTTCTCGCGCCGGTCTGCCGCCCTCTCGGTATCACGGCTTGGCCGCGCTGCCAAAGCATGAGACAAGGCGAAAAAGGGGTCATGGCATGAGCGAAACGACCATCCGCGAGGACATCTGCCGGCTCGGCCGCTCGCTGTTCGAGCGCGGGCTGACGCCGGGTTCCTCGGGCAATATCAGCGTGCGGCTCGATGACGGCGGCTATCTGGTGACGCCGACCAATGCCTCGCTCGGCTTCCTCGATCCGGCAAAACTGTCGCGGCTCGATGCGCAGGGCGGGCTCGTCTCCGGCGGTGCGCCCACCAAGGAGGTGCCGCTGCATACCGCGCTGTACCAGACCCGCGGCGCGGCTCGCGCCATCGTGCATCTGCACTCGACGCATTCGGTCGCGCTCTCGATGCTGCCGGAGATCGATCCGCGCGCGGCGCTGCCGCCGATGACGGCGTATTATCTGATGAAGTGCGGCGCCACCGCGCTCGTGCCCTATTACCGTCCCGGCGATCCCGCCGTCGCCGACGCCATCAAGGGGCTGGCCGGCAAATATTCATCGGTGCTGCTCGCCAATCACGGCCCGGTCGTCGCCGGCGAGACGCTGGAGGCGGCGGTGTTCGCGACGGAAGAGCTGGAGGAGACGGCAAAGCTCTATCTACTCTTGCGCGGGCTCAACCCGCGCTATTTGTCACCGGACCAGGTGGCGGACCTGGTAAAGGTGTTCGGGGTGGAGTTGCCGGAGCACAGCGACGACTAACAATCGTCATGCCCCGCGAAAGCGGGGCATCCAGTATTCCAGAGACGTCAGTGCTTGAGCCGATAGGCCGCGGCGTACTGGATCGTCCGCTTTCGCGGACGATGACGATCGGTGTTGTGACGCAAGCGTCGCCCTTCCAACCGCGGTCCAACTACAATCCCAGATACGCCTTGCGGACGTCGGGGTTGGTCTTGATCTCACTCGCCGTCCCCTGCATCAGGACGCGGCCGGTCTGCAGGATGTAGGCGCGGTCGGCGATGTCGAGACATTCCGCCATGCGCTGCTCGACGATCAAGACCGTCATGCCGGCGTCGCGGATGCGCTTCACGGCGGCAAAGATCTCGTCGACCAGCTTTGGCATGATGCCCTGCGAGGGCTCGTCGAGCATCAGGAGACGCGGCCGGGTCATCAGCGCACGGCCGATCGCGAGCATCTGCTGCTCGCCGCCCGACAGCGTCTCGGCGCGCTGCTCCAGCCGCTCGGAGAGACGCGGGAACAGCTTGAACACCAGGTCCAGCGGGCCTTCGCGATCGCCCTGCCCGCGGTAGAGATAGCTGCCGAGCCGCAGATTGTCGCGCACTGAAAGGCGCGGAAACAGCCTGCGGTTTTCCGGCACATAGGCGATGCCGCGCGCCGTGATCAGGTGCTGCGCCAGCCCGTCGACGCGCGCGCCGTCAAAAGTGACGGTGCCGGTGCGGGCGCGCTCGGCGCCCGCGATCGATTTCAGCAGCGTCGACTTGCCGGCGCCATTGGCGCCGGCGATGCAGACGATCTCGCCCTTGGCGACCTCGATCGAAACCGAGGAGATCGCGACCAGCCCCTGATAGGCCGTGGTGAGCTCACGCACCGACAGCATGACGATCCCCGAGATAGGCCGAAATCACCTTGGGATTGCGGACGATGTCGGCCGGCTTGCCCTCGACCAGCACTTTTCCGAGATCGAGCACGATGGCGCGGTCGACCAACGGCATCACGATCTCCATGACATGCTCGACCATCAGCACCGTGACGCCGGTGTCGCGGACGCGCCGCACCAGCTCGACTCCTGTCTGCGCCTCCGCCGGCGTCAACCCGGTCAGCACCTCGTCGAGCAGCAGAAGTTTTGGCGAGGTGGCGAGCGCGCGGGCGACCTCGAGCCGCCGCTTCTCGGCAGGAACAAGGTCGCTCGCCAGCACGTCGGCGCGGGCGGCAAGGCCGGTGAACGCCAGCACCTCCCGCGCCTTGCGGCGCGCCTCGCGCATGTGCGTGGTCCGCACGAGACTGCCGACAATGACGTTGTCAATGACCGTCATGGTCTCAAAACTCTTCACGACCTGGAAGGTTCGTCCGACCCCGCGGCGACAGCGCTCTGCGGCCGGCAGGCGCGTGACATCTTCGCCGTCGAACCAGATCGAGCCTTCGGTCGGCGGAAACACGCCGGCGATCAGATTGAACAGCGTCGACTTGCCCGCACCATTCGGGCCGATGAGGCCGACGATCTCGCCGCGCCCGACCGAGATCGAGACGTCGCTGTTGGCGACGAGGCCCGAGAAGCGTTGCGTGACAGAGCGGGTTTCCAACAGCGCGGTCATGGGGTCAAACCTTGCGCGGTCGCGCGAACAGGCCGACCAGGCCCTGCGGCCGCGCCAGCGAAATCAGCACGATCAGCGAACCGTAGACGATGAGGTCGATGCCGCGCCCCGAGCCGCCCATATGGGTGCGCGTCAGTTCAGTGAGCGGAATCAGGATCACCGCACCCAGCGGCGGGCCCCATAGCGTGCCGATGCCGCCGACGACCGCGGGCAGCGCCATCAGCAGCGAGAATTGGAAGCCCATGACGCTCTCGGGATCGATGTAGGAGACGAATTGCGCGTAGAAGCCGCCGCCGACTGCGACCAGGAAAGCGGAGACGGCCGCCGCGCCCATCTTCGAGTCGAACACCACGACACCGAGACTCTCGGCGGCCTCGGGATTGTCCTTCACCGCGCGCCACCAAAAGCCCCATTTGGAATCTTCCAGCCACCACGTCACGAACCAGGCGACGGCGGCGAGAGCGAGCGCGAAATAGAAATATGGCAGCTTGCTGCGGGGGAACTGGAAGGTGAGCCAGCTATCGTGGCGCACGGGGATGTCGATCCCAAGCGCAGCTCCTGCCCAAGTCCAGTTCTGGAACAGCAGCAGCCCGATCTCCGCGATCACGATGGTGGCAATCACGAAGTAGTGCCCGCGCAGGCGGAAACAGGGATAGCCGAGCGCCATCGCGATCAGCGCAGAGACGACACCGCCGCCGAGCATGCCGAACCACGGCAGCACGCCGAATTTGGTGAACAGCAGCGCGGTCGTATAGGCACCCAAGCCGAAATAGAGCGCGTGGCCGAGCGAGATCTGACCGCAGTAGCCGGACAGAATGTTCCAGCTCTGCGACAGCGCCGCATACATCAGCGTCAGCACCATGACGTTCTGGGTGAAGACATCCGTGACGAACAGCGGCGCCAGGGCGGCGATGGCGATGAGACAGGCGGCGACGACGAGATCACGGCGCCGGCGATTTGCAAAATGTTCGTCCATCACATCGACCCGAACAGACCGCGCGGACGGATGAACACGACCAGCAGATAGACCGCGTAGATGCCGACCGATTTCAGCGACGGCGGCAGGACGAGCGCGGTGGCGGCTTCGACCAGCCCGACGATGATGCCGCCGGCAAAGGCGCCGAACACGCTGCCGAACCCGCCGAGCGCGACGGTGACGTAGGAGATCAGCGCGAAGGACGCGCCGACATCGGGATAGATGTAGAAGAACACCGCCATGATCGCGCCGGCGAGGCCGACCAGCGCGGCGCCGAGGCCCCAGCCGAGCGCAAACACCCGGTTCTTGTCGATGCCGACCAGCGCGACCGCTCCGGCGTCTTCGCGCGTTGCTTCCAGCGCGCGGCCGAAATCGGTGCGATTAATGAAGAAATACAGTCCGCCGAACGCCGCAATCGCCACGGCAGCGCCCATCAGCTGCGGCTCGGGCAAGAAGATGCCGGCGACCGAGATGGTCTTGCCGCCGAGCCAGGAATGCGTGACGCTGCGATAATCGGGCGTGAAGAAGAACTGTGCCAGCCCGCGCATCACGATCGCAAGCCCGAAGGTGGAGAAGATCTGCACCATGCCGGCATTGGCTTTCGCGCGCACGGCGAAACGCACGATCAGGAGATAGACCACGGCGCCGAACACGAACAGCGCCGCGGCGACCAGCGGCGCCGACAGCAGCGGATCGAGCGCGAAAAACGCGAACAGGAAGAAGGTCGCGTACATCGCGATCATCAGGAACTCGCCATGGGCGAAGTTGACGACGTCCATCAGGCCGAAGATCAGCGCGAGGCCGACGGCGATGAGGCCGTACAGCAGGCCCATCAGAAGGCCCGAGGCGAGGCTCTGGATGATGGTCTCGGCGGTCAGCATGCGCGCTCCGCACTCGAAGCCTTATTCGGTGTCGTCCCCGCGAAAGCGGGGACCCATAACCACAAATGCGTCTGTGAGACGGGATGACAGCCAATCATCGCAAGCACGACGGCCTGGGGTTATGGGTCCCGGGTCTGCGCTCACACTGGGCGGCGCTGAGCGCCGCCCAGTGTGAGCTTGCCCGGGACGACGCGCGGAGAGAGTTCGGCGACATTTTCCTCTCTCCAATTCTACTTCATCGGCCAGATGGCGTCGGCGATCGCGGCCTGCGGAGGGAAGATCGTGACGAATTTGCCGCTGACATATTGCAGCAGCACCGGATCGGCGTCATTGTTCTGGCCCATCTCGTCGAACTTCACCCGCTTCCATGGCATGATGGTCTGCTCGCCGGAAATGTCGGTGGCAACCAGCGCCTCGCGGATCTTGTCGCCGTCGGTCGACTTGGCGCGGTTGATGGCGTCCGCCATGATGATCAGCCCCATGAACTCGCGCGAGGTGAGGTCGTTCAGATCCTTGCCCGAGCGTTCCTTGAACAGCGCGTTGATCTTGCCGACCATCGGCCGCTTGGCGGCGAGGTCGAGCGAGAACGAGCCACGCGAGATCACGCCTTCGAGCTTGTCGCCGACCGCGTCATAGAGCGCCTTTTCCGAGAAGCCGGCGTCCTGCGCGACGATCGCGTTCGGCTTGTAGCCGAGCTCGGCCATGGTCTTGACCAGCAAGATGCCGTCGGTGGTGTAGCTCGAGGGCATCAGCACGTCGGCATTGGCTGCCTTGAGCTGCTGCACCTCGGCCGACAGCGACGGCGAGTTGTTGCGGTACTTGATGTCGGCCGCGATCTTGTAGCCGCGCTCGCCGGCGAGCTTTCCTTGCGCATTGCCGGAATCAGTGCCGAAGATGGTGTCCTCGTGGAACAGCGACAGCGTCTCGATCCTGGTGCCCTTCTTCTTCATGGCATCGAAGAAGTCGAACATCGCGGCCGAGAACATCTCGTCATGCGCGGCGGGCCGGAAATAGAATTTCAGGCCGCGCCGGTGCAGGCTCGGCGAGGAATTGTCGGCCGACAGGAACGGCACCTGGTAGCGCTCGCAGACCTGGCTGACGGTGACCGCGACCGCGCTGTGATAGGTGCCGATGACGGCGCAGACCTTGTCCTGCGTGATCAGCCGCTCGGTCTCGGCGCGCCCCTTCTGCGGATCGCCCTGATGATCGGCGAACACGAGGCGGATTTTTGCGCCGCCGAGGCCCGGCAGGCCCTCGCCCTTGGCCAGCGGCAGATCGAAATCATGGTCGGCGTTGATGATGTCGAGCGCACTCTCGTACGCCTTGCGCGCATCGACGCCCTGCTGCGCGCTCGCACCGGAGAACGGATAGATGATCCCGATCACCACCTCGGAAGCTTCTGCGCGGCTGGCGATCGGTGCGAGCGCGGCGGCCGCCGCTCCTCCCAGCAAAACGTCTCGGCGGCTGATCGTCATCACAAAAACTCCTGTTGATCGGCTCTCATCGATGAAACGGTTGAACAACGCGGTAAAGCCTCAAGAAGCGGCATGACCTGCCCAGAGAGTATCCGTTCCGATTTCGTCGGAACGGATACGCTCCGGATTCTTGTTTGACGCGTTTTCTTCACGCGAACCGTCTCCACTTCGCTCGAAAACGCCTTCATCAAAGCACGGCCAATTGCCTGTTAATGAGATCGGTCACCAGCATCAGGCCCGGCGCGTGGGTGATCGCAAACGGGAGTCTTGCCGATGCGATCACCGCCTGCGGCGTCACGCCACAGGCCCAGAATACCGGGATCTCGTCGGCCTCGACCGGCACCGGATCGCCATAGTCGGGCTTTGCGAGATCGGCAATGCCGATCAGATGCGGATGGCCGAGATGGACGGGCGCGCCATGCACGCTCGGAAAGCGCGAGGTGATCTGCACCGCGCGGATCGCATCCTTTGGCTTCAGCGGGCGCATCGACACCACCATGGGCCCCGCGAACGGACCGGCGGCTTCGCACGCGATGCTGGTGCGATACATCGGCACGCGCACCTTGCGCTCGAGGTGCCTGATCGGCAGCCCTTCGGCCAGCAACGCCTCCTCGAAGGAGAACGAGCAGCCGAGCACGAAGGCGACCAGGTCGTCGCGCCAATGCGCCATGATGTCGGTCGGTTCCTCCACCAACTCGCCGTCGCGCCAGACGCGATAGCGCGGCAGGTCGGTGCGAATATCAAGGTCGAGCCCAAGCGCGGGAATTCTGGGATTGCCGACATCGGACATGCCGATGATCGGACACGGCTTTGGATTGAGCTGGCAGAACCGGTGGAACGCACCCGCAAGCTTCTCGGGCAGGATCGCGAGGTTGCCTTGGACATAGCCATTGGCGACACCAGCCGTGGTGCTCGCCATGCCGGCGCGGCAGTCGAGCCGGGCCTGATGGCTCGGAAGATCGGCCTGATCGCGACTTTGCTGCGCTGCCGCAAAAACAGTCATGGGGCTGACCTGCCTATAATCTCGACAAGATCAATCAATCCCACGTAGCCTATAAAGTCTAATCCTGTTTTTTGATCATGATCGATAACTGAGATTTATCGATTGGGGAGCTCCTGAGCATGCTGGATTTCAGGTCAATCGAAACCTTCCTCTGGGTGGTCAAGCTCGGCAGCTTTCGTGGCGCTGCGCAGCGACTGAACACCACACAGCCCGCGATCTCCCAGCGCATCGCGCAGCTCGAACGCGAGATGGGTGTGAAGCTGCTCAATCGCGACCATCGCGCCGCATCGCCGACGCCGAGCGGCCGGCAGATGATGGTCTACGCTGAAAAGCTGATCGGATTGCGCGCGCAGATGATAGCGGAGGTCGGCGACGTCAGGGCGATGCGCGGCGTGCTGCGCCTTGGCGTCGCCGAGACCATCGTGCACACTTGGCTGCCGCGACTGATCAAGAGCGTCAACGCCACCTACCCGAATCTGTCGCTCGAGATCGAGGTCGACATCACGCCGAATTTGAGCGAGCAATTGCTCGCACAGGAGATCGAGCTCGCCTTCGTGCTGGGGCCGCTCGCCGGTCCCGGCGTGCGCAACCGCGTGCTGTGCGACTATCCGATCGGCTTTCTGGCCAGCCCGTCGCTGGGCCTTGGCCGCGAGCCGCTGCCGCTCAGCGAACTTGCAAAATTCCCGATCATCACCTTTCCACGGAGGTCTCGCCCCTACGAGACCGTTCGCGAGCTGTTCAACCGGCCTGATCTGCCGCCGGTCCGGCTGCACGCCAGCGCCTCACTTGCGACCGTCATTCGCCTGGCCACTGAAGGACTGGGCATCGCGGTCATTCCCGCCGCGATCGTCGAGAACGAGCTTGCGGACGGCCGCCTGCGGCATCTTGCGACGGATTTCAGCATCCAGCCGCTCACCTTCATGGCGAGCTGGCTGGCCTCGCCCGACAGCGTCGCGGTCGAACGGGTGGCCGATCTCGCTGCGCAGATCGCGCAAGGCAAAGCGTTTTCGAGCGAAGTGGGGCCCGGTTCGCGTGAAGAAAACGCGTCAGAACAAGAAGCTAGAGACTCTGTTGCGATGCAGTCGGAACGGAGGCGCTAGTCCCTCGGTTGACGCCGCCGCGGCGGCGGGCCATTGAACGGAGAAGCCGGGCCACAACGAAGAGCGAGACAGCCGCATGAGCCGAGCCCTCTCCAACCTGCAGATCGATTCCGCGCGCCTCTGGGGCAGCATTCACGAGACGGCGCAGTTCGGCGCCACGCCGAAGGGCGGCGTGCGGCGGCTGACGCTGTCGGCCGAAGACAAGCAGGTGCGCGACTGGTTCCGCAGGGCTTGCGAGGAGGCCGGCCTCGAGGTGCATGTCGATGCGCTGGGATCGATGTTCGGCCTGCGCCGCGGCAAGGACATGTCAAAGCTGCCGGTCGGCCTCGGCTCGCATCTCGACACCCAGCCGACCGGCGGCAAATATGACGGCGTGCTCGGCACGCTCGCCGCGCTGGAAGTGGTGCGGACGCTCAACGATGCCGGCATCGAGACGGACGCGCCGATCTGCATCGTCAACTGGACCAACGAGGAAGGCTCGCGCTTCGCGCCGGCGATGATGGCGTCGGCCGCCTATGTCGGCGATTTTACAACCGACGACATTTTGTCGCGCAAGGATCATGATGGCACCACCGTCGGCGAGGCGCTCGATGCGATCGGCTATCGCGGCGCGACGCCGGTGGGGACCCAAAAACTCGGCGCGTTCGTCGAGCTGCATATCGAACAGGGCCCGATCCTGGAAGCCGAGAACAAGACCATCGGCGTGGTCGATTCCGGCCAGGGCGTCCTGTGGTACGACGGCAAGATCGTTGGCTTCGAAAGCCATGCCGGCTCGACGCCGATGCCGCTACGGCGCGATGCGCTCGCAACGTTGTCCGAGATCGTGCTGGCGGTCGAAGCGATCGCCAAGAAGCACGGCCCCAATGCGGTCGGCACGATCGGCGAAGCCGTGATCGCAAAACCCTCGCGCAACGTCATACCCGGCGAGATCGCCTTCACGGTCGACTGCCGTTCTTCCGATGATGCGATCATGGACGCGCTGGACGCCGATCTCCGCGCCGCGCTCAAGGACATCGCCGCACGACGCAAGGTCGAGGCTACGCTTGATCTGGTCTGGCGCAAGCCGGCAACGCATTTCAACCCGAAGCTGGTCGATGCGGTGGAGAATGCGGTAAAGATGCTCGGCTTCAGCCATCGCCGCATCACGTCAGGCGCCGGCCACGACGCTTGCAATCTGAACACGGTCGTGCCGACGGCGATGGTGTTCGTGCCCTGCAAGGACGGCGTCAGCCACAACGAGCTCGAGGATGCAACGCAGACCGACTGCGCCGCCGGCGCCAACGTGCTGATGCACACAGTGCTGGCGCTCGCCGGCGTCGCGTCCTGATTTCCTGGATCAACAGTGGAGAGTGCCGTGCGCGGAGTTTTTGTCGACGCCAATGATTCGCTCGCCGAGATTTTTGAGCGGCAGCGCAAGGGAGGCGATCCCGAGATGCGCGTGCACCAGGACCCTAACATCACGCCGGGGCAATGGCCCACGATTCTCGGCGGCGCCGAGATCGGCGTGGTCGACCATACCGCGCTGCCGACCGAGGTCGCGAAAAACTGCGCGGGGCTGAAGCACGTGGTGTTTCTTGGCACCGGCGCGCGCAGCTACATGAACCCGGAGGAACTCGCCGAACTCGGAATCTCCGTGCATCTGATCAAGGGCTATGGCGACACCGCGGTCGCCGAAGCGGCGATCGCGCTGATGTGGGCTTCGGCGCGGGTCATCACCTGGATGGACCGCGAGATGCGCGCCGGCAACTGGCTGCGCGAGGACGCCATGCAGCTCACCGGCAAGACGCTTGGCCTGATCGGGTTCGGCGGTATCGCGGCGGAGGTCGCGCGGATTGCGGGTGGCAGCGGCATGCGCGTGATCGCCTGGAACCGGTCGCCGAAAACTTTTCCGGGCGTCGAGTTCGTCAGCCTCGACAAACTGCTCGCCGAGAGCCACGTCGTCTCGCTGCATCTGCTGCTCAACGACGAGACTCGAGGCTTCCTGTCGCGCGAAAAAATCGCGGCGATGCGGCCGGGCGTCATCTTCGTCAACACGGCGCGCGCCGCGATCGTCGACGAGGCCGCGATGATCGAGGCCTTGAAGTCGGGGCACATCCGCCATGCCGGGCTCGACGTCTTCAACATCGAGCCGCTGCCCGCGGATCATCCGCTCACCAGAATCTCCAACGTCACGCTGTCGGCCCATTCGGCGTTCCGCACGCCGGAAGCC
>Ga0207699_10000321_pt1 | contig 25723 bp, 6 predicted proteins | sample LARL51metaG_FD_184344 | JGI IMG/M metagenome (GOLD analysis project Ga0207699, IMG submission 184344) | Corn, switchgrass and miscanthus rhizosphere microbial communities from Kellogg Biological Station, Michigan, USA - LAR L5-1 metaG... | ecosystem: Host-associated > Plants > Roots >...
CGCAGCTCGAATACCAGTTGCGTGACGTAGACGCCAGAGCCAGGAGCGAACAGGCTATGAAACAGCATGCCCTGCTGCATTGGCGACAGCTCGTATATATCTTCTATCTCCCCTGCTTTCATTTGGTCTTCTCGCGATTGGCTTGAGTCATTTTTTGAATTGGCTCATTTTTTGGATTGAGCCATTTTGGCGAGCAGGCTATTGAGATTGTCCTGGCTCAACTTCGCTTTTGGAAAGTCTGATGGCGTGTGGCCTCCCGCATCAGGCGATTGACAATGGGTAATGAGCGAACGCAGTGCTGCGATGAATCCTGCAGCCAGATTCTCAACCGTCGAGTGATGATAGAGATTCTCGCTGTATGTCCAGGTCAGTTGTAATCGCTCGCTGGCTACTCCCGCGTTCACCTCCAGGAGATACTGCCTATTCTCATTCTGACTACGTACCGCGCCTTTCGATTTTTGCGATAAGCTGAATAGCGATTCCTGCTGAATGACGTTGTCTAATTGCCCAAAATAGTTGAAGCAGACCTCGGGTCCGCCAGGGACTCGCAAGCGTTCCATCTCTTCTGTGCCATCGCTCAGGTATCTTAACAATCCGTAGCTCATACCTCCGCCGGGTACTCGTCTTAGCTGCTCTTTGACAGCCTTCAATGCTCCTCCCGGCCGCTCAGCTTCTTTGAATGCCAGCGCCACCGGATAAAGTAAAGTGAACCAGCCCACGGTGCGCGACAGATCGACATCATCAAAGATTGGCTCTCGACCATGTCCTTCTAAATCTACGAGCAGAGATTGCCCACCTGTCCAGTTCGCAAACGCCTCGACAAGTGCGGTCAGCAACACTTCATTTATTTGGGTGTGATAAACTCTTGGAACCTCCTGAAGCAGTGCCCGCGTCTGTTCGACATCCAGCGACACAGACACCATTCTTGAAGAGGCTTCGGTGTTCTCGCCACCGGGGTAGTCGACCGGCAAGCGTGTCACTTCTCTTTCAACCTCTGCCAGCCAGTGTGCCAGCTCTTGCCGCAACTGTGCCGACCGTGAGTAATCAGTCAATCGCCCAGCCCATCGCTTGAATGAGGTCGTCTTAGGCGGGAGTTGAATGGTTTCGCCCCTGCTAATCTGCTGATAAGCCGTTTCCAAATCTTCTAGCAGAATTCGCCACGAAACACCATCGACTGCCAGATGATGAACGACGATGAGCAACCGGGCAGGCTTGTTAGCCCCCAGGTCAAACATAACAAAACGAGCCAATGGGCCGTTAGAAATGTTCAAAGTGGTTTGCGCATCTGACGCCTCGACCTTAAATGCCGCTTCCTGTTCGGCCTCTGGTAACTCTGACAAGTTTACAACTGCGAACGGAACGTCTTTGCTCTTACCTGTGTTGAATTGCCGCCATCCGGTCACTGTTTGCTCAAATCGCAGCCGCAGAGCGTCGTGGTGTTCCAGTAACGCCTGTGCAACGCTTCGCAACGAGGAAGGATCAATGGCTTGATGCAATTCAAGCAAAGCTGCCTGGTTCCAGTGATGAGGGTTAGAAAGGCTGTGCTCGAAGAATCGATGCTGGATAGGTGTAAGCGGGACCGGGCCGGTCACTATGCCCTGTTCAGCCTGGGCAGTGGCCGCAGTCCTAGCCACTGCGGCAAGCTCGGCTATAGTCTGGCGCTCGAAAACCTGTTTGGGAGTTAGCTGGAGTCCGGCCTGCCTGGCTTTTGCGATAATCTGGAGACTGAGTATCGAATCGCCGCCCAACTCAAAGAAGTTGTCGTGAATACCTAAGCTATTGACTCGCAGAACCTTTGACCATATCTCAGCCAGAATCCTCTCTTCCGGCGTGCGCGGGGGTGCCAGCTCGGCTCCGCTCTCATGGCCAGTGTCCGGGGGCAGGAGCGCGCGTCGGTCCACTTTTCCGCCGGGCATCAAAGGCATCTCGTCAAGCGGCACGAATACCGAAGGTATCATGTAATCGGGCAGCCTTTGCTTTAAATAGGCGTGCAACGCGCCGGTGTTAAGTGCGACGCCTTGCCTGGACACTACATATGCCACCAGCCGCTTCTGGCCGGGCACATCCTCGCGCGCTACAACTACAGCCTCTTTCAGAGACTCATGCTCAGAGAGCACCGATTCAATCTCACCCAGCTCTATGCGAATGCCGCGAATCTTCACCTGATGATCATTGCGCCCGAGGAATTTGATGTTGCCGTCCGGCAGCCAGCAAGCCAGATCTCCAGTCAAATACAACTTGTCGCTATCTATCTCTTCGAACGGGTTCTGAATGAAAGCTGCGTTTGTCGCCTTCTCATTGTTCAAATACCCCAAGCCAACACATACGCCGCCAAGATAAAGATCGCCAGGGACTCCCACCGGCAAAGGATTAAGGTCTTTATCCAATATCAACGCGTAAACGTTTTTCATTGGCTTTCCGATGGGGATAGGGTCGGTGTGTTCATCTGGAACCTCATAAAAAATCACGCCGATTGAAGTTTCCGTGGGGCCGTAGATATTGGTAATCCCTACGTTCGGCAGATGGGACTTGAGCTGATATACAACTTTCGGATTCATCGCCTCGCCACCGATCAGCAATTGTCGCAGTCGGCTAAATCGCTCCCGGCTTCTCGAATCATTTGTCATTTGATCGACCAGGATAGCGAGTAATGAAGGGACAAAATCCGAAAAGGTGATCTTTTCTCTCTCCAGTAAATCGAGGACATTATCCATATCAAAGCCGACGGTCGGCGATGAGATGACGGTTTTCGCTCCATTCATTAAGGGCCAGAATAATTGCCACACGTAAGAATCGAAGATGTGAGAACTCGTTTGCAGAATCACGTCGCTTTGCTTCGAGCCATACCTTTCGTTCATGTAAAAGAAGCGATTCAGTATTCCGCGATGCTGGTTAATGGCCGCTTTAGGCTTACCCGTCGAGCCTGAAGTAAAGATGGCATAGATGGGGTCTTGCGAATCGACGGCGATGTCAAGATTCGGGGTTGGCTCGCAAGCGGGCCTCCCATAGACGGGGAGCAGGGGCAGGTCCAGGCTCGCTTCGCTGTGTGGGGTCGTGTGATTGATCAAGATGAATTCGCTATTTAACTCGCTCGAAATCTGTTTGAGCCTCTCGATGGGCCAACGTACATCTAGCGGAACGAATGCGGCACCGGATTTCAGAATGGCTAGTAGCGAAATGGCAAGCTCGGTGCTCTTATCCATTAAGACCGGAACGTATGATCCCTTACCGACACTTCTGGCAACCAGCCTCCGGGCGAGCGCGTTAGCTTTATCATTCAATTGGCGGTAGGTCGTTTCTTCATTTTCAAATACAACTGCGACAGCGTCGGGCGTTTTTTCAACCTGAGCCTCGATCAGTTGGTGAATGCATTTATCGAATGAATAATCCGCCCTGGTGTCATTCCACTCGACAAGCACCTGTTGACGTTCGGCCTCGGTTATCAACGGCAACTGTGAGAGGCGGCTCTGAGGATTAGACGCCATAGCTTCCAGCAACCTTTGCAAGTGCGTCAGCATGCGCCCGACCGCAGCTCCCTCGAAGCGCGCGCAATCGTAAGTGATTTGCAGCAACAACTCGGAGCCTGATGCTGTCGTCTGGGATTCGGCCATTACCGTGAGCGGATAGTTTGTTCTATCGAAAACTTTAGGGTTACTTACCTCAATGCTCCTGCCGGTTCCCTGTAATGAAATATCCATCGGATAGTTTTCAAAAATTAAGATGCTGTCAAACAACGGCAATCCGCGTGGCACTTCGCTCCATCCCTGCACTTGCACCAACGGGCTGTACTCATACTGCCGCGCTTCGACTTGCAGCGACTGTAGATTCTTCAGCCACTCGACCAGGGATTCGCCGCCTTTGACACTCACGCGCACGGGCAGCGTATTAATGAACAATCCCACCATTGACTCGGAGCCATCTAAATCCGCGGGCCGTCCGGATACTACTGCGCCATACACTACCTCCCGTTCACCGCTATACCGGCTCAACAGTATTGCCCAGGCTCCCTGCACCAGTGTGTTCAGCGTCAGATGGTGCTGCCGGGCGATCTCCTGTAATGCCTCGGTAGTTGACCGCGGTAACTGTATGCGATGCTTGCTAAATCCGCCTTGCTGATCGGACTCATCACTGGGTGTCCTGTTTATCCCAAGAGATGTCGGCGCGGTGAACCCCTTGAGCGCCTCGCGCCAGTATGCTTCGGCCTCTCGGAGGTCCTGCTGCTGCAACCAGGCAATGTAATCCCCGTAGTGTCGAGGCACCTCCAGAGATAACTCTTCGCCTCGACAGAAGGCGCGATAATAGCTAAAGACTTCCTGGAGCAGTACTGTGACTGACCAGCCATCAAGCAGCAAATGGTGGTGACTCCAAACGAATTGACTGGTGTCCTCGGTCAGATGTATGAGGGCGCAACGCATCAAGGGGGCTTTCGAGAGTTCAAAGCCGCGACTCCGGTCTGCTTCAAGAAAAGCTTCTAACCGCATTTGCTGCTCTGCCACCGGCAGACCGCGCCAGTTATGCTCCTCCCAGGGAAGCTTCGCGCGCCGTCCTACCACCTGAAGCGGGTTATCAAATCCTTCCGAAATGAAAGCCGTTCGCAAGACCGGGTGACGGTCTACGACCCGCTGCCACGCCCGTTTGAATGCCGAAACATCCAGTTCGCCTTTCAACGTCCAACTGAACTGCTCGAAATATAAGCCCGAGCTTGGATCAAAAAGAGTGTGAAAGAGCATGCCTTGCTGCATCGGAGAGAGAGAGTAAACGGCTTCTATGTTTTTCGCATTCTTAGCGCTCATCTATTTATCGCTCCTGAACGTTTTAAATTGTTATCAACTAGTTGCCGATGGCGTTCGGCTGTTTGAAAAAACGAGTTAGATATCTTCGCGAGTGAACGGCTCGGTCATCGCGAACAATATCTTCCGCGCGCCAATAAATGGGGCGCGGCCATGCGCTACCAGCATGTTGTCGAGCATCACTATGTCACCATTCTGCCAAACAACAGGGACGATCTCATTCAAGTAGGCCCGTCGGACCTCGTCCAGGACGGAGGGCTCGAACCGCGAGCCGTCACCATAAAAAGTATTGTTCGGCAGGTCTTCTTCCTCAAATTCGTCCAAAAGTATTTCGCGCATCGCGGGTTCCAATGTTGAGACGTGGAAGAAAGTAGCGTGATTGAACCAGACCATCTCGCCCGTTTGAGGGTGCCTGGCTACAGCCGGACGCACCTGTCGGGTCCTGAGCCGGTCAGCATCTTTCCACTCGCAATCGACCCCTGCGCGGCGGCAATACTGCTCCACCTCAATGCTGTCCGCAGTCTGAAAAACGGTCTGCCAGTCGAGGCCAAATCCATCACCAAAATTGCGGACGTACATCCACTTTCGTTGTGCGAAGCGGTCGCGGATTTCCGGGCTGATGCATTGGAAGATTTTCCGGCAATCCGCGATCAACGTTTCGCCTCCCTGTTCGGCAGGAGTATCACAAAAAAAGAAGAGCTTCATGGGATAGGTCAGAGCGTATGAGTTCTCATTGTGCAGGAAGATGCCCTGGTCGGCAGGGTAATCCGTAGCGGTGTAGATTCTATCGCCCACCTCGCTGCGCGGCGATGTGCGCTCACGGTACTCTATCAATTCGCCGGATACCTCCCTAACAAAACGTCTGAAGTCATCCGGCGAATCTACCTTGAAATCCCTGAACAGTATCGCCCCGTGCTCGAATAATTTTGCTTTAATGAATTGTCGGTTGTTTATTGACCACAGTACAAGGTCAACATCCGAAGCCGCGGGTCGCACTACTAAAGGCAGAGACATCCCGGGCTGTAAATATCCTGTCTCGATGGCCCTTTCTTGTGACTTGTTGTCATCTCGGTGGTCGATAGTTTCTGCGCCGCCGTCTCTCTTTTGGTATTCGGAGTCTTGCATAGTTCTCATCCTCCCGAACCGCTAGTTACAGAATGACTTTTGAAGCAGATAGAGAAAGCCTTTCTTTGAGCCTATTCCGTATGTCTGTGCGGTGGCGTAATTCTTGACGACGAAGTTATTCGTCTTCAGGCATTATTCTTCGAACTCGACTTTTTCGAGTAACTCATTGAATTTATTCTTGTCCAGGTCAAGCTGCGAAAAGTCTAATGGTACATGGCCCTCTACTTCTGAGGATTGGCAGCTAGTAATGATCCAGCGCAACGCCTCCAGAAAGTTCTTAGCCAGAGACTCTATCGTGGATCGGTGATGCACGTTCTCGCTGTAGTTGCAAAACAGATGTAATTGCTCGCTAATCACACCGGCATTGAATTCCAGTCGATAAGGACGATTCCCCCTCTGGGCCCGCCCCGATCCTAAAGATTCTTGTGATGGCTTAAACAGGCTTTTACCGAAAGCCCGCCGGTTAATCTGCCCAAGGTAGTTGAAACTCGCCTCTGATTGAGGCAGCGCCCTCATCTGATCAGCAAGCACTTTATCCCCGGTTAAATAACGAAGTAAGCCATAGCCGATGCCTCCGTTCGGGACACCCCTCAGTTGCTGCTTGACCGAGCTTACTATCTCTTCGGGTTCATAAGCTCCATTCAAATCCAACAGCACGGGGTAGACCGCAGTAAACCATCCCGCCGTGCGCGACAAATCGACATCATCAAAGATTGGTTCCCGCCCGTGTCCTTCTATATCGATCTGCAAAGCCCTCTTACCGGTCCAACCGGCGACTGCTTCGGCTAGCGCCGTCAACAACACCTCATGAATCTGAGCACGGTATTTCCTCGGGACATCTTGAAGCAGGGCGTGTGTCTCCTCAACTTCGAGCGCTACCGTAACAGTGCCCGCCGACACTTCGATGTTAGCCCCGTCAGGGTGGTCAACCGGCAATGCAGAGATGTCTGCTTGAAGATTGCCCAACCAATATGCGGCCTCTCGCTGCAAGCTCTCGGACTGCGCGAACTCCTTCAATCGCTCCGCCCATTTCTTGAATGAGCTGGTCCTGGGCGGAAGCTCTATCGTATCTCCGCGTGTGGCCTGTTCGCAGCTTCTTTGTAAATCCTCAAGCAGTATCCGTTGAGAGGCTATATCGACCACCAGGTGATGCATCACGATCAACAGGCGGTTCGGGCTGTGCGGCCCCATATCGAATAAGGCCACCCGCATCAGAGGCCCCGATGATAAATCGATGCCAGCTTGCAGTTGGGCTGCCTTTGAATCAAAGGCCGGCTTTTGATCTGCTGCCGGCAGGTGGGATAGATCCTCCATCGCGATGGACACGACCCGGTCAGGCTCTGCGATGAATTGTCGCCAGCCCGATCCTTCTTGAATAAAGCGCGAGCGTAGAACGTCGTGTTGCAAGAATAGTTTCCTTACAGCTTTTTCCAATTGGCAAGAACTGAGGGGCTGGCAAACATCAAGCAGCATTGACATATTCCAGTGGTGCGGGTCAGGCAAGTTCAGCTCGAAGAAGCGGTGTTGAATCGGAGTTAACGGCGCAGGGCCTGTCACCACTTCCTGGGCGGGTCGAACGGCTCCGCCCGCCTCCGCCGTTGCGGCCAGTTCGGCTATAGTAGGTGATTGGAAAATCTGTTTCGAGGTTAGCCGGAGACCCGCTTTTTTGGCTCTGGAAATGATCTGAAGAGCGCGGATAGAATCGCCGCCCAGGCCGAAAAAATTATCGTGAATGCCGACCCGGTCGAGGCGCAGGACTTGCGCCCAAATGTTTGCCAGCAACTTTTCTGCGGGCGTCAGGGGCGCGACATATTCTCTTTCGGGCTCCCGCCGCGAGCCAACGAGGGGTGGTAGTGCCTTCATATCGACTTTCCCATTATGCGTCAGCGGCAAGGCATCGATTATCATAAACGCCGATGGGACCATGTACTCGGGCAGCTTCTCTCTCATGAAACGCTGTAAATCGGAGACTGAACACGCTTGTTCCTGCGGCGCGACGATGTAGGCCGCCAAAAGCTTTTCCCCAATCTCGCTTTCCCTGACTGTTACTACTCCTTCTGTTACGCCCTCATACTCTCTCAAGACTGATTCGACTTCGCCAAGCTCGATGCGATGCCCCCTCACCTTCACTTGATGGTCATTGCGCCCCAAGAAATCCATATGCCCATCCGGAAGGTATCGTCCGACATCACCTGTCTTGTAAAGCCGACTTCCCGGCCCTTGTGCGAATGGATCGGGTATGAATCTTTCCGCCGTCAATTCGGGGCGGTTCAAATACCCTCTAGCTAATCCCGCTCCACCTATGTACAACTCGCCTATTACTCCGCCGGGCACTTGATTCATATGTTTATCGAGCAAATACAGCTGCGTATTGGCTATTGGCCGACCTATTGGCACGCCTCCCGATATGTCCTTATCTACCTCATACACACAGCAGCCCACGACCGTCTCTGTCGGCCCGTATTCGTTAATCAACCTAGTCCGAGGCGCGTGCGCGCGCCAGAATCTCAGGCTCTCGCCCAACAGCATTTCTCCGCCAATTATCAGCGCGTTCGCCAGGCTGCCGGCCTCCTGCTCGTTCAAATGCTGGCTTAGCAATTCCAGATGCACGGGCGTGATCTTTAACAGGCTAAAGGGATCATCCGACAGCATTACCCTGCTCAACTCTTCGACCCCTTCTCCTTCACCCATCAGCACTATGCTCTTGCCCGCGAGCAGAGGCGGGAAGAGACTTGTAACAGTCAGGTCAAATCCGATTGATGAATGAACAACAGCCCCGCGTCCTTCCTCGACTTTATATGCTTTTGTGCACCAGCTCAGATAATTGACAAGCCCGCGATGCGTTATCATCACACCTTTCGGCTTGCCGGTTGAGCCGGACGTGTAGATCACGTAAGCGAGATTTTCCGCGGCGGGCGCGGTCGAGAGATTCTCCCGGCTCTCTCGATCAATCTCTTGCCAGTCCTCGTCCAGCCTGACAACTCGTAATCTCTGATCGCGAAACCGATCTATGAATTGCCCTTGAGTCAGCAGCGCCTGCACCTGTGCATCTTCCAGCATAAACTCGAGACGCTCGTTCGGGTATTGAGGATCAAGCGGCACATACGCGCCCCCCGCTTTCAATACGGCAAGAATCCCTATCACCATTTCCAGCGAACGTTCAACGCAGATTCCCACGCGCGCGTCAGGCCCTACGCCCAGTCCTTGCAGGTAGTGCGCCAACTGGTTGGCTTTAGCGTTTAGCTCTCCGTAACTCAATTGCTCGTATTTGAATACCGCGGCGACAGCTTCGGGCGCGCGCGCTGCCTGAGATTCAAACAACTGGTGTATGCAGGAATTCTTCGGGTAGTCCGCCCCGGTCGTATTCCAATCCACAAGCCACTGCCGCTCTACTTCGGTCAAAATAGGCAGCTCTGAAAGGCGCTGCTCGGGATTAGCAGCGATCGCTTTTAGCAAAGTCTCGAAATGCTGCATCCAGCGTCGGATTGTCTGAGCATCAAATAGGTCGGTGTTATAGGTGCAATCCAATATAAGCCCGCCGCCCGCCGATTCTGTAATGTTCCAATCGATTTCAAACTTGGTCGATATAGACGGACCTATCTCGACATCAATCGCGAGGCCGGAGAATTTTTGTCTGGATTCGGATTGGCTTACAGTGAAAGGACCGGCCTGATCGAGGTTGAATATGACGGTAACGAGAGGTGAACGGCTTGGGTCTCGCGGCAGATTGAGCTTTCTGACCACCTTGCCAAAAGGATGATTCTGATGCTCGTAGCCGCTTAGCAGAACGCTCTTAACCGACGCGAGATAGTCTTTGAACTTTAACGATCCCGCAACGCGGCTGCGCAGCGGCAAAAGATTGACGCAATAGCCGACAAGGTATTGATTGTCGAGAAGCGATTGCCCCGCCGAAGAGATACCAACAACTATGTCGTCCTGACCGCTCAGGCGATGGAGCAATAACTTGAACCCTGCCAGCATCGCCATAAAAAGTGTGCAGCCATGTCGCGCGCTCATGCTTTTGAGGCCGCTGCAAAGCGACGGCTCTATCTCGATTCTTTCTTGTCCGCCACTGTATGTCTGTAAAGGCGGTCGAGAGCGGTCATAAGGCAGCTCCAGGATCGGAGCCGAATCGCTGAATTGGTTTTGCCAGTACTCCTCGTCAGACGCGCTCTTTGAACCCTCTTGATGCCGGGATTGCAATTGAACATACTCGCTGAACTGCATAGGGTCCGGCAGCCTACGCGGCGCGGCCTCGCACTCAGCCGTGTAAAGCGACACAATCTCTCGCAGCAGAATTGAATTCGACCAGCCATCTGTGACCAGATGATGAATCGTGAGGATCAAAAGATGGTGCTGTTCTTCCAACCTGGCGATTTGAGCGCGGACCAGGGGGCCGTGCGTAAGATCGAAAGTTTCTTGAGCCTGCTGTGCTATCGACTCCCTCGCCTTTCGCTCTCGGTCGTGGCTATCGATATGAGAAAAATCAACGAGAGGAACATCAACCTCTAAACTGTCATGAACCTGTTGGTAATCTCCTTCGAGACTAAAGCTGATGCGCAAAGCGTCGTGACGATCAATGACTCCTCGAACGGCTTTGCGCATCGCCGACAAATCTAGAGAACCTCGCAAGCGCAAAGTAAAGTTCACGTTATATGCGCGGGATGCGTCCTCTCCCATCTGCGCGAGGATCCAAAGTTCCTTCTGCCCATCGGTCAGGGGCAAGGTCTGTACGGCTCTCGCTTTCTCATCAATACTCTTCGGGTTTGCTGTAGAAGAGTCCGGAGGGGGTTGTGTCTGGGAGCAAGTTTCACTATTCGACGAACTGCCCCCTAGACAAGTCAAAGTCTTGGATGATTGTGAAAGAAAGCCGCCTGCCCGCATCTCGGTCATAGCTTTCTTAACCGCCTGAACTACAAAATCAACATCCTCGTCAGTGTGTGCTGTCGATAGGAAACAAGTGCGCGTCTCGCAAATGTATACGCCATTCTTGAGCAGCGTGTAGTAGAACAAGTCTCTATATTTTTCCTCGTGCGAGAAGTTGAAGCGGAATAGCGATCCGAAGCGCGCCATCCGTATTGGCGCACGCTCCTGCTCGAAAGAGTCATTGAGAGTATCGGTCAGCCGCGATGTAAGACGATTCAAATTCTCTTGAAGCTGTGGTCCTTCCTTCTTTAAGTGGGTTAGCGAGGCCAAAACGGCTGGCATTATCAGAGGGTGCATGAAGTATGTACCCGCAAAGTATGTCGTATCGGCTTGCGGGTAAGATGAGTCTCCGTAATTCCAGCCGCCGCCGTCGACGGCATCCATATAAGCAGCTTTGCCGGATATCACGGCGACGGGTACGCCGCCGCCAACTGCCTTGCCGTAGGTCACCAAATCTGCTCGAACGCCAAGCAATGCTTGAGCGCCGCCCGGGTGAAACCGAAAGCCGCTTATGACTTCATCGAAGATCAACGCGGCCCCTGCCTCCTGGGTCACTCGTCGCAACTCTTGCAAGAAGGCTTCCGGTTTCATATCGGGTCGGCGGCTCTGTAAAGGCTCGACCAAAACTGCGGCCAATTCGTGCGCGTGAGCTTTCACAATATTGAGGGTGTCAGGGTCGTCGTAGCTCAACAGGATCAGATTATCTACCAGATGCTCCGGTATGCCTGGAGCAAGCGGCACGGCTCGCAGTTTACCGTCAGCCGTCTTCTCTCCTTTAACCATTACCCCGTCAAATGTCCCGTGATAAGAACCCTGGAACATAGCGATTTTCGTGCGCCCTGTGACTGTCCGCGCCAATCGCAGCGCCGTCATTACCGCTTCCGTACCCGAATTGCAAAATGTCGCGCGCTCAACGCCCGTCAACTCACACAGCAACTCGGCTGCTTTGCCCGATAAAAGCGATTCCCCGCCGAGTTGTATGCCTTGCTTGGTCTGCTCCTGCAAAGCCTCGAGGATGAAAGATGGAGAATGTCCGAAAAGGAGCGCGCCAAAGCCCATCGTTACATCAACGTATTCATTGCCATCGACATCCCATAGCCTTGAGCCAACGCCGCGCCGCATAATTATTGGGTATTGCATCTCTTTCCACAGGAGACGGAACCCGGCTGTAGCCCTGCTATTCGCCAGAACCGGGCGATAATCCTGCGCGAATTGTTTCGACCCTTTAGTGCGCTCGCTATAAGCCGCGATCAAATTATTGAGATGCTCTTGCTGGGAAGTGCTCAACCCTCCTTTCGTCCCCTTTGTGATAGGCTGGTAAGGGACGAATGGTTCTTGATTATCTTGCCGCTGAGCCGTTGGCTTAACAGCCGGTGTTTCAGTTTGGATTGAGTCAGTGCGTTCTGCTGCGGCTTGAGGGAAGTTCGTAAAAACGTTTGCGCCTTCAGTAGATTGTAGATTTTGGACTGTCGGCATAGACCGTGTAGGTTGAGGCAAGGGTTGTTTCTTTCCGTTCAACTGCCTGTGGCGCAGCAAGTCTAGTTGCTCAGACATGAGTTGAAGCTGTTGCGCCAGGAGACGTTCCAGCGGGCTATCGGATGAAATCCTGTGCTCTTCTTTTGGCGTTGCGGATTCGAGTGCGTCTACAGACAAAGCGGCGGATTGCTTGAGGGCCGATTGCTCTAGTAATGCTTCATTCCCCGGTTCATCTGTTTGTTGCAATAATGTGTCAGGCGCTGGCGCCTCGCCGTCAGCATCTTTCGCTGCCACTTCGGGCGGCAGGTTTTGATCTATATAAGTGGTGAGGGCATCAATTGTTGAGACTTCGTCAAGCATCATGCGAAAAGGGATCTTGACGCCGAACTTATCTTGAATTGCCCGGCTGGCTTGAAGCAGGAAGAGGGAATCCGCGCCTAATTCAAGAAGCGATAGACTAATATCTATTTTACTTGAATCCATTCCAAACAACTGGCCGAAGACAGATTTCATCATTGATAGAATTCTGTCTCGTCTCATAAATTCAAGTGTCCTCGCTTCTCTTGCTCTCAGCATAACCAGTATTCCCTTTCAGTCTTATGTTAATGAATTGTGAAACTACAAAGTGGAAGGTGTCTGACAAATGCCTGCGTCCAGTGCGGCGGCTGCCAATCGCTGCATTATCTTCAGGACGGTTGCCTTAAATCTTCGTCGCGCAACAATTCTAATTGTCGAGACATTAACTCAAGCTGTTTCGCCAGCAATTGTTCTAACGCCCTATCCCTTTCATTGCCCTGCATTTCATATAGGTTCTCGGATGCTGAAGATCCGTTACCATTTCCGTTGTGATGAATACCATGGCCGGGTTTCTTTTGGGCGTTATCGTTTTGGTTGGTCTTAGAGGTTTCAATCCAGTATCGCTTTCGCTCAAACGGATATGTCGGCAATTCCTCTCTTCTTCTCCGCTCTCCTGCGTATCCTTCCTCCCATTCCACTTTGCTCCCTGCCGCCCATATCTTCCCTATCGCCTCCTCTATCTCTTCCTCTCCTCCTTCTCCTATCCCTCTTCTATTCACGCTTATCACTTCTACCTCTACTCCTACCTCTCGCTCCACCATCCCACTCATCGTCCTCCCTGGCCCCACCTCCACCATCACTACTTCCTTTCCCTTCACTAACTCCTCTATCCCTTCCTTCATCCTCACCGCTTCTCTCATCTGCCTTCCCCAATACCTGCTATCCTTTATCTCATCTTCTCTTATCCTCTTCCCTGTTACGTTTGATATGTACTCTATCTCCGCCTCTCCTCGCTCTACCTTTCTCACTTCCTCCTCATACTCTTTCACTACCTCTTCCATCAGCTCCGAATGAAACCCTCTGTTTGTACTCAGCCTCCCGCTTCCTACTCCTTCTCCCCTCAACTCCTCTTCCATAGGCTCTATCGCTTCTACTCTCCCTGACAATACGCACAGCCTCCGCCCGTTTACCGCTGCTATTGACAACCCTCCTCTCAGCCTCCTCTTCACTTCCTCCTCGCTCTCCTCCACCCACAACATCCCTCCCTCCGCTGTCCTCTGCATCAGCCTCCCTCGCGCTCCTACAAGCTTCGCTCCTTCTTTCAATCTCAATACCCCTGCCACACACGCCGCCGCGTACTCGCCTATGCTGTGCCCAATCATCGCTCCTGGTCTCACTCCCCTCTTCATCAGCACTCGCGCCATCCCTACCTCTACCGCGTATAGTGCCGGCTGCGTCAAGCTCGTCTCATTCAATCGCTTGCTCGCCTCCTCCTCCATTCCCTTCTCAGGATAAATCACATCCCGCAGGTCCAACCCGAGTTCAGCCTTCAACGCCTCGGCGCAGGCATCTATCGTTCGCCTGAATGTGGCATTGGCCTCGTACAGCCCTCTGCCCATGTTCACGTGCTGCGCCCCTTGCCCAGGGAACATGAAGATCACTTCGCGCCCCTTGCCTTCAACCACTCCCTCGTATACCTGCTTGCCGCCGCTTGATCCGAGTTTGACTACGGCATCGCCGAGGTTGTCACAGACTATCGCGCGGCGATGCTGGAAGGCTTTGCGCCCCACTTGCAGCGTGTATGCCACATCTGCCAGCCCTAGCTCCGAATGTAGTCCGAGGTGTCGCGCGAGGTTATGTGCTGCGACGTCGAGCGCCGTTTTTGTTCTCGCAGACAATGCCAGCAGTTGCCACTTCCTACCGCCATCGGTAGGTCTGACAAGGGGAGCTTCTTCCAGTACGAGATGAGCGTTAGTGCCTCCGATGCCAAACGAGCTGACGCCTGCGCGACGAGGGTGTGGGCTTGAGGACCAATCCTTTAGCTGCGAGTTGACGTAGAAGGGACTGTTGAGGAAATCGATCTCGGGGTTGGGAGTATGGAAGTGAAGGCTGGCAGGAATGAGCCTGTGCTTGAGAGCCAAGGCAGTCTTGATGAGGCCGGTGACGCCAGCGGCTGCATCGAGATGGCCGATGCTGGATTTTACAGAGCCGATGGCGCAGAACTGTTCTTGGTCAGTCGAGTCGCGGAAGACTTGATTGAGCGCAGCGATCTCGATGGGGTCTCCGAGGGGAGTGCCTGTTCCGTGTGTCTCGATATAGCTGATCGTTTCAGGATTGACTCCAGCTACCGCTTGCGCTTCTGCAATCGCCTGAGCCTGACCATCAACGCTAGGAGCAGTGAAACCGACTTTGAGCGAGCCGTCGTTGTTGATGGCCGAGCCTTTGATGACGGCTGTTATGCAATCGCCATCCTTGAGGGCATCTTCGAGTCTTTTGAGCACGACGACGCCCACGCCGCTGCCGCTGACTGTCCCCCTAGCTTGAGCATCGAAAGCGCGGCAGTGTCCGTCGGGAGAGCCAATTCCGTCCTGCTGATATAAGTAGCCTGCTTTTTGGGGAAGGCTTATCGAGACGCCACCCGCAAGCGCCATGTCACACTGGTAATTCAGCAGACTTTGACAGGCCAGGTGAACGGCAACAAGCGAAGTCGAGCAGGCGGTCTGCACGTTGACGCTTGGCCCTTTCAAGTTCATCTTGTACGAGACTCGCGTCGGCAGATAATCCTTATCGTTTCCAATTACAGCTTGATAATTACTTACCGATGCCAGTGCTTCGCGATTTGACATCAGGTTAACTAACAAGTAATTGTTCCAACTGACACCGGCGTAAACACCTATCGAGCCTTTATACCCTTCAGCCTCATAACCTGCTCGCTCCAGCGCCTCCCACACGCTCTCCAAGAATATCCGATGTTGCGGGTCCGTGATCTCCGCTTCCTTCGGCGTGAATCCGAAAAACGTTGCGTCAAACATTTCTACGTCTTCAAGCACTCCTCTCGCCTTCACGTAGTCGGGGTTATCCAGCAGCGAGCGGCTCACGCCTGCGGCTTCTAGCTCCTGGTCAGAAAAGAATGATATTCCCTCGGCCCCGTCTCTCAGGTTCTGCCAGAACTCTTCTATATTCCTGGCTCCGGGGAAACGGCCACTCATGCCGATAATGGCTATACCGTCTGTTGACTCGTATGGCTCGCCGCTACTCATTTGTCTTTCTCCTCTGCTTCCCCGCTGGCGTTTGGCGCTCCGCAGCCGCTCTCCGCTTGCTAGCCCGGTCCTGAGCTTTTTGAAATGAGGGTTGTCGGTTCTGATCTCCGCTGTAATAGTTGACCAGCAGATCGATGGTTGGACTCTCAAACATTTCAACTATCGATATGTCTCTGCTAAGAGCTTGCCTCAGTCTTCCCTGCACTCGAACCATTAACAATGAATGGCCGCCGAGATCAAAGAAATTATCATGAATGCCCACCTTCTCTACTTGAAGCGCCTCTTGCCAGATAGCGGCGATGCTTCGCTCCACTTCATTTCGCGGCGGCACGTAAGCGGCTTCCAATTCGGGACGCGCTCCTTCCGGCTCAGGCAGAGCATGCCTGTCGAGCTTCCCGTTCGGCATTAAAGGTAACGCATCAAGGGGCATGAATACTGCGGGAAGCATATACTCAGGCAGCTTCTCTTTAAGAAAGTTGCGCAGCTCGCGTGCGGAGAATGCTCTGCCCTGGTTTTGAACAACGTAGGCCACAAACCGGTTACCGCCAGCCGCATCTCTCTGAGCGACAACTACCGCATCGCTCACCGCTGCGTTTTGTCTTAGCACCGCTTCTATTTCGCCCAGCTCAACGCGATAGCCTCGCATCTTTACCTGATGATCGAGTCTTCCGAGATACTCTATTTGGCCATCGGGCAGATAGCGCCCAAGGTCGCCAGTCCTGTACATACGCGCGCCGGGCCGACGGCTAAAAGGATCAGGGATAAAGTTTTCTGCGGTCAATTCTGCTCGATTCAAATAGCCGCGCGCCAGGCGCTCGCCGCCGATGTGCAACTGACCTGTCACTCCTACGGGAACAGGTTGCATTTGCGAGTCCAGCAAATAGATCAGCGTGTTGGCAATAGGTCGACCGATTGTTATGTCGCCATCAGGGGTTATTCTTGCCACAGCCGCATTCGCAGTCACTTCGGTCGGGCCATAGAGGTTCCAAATCTGTAGATGAGGGAGCGCGGCGAAAGACAGATCAACTAAACTCTTGCTGAGTTGCTCGCCCCCTACAAAAAGAGAAGTAAGGCTTCCAGTCGGCATTACAGCCTCGCCAGAGTTAACGGCATCGAGTATAGACTTCCACAACGATGGCACGCAGTTGAGGCCGACATTGCTTTGCGCGCTGACGGCATCCAGTAAGGCGGATGTCTGAGCCACCGTTTCATTTGAGGGAATCCATACCACGCCGCCTCGTAAAAGCGGGGCGAAAAGTTGTTTCAGCGATGCGTCGAAGGTCAGCCCGGTTACCGCAGGAAGCAGCTTGAATCTGTCGCTCACCAGGCTCTCATTGACCCAACAGAGGTAGCTGACCGCGCTTTTGTGCTCGACCATAACACCCTTTGGAGTTCCCGTTGACCCGGAGGTGTAGATCACGTAAGCCAGGTTCTCAGCCTTTACGTTACAGTTCGGATTCTCTCGGCTTTCTACCGCTATATCCTTCCAATCCGCGTCGAGACAAATCAAACGTCCTCCGTATCCCGGCATAGTCGGCAACAATCGCTGATGGGTCAGTAAAACCGTAGCCTCGGCATCTTCCAGCATGAAAGATAGGCGATCCTTTGGGTAGGTCGGGTCCAACGGCACGTATGCGCCTCCGGCCTTGAGTATGCCCAGCGTCCCGATCAGCATGTCGAGCGACCGCTCCAGACAAATCGCGACTCGCACATCGGGACCTATACCCAGAGCACGCAGGTGATGAGCGAGATTGTTAGCCCTGCTGTTCAACTCCCTGTAAATGATTTTCTTGTCTTTGAACACTGCTGCAACAGCATCTGGTGTGCTCTCCACCTGCTTCTCAAAGAGTTGATGGATACACACATCCCCCGCGTATTCGGTCTCGGTGTCATTCCATTGCACCAGGAGCTGGCGCTGTTCGTCCTGTGTCAACAGACGCAACTCTGATATCTTTTGTTCCGCGCCTGCCGCTATCGATTCCATTAGCACCTGGATATGTCCCAGCATCCGTGTTATCGCCGCAGCCTCAAACCGGTTAGTGTCGTAGAGAATCTTCAGCCGGAGCTCCGAGCTTGGCCCTACAACGACTGTGAGTGGGTAATTAGTCCTGCTGTACGCGCTGACATTGCGGACCTCGAGGGCTTTGCCTTCGTCGTGTAACGATATATCTTTCGGATAATTCTCAAACGCGAGTATGCTCTCAAACAACGGCTTGCCCCGTTCTGCTTCGATGTATCCCTGCACCTCTATCAATGAGCTGTACTCGTATTCTCTTGCCTCGACTTGTTGGCGCTGCAACTGCTTGAGCCAACTCAACACTCTCGCATCCGGCTCTACCTTCAACCTCACAGGCAGCGTGTTGATGAACAGCCCCACCATCTTTTCCACACCAACAAGCTTTGCGGGTCTGCCCGAAACCACTCCTCCGAACACCACGTCCTGCTCGCCGCTGTAGCGGCTCAACAGAATTCCCCAAGCCCCTTGAACCAACGTGTTGAGTGTCAGTTGATGCTCTTGCGCCAGGGATTGCAGAGCGACAGTTGTAGCCCTCGATATCTCACTACGCTGCTCATCAAAGTGTGCCTTCTGCTCGCCCTGTCCCTGAGATGCTCCGCCTGTCAGCAATGAGGTCGGCGCGGCGAAACCACTAAGAGTTGTCCGCCAAAACACCTCGGCTTTCGACCGGTCTTGCTGCCTCAACCAACTGATGTAATCCCCGTAGGGCCGAGGCTGTTCAAGCTCTATTTGCTCCCCCCGACAGTAAGCGCGATAGAAGGTGAAGACTTCACCTAATATCAAGGGCACAGACCACCCGTCCAATAGCAGGTGGTGAAAGCTCCAGATGAATTGGTAGGTATCATCAGCCACCTTAATCAGGGCCAGGCGCATCAGCGGCGCGCGGGGAAGCTGGAATCCTTGCTCCCGATCCTCCCGCAAGAAGGATTCCAACCTGCTTTGCTGCTGCCCGGCAGACAGCTCGCGCCAATCGTGCGTCTCGATAGGCAAGCTCACTTCGCGATGAACCACCTGGACTGGTTCCTTGAGGTCATCCCACACGAAGCTGGTCCGCAGAATCGGATGCCGCGCCAGGACCTGCTGCCAGGCGCGCTTGAAGTGCGGGATGTCGAGCTTCCCGACGAGCGTATGATTCAGTTGCTGAAAATATATACCTGCATCAGGGGCATATAGAGAATGAAAGAGCATCCCCTGCTGCATGGGCGAGAGAGGATAGAAGACTTCAATGTTTTTCATGCCGGGTTTAAGTTGTTTTTGCAGTTTCGCTGATAGTGTTCATGATGTTGTCGAAGTCTTTCTGGCTCCAACCAAATTCCGCAAAGTCCGAGGGCGTGTGACCCTCTGCTTCGGGTGACTGGCAATGGATGCTAATTGAGCGCAACGCTTCGATGAAGTTTTGAGCTATTTGCGCGACTGTTGTACGACGATGAATGTTTTCGCTGTAGGTCCAGGCCATCTGTAGGCGACCTCCCACTACGCTCCCGCTGATCTCTAAAAGATGTGCGCGGGTCCCTCGCGGGCTTTGGGCAGGCCCATTGCTCTCCTTAGCAGGCGCGAATGGGGAAGGCGCGGAGAGATTATTCTCCGACTGACCCAGATAGAGGAAACTCACCTCGGGCTGGCTAAGAGCCCGCATTCTCTTCACAATCTCTCGGTCCCCGCTTAGATAGCGCAGCAACCCGTAACCGATCCCTCGGTTCGGAATCTGGCGTAGTTGCTCTTTGACCGTCTTTAATGCGTCTCCCGGATCAGAACTCTCGCTGACGTCCAACAGGACAGGGAAAAGCGTGGTGAACCAGCCCACCGTGCGCGACAAATCTACATCTTCAAAGATTGCTTCCCGCCCGTGCCCCTCAAGGTTGATCAGTAGCGAGCGAGCGCCTGTCCACTGCGTGAATGCCTCGACCAGCGCGGTCAGTAATACGTCGTTGATCTGGGTGTTGTATGCCTTCGGGACTTCCTGAAGTAGCGCCCGAGTCTCTTCGACTTCCAGCGATACCGATACCGCGCGTGCCGACGCGACAGTGTTATCAGCGCCAGGACAATCGACCGGCAAGCGAGTGTGTGATGTTTGAGACTCGCTCAGCCAGTAACCTGCTTCCTGCCGAAGCTCTGTAGATTGCGCGTACTCCGCGAGTCGCTCGGCCCATTGCTTGAACGAGGTCGTCTTTGCCGGGAACTCAATCGTCTCGCCGCGGCTTAATCGCTGGTAGCCTGTGTGTATGTCGTCCAACAGTATCCGCCAGGAGATGGCGTCGACAACTAAGTGATGAAGGACTATAAGCAAGCGGTTCGCCTTCTGCGCGCCGAGGTCAAACAAGACTACTCGCATCAGAGGCCCTTCCGACAGATTCAGGCTGGCTTGCTGTTCGGCTGACATCTCCCCGATAGCCAATTCCTGTTCCGCCTCCGGTAGTTCGGACAGGTTCACGCGCCCGAAAGGTATAACAGCGTCTGGCTCGGCGTTGACCTGCCGCCAACCTGATTGGTCATGATTGAAGCGAAGGCGGAGCGCGTCATGATGGGCGAGCAGTTCGCCGACAACTTTCTCTAACAGAGCCGCGTCAAGAAGCTGTCGCACTTCAAATAAAGCCGCCTGATTCCAGTGGTGAGGATCTGGAGGATTCTGTTCAAAGAACCATTCCTGGACGGGCGTAAGCGGGACGGGGCCTGTCACTACACCCTGTTCAGCCTGGATAGACATAATAGTGTCTGCCACTGCGGATAGCTCTGCTATGGTCTGATAGTCGAAGACCTGCTTGGGGGAGAGCCGAAGGCCGGACTGGTTTGCCCTGGCGATGATCCTGATACTTATGACAGAGTCTCCGCCAAGCTCGAAGAAGTTATCGTAGATGCCGACATGATCGATCCCTAACAACTCCTGCCAAATCACGGCAAGAGTCTGCTCAGTCTCGTTTCGGGGGGAAACATAAAGGCAGCTAATTTCGGGCCGCGGGTGAGTCATCTCAAACCGGCGATCCTTATCTAATTCGCCCAGAGTCCTTGAAGCCGTGACAGTTCCGCTATAGTCGATTACAGCCTGGAGGTCGTGTGTAGAAACCACAACCTGAGATGATATACCGGACAGAATGCGGCCAAAGGCATCCACCGCTTCTTTCGGCGACATCCCCGCGCCGAAGCTCGATTCCGGGATGAGGTCGGGTTGCGACGACGAATTATTGCTCATTCCTATCTCTCGCCAGCCATCCCAATTGATGGATGTCATGACGGCGTCGTGTCTGGAGTTATAATAATGCGCGAACGCATCTAGAAACGCATTTGCCGCGCAGTAATCTACCGTTCCGGCTCCGCCCGTGATTGAGCGCAGCGATGAGCACAACGCAAAGAAGTCGAGATCCTCGCCTTGCAATACGCTATCGAGTACCCGCGTTCCCTTCACCTTCGGACTCAAGACTCGCTCCGCCATTTCACGTGTCTTTAGCTGTATCATCCCTCCGCCTGGTATGCCTGCCGCGTGAACTACTCCGTGAATCTTCCCAAATCTTTCGCGCACACGACGGATCAGTCCTCGCATTTCTTCTTCGCTCGTCACGTCGGCTCTGGCAACGAGCACCTCTGCCCCTAGTACTTCAAGCCCCTGCACCTTTCTTATCTTTCGTGACAATTCATCATCGTGCGCAGACAATAAATCTTCCCACGCCTCTCTATCAGGGAATTCCGTTCGCCCGACCAGCACCAACTTTGCGCGCGCTACTTGCGCAAGGTACTCGGCTACTTCCAGCCCTACCCCACCCAATCCTCCCGTGATAATAAATACCCCTTCTTCTCTTATTCGCTTTGGCTGCTCGCCTGCTCCATCTATTCGTACCGGTTGAAACGCCTGCGCCCAGCGATACGCTCCGCGATACGCAATAACCGCATCAGATGACTCTGTCGTGAATTCCCCGATAAGCAGGTCGATCAGCATCTCTTCACGCTTGCTTGTTTTGGGAAGCTCAATATCAATACTTCGGCAGATGACATCAGGGTATTCTTGCGGTATAACCTTACAGGCTCCTAACAGCATCGCCTTCTCCGGGCACAACTTTTCTTGCCCCGTAACCTCTTGCATTGCGTTCGACACGATGGCGATTTGAAGGTTGTCCGCCTTATTCTCGGCTCCCAATGCCTGAGCCAGGAATATCAGGCTGTAAAAGCTGAATTCGGCAGCATCAAAGCTTTTCTCACCCGCCTTGATACTCTCATCTGGCGTCACGCCCCACAGATAAAGGATTCTTTTTGGAGTCATGCCTTTTGCGCTCGATTCTTTAAGCAGCGTTTCATAATCGTCACCTTGTCGAGGGTTAATCGCGTAGGCTCTCTCGCTGTATTTGATATACTCGTCACCCGCATCAACCGTAATTACGCAGTCACCTCTTTGGAATAATCGCGCTGCAATACTTGAACCCAGCCCGCAACTATCCATAAAAACCAACCAGCATGACTTATGCTGCAAATCCTTCGCGCCAGGTTTTACCGAGGCTATTGTCCTCTTCCAAGAAGGTATGTAAAACCAATCCCTTATATCCTCTTTCTTGAGTAACGATACGTCACCAGCACTCGCGCCATACTCCTGCTTTGGCGGGTCAATCCAGAAAGGTTTTCGCTCAAACGGGTACGTCGGCAATTCCTCTCGCCTCCTCCTCACACCCTCGTATCCCGCCTCCCACTCCGCTTCGCACCCCGCCGCCCATGCCCTTCCTATCGCCTCCTCGAACTCCTCCTCTCCTTCTTCGCTTCCTATCCTTCCCATTACGCTTATTACCTCTACTCCTCGCCCGACCTCTCGCTTCACCATCCCTCCCAATGTCCTACCAGGTCCTACCTCCACCATCACTACTTCCTTTCCCTTCACCACCTCCTGTATACCCTCACTGAACCTCACCTCTCCTCTCATCTGCTTCGCCCAATACTCGCTCCCCTTTATCTCCTCCTCGCTTATCCTCTTCCCTGTTACGTTTGATATGTACTCTATCTCCGCGTCACTGCGCTCTACCCTCTTCACCTCCTCCTCGTACTCTTTCATCACCTCTTCCATCAGCTCAGAGTGAAACCCCCTGTTCGTCGCCAGCCTCCCGCTCGCCACTCCTTCTCGCCTCAACTCCTCTTCCATCACCTCTATGTCTTCGACTGCCCCTGACACCACGCACAGCTTCAGCCCGTTGACTGCCGCTATTGATAGCCCTCCCCTCAGCCGATGCCCCACCTCCTGCTGGCTCTCCTCTACCCAGAGCATCCCTCCTTCGGCTGTCCTCTGCATCAGCCTCCCTCGCGCTCCTACCAGCCTCACTCCCTGCTTCAAACCGAACACTCCCGCCACGCACGCCGCAGCGTACTCGCCTATGCTGTGCCCGATCATCGCCGCGGGCTTCAACCCCCTCGCGATCAGCGCCCGCGCCATCCCCACTTCCACCGCGAACAAAGCGGGCTGCGTCAGGTATGTCTCATTCAGCCGATTCCCCGCCTCCTGCTCGTCTCCCTTCTCAGGGTAGATTACATCCCGCAGGTCGAGCCCCAGGTCAGCCCTCAACGCCTCCGCGCATTCGTCTATCGTCTGCCTGAAGGTGGGGTTGGCCTCGTACAGCCCCCTGCACATGTTGACGTGCTGCGCCCCCTGCCCCGGGAACATGAAGACTACCTCGCGCTGCTTGCCATCGGCCTCTCCCTCGTACACCTGCTTGCTTCCTCGTGTTGTGAGCTTGATGACGGCATCGGGCAGGCTGTCACAGACCACCGCGCGGCGATGCCGGAAGGCCTTGCGCCCCACCTGTAGCGTGTATGCCACATCCGCAAGCCCCACCTCTCCATTCTCTTCGAGGTATTGCGCGAGGTTGTGCGTGGCTGCCTCCAGCGCCATCTTTGTTCGTGCGGAGACTACGAGTAGCTGCCACTTCCTGCCGGGGTCAGCAGACCTGACAAGCGGGGCTTCTTCGACAATGAGGTGGGCGTTAGTGCCACCTATGCCGAACGAGCTGACCCCAGCACGCCTCGCGCGACCGCCGCCCTCCCACGCCTTTAGCTGCGTGTTGACGTAGAACGGGCTGTTGGCGAAATCTATCTGCGGGTTGGGCGTGCGGAAGTGAAGGCTCGGTGGTATGAGCCTGTGCTTGAGGGCCAGCGCAGTCTTGATCAAGCCAGTGACGCCTGCGGCGGCATCGAGGTGGCCCACGCTGGCTTTCACCGACCCTATGGCGCAGAACTGCTTCCGGTCGGTCGAGTCGCGGAAGACTTGAGTGAGGGCGGCGATCTCGATGGGGTCGCCAAGGGCCGTGCCCGTCCCGTGTGTCTCGACATAGCTGATCGTACCAGGGTCAACTTCCGCCACAATTTGGGCCGCCCTGATTACTTGAGCCTGACCATCAACGCTAGGAGCAGTGAAGCCGACTTTGAGCGAGCCGTCGTTGTTGATGGCCGAGCCTTTGATGACAGCAATGATGTGATCGCCATCGTTAAGGGCGTCGTCGAGCCTTTTGAGCACTACCACGCCCACGCCGCTGCCGCCGACGATCCCCTTAGCTTGCGCATCGAAAGCGCGGCAGTGTCCGTCCGGAGAAAGAATCGCGCCTTGCTGATACATGTAGCCTGTCCTGTGCGGGACGCTTACTGCGACACCCCCGGCCAAAGCGATATCACATTCACCACTGAGCAACCCTCTGCAAGCCAGGTGAACGGCAACGAGCGAAGTCGAGCAGGCGGTCTGCACGTTGACGCTCGGCCCTTTCAAGTTCAGCTTGTACGACACTCGCGTCGGCAGGTAATCCTTATCGTTTCCTACCACGACTTGAAAACCGCCCACCGATTCCATCAGGCTGCGGTTAGAAATAAGGTTCACTAGCAAATAGCTATTCAGGCCCACGCCGGCATAAACACCAATCAAGCCTTTAAACCTCTCAGGGTTATATCCCGCTCGCTCCAATCCCTCCCACGCGCTCTCCAGGAATATCCGGTGCTGCGGGTCTGTGATCTCGGCTTCCTTCGGCGCGAACCCGAAAAACGCGGCGTCGAACATCTCAACGTCTTCAAGCACCCCTCTAGCCTTCACGTAATCCGGGTTATCCAGCAGCGACCGGCTCACGCCCGCGGCCTCTAACTCCAGGTCGGAGAAGAATGAAATACCCTCGGCGCCGTCTCTCAGGTTCCGCCAGAACTCTTCTACATCCCTGGCTCCGGGGAAACGCCCGCTCATGCCGATTATGGCAATCTCGAATCCGTTTTCTTGCCTTGATGACGCAGAATCACTCATTGCGACTCCTTATTAATTATCCACAGGCTAAAGCTAAAAAGGTGAAAAGGGCGCAGGCTCTCCGCGCAGAATATATGGAAGGGATCACTATCTTGTTTTTGCTTTTCGCAGCTCTTGTTTCACAAGTTGTTTTAACCGTCTCTTACCCTCTGTCAGTCTTTCAACCATACCTTCTTCCTGACGAGAAGGTGATTGTTCCACCTTGGATTGACTTAAGTATTTAGCGAGGGAATCTATGGTAGGGTAATTAAACATTTCTATAATAGAGAACTCTCGCTTGAGCATACTGCACAGCTTGCCATGAATGCTGATCAGCAGCAGTGAGTGGCCGCCCAGGTCAAAGAAGTTGTCATCTACGCCGACGTTCTCTACGCGAAGCGCTTCTTGCCAGATTGCAGCGATAGCTTGTTCCATCTCATTTCGTGGGGGCGCATAGACCGCTTCCAATTCAGGGCGAATGCCTTCGGGCTCAGGCAGTGCCCTACGATCAACCTTCCCATTAGGCATCTTCGGCAACTCTTCCAGCTTCACATATACACCGGGCACCATGTACTCCGGCAGCCTCTCCTTTAACCTCCTCCTTACCTCC
>Ga0207699_10000323_pt1 | contig 25525 bp, 20 predicted proteins | sample LARL51metaG_FD_184344 | JGI IMG/M metagenome (GOLD analysis project Ga0207699, IMG submission 184344) | Corn, switchgrass and miscanthus rhizosphere microbial communities from Kellogg Biological Station, Michigan, USA - LAR L5-1 metaG... | ecosystem: Host-associated > Plants > Roots >...
ACGCGGCGGTCCGCGCCGTGCTTGACCGCCCGTAGGCCGGCGGCCGGCCGCACACCCATCCGTCACCGGGCCACCCCGGCGACGGATGGGTGTGTTTAGGTGTCTGTGGGGCCTGGCCGCCAGCCCCCCTACCGACGCTCGGAGGAGCACACATGCGCAGCGCACTACTGAGGCGAACCCTTCCGGTGACGGCTGCCACGCTGATGGCGGCGGCGTTCCTGCTGCCATCGGCGCAGGCGGGCGCGGCCGGGACGGCCGGGCCTGGGGGCGGGCACCCGCTGCGGGCCCGTATCACCGGCGACCCGATCCCCGGCACGAGCACGGCAGCCGCCCCGGCGCCGGCCGCCACCGGCGGGCTGCCGTCGAAGCAGGACCAGATCAAGGTGCTCGAGGCGGTCCTGGCGAAGATGAAGAAGAACTACGCGCAGCTCGCCCAGGTCAACCCCGGCCCGGAAGACATCTTCGACTACAACATCGGCGCACTGTGGCGCCAGGGCATCGACGGCGCCGGTACCACCATCGCGGTCATGGAGGGCTGGCACTTCCTGGACATCAACCGGCAGGTCGCCATGTTCGACAAGATATTCGGGCTGCCGAACCCGCAGATCCAGACGATCTACCCGGCGGGCCCGCTGCCGGCCAAGTGCCCGGCGGGCATGGTCAAGCTGCAGAGTTACGGGTCGTGCAACGCGTGGAAGGGCGAACTGGACCTGGACGTGATAGCGGCCCACCTGATCGCGCCCTACGCGAAGATCATCATCTCGGCCACCCCTGCCGACACCGAGATATCCGGTGGCCCGGAGGAAAACGTGGCCATGCCGGAGATCATGAAGGGCGTGGAGTTCATCTCCAGCCACCACCTGGCCGACGTGATGTCGATCAGCGACGGCACCGGTGAGACCACCTATCCCGCCGGGCCGGCCCAGATCACCTCGCAGAACGCGGCGGAACTGACCGCGGCGGCGAACGGCGTCCCCGTGCTGGTCGCCACCGGCGACTGCGGCGTCGTGCAGAACCTGGCGGTGGCCAACGCGCAGTGCAACAACACGTCGGCGACGCCGGACACGGCGGCCTGGGACGACTCGCCGTGGGTCACCGCGGTCGGCGGCAGCGTGCCGAACCTCAGCCCGACGACCGGGATGCGGCTCGGCCTGGATCCGATCTGGCACGTCGGCGGCACGTTCGCCGAGGGCGCCGGGTATTCCTCGGTGTTCTCCCGCCCCTCCTACCAGGACGGCGTGGCCGCCATCACCCGCAGCCCGATGCGGTCGGTGCCGGACATCACCCTGGACTCCCAGCACGGCACGTCCGAGTCCGCGCCGATGCTGGCCGGTGTGCTGGCCCTGGCCACCCAGGTCAACAAGGGCGTCGTGGGGCCGATCAACCCGGCGCTGTACCAGGTGCTCGGTCCCCGGGGCACGCAGGCGGGCCTCGCCGACGTGGTCAAGGGGAACAACTCGGTGACCACCCCGGACGGCAAGACCGTCCTCGTCCGCGGGTTCACCGCGGCCAAGGGCTTCGACGTGGCCAGCGGCTGGGGCACGATCAACGCGGCCAAGTTCGTGCCGAGCCTGGCCGCCGCGACCGCGGCGAGCCACCAGAACCAGGCGATCCGCGCCCAGGCGCTGGCCGCGCTGACCGGGCTACAGCACGGCGTGCAGCTCTCGGCCACCCACATCGGCCCGGGCGGCAGTTCCTACCTGCTCGCGTCGAACTTCCTGCCCGGGCACCCGGTGAACTTCGCGGTCGACGGCCACACCGTCGCCACGCTCACCGCCAACAGCCTGGGCGATGTCACCTACATGATCGACCCGGCGCTGCTCAAGCTGTCCCCGGGGAAGCACGCGGTCCGCCTGTCCAGCATGCTGCTGACCGAGACGGCGAGCTTCACAAGTAGCTGACGCTCCCGCCGTTACCGGGCGAATGCTAAGGCTGGCGCGGCCGCAGTCGCGGCCAGGCCAGCCTTAGCATGCCGGATCCGGGACGCCGCAGGGACCCGGTGCGGGAGTTCACCCGGGGTTGATGACGCCCACCACACCGTTGTTGTAGCCGCTCGGGCCCGCGCTGAACACCAGCGACTTCGTCCCGCCGAAGGCCGAGTTGCCGACCATCAGGCCCCACAGGCCGTGAATCGTGATCGGGTAGCCGCTGGAGTTGTCCAGCACGCCCTGGAACTTGCCTGTCATCGGGTCGAACGCGTTGATCCAGCCGTTCCCCAGGTTCCCCACCAGCAGGTCACCGGCGAACGGGCCGAAGCCGGACGGGGCGATGGCCAGGCCCCACGGCTCGTCAAGCGGGCTGGCCGGGCCGTTGGACACCAGATGGCGCAGCAGCTTGCCGTTGACGCTGTAGACATCCACGACGCCGAAGCCGGCACCCGGGACCACGTCGGTCTTCTGCGCGTTCTGCTTGCCGTAGGCGACGTAGATCTTGCCGCCGAGCGCCTGGATGCCGAAGGGGGCATACCCGGCGGGCAGGCGCGGGTCGGTGAACTCACCCGGCGCGGACACCGGGGCGAACCTGCTGTTGAAGATGTCCACCGTGGCGTTGGCCACGTCGCTGGCGAACAGTTCCGGGCCCGCCTTGGTGTTGGCGATCGCCAGGCCCTTGAACACCGCGCCCTTAGGGGTCATACCGCCGGGCCCGCCGGTCGGGCCGTCCTCGACGACGAACTTGGCACCGCCGTTCCAGGCCTCGATCCGCCCGGGCGACTGGACCGAGCCGACCGAGTCCGTGTCCACGATGAAGATCGCCGGGCTGCCACTGGCCCCACCGACGGGGAAAGCCTTGAAGGAGTTGAAGACCTGCCCGGTCGGGTTTGCGCCGGGAACCGGGACGGTGAGGTCGAGCGACACCTTGCTGCCGTTGATCCCGCCGCTGTAGACGGTGGCAAATCCCGAGTTGTTGTCGGACACCCAGATGGGCGTGGTCGGCCCGGCCGTGATTCCCCACGCATTCTTAAGGTTCTTGTCGGTAAGGCCGGTGTGCTGGTGTGACGCCTGATTAGAAATCAGGTTGACCTTCGTGAAGACGTCCGGCGGCGGGGCCGCCGAGGCCAGGGCGGGCGCCCCTGCGGCGACCAGGCCGGACGCGGCCACGAACGCGGCGACGGCTGGCTGCCATCTCCGTGCCCGGGCCAGGCCCTGGCCACCGGTGCCATGCCCCGGCACCAGCGGTGATACGTGGCGCATGCAAGCTCCTCTTGTCGTCGGGCAACGCCGCGAGTCACCACCGGCCAGGAACCCCGCGGGCTTGGTCACCCGTACTACGGATGCCTGCGGCACCGGGTTCAGCCCGCCCGCGGGGCACGCGTGTGCCCGGGCAACCGTGTGCCTGACCCAGGCCCTGAACTGGTTGCCCGCGGATTGGCACGGGTGACAATATGGCGATTTTGTTAAGTACGGCGACAATTGGTGCCCGACAGCGCAGGATTGCACTGGCAGTAGCCGCCGCTCCGGCCAAACAGTGTTAGCCCTGACCCCGCCGCCCCGCCCAATGACCATGACCCTGGCCCACGGGATCGATCCAGGAGTGACCACATGGGGGTATCCAGCTCAGTGGATCCGGGGCGCCCAGGCGCCGCGCGGCAGTCGATACGCGCCAGTTTCACCCGGCGGGTAGCGGTGCCCGCGGGCTGTCTGGCCCTGCTATGGCTGGTGGCACTTGCCGCCGCGCTCCGGCTGGCCCTGGCCGGCCGCTCCCTGGCCGGCAGCCACGCCCTCCTGGTCTCCTATGGCCTGCTGGCCGTGGCGGGACTCGCGGCCATCGCCGCCGGTGCCGCGCTGACCGGCTCCTTCGGGCGCATGCTCGCCCGCGACCTCGACGCCCTGGCCGGCGCCGCACAGCAGGTGGCCGGCCTGCCCCCGGCGGCGGGTCCCGGGGGGCGGCAGGTCCCGCAGACCGACGCCGCGACCCTGGCCGCGGAGGCGGCCACCACCGAGGTCGCCCAGGCGGCCGCGGCCATAGCCGGCCTGCGCCGCCGGGCCGCCGCGGCGACGGAGAGCGAGTCGGGCCTGCGCGACGGCCTCCGGCAGGTCTTTGTCAGCCTGGCGAAGCGGAACCAGTCGTTGCTGCAACGGCAACTGCGCCTGATCGACACGCTGGAGCAGAAGGCCGCGGACCCCGCCGCCCTGGCCGACCTGTTCGCGCTGGACCACCTCACCACGCGGATGCGGCGGCACGCGGAGAGCCTGGCCATCCTGTCCGGCGCGGCACCCGGCCGCTCGTGGAGCGAGCCGGTACCGGCGATCGACGTCATCAGGGCGGCGATCGCCGAGGTGGAGGACTACAAGCGGGTCTCGGTGCTGACCGCGGCCGAGGACGCGGTGGTCGGCCCGGCCGTCGCCGACATGATCCATCTGCTGGCAGAGCTGATCGAGAACGCGACCCTGTACTCCCCCTCGGGCACCCAGGTGGAGATCAGGGCCGGCCGGGTGGCCAACGGGTTCGCGGTCGAGATTGACGACCGCGGCCTCGGCATCGAACCCGACCAGTTGCGTGAGATCAACCAGCAGCTCGCCAGCCCGCCCGACTTCGACCTCGCCGACGCCGACCGCCTTGGCCTGTTCGTCGGGGCCAAGCTCGCCGCCAAGCACGGCGTGCGTGTGTCGCTGCGCCCCTCCCCCTACGGCGGTACCTCGGCCATCGCCCTGATGCCCAACGGCATCGTGGCGCCCGGTGTCTTCTCCCAGGCTGGCCTCAGGCCCGACGGTGAACCACGGGCGGAGCCACGGCCACCGGCTGCCAGGCCCGCCCGGCTCGATCTGGCCAGCGCGACGGCGCTGGCGCTCACCGGGCGCCGCGCGACGGAGCCACCCGGGCCAGCCGCGCAGCCGCCGGCCGCTTCGGCCCGCCTGCCCATCGCGGCCGAACGCGCGGAACCAGCCCAGGCCGCACCCGGTGGCCTGCCGCCCGAGGCCGCCGCCGAGGGCCTGCCGGGGGCCGCGATCCCCGGCACCCACGCCGGGCTGCCGCGGCGCACCCGGCAGGCGAGCCTGTCCCCGTACCTGCGGGATCCGGCGCCGGGGCCGGGCGAGCCGGCCGCGCCGCCCGGGACCGTGCCGGTGCCCCGTACCCCGGAACGAGCCAGGGACCTCGCCGCCTCGGTGCAGAGCGCGTGGCAGCGCAGCCGCGCGGCCGGGCCGCCGGAACCGGCCGGGGAACCGCCCGCCGAGGCCGGTGCGGCGGCGGAGCCGCCGACCGGGAAGCTGCCCTCCAGGAGGAAGCCGACCGTGGAGCGAGACCAGCCCCAGACGCCCAACAGCGAGGAGGCCCGATGAGCGACCAGGGCACCGCCAGCCCGGAGCGGGACCTTGGCTGGCTGCTCGATGACCTCGCCGCCCGCGTGGACCATTTCCGCCAGGCCGTGATCTTGTCAAGGGACGGGCTGGTGATCGCCGCGTCCAAGGATCTGAGCCGTGAGGACGCGGAGCATATGGCCGCGCTCGCGGCGGGACTGCAGAGCCTGGCCAAGGGCGCGGGCGAGCACTACGGAGTGGGCGCCGTCCGGCAGTGCGTCATCGAACTGGAACAGGCGTTGCTGTTCGTGACCTCGGCCGGCCACGGTAGCTGCCTCGCCGTGCTGTGCCCCGCCGATGCCGACGCCGGCCTTGTCGCCTACGAGATGGCCATGCTGGTGAAACGCGCCGGACCGCACCTGGCGGCGCGGCCCAGGTTCCGGACGATCCACAGCCCGGCGGGTTGACCGCGCCATGGACGCGGGCGACGACAAGTGGGTCGACCGGGACTCCGGCCCGGTGGTTCGCCCCTACGCGCTGACCGGCGGCCGGACCGAGCCGGCCACCGGCGAGATTCTGGACCTGATCGCGATCGTGGTCGCCGCCCGGAGCGGCGTGCGCACCGGCGACCTGGCCGGTCTCAGCCCCGAGCATCGCAAGATCCTGGCTCTGTGTGGTCAGCCGGTCACCGTGGCCGACGTCGCGTCCGACACCGCGCTGCCACTCGGCGTGGTCCGGGTGCTGCTGGCCGACCTCCTCGTCCAAGGCAGGCTCACGGTCGTGCGCCAGCAGCACGCCGGCGAACGGCCGAGCGCCGGCCTGCTCGAGGAGGTGCTGCATGGGCTCCGCGCCCTCTGAGGACGGCCTCGCCCCGCCGCTCACGGTATTCAAGATCGTCGTGGCGGGCGGGTTCGGCGCCGGTAAGACGACCCTGGTCAGCGCGATCAGCGAGGTCCGGCCGTTGTGCACCGAGGAACTGCTGACCTCGGTCAGCGCCGGCTACGACGACCTGGCCGGGGTGGAGGACAAACAGGCCACCACCGTTGCGATGGACTTCGGCCGGATCACCTTCGGCAGCCACCTGCTGCTGTACCTGTTCGGGACGCCGGGCCAGGACCGCTTCTGGTTCATGTGGGACGAACTGTCGTACGGGGCGCTCGGCGCCGTGGTCCTGGCTGACACCCGCAGGCTCGCCGACTGCTTCCCCTCCGTGGACTACTTCGAAAAACGTCAGGTGCCGTTCGTCGTTGCCATCAACTGTTTCGACGGAGCCCCGGCGCATGACCCGCAGGACGTGCGCATCGCGCTCGATCTGGACCCGGGTATACCGGCCATACGCTGCGACGCCCGGCAGCCCGACTCGGTCAAACGTGTGCTGATCGCCTTGGTCGAGCACGTTCTGGCCAGCGGGCTGACCAGCGGTTCCCCGCCCCGCACCGGCCGCTCCGCCCGGTTAGCCGGCGAGCGGCACGCTATCCCGGCAGGAGCGGGCCTGCCAGGGACATAAGGATGAGGGAGGGTGGTGTACCGATGACCGTGGACGGCCGGGCCGTATCCGGGCAGCCGGCGGCATCGCGGGACAGGCAGGTGGCGTGGCCGGTCCGGTCGGGTGCGGTACCCCGGCTCGCCGACGGCTTCTTGTCCAGGCTGGAGACGGCGGCCGACCTTGCGGCCGCGCTGGTCCCCGGTGCCACCGTCGTCCTGACGCCGGGCCGGACACCGGCGGGGGGATCCGGGGAATGGCTGGCCTGCAGCGGCAAGACCCAGGTCGCGGCTGGCCTGGCGGAGTCGCTGTGGCAGGCAGCCAAGCTGGACCTGCTGATCTGGGTCGAGGCCACCAGCCGGGCGTCGGTGCTGTCCGGCTACCTGGCCGCGGCGGTCGCGGCGAGCAGCACCGATCCCGCGGGTGACGCCGAGACGGTCGCCACCCGGCTGGTGAACTGGCTCGCCAAGACCAGCCAGCCGTGGCTCATGGTGCTCGACGACCTGTCGGATCCGGCCGACCTGGAGGGGCTATGGCCTGCCGGGCCAGCCGGAAAAGTCCTGATCACGACCACGGATGCCACCGGCCTGTCCGCCGACCGCCGGGAACTGGCCTTTCCTGTGGGCGTCTTCAGCCCTCGCGAGGCGCTCAGCTACCTGATCGGCCGCCTGACCGCGGATACCGATCAGCGCCTGGGCGCCATCGACCTCGTCGAAGACCTGGGCTGCGAGCCACTGGCGCTCGCCCAGGCCAGCGCGGTCATCGCAAGTTCCGCCCTGTCCTGCCGGGACTACCGGAACTTCTTCGGCCGGCGGCGCGCCTCGCTGGCCGAGGGCGCCGCCGGCGCGCCGCCTGCCGCCGCGGTCACCTGGACCTTCTCGTTCGAGCAAGCCGAACGGCTGTCACAAGACGGCATGGCCCAGGCGCTGCTGGCGATGTCCGCGCTGCTCGACGGGCACGCGATCCCCGGCGCGCTGTTCACCACGCAGGCGGCCTGTGGCTACGCCGCGGGGGACGGGGCCGCGGCCACCGTGGACCCGGCCCGCGCCGTGGGCGCGCTGCTCATCCTGGAACGGGCCGGCCTGCTGTCCGTCGATCACGCGGGCACCACGGCGACGGTCCGGATGGTCCGGGTGGTGCAGTCGGCGGTCCGCGCGGCGATGCCGCCGGTGATGTTCGAGCGCGCCGCACGGGCCGCCGCGGACGCGCTGGCGGAGTTGTGGCCCGCCGAGGAACGCAGCGCCTGGGAGGCCGCGAGCCTGCGATCCTGCGCGGCCAGCCTGCAACGGGCGGCCGGGGATCTGCTGTGGGCGGGCGGCTGCCATCCGCTGCTGGTCCGTGCCGGGCAGAGCCTGGACAGCGCGCTGATGACCGGCCCCGCAATTGCGTACTGGAACGAGATCGTCACCACTAGCGACCGGATACTCGGGCCGTCCCACCGGGACACGCTGGTGGCCGGCGAGCGGCTCGCCGAGGCGTACCTGAACGCCGGCCGGGCGGCCGAGGCGGTGCCGTGGTTCCGGTGGGCGCTGGCCAAGCGGATGCGCACCGCGGGCAGCGAGCCGGCCGCGGCGAGCGCGGCACAGCTCAAGCTCGGCCAGGCGCTGGTGGCCGCGAAACAGTTCGGCGACGCGATCACCGTGCTCGAGGGCACGGTCAGGGACCTTGAGCGGACCCGTGGCGCCGATGACAGCGGCACCCTCCGCGCCAGGGACGAACTCGCCGCCGCCTACCGTGCCGGGGATCAGCCGGCCCGCGCGATGCGCCTGTACCAGCAGACGCTCGCCGATCGCGAGCGGATCTGGGGGCCGCAGCATCCGGAAACCACCACCACCAGGGAGCGGCTCGCCGACGCCGCCATCGCCGGCGGCCGTGTCAAGGACGCCATCCGCCACTACAAGCGGGCCCTCGCCGACCGGGAGGAGGTCCTCGGCTCCGATCATCCGGACACGATCGCCGCCCGGGGCAATCTCGGCTACGCCTACCACACGGCCGGCCGGATGGCCTCCGCGCTGCAGTTCTACGAGCAGGCATGCGCGGGATACGAGCGGGTGCTCGGCGCCGACCACCCGGACACCCTGGCCCGCCGGGCCAACCTGGCGCACGCCTACTACACCGCTGGCCGGCTCAGCGACGCGACGGCCCTGTTGCGCGACACCGCGGCGCGATGTGAGCGGGTCCTGCCGCGCGGGGACCCGCTTACCCGCTCGGTCCAGGAAAGCCTCACGAACATCACTGGCTGATCGCTGCGCATTGGCTGAAGGTCGCCGATGGCGGCCCGGTCCGGGAAAGCCTCGCTCGGCAGCATCACTGGCTGATCGCTGCGCATTGGCTGAAGGTCGCCGATGGCGGCCCGGTCCGGGAAAGCCTCGCCCGGCGCGGTATCGCGGGCGGCTGATCGGATCGCGCCGTTTCCCGGCATGCCCTGTTGGATACGCTCCCTCCGGGGGTCGCGAAATGGCATGGAGGATGCCCATGGCGGCGGTGGCCGGAAATGCGGGGACCAGCATCGGCGCACTAGTGATGCAGCGGTGGCAGAAGATAGATCCGCTGCTCCCGGTGCCAGGCCCGTTGCCACGGGGATGCGGCGCCGAGTTCACCATCGCCGGGGGCACCAGCGAGCCCGCGGCCGCGGCGACCTGCGAGCACGTTGAGGCGGCACCGGGATCGCTGGACACCGCGTGGGGAACCGCGCACAGGTTCCAGTTCGCCCCCCAGATCACCGGCCCCGATATCGGCGGCACGCTGGACCGGCTACTGGGCCAGTGGCGTGATCACCTCGCCGGGCTGCCGGGCACCGACAGCCAGGACACCGCGGCCGTGATCAACTGGCCCAGCCGTGACATCGACGGCGTCAAGGCCCTGGTGCGCCGGGGGTTCGCACCGCTGGCCGTGGTCGCGGCGCGCACGACCGGCCGGCATCCGGGCGGCCCGGCTGGCCGCCCGGATGGGGCGGGCGGGAACGGGCCGGCTCTCGCCGGTGTCCGGATCCGGCGGGCCGGGCCCGCGGACATTGACGCTGTGGTGCGCCTGGGCCTGGAGGTGATCCGCTACGACGCACACTTCGGCAACGGCGGTGAACGCCCGGACACGGTGGGCGCCCTGCGGCACGAGGCGGACGAGATGCTGGCCGGGCCGGAGCCGTGGATCTGGCTGGCCGAGCGCGACGAGCAGGCGGTCGGGCTGCTCGCCGCGCAGCGGCCGGAACTGGCCGGCTGGATCGCGCCGCTGGTACGCCACGGGCCCGTGGCGTACCTCATGCTGATGTTCGTCGCGCCCGGCGAGCGGGCCAGCGGCATCGGCGCGGAACTGGTGGCACGGCTGCACAAGGACGTCCACGCCGCCGGTGTGCCGGTCACGCTGCTGCACTACGAACAGGTGAACCCGTTGTCCGCGCCGTTCTGGAGCCAGCAGGGCTACCGCCCGCTCTGGCTCACCTGGGAGGCCAGGCCCGCCCGCGCCATCCGCTGACGCGCGCGAACCCGGCATCACCCGCCGCGGCGGCCGGTCAGCCGGCCGGGGTGTCGCTCTCCCGCCGGATGCTGAAGAACGGCGACCGCAGCACGAACCGGGCGATCAGCAGCATGACCAGGCCGAGGGCAATGATGCCGATCAGCGACCAGCGCTGTACCGACGGCGAGTTCTGCAGCGTCCGGACCAGTATCCAGCCGAGGAACCCGGCGGCGCCGAGCGGCAGCACGCCCAGGATCAGCGCATCCCGCGCGCTGCCGAACACCCGGCGCCGATAGTAAACGATCATGGCGAGCGCGGTCATGATGTAGAAGATCGCGAATAGCTGCCCGGTCACCGCGATCACGTCGTTGAACGCGTTCTGCACCGACGTCGCCAGCAGGTACACCCAGGTCAGCGCGATCAGCAGGATCCCGACGACGATGCTCGCGGCAACGGGGGTGGCGAACCGGCGGGACACGTTCGCCAGGAACTCGGGCAGCGCACGGTAGCTGGCCATGCCGTAGACGATCCGGGAGGACAGCACGATCCCGGTGCCGGTCGTCGCGATCACAGACAGCGCGATCGCCAGGGCCATCATCTTCGCCCAGAACCCGCCGCCGAGCGCCTGCGCCACGTACACCAGCGCCGACGCCGAGTTGGCCTGCAGCTTCGCCGGCGACACCACACCCTGGAAGCCCACCTGGGCGAGCGTGTAGATCACTGCCAGCAGGGCCACGGCGATGATGGCCGCCCGCCCCGGGTTGGTGCGACGGTGCTTGACCTCTTCGTTGACGTACAGGGTGCCGTCCCAGCCGCCGTACACGAACACCGCGATCAGGAACCCGGCCACCGCGCTGCCCTTGCCGTCGATCCCGGACAGGCTGAACCAGCCCTTGGTGATCGGGAAGGTACCGGGGTGGTGGTTGAGCACCGCCACCAGGCCCCAGATCGCCATCCCGACCAGGATCAGGTACTCGACCAGTGCCATGCTCACCTGCACCCGCGCGGTGATCTTGATGCCGACCACGGCGATGATCAGCATGACCACGCCGACCACGCTGCCGATGGCGATCCACGCCCAGGTGTTCGTGGAGGTGGAGCCGAACACGGCGAGCACCGAGGGGCCGAGCAGCAGGATCTCCGCGACCGTGCCGATGATGTAGGCGACCACCATCAGCCACCCGGTCAGGAACCCCAGGTAAGGGTCGATCGCCCGGCCGACCCACTCGAACGACGCCCCGCAGTTGGCGTTCCACATGTTGCACCTGCGGTACGCGTTCGCGATCACCAGCATGGGGATCGCGGTGAGCAGCAGCACCGGCCCGCTGCCGTAGGCGGTCGCGGCAGCGAGCGCGGCAAGGGACAGGCCGATGGTGGCCGCAGGCGCGGACGAGGCCATCCCGATGACCGTGTCCTGCGCTACCCCGATCGCGTTGGGCTCAAGCCGCGCAGCGGGCGCCAGCCCGGTGCCTTCGGCGGTTGACGGCTGATCCGTCATCTGTTCTCCCAGCGTTTCCTGTGCGGGCCGCCGGGCGAAAAGGGGCTCGCTCAATGCCACGGAGAATGGTTTGCGATCCGGGCCTTGCGCAGGGCCCCGGGAGTTCTCCGGCGCCGATTGGCGTACGGCCTGAGCCGGCCGACCGCGAAATCATAGCGGTCATATCGGCACAAGCACAGGCATTGCCGCCCACATGTTAGGTAACGGCCGGTTAATGCGCGCCCATACCGGGCTAATGGCGTTGCGCGGCGAAAGCCGGGCAACTCGGGCGGCCCGCCGCTATGGATCGGCGCGGGCCGGATCAGCCGCGTGCCCTGTCCGGCTCCGGACGCGGTGGGCGGCAGCACGGCGTACCTGGCCCGCCAGGAGCGCGGCACGGCCGGGGTTGATCCGGCGCGGTGCCGCACCTCGCTCGTTGACGTAGCGGGTGCCGTCGCAGCCGGTGAACATGAACAGCGCGATGAGGAATCCCGCCGCGGCATCGCCCCGAATTGCGCATTTACGCGGATGGGGCTTGGGTCCCTTAGGGGTTTTCCGTCCCCCGAGGGGTATTCGTCTCTGTCCCGGCGCTGGCGGGGTGCCCTAGTCTGGCCGCCCGAGGCGAGGATCCAGCGCGATCCCCGCCTCGCCCGGGATCAAGGCATGGTCCCGTTGATTCTTCCCGCTGGAGGCCATCGTGGTCGCTACGCATCAGGGGCCTGAGGCTGGGCCATCGCTGGCATCCGTCCGGGTGCCTTGGCCAGCGGCAAGGTTATGGCCGGGACTCGGGGAAAGTCCGGTGTGCCGACAGGCACGATGACAAACAGCAGGAGCCTGCGGCGCGCGCCGCGGCCGGCTACGCGAGGTGCTGCCACGGCGGCCAAGGCCCTGGCGGTGGCCGCATCGGTCACCGTGGCCGCCGTGGCTCTCACGTCCGTGTTGGCTGGGCCGGCCGTGGCCGCCGCACAGGCCCCGCGCCAAACGCGCGCGGCATCGGCGAAGGTCAAGTACTACGTCGTTCCGCCGCCCGGCCACGGCTCCGTGCCCACCCTGTACAGCATTGCCGCCGCCACGCTCGGCAACGGCAACCTGTTCATGGAGATCTTCAATCTGAACAAGGGCCGGCTCCAGCCCAACGGCCAGCGGCTGGAGAATCCCCATTCGGTCCAGCCGGGCTGGATACTGCTGCTCCCACCGGGCGCGTCGGGTCCCGGGGTGCACTTCGGCCCGTTGCCGGCCACGGCGAAGGCCACCTCCCGGGTGGTGCACCAGCACGCCGGGCGCAGCCAGGCCGCGGCCGCCGCGAGCCCGGCGGCGGCGAGCGCGGGCCCCGGATCCGGCACGCTCGTGGAGACCGTGATCGGCGGTGCGCTGCTTGTCTTCGCTGCCGCCGGGCTCGGCCTGGTGGTTCGCAGGCGCCGTCGGCTTGGTGGTGGCCGCCGGATGGGCGGTGGCAACCGGCCGGGCGGTGGCAGCCGCCGCCAGCCGACGCACGCCAGGGACGCAGATCCCGGCGGCGACTGGGTCCGCAGTCTGGCCACCGACAGCCCGGGCGATGCCGCCGGTCCCGGCGGTGCGGGTCCTGGCGGGGGCGGTCCTGGCGCGGGCGGTCCTGGCTGGCCTCAAGCCGACCACCCGGGCTGGCCCGCGAACAACCCCGGACAGCCGGTCGGCGCCGCCGTCGGCTATGGCCGGACCACCGGCAGCGACAGCCCCGACTGGGCCTACCCGGACCACCCAAGCTGGCCCGCGAACAACCCGGGCCGCCCGCTCACCCCGGACCACCCGAGTTGGCCCGCGACCGACCTTGGCCCGCCGGTCGGCGCCGATTACGGCCGGGCCAGCGGCTCAGATCGCGAGGGCGGGCTCTATCCCGACCATCCAAGCTGGCCCGCGAGCGATCTCGGCCACCCGGTCGCCGACGACTATCCAAGCTGGCCGGCCGCCGACCCCAGCGGCGGCCGGGCGGGCCCGGGCGGGCCAGCGGCGCGGCCGGGCGGCCCACTGCCCAGCGACGGGGCCGAGCTGCCACAGCGGGAAAGGCCGGGGCCTGCCCCGGCGGTGCACCATGACCCGGTCCCGGGTCAGGCGGTGGCCCAGGTACCACCGGCGCGTGGCAGGCACGTCCGCGCCCCGGCCGGCTATTCCGGGCCCACCGGCGCCACGGGCGAATCACCGCAGCGATGGTCGGCACAACTGGCCAGGAGCACGGGCCCGATCCCGCAGACCTACTACGACCTGGATTTCGGCGACGGCCGCCTCCAGGTCATGCTTACCGAGACGCCCGGCGCGGACCCGGGCTGGGCCGGTCCCGGCGCCCACGGCAACCTGCTCCAGTTGCCCGGGCCGGACACGGCCGGGCAGCCGGGCCCCGTTTCCTGGGACACCGGGAGCTACGCCCGCACGGACTCGGTCCGGCTGGCGGAGCGGGTCCTGGCCGACGCCGACCAGCAGGCGGCCGCGATCCGGCAGGAGGCCACCTCGCAGGCCGTGGCCATCCGCCACGCCGCGGAGCAGGAGGCCGCCGGGATCAGGCAGCAGGCCGCCGCCGAGACCGCCCCGATCCGCGAAGCCGCCGAGCAGGAAGCCGCGGAGATCAAGCGGCAGGCCGCCGCCCAGGTCGCCGCTATCCGCGAGGCCGCCGAGCGGGAGATCGCCGAGCTACGGGCAACCGTCCTGGCCATGTCGGACGAGCTCACCAGGGTGGCCACGTACGTCACGGAAAGCCTTACCAGCCCGGGTCAGCCTGTCGTGTCCCCGCCCCGGCAGGCTGGCCCGCAGACCCTCACCACCCCAGCCCAGGCGCCGTCCGAGCCGGACGCCACGCCGTCTGCCGAGCCGTCAGCAAAGCCCGCGGCCAGGCCGGCCGGCAAGCCAGGCGCCAAGCGAGGAGCTAGGCCAGCCACTAAGCCGACTGGCAAGCCTGGCTCTGGCAAGCCCGGCACCAGCGCCAAAGGCCGGCAAATCAGCGCCATGCACAAGATGGTGGCCGCTTTCGCCATTGTTGCCGTGGTCGGAGTTTTCGCCGGCTCCGCGGAGATAGCGAGGCACGGACTCGCGTTCTTTGTGTTCCGTAACACAGGGGCGGGAGCGGGAAACTCACAAGATCTCAAAGAAGATCAAGGGCCGGGCCAGCCGGACGCGCCGGGAACGCACCACAAGGCGCCCGCGGCGACACCGAGCGCCACGGCAAAAGCACACGGGCACGGCGCGAAGGCCAACGGGCACAAGTCCCAGGCCAAGAACTCGCAAGCGAAGTCCCAGAGCAAGCAGCCCCACGGCAAGCAGAGCCCCAAGCCAGGCAAGTCCAACTAAGCCGGCACTCCGCAGTTCCCGGCACGGACTACCACTCGACCGACGGAAGGAGAGCCACAGATGGCCAGAACCGCCGCGGACCGCCGGCCCGCCAGCAGCCGGGCCACTGAGTCCTGGCTGTCCGAGGAACTCACATTCTCGGCCGGGACCATCAGGAAGCGGTCGCTCGCGCTGATCCTCCTGCGCCTCCCCGCCTTCGTCCCGCTGTTCTTCATCCTGCGGGGCTGGCTGTCATTGAACGCCAAGGACGTGCTGACCAACACCGAGGCCGACGTGCTCGGCACCGGCGGGGAGATCTGTTTCTTCGTGGCCATCTCGATCACCCCGTTGATCACGCTGACCGGCCAGCACTGGATCGCGCCGCTCCGGCGCTGGTACGGCATCATGTTCGCGGTCATCGGCATCGCGGACACGATCACCGCGTCCATCACCGGTGACTTCGCCGGCGGGGTGATCGGGCGGGTCTCCGGGCATACCTTCCTCGTCACCGGGCTTTTCATCATCCTGCTGGCGCTGCCGCTGCTGGCTACGGCCAACACCCCGGCGCAGCGGAAACTGGGGAAGTACTGGAAGCGGCTGCAACGGATGACCTACGTCATCTGGGGCCTGGTGGTACTGCACCTGTTGCTGCTCGACGGGTTCACGCCGTTCGGCGCGGCGGACGGCGATGGTGACCCGATCATGCACCAGCGTTTCTATCAGGCCATGGCGATCAGCATCCCGCTGGTCGTTCTCCGGCTGCCGCCCGTGCGGCGCTGGGTCGGCGAACAGCGGGCCGCAGGCCGGCAACACCTCGTCTACTTCGTCATGCTTCCGCTGATCGTGCTGTTCCTCCTCGGCTTCATCTACATCATCAACGAAGAGATCTTCACCGGGACCATGGCCCTCACCTTGCGTCCTCCGAACGACTGACCCACCCGCCCGAACCGCGCACTAAGACCAGGCGCCCGGCCCGCCCCCCGCTTCCGGGCCGGGCGCCTTCCTTTGGTCTGCGACTCCTGTTACCCGGCTGGCAGCGGGTCCGTTTCGAGGCTCTCTTCTCCTTCGAGCAAAGCAGGAGCCCGTTCCAGGACGTCGGGGCGGATGGCGCCGAGGACGATCGCATAGATCACGCCCACGGCGATCAGGCCGAGAGTCAGCCAGGGCAGGGTGTTGAACGGGCTGGGCTGGCCGGGGCGCAGGTCGCCCCAGACCGGGATGGCGAGCACGGCGACGCCGACGATCGGGGTGACCAGCCACAGCCAGGCGTTCTTGTGGATGCCGTGGCGGCGGAACTTGACCCACTCCACGACCAGCGCCACGTTCGCGGCCAGGTACATGATGATCAGCCCGAGGATCCCGTAGGTGCCGAGGAAGCCGGACGCGGTGCCCGGGTCGGTGAAGGCCGTGGAGACGACGCCGATCAGGATGCTCGGCGCGACGAACGCGATCGCCGCGGCCGCGGGCGTGCGGAACCTGGGGGTCACCGCGGCCAGAGCGTGTGTCCACAGGCCGCCGCGGGCACCGGCGAAGATCACCCGGGATGTCTGCGTGTTCGCCGCCACGTAGGAACTGGTCACGCTGGACAGGAAGACCCAGGTGATCAGCGGGGCGACGAACGGGACGAACGCATGCGCGGCGGTGTGGAATGGGTTGGGGTCGGCGGCCAGCGCCGCGGCACGCCCGGCGCCGAACGCGGTGACCAGGGCGTACGACCCGATCACATAGATGACGCCGCTGACGACGACCGCGCCGATGACCGCGAGGGGAACGTTGCGCCGCGGGTTGCGGGTCTCCTCGGCCAGCGGCGCCGCCGCCTCGAACCCGCCGAAGGCCAGGACCGCCAGGCTGAACGCGAGCAGCACGTCCTTGGAGCCACCGGGCCACTGGAACGGCGTCGCGGACAGGCCGTTGGCCCCGCCCCTGGCCAGGATCGTCAGGCTGAGCGCGAGCAGCAGGACCACCTCGAACACGTACAGCGCCACCGTGACCCGGACGCCGAACTTCAGGCCCACGATCACCGGCGCGACCACAAGCGCGCCGTAGATGATCGTGACGATCTGGGTGATGCCCCAGATGTGCGGGTCGCCGAGCACGTTCTGCACGATGTACTGGCCGACGAAGATGTAGATGCCGCCGAACGCGATGATGTAGCCGAGGATCGTGATCACACCGATGGCGGTCGCGACCTTGGTGCCGATCGCCTTGGTGATGTAGGTGATGAACGAACCGGCGCTGGGGTAGACGCCGGCGAACTGGGCCAGGCTGCTCGCCGTGGCGCCCATCCCGACCATGGAGATCAGGAAGATCAGCGGCGCGGACGCGCCCGCCAGGGCGACCATGACGCCCGTGGTGAAGAACAGGTTGAACGCCGGTGCCACCTGTGCCAGTCCCGGCATGATCACACCGAACAGCCCGAGCTGGCCGCGCCGCAGGGCCTGGGGGGAGTTGGCCATCGCTAGCCCCTTCCGTGTCGCTTGGTGAATTCGAGGAAGGTCTGGTTGAACTCGGCCGGGTGCTCCCAGAGACAGGCATGGCCGCCCTTGGTGGTGGCCCATTCGGCACCGGGGACCAGGCCGGCGAGCTGCCGGGACAGCGAGACCGGGATGAGGATGTCCTGCTCACCGGCCAGCACCAGGGCCGGGACGCTGAGCTGGCCCAGCCGCGCGGTCGTGTCGTGCTGCTGGATCACCGCAAGCTGCGCGAGGTAGGCGTGGGCCGGCTGGTCCATGTAGCGCATAGCGGTCTCGAACTCGGCGGCTTCCTCGGCACGCTCGGTGAAGAACGGGACGGTGAACGCCCACAGCGTGACGTCCCGCATGATGAACGGGACGCCGGTGACCGGCACCATGGCCTCCCACATGGCGAACATCCGGGAGCAGAACGGCCCGGGCGCCGCGTAGGTGCAGGCGAATGTGGCGGTCCGCAGGTCGCTGCCATAGGCCAGGGCGTACTCCTGGGCGATCATGCCGCCCATGGACACGCCCATCAGGTGGAAGTCGCTGATGCCGAGCGAATCCACCAGGGCCTTCGCGTCGTCGGCGAGCATCCGGCTGGAGTAGGGGCCGGCCGGCTTGGAGCTGGCCCCGATCCCCCGGTTGTCGAACCGGAGCACCCGGTAGCCGGCCCCGAGGAAGTCATCCATCTGGAAGGCCCAGGTCTCCAGGTCGTCGGCCAGGCCGTTGATCAGGACGATGGTCTCGGGGCCGTCACCCTCCAGCTTGTAGTTCACGTCTATGTCATTGACCCTGGTCATGGGCATCGCTTTCTCCTCCAGATCGGACCCGGATCCGGGCGTGCAGCTCGGAGAGCATTTCCTCGGTCAGTGAGAAGTGCCGGGCGGCCAGGCCGGCCGCCCGCTCGGGATCACCCGCGATGACCGCCTCGGCCAGTTCGGGGTGCTGGTGTACGGCCCGCCGCCGTACCTCGGGGGTGTAGGGCTCGGCGTCGAAGCCGAAGCTGACCTCCCGGCGGATCCGGGCACTCAGTTCGGCCAGCCGCTCGTTGTGCGCCGCTCGGGCGATCGCCTGGTGCAGCGCCTGGTCGGCGAGCCGCGAGGCGTCCCGGTCCGCTGCCTCGGAGTACCTGGTCACGGCCGCGCGTATGGCATGAATGTCGCTTTCCTGGCGCCGCACCGCCGCGGTCCGCGCGATGAGCTGCTCGACAAGCTGCCGGAAATCAAGCAGTTCGGTGAGCTGCGCCCAGGCCGGTACCAGGGTGCGGCGGATCATCTCGTCCGAGCCGGGGCCCTGACCGGTCCGGACGAACGTGCCGCCGCCGCGGCCGCGCCTGGCGGTCACGTAGCCGGCCGCCTGGAGGCGCTGCAGCGCCTCCCGCACCGTGGTGCGGCTGACCTCGAGCATGGCGGCGAGTTCCCGCTCGGGGGGCAGCCGCTGGCCGGGGACGAACTCGCCGAGCGCGATGGCGGTGACGAACCGTTCCGCGATGCGCTCGCCCGCGGTCTGCAGCGTGATCGGCGCAAGCAGCGTGCCAAATTGGTCACCAGCCTGACCGGGCACCCCGGCGGCCGTCATGACCGGACCCGCTGGCGGCCGTGGCTGCGCCGGGCGCCGGGCAGGCCGCCGTTGGCGAAGAATGTCGCGATGAACCTGGCCAGGGTCCGGGCGCCGCGCACGATGCTGGCCAGTTCGACCGCTTCGTCGGGGGCATGGATGTTGCGCGCCGTGGGGCCGTAGGCCAGGGCCGGCCGGCCGAACTGGTTGAGGTAGTAACGGGCGTCGGTGGTGCTCCCGAGTACCCGGTGCGCAGGCCGGTCACCGTGCGCGCTCGCGTGCGCGTCCGCGACCGCGATCACCAGCGGGTGGTCGTGCCGGAGCAGGTAGCCCTGGGCGCGGAAGCCGGTCTGGCGCAGCACCGGCGGGTGCCCGGCGAGCCACGGGTCGGTGGCGGCGGCACGCAGCACCGCGGTGCGGACCTGGTCGAACGCCTCGTTCGCGGTCCACCGCCGCGGGTAGCCGACGCGGACCCCCACGCGGGCCCGTGCCGGGACGCTGGAGGCCCAGTCGCCGGCCAGGACCGTGCCGGCGTTGACGTTGTAGGGCCTGGCGACCGCGGCGAACGCCGGGTCGCCGGTGACCCCGGCAAGGTCTTCCTCCAGATCGGCCAGGGCCTTGAGGATGACGGGGACGCTGCGCACCGGGTTGACCGCGCGGTCCGCCGACTCGGCGTGCGCGGGAGCGCCCGGCACCTCGATCTCGGCCCACAGGATGCCCACGCCGCCGAGCAGCAGGTCAAGGCCGGTGGGTTCGAGCAGCACCACGGCGTCACCGAGCACCCCGGCGTCGCAGGCCGCCAGGGTGCCGTTGCCGGTGCACTCCTCTTCGATGACGGACAGGAAACCCAGTTCGCCGGTGAGGGCCCCGGGCATGGCGCGGCGCAGCGCGGCCACCGCCAGCAGGCCCATGGCGAAGCCGCCCTTCATGTCGCCCGTGCCGCGGCCGCGCATCCAGCCACCGGAGGTGACCGGCCCGAACGGATCGCCTGACCACACCGCCGCCTCGGCCGGCACCACGTCGACGTGCCCGTTGAACAGCAGCGACGGCGAGGCACCGGGGTTGAGCCGGCCCAGGACGTTGTCCCGGCCGGCGTAGGAGCACTGCGGCACGCCCGCCGCAGGATGTGCCGCGGTCCGCTCCGGGACCGGCACCCGGCCCACCGCAAAGCCGAGCCTGTCCAGTTCCCCGGCCACGACGTCCTGCGCTCCCGCCTCGTTGCCCACCGTGCTGGGGACGCGGACCAGTCGCTCAAGAAAGGCGAATGCGGAGTCCGCCTCGGCCTCGATGGCGCGGTCGACCGCGTCCAGGTGCTGCGCCGTCCCGGGCATGACCCTCCCGCGCGGTCTAAAGGACCGATTTTTAGACCATTGTGCGGGTTTGTAAAGACATGGTCAAGAGGCGAGGGGCGAAGCGGAGGTGGTTCCGGGAGGCAGGACTACCGGGTGAGGCGGGGCTACCGGGTTAGGCGGGGTTGCCGGAGGCTTCGCGGCGTTCGGGCTCACGGCCGGGGGGCTGAGTGGGGCGCTGGCGCGCGGGCGCCGGGGGGATGGCGCGCTCTCGGGGATGGCCGGGGGCCAGGGTGAACCTGGTGCCGTGGTGGGCGAGCTTCAGTGGGTTGCCCTCGGCCAGCTGGTAGCGGGCGCGCTGCTGGGTAACCTCGACGCGCAGGCGGTTTCCGCGGATGAGGAGGGTGAAGGCGAGGCGGGCGAGGCCTTCGGGGAGGCGGGGGGCGAAGCGGATCACGCCGTCGTGGTGGTAACGCAGGCCTGCGAAGCCGCAGACCAGCGCGAGCCAGGAGCCCGCGAGCGAGGCGATGTGCACGCCGTCGCTGGTGTTGTGTTCCAGGTCCTTCAGGTCCATCAGTGCGGCCTCGCCCAGGTAGTCGAAGGCGAGGCTGAGGTGCCCGGTCTCGGCCGCGATGACGGCCTGCGTGCATGCCGACAGCGAGGAGTCCCGCACGGTGAGCGATTCGTAATAGGCGAAGTTCCGAGCCCGGGGCTCCGCGGTGAAATCGGTGTCGCACAGGTGCATGGCGAGCACCAGGTCGGCCTGCTTGACGACCTGCTTGCGGTACAGGTCGTAGTAGGGGTAGTGGAGCAGCAGCGGGTAGTGGTCGGGCGGGGTGCCCGCGAAGTCCCAGACCTGATGACTGGTGAACTCCTCGGCCTGCGGGTGCACTTCCAGCGCCTTGTCGAACGGGATGTGCATGGATTCGGCGGCGTCCCGCCAGCCGGCCGACTCCTCCGCGCCGATACCCAGTTCGCGGGCCCGGTCCGGGTAGCGTTCCGCGGCCGTCGCGGCTGCCAGCAGGTTCTTGCGCGCCATCAGGTTGGTGTAGACGTTGTCGTCGGCGATGGCGCTGTACTCGTCCGGGCCGGTGACCCCGTCGATGTGGAACCGGCCCGCGGCATCGTGATGGCCAAGCGACCGCCACAGCCGCGCGGTGTGGGCCAGCAGGTCCAGTCCGGTCGTTCGGGCGAACTCCGCGTCGCCGGTGGCGTCGACGTAACGGATCACCGCATCGGCGATGTCGGCGTTGATATGGAACGCGGCGGTGCCGGCCGGCCAGTACCCCGAGCACTCCTGGCCGTCGATCGTCCGCCAGGGGAAGGCCGCGCCCGCCAGGCCCAGCTGGGCCGCGCGGTCCAGGGCGGCGGGCAGCGTGTCGTGCCGCCAGCGCAGCACGCTGGCGGCCGCGTCGGGCGCGGTGAGCGTGAGTACCGGCAGGACAAAGGTTTCGGTGTCCCAGAAGGAGTGCCCGTCATACCCGGGACCGGTCAGGCCCTTGGCCGGGATCGGGCGGTTCTCCCCGCGCACGCCGGCCTGCAGTACGTGGAACAGGCCGAACCGCACGGCCTGCTGCACCTCGGCATCCCCGTCCAGTTCCACGTCGGCGCAGTCCCAGAAGTCATCGAGGAAGCGGCGCTGGTCAGCCAGCAGGCCATCCCAGCCCGTCTGCCGTGCCGCGGTCAGGGCGGCCCACACCTGATCCCGGACACCGTTCAGCGACCGCACCCCGGACCAGCCGTGGGCGACGAACTTGATCACGCTCAGCCGTTGCCCCGGTGCCACGACGGCCGCGGCGGTGACCAACGCGCCGTCGGTGAAGGACTGGGACTCCAGGCGGACGTCGGGCCCGTCGACCAGGTGGTCCATGGCGACGGCGACGCGCAGCCCGCTGCGGGCGGTCTGGTGCACAAGGACCGCGGCCTGCTCGCGCGCGGCGTGAAACTCCTGCACCAGCGGGTTGTCGATGTCCATGCCGTGCCTGGGGTCGCCGGTATCGTCCGGCAGTTGCTCGTTGGCCACCAGTTCGGACTGGATCGCGATCCGGATCGGGCCCTCCAGGGGCTCCACCTCGTACCGGACCGCCGCGATCGCCCGCTGGGTGAACGACACCAGCCGTTCGGAGGACACCCGGACGGCACCGCCGGCCGGAGAGACCCATTCCGCGCGCCGGCTGAGCACCCCGGACTTGAAGTCAAGCACCCGCTCGTGCGAGCGCAGCGTGCCGTACCTGACGTCGAACGGCTCGTCATCGACAAACAACCGGATCAGCTTGCCGTTGGTGACATTGATCACCGTCTGCCCGGACTGCGGCAGGCCGTAGGCGGCCTCCGCGGCGACCAGCGGCCAGCTCTCGTAGACGCCGTTGAGGTAGCTGCCCGGCATGCCGTGCGGTTCGCCCTCGTCAAGGTTGGCCCGCCAGCCGATGTGCCCGTTGGACAGCGCGAATACCGACTCGGTCTGCGCCAGCATGTCCAGGTCCAGCGCCTTCTCGCGCAGGGACCAAGGTTCCACGTGGAACACCGGCTGTTTGATCATGGGCGGTCCAGCAACTCGGCGAGGTCGCTCACCACTACATCCGCGCCGTGCTCGGCGAGCGCGTCCGCCTGCCCGAGCCGGTCCACCCCGACCACGAACCCGAACCGGCCGGCCCGGCCGGCCTCCACCCCGGCCAGCGCGTCCTCGAAGACCGCGGCCATCCCGGGCTCCAGTCCGAGGGCCCGGGCCCCCGCCAGGTAAGAGTCCGGGGCAGGCTTGCCCCGCAGGTGCTCCCGCTCGACGGTCAGGCCGTCGATGTGTGTCTCGAACATGTCCTCGAGCCCCGCCGCGGCGAGCACATCGCGGCAGTTGGCACTCGATGTCACGACCGCACGGCGCAGTCCGGCGTCGCGGACGGCCCGCACGTAGCGCACCGAGCCCGGATATGCCGCCACCCCGTCCTCACGGATCCGGCGCAGCAGGATCTCGTTCTTGCGGTTGGACAGGCCCTCGACGGTCTCCGCGTCCGGCGGGTCGCCCGGGCTGCCCTCGGGCAGTTCGATACCACGCGACTGCAGGAAGGAGCGGGTCCCGTCGGCCCGTGGTTTCCCGTCGACGAAGTTCTCGTAGTCCGCGACGCGGTCAAACGGCACGAAGGGCTCGCCCGTCCGCCGGGAACGTTCGCGCAGGTAGCCGTCGAACATCTCCTGCCACGCGGCGTCGTGCACCTGTGCGGTCTTGGTGAGCACGCCGTCCAGGTCGAACAGGCAGCCGCGAATGCCGTCAGGGAGCCCCAGCACGTGATCAAGCCTAACCAGGCCGGGCCACGCCAGCACCCGGCCGGCCCGTGTTTACCACCCGTAGATCCGGACCGGCAGTTCGCGCATGGGCAACTGGTCCGGGCCGGGATAGGTGACCACCAGCACGATGTCATCGGGATCCCGGCCCTCGACCACCGTCCGCCCACCGTTTTTGCGGGTGCCACGATGGGCCCTGCGATCTATGAGGGCGCGCTCACACCTGGCCAGGTCCTCCTCTCCGGCGGCGATCCAGACGGCGTACTGGACGCCCACGGACCCCAGCGGATGTGGCGCGGTCTGGCCCATGGCACGCAGGATCAGCCCCGCGCCCGCGGGACTGGTGAGCAGCGCAGCCGTCGGGCTGCGGTCGGCAGCCTCCAGCGCCAGGACGTCGGCATAGAACTCCACCGACCTGTCCAGATCGTGCACGAACATGATCACAGAGCCGAGCCGGGCTCCCTGTGCCATCTGCCGGTCCTCCCATTCCGCGGACCCCGCCGGGCGAAGCCTGTCAGCACCAGGGCATGCCCCGCAGATCATTCAGCCTGGCATAGATCTACGGGACACGCCCTAGTCTGGCCCGCCGGCCCACCCGGGGGCGACCGCACCTGCTCACGCCGGCGTCGGGCGTGGCCAGCGGCGGCCGGGGCGGGCGTACCGTACCCTGATGCCGCTACCAACGGCTCCGGCCAGGGCGGAGGAAGCCGGCCGATGACGGCGGAAGACGCCGGACGGCCGCCAGAGGTCATCCGGCGGCGCGAAGTGCGGCACACCAGCGCCAGGTCCCTGCTCATGACCGTGCTCGGGGAGTTCGTGCTGCCGGCCGGCCGGCCCGTCTGGACGTGGATGCTGGTCGACACGCTGGCCGGGTTCGGGGTAACGGAGAAGTCGGCCCGCCAGGCCCTCGCCCGGACCGCCGCCGAAGGGCTGCTGGTGTCGGAACGGGTGGGCCGGCGGACGCGCTGGGAACTGACGCCCGCGGCGCGCCGGCTGCTCAGTGAGGGTGCCAGGCGGATCTACGAGTTCGGCCGCGGCGAGCGCCCCTGGGATGGCCGCTGGCTGCTGCTCCTCGTTTCGGTACCGGAGTCCAAGCGGGACCTGCGGCACCGGCTCAGGACCCGGCTGAGCTGGGCGGGATTCGGATCCCCCGAGGCTGGCGTGTGGATCTCACCGCATCTCGGCCGGGAGGACGAGGCGCTGGATGTCGTCAAGGAACTTGGTCTCGCCGCGTCCGCGATGTCGTTCACCGCGGCCTTCGGCCGCATCGGCGGCCAGGACGAGATGGTAAGCCGGGCGTGGGACCTGACCGGGCTGGAAGAGCGTTACGAGGCGTTCCTTGCCGACTTCGGCACGCTGGAACCGGCAGGCCGGGCCGAGGCCCTGCACGCCCAGACCAGGCTCGTGCACGAATGGCGCCGCTTCCCGTTCCTCGACCCCCTGCTCCCCCGTGCCCTGCTGCCGGCCAACTGGAGCGGGGCCACCGCGGCCGAGTTGTTCCACCGCAGGCACGACGAGTGGGGTCCGGCGGCAGGCCAGTACTGGGATGAGATGAGCTCAGGCCGCGGCTGATCCGGCTGTGGCGGTCGGGGTGATGCACGTCCCGGGGCTAGGCGGCGGCGCGGTCTGGGGTGTGCGCGGGGGTGCGGTCCGGGGTGCGGGCAGCGCGGCGGGTGAGGGCGCCGGCGAAGGCGGTGCGGGTGCGGAGGTAGGCGCGGGCCTCGGAGTGGTCGGGGGCAGCCGGCGGGCGCTTGAGGGTCCACCACAGCGGGACCGCGATGAACGCGATGAGGAAGGGCAGGGTCAGCAGGATATTGGCCCAGAGTATGGCGGTCATGGTGTGTGCTCCTCGGATCTTCTCCGGCAGGCGGTCGGCCGGGTTCGGACACACCTGAGGTAACCAAGCGCGGTTCTGCTGGCCATTGGCAGAGCTTCTGCGATTCCTCTGAACGTCAGACCAGGGAGTCTTCGGGTGCCCGGGGCCGGGGCGTTTGACGGGAGTC
>Ga0207699_10000325_pt1 | contig 25458 bp, 26 predicted proteins | sample LARL51metaG_FD_184344 | JGI IMG/M metagenome (GOLD analysis project Ga0207699, IMG submission 184344) | Corn, switchgrass and miscanthus rhizosphere microbial communities from Kellogg Biological Station, Michigan, USA - LAR L5-1 metaG... | ecosystem: Host-associated > Plants > Roots >...
CGATGCACGGCTGCGGGAGGACATGCAGATCGAGCTGCGCCAGATCCAGCGCAATCTCGGCACCACGACCATTCTGGTGACCCACGACCAGATCGAGGCGATGTCGCTGTCCGACCGCATCGTGGTCATGAGCAAGGGTCGCATCGAGCAGATCGGTACCCCGCAGCAGGTCTATGAGCGCCCGGCGTCGGCCTTCGTCGCGCAGTTCCTCGGCAAGACCAATGAATTCAGAGCGACCGTCGATCGCACCGTATCTCCTGCAGACCTGGCAGCGGGCTCATGGAGCGCGCCCGCGCCGGCCGGCGTCACCGGTGCAGTCACGATCAGCATTCGCCCCGAGCGGATCAGCTTTGGCGCGAGCGGGCTCTCCGCGCGGATCGCAAGCCGCATCTTCCAGGGCAATCAGTGGCTGTTCCAGTGCGAGAGCGAATGCGGCCCCGCGATCGTGATCCGGCAGAACGACGGCCAGCCGCAGCCCGCTCAAGGCGACAGCGTGCATCTCGCCTGGCGCACCGAGGACATGAGCGTTCGTGTCGCCGGAGGTACATCGTGAACGCGGCGGTCGACAGCCTTTCCGCGACCACCGCGCCCTCGCGCGAGACACGCGCGGCCTGGTCGCTCGCCCTGCCCGCCCTGATGTTGTTCACGGGCGTCGTCGTCATTCCGCTCGCGATGACGGTGATGCTCTCGTTCCATGATTGGGGCCAGTACAAGGGCATCGAGCCCGTCTTCATCCTCAAGAACTGGCGGGAGATCGCGAGCGATCCCTATTACGCCGAGATGTTTTTGCGCACCTTTCGTGTCGCCGTGCTTGCGACGCTGATCACGGCCGCCTTCGGCGTGCCGGAGGCCTACATCCTAAGCCGCATGAGCGGCCGCTGGAGGGGCTTTTTCCTGCTCATCATCCTCGGCCCGCTGCTGATCTCGGTGGTGGCGCGCACGCTGGGCTGGGCGCTGCTGTTCGGCGGCAACAACGGCGTTGCGAACAAGCTTCTGATGTCGATCGGGCTGATCGCCTCCCCGGTCCGCTTCATGTTCACCGAGACCGGCATGGTGGTGGCGCTCGCACACGCCATGATGCCCTTCATGGTGCTCGCGGTCTGGACCGCTCTGCAGCGCACCGATCCGCAGATCGAGAACGCGGCCATCTCGCTCGGCGCGAGCCCGCTGACGGTGGCGCGCCGCATCATCCTGCCGCAGATCATGCCGGGCGTGCTGTCAGGCGCCATCATCGTGTTCTCGCTCTCGGCGAGCGCCTTCGCCACGCCTGCAATCATCGGCGGACGACGCCTGAAGGTGGCAGCCACGCTGGCTTATGACGAGTTTCTCAACACGCTGAACTGGCCGCTCGGCGCTGCCATAGCAGTCCTGCTGCTCGTCGCGCTGGTCCTGATCGTCGTCGGCAGCAATGCGCTGATCGAACGGCGCTATGCGGAGCTTTTCCGATGAGACGCAACGGCCCCCTCGCGCTCGCCTTTCACACGCTGTTCGTCGTCGTCACGCTGGCACCGATCGTGGTCGTGTGCCTCGTGGCCTTCACGCCCGAAGGCTTTCTGTCGATCCCGACCACCAGCCTGTCGCTGCGCTGGTTCAGGGCGATTGCTGACTATCCCGAGTTCGTTCGCGCCTTCGGCACAAGCCTCTGGCTCGGGGCGCTCTCGTCCTTCGTGACCTTGCTGATCGCGGTACCGGCGGCGCTGGCGCTCGCCCGCTATCGCTTTCGCGGCCGCGAGGCGCTGTCGGCCTTGTTCCTCTCGCCGCTGATGATCCCGCATGTCGTGCTCGGCATCGCCTTCCTGCGTTTCTTTACCCTGATCGGTGTCGGCGGCACGTTCCTCGCGCTGTTGATCGCCCATGTCGTGGTCGTCTTCCCCTTCGCGCTGCGCCTGACATTGGCGGCGGCCACGGGCATGGACCGCTCGATCGAGATGGCCGCGATCTCGCTCGGCGCCGACGGCTTTACGCTGTTTCGCCGCGTGACCTTGCCGGCGATCCTGCCGGGCGTCATCAGCGGCTGGGCGCTGGCCTTCATCCAGTCCTTCGACGATCTGACCATGACCGTGTTTCTGGCTACGCCCGGCACCGAGACGCTGCCGGTCCGCATGTTCCTCTACATCCAGGACAACATCGATCCGCTTGTCACGTCGGTGTCGGCCAGCGTCATTGCGATCACCATGACCGTCCTCGTCCTGCTCGATCGGCTCTATGGGCTCGACCGTGTACTCACGGCCAAAGGCGACGTCGGACCACAGGAGGCACCATGACGGATTATGACGTCGCCATTGTCGGCGGCGGCCTGCTCGGCTCCGCCATCGCCTGGGGTGTCGGCCGGCTCGGCCAAAGAGTCGCGGTACTCGATGAGGGCGACATCGCCAAGCGCGCGTCGCGGGCCAACTTTGCGCTGGTCTGGGTACAGAGCAAGGGCTTAGGGCTTCCGGCATACACGAACTGGACCGTGCGAGCCGCAAAGGCGTGGCCGAAGCTTGCCGCGGAATTGAAGGAGCAGGCCGGGCTCGACGTCGCGCTGCAGCAGAATGGCGGCTTTCATCTCACGCTCGGCGAGACGGAATACGCCCAGCGCACCGAACTCGTTGCGCGCATGCACAACCAGGTCGAAGCCGCGGATTACCGGATGGAGATGCTGCCTTCCGCAGAGGTGAAAAAGATGCTGCCGCTGATCGGCCCGGAGGTTTCCGGCGGCAGCTTTTGCCCGTTCGACGGCCATGTGAACTCGCTGCGCACCTTCCGCGCGTTCCACGCCGCGATGCAGCGGCTGGGTGTCGATTATTTTCCGGAGCGACCTGTGATGTCGATTGCACACGAAGGCGGCGAATTTCGCCTCGCGACGCCGCGCCGGGAGGTCCGCGCCGCAAAGATCGTACTTGCGGCCGGCAACGCCAACCAGGCGCTGGCACCGATGGTCGGCTTGTCGGCACCGATGGGTCCCACGCGGGGTCAGATCGTCGTGACCGAGCGGACCACGCCGTTCCTGGCGCATCCCCTGACCACGATCCGCCAGACCGACGAGGGCACGGTGATGATTGGCGACAGCAAGGAGGACGAGCTCGACGACCGCGTGCTCAACCAGCCGATCAACGCCGTGATGGCGGATCGCGCGCAGCGCGTGTTCCCGCATCTCGCAAGGCTCAATGTGGTGCGTACGTGGTCCGGCATCCGCGTGATGCCGCGCGACGGCTTTCCGATCTACGACCAGTCGGAGACGCATCCCGGCGCCTTCATCGCCTGCTGCCATTCCGGCGTGACGCTCGCCTCCAACCATGCCTTCGACATCGCGGGGATGGTCGCGCGCGGTGCGCTCGACGACGAGCTCGTCGGCGCCTTCTCGGCGCGGCGTTTCGACGGCGAAGCCGCATCAACCGGCAGCGGCTATTATTAACATCGATAAGGCCACAGGCCGCCACGGAGACAGGCATGTTCAAACGATCTAATGGCGATGCGAGGCGACCCGTGACGATCTTCGTCGAGGGCACCGCGGTTGACGCCCGCGAGGGCGACACCGTCTCGGCCGCGCTGCTCGCGTCCAGCCTCGACGTGCGCCGCGCCACGGCGGTCAGCGGCGCACCGCGGCTGCCGTATTGCATGATGGGCGTATGCTTCGACTGCCTCGTCACCATCGACGGCGTCGGTAGCCGCCAGGGCTGTCTCGTCCCCGTTGCCGACGGCATGCAGATCGAGATCCGGAAGGGTAAACGGGAGATCGGCCGATGAATGCAGCCTTGAGGCACGATCAGTACGACGTCGTCGTGATCGGCGCAGGTCCTGCTGGGCTCGCCGCCACGGCGACCGCGGCCGGGGCAGGCCTGTCGACCCTGCTGCTCGACGAGAATGCCGGTCCCGGCGGCCAGGTCTGGCGCGCCATCAGTTCGACGCCGGTGAAGAGCCGCGCAATGCTGGGCGACGAATACTGGGCCGGCGAGCCGATCGTACGGGCCGCGCGTGCGAGCGGCGCCGAGATGATCCATCGCGCCACGGTTTGGAGCCTCGACCGCAACCTCGAAATCGGCGTGTCGATCGGCGGCGGCTCGACCGTCGTTGGCGCACACCGTGTCATCATCGCGACCGGCGCGCAGGAGCGGCCGTTTCCGATTCCCGGCTGGACGCTGCCCGGCGTGATGACCGCAGGCGCCGCGCAAACGATGCTGAAATCCTCCGGCCTGGTGCCGGATGGCCGCACCATCATCGCCGGCCAGGGGCCGTTATTGTGGCTGCTCGCAGCGCAAATCCTGCGCCTCGGTGGCCGCATCGACCGCGTGCTCGATACCACGGCGCGGAGCAATTATCTCACCGCCCTGCCCCACGCTCTTGCTTTCATGACCTCGTCCTATTTCATGAAGGGGCTCGCCATGATGCGCGAGGTCCGCACAAGAGTGCCGGTCATTAGCGGCGTGACCGAACTAGCGGCCGATGGCGACGGCAGCCTCACAGCCGTGAGCTACGTTGCCCGGGGCAAGCGCGAGACCATGCCCGCCGATCTGCTGCTGTTGCATCAGGGCGTGGTGCCGAACGTCAATCTCGCCATGGCGGCCGGTGTCAACCATCGCTGGGACGAACGTGAGCTCTGCTGGTCGCCGGTGCTCGATGCGGATGGCGCGAGCTCCGTCGAAGGGATCGCGATTGCCGGCGACGGCGCCGGCATCGGCGGCGCGCAGGCCGCAATCTGGCGCGGCCGCATCGCCGCGCGCAGCGCGATCGCGGCGCTTGCACCCGAGGCTGCGACAAAGCTCGAGCCGGTGGCAAGTTTGCGCGCAGAACTTGCCCGCGCCGAACGGGGTCGCGCCTTCATCGACACCTTGTTTCAGCCGGCGAGACAATTCCGCATCCCGGCAGGCGACACGATCGTCTGCCGCTGCGAGGAGATCACCGCGCAGGAGATCCTGGACTCGGTTGCGATCGGCGCGACCGGCCCGAACCAGCTGAAAGCCTATCGCCGCACCGGCATGGGCCCCTGCCAGGGACGGCTGTGCGGCCTCACCGTCACCGAGCTGATGGCGGAGGCGCGCGGCAAGACGCCGCAAGAGATCGGCTACTACCGCCTGCGTGCACCGGTAAAGCCAATCACGCTGTCGGAGCTCGCAAGCCTGCCGAAGACGGAGGCCGCGACGCAAGCCGTGGTGCGCGGATGACCAGGATTGCGGATGCCATCATCGTGGGTGGCGGCATCCATGGCTGCTCGACCGCTTTGCATCTCTGCCTTGCCGGGCTCAAACCGGTGCTGATCGAGAAGGATTATGCGGGCCGTCATGCATCGGGCGTCAATGCCGGCGGCGTGCGCCAGCTCGCCCGCGACGTCGCCGAGATCCCGCTCTCGATCCGTTCGATGGGGATCTGGGAGAGGATCGCCGATCTCGTCGACGATGACTGCGGTTTTGAGAGCCACGGCCAGGTGCTGGTCGCCGAGGACGAGGCTGAGCTTGCGACTTGTCGCGCACGCGTCGCCGACCTCAACGCGCAGGATTTTTGGCATGAAGAGCTGATCGACGCGGCGGAGTTGCGCCGGCTCGTGCCGGCCGTGGCCGAAAACTGTCCCGGCGGCATCGTGTCGCGACGGGATGGCGCGGCACAGCCGGCGCGCACCACGACCGCGTTCCGCCGCAAGGCCGAGACGCTCGGCGCGACCATCCGCGAGGGCGCAGCGGCGACGAACATTCGCAAAGAGAATGGCCTTTGGCGCGTCGACGCCGGCACCTATTGCTATGCCGCGCCGGTTCTTGTGAACGCCGCGGGCGCCTGGGCCGGACGAATCGCCGCCGGGCTCGGCGAGCCGGTGCCGGTCGAAACCATCGCACCGATGCTGATGATCACCTCACCCGTCCCGCACTTCATCGATCCCGTCGTGATCCTGCGCGGCCGCAAACTGTCCTTCAAGCAGTTCCCCAATGGCACGGTACTGATCGGCGGCGGTCATCGCGCAACGCCCGAGCAGGACCGCAACGAGACCGTGCTGGACTGGCGCAAGCTCGCCGAAAGCGCACGGACCGTATCGGAGCTGTTTTCGGTGATGAGAGGCGCCTCCATTGTTCGCGCCTGGGCAGGCATTGAAGCACGCACGAGCGACGAATTGCCCATTCTTGGACCAAGCGCGCGTCACGAGCGGCTCTACCATCAATTCGGCTTCTCGGCACATGGCTTCCAGCTCGGCCCCGGCGCAGGCGCCGTGATGGCCGAACTGATCGTCAACGGCGGTAGCCAGACGCGGGTCGGTGAGCTGGCCATTGAGCGTTTTCGCGGTGCGCCGCCCCACCGAGAGTGCTGACCGAGGCATCTCTCGAAGCGCGAAGAGGCAGTCGATGCGATTGCCGCGGCGTGCGATCAGGACGCTCGAAGAAGAAGGTGTTCCACATGTACGTCTCCGCCGACGGGATCGCGATCAGCGAGACCCTGCTGGTCACGAAGACCGGGCACGAATGTCTGACACGCTCTCCTCGGCAGCTGTTTCAGGTCTGAGCCTCAGCGACTCGCGCGAGTCGTGAATGCGACCGCATCGGTCACGACAGCGTTGGACCGCGCCTTTCCATTCGTGCTAAAGACCACCGGTGACCAATAGTGTACTGAGAGACCCCCGCCTGAACTGGAGCGCGTTGTCGCAAGCCGAGCGCGACGCCGCCTACGACAACAACAAGGCGGTCGCCAACAGCCCCGCGCTGATTGCGGCGCGAAACACGGCGTCGGCGAAGGTGCGGGCCCTGCACCCCGAGACGCTTGATGTCGCCTACGGGAGCGGCGAGAGAACCAAGTTCGATCTCTACCCGGCGAACGACGGATCGGCGCCGTGCCTGGTCTTCCTTCACGGCGGCTATTGGCAACGCAATTCGCGGCACGATTTCGCGATGATGATCGAGGGACTCGCGACCCACGGTTGGTCCGTCGCCATTCCCGGCTATTCGCCGGCGCCGCAGGCGAGCCTGACGCAGATCGTGCAGGAGATATCGCTCGCGTTGGATTGGCTCGCCGCCCAAGGAGCATCGCACGGCATGGCAGGTCCCGTCTTGTTGTCCGGATGGTCGGCCGGGGCGCAGCTTGCCGCACTCGCGCTGCATCACCCCGTCGTGACCGCCGGGCTCGCGATTTCCGGCGTCTATGACCTCGCGCCGATCCGCGACACGTGGCTGAACGCGGCGCTGAGACTGACGGATGAAGAGATCGCAAAGCTCTCGCCCCTGCGGCTTCCGGTGGTGCAGAAACCTCTCGTCATCGCATATGGTTCGGCCGAATTGCCGGCGCTGGTGTGGGACTCGCGGAACTTCCATGAAACCCGCGACGCCGCAGGCGCTCCCAGCGGGCTCGTGGTTGTCAACGGCGCGGACCACTTCACGGTCCTCGAGGAGCTACGACGCGCAGACGGCGCTTTGACCAAGGTTGCGCTGTCGCTGGTCGGCTAGATCGAAGCACCTCCGAGTCAGGGTTCAGGCGCATCGCGGATCTCGACGCGGATCGGCGTGGGGTTGAAGCCGTTGCACGGATTGTTCACCTGGGGGCAATTGGAGATCACGAACAGCACGTCCATTTCCGCGGTCACATCGACATGGTTGCCGGGCGCCGAGATGCCGTCGACCACCGTAAAATTGCCTGCGGGATCGATCGGCACGTTCATGAAGAAATTCAGGTTCGAAACGATGTCGCGCTTGGTGAGGCCGTGCCTCGACAGTTCGAGAATGAAATTCTCGCGGCAGGCGTGCTGGTACTTCGTCGCCTCACCAAAGCGCACCGCGTTGCTCTCGCAGGAGCAGCATCCTGCCGACGTATCGTGGCGCCCGCAGGTGTCGGCTGTGATGCGCGCCATCACGCGGCCCCTGTTGGAGATCAATTGCGTGCCAAGCTCGACATAGGCCGCTCCTTGGACACGCAACGTATCCTGCGCGCTGTAGCGCTCGGCCGTATCAGCTGCGCTGTACAGCAAGGCATCGACCGCTTGCTGGCCCTCGCTGTCGATGATCCGCAGCGTTTGACCCCTTTTGAGGACCCGCGACCACGGCCGCTCCGCCGGGATGTCGTGGATGTAGACGACGTCGCCCATTTCTGGATCGGTCATGAACGCATTCCTTCAGGCAAAGAGCCGGTCGGTGAACGCAAAGGCGCGAGCTGCCTCGGGCGACGCAGTCCGACACAGATCATCGGCGGCCGCAAGTTGAGCCCGGTGCTTGATCACGGTGACCGGTCCCGTCGCCATCGGCCGTGCGGGATCGAGCGGGTGGGCGCAATTGGACGCGACGACGACCAGATTCATTTCGGCGCGAAGATCGACAAAGTCACCCGGCTGCTTGCGGCTCGCGTTCCAGACAAAGCGGCCGGCATCATCAAGCGATACAGGTGCAAAGAAGGTGACACAGGGCGGGATGTCCCTGACGTCGAGTCCCACCTTGGACGCGGCAGCGAGAAAATTCTCGTGCGTGTTGCGCTTCACGGTGCCGAACGCGGCGATGGTCGAGGCCGGCGTCGAGCCTCCGACCAGAAGATCGTGCACGCCGCCGGTATCCTCGACCAGCGACAGCATCACGCGCCCCATGTCCGAAAGGATGACCCGGCCCTTCGAGAGCGCGGCACTCCATTGCACCTTCACGGTATCGGCGCAATTGATCCGTTCCGACGTATCCTCCTCGCGCCAGGCGATCAGCGAGACGCTGCAGCAGCCGGTATCATCGACGATCCGAAGCGATTCGCCGCGATGGAGACGGAACGTCGCATACCAGCCGGCCGGCACCTGCTCGCGAAGAACCACCGCATCAGGCGCAATTGGCGCGCCGTCAAGTGCCGTCGCCTCGGGCAATCCTTTCGGTGTCAGCTCCTGCCCCGCCGCGCGAAGTTCCTCGTAGCGGCGCCGGTTGGCCTCGGCCATCTGCACTTTCGCCTCCTCCGTCATGTGCTCGCTCCCGACGACGAGCCGGCCACGGTGAAATGGGCTTCGACAGGCTTTCCTGCCTTGCCATTGATCGGCAGGATGTCCTGCGGGCAAGCTGAGAACGCGATCACCAGATCCATCTCGGCGCGCAGGCGCACATAACCACCCGGCACCGGCTTCGGGGGCGCCGCGAAACCGAGCGTGCCCGCGGCGTCCCAAGGAATGTTCATGAAGAGGTTGAGCGGGCTCGGCACCTCCGGCGGCACCAGCCCGAGTTCCGCCAAGCCGGCAAAGAGATTGTCGGTGCAATTGTCGTGATAGCCCTCGACACCGAGGAACGCGTAGCGATACCGATCACACGCGGCGATCAGCGTGTCGTGAACCCCACCCGACGTATCCTCGATCATGGTCAGGATCGGCCGGCGCTTGTTGGTCCGCAGCACGTCTCCCGGCCGTGGCACGAGATGCAGGCTGTGAGCGCGCGTGTGCTCGTTGGACATGAACTCGCCAAGGTCGGAACGGCTGAAGGCCCAGGTGTCGACCACCTGCTCGCCATGGGTATTGATCACGGTGATGATCTGGCCGATTGAGACGAACGCCGCCTTGCCGCGCCGTGCTGGAATCTCGATCAGGACAGCCATGCCGGCCTCCCTACGATCTGAAGGCTATCATGTCGATCTCGATGATGCCGCCGCGGGCGAGATCGGTGACGCCAACCGTGGTCCGGCCTGGACGCCGATTGTCCTCGAAATAGGTCGAGAAGATCGCGTTCATCGGCGCGTAGTCACGCTTGAAATCAGTCAGGTAAATGCGGATGAACACGACATCGGCGAACGTCATCCCGCATCCCCTGAGCACACGCGCGAGATTGTCCATGACCTTGCGGGTCTGCGCCTCGATGCCCGACGGAACGGGAAGCGAATCGTCGTCCGGATCGGTTGCGAGCTGACCTGTCACGAAAACGAAGCCGCCTGCCTCGACGGCGTGGCTGTAGGGCGCGACCGGCTTCGGCGCATCAGGCAACAGGTGGAAAATCGGATCCATGAACGGCTCCCGTCTACTTCGATGTGACCGCAAGCCTGCCGCTCGCGACGTCACCAGCATAGCGCTGGATGAATTGACGCGCGCGTTCGCTTTCGGGATTGGAAAAGAACTGGTCCGGCGAGGCCGTTTCGACCACACGTCCGCGATCGAGAAACAGGACCCGGGTCGCAGCGTCGCGTGCAAACCCCATCTCGTGGGTCACGACCACCATGGTCATGCCTTCCCGCGCCAAATCCCGCATCACGACCAGCACCTCGCCGACAAGCTCCGGATCGAGCGCGCTGGTGGGTTCGTCGAACAGCAGCAGGTCTGGTCGCATCGCCAGTGCCCGCGCAATCCCGACGCGCTGCTTCTGCCCGCCGGACAGCTTCGCCGGAAAGGCGTCGCGCTTGTCGCTCAAACCCACCTTTGCGAGCAGTGCAAGTCCCTCCTCGCGGACGTCGGCTCTCGGCCGCTTCTGGACCTGGACCGGTGCCTCCATCAGGTTTTGCAGCACGGTCAAATGCGGCCACAGCGCGAAATGCTGGAATACCATGCCGATGCGCGTCCTGATCCGCGACAGTTCGCGGTCGGTCATGACGAGCCCGCCGCCCGTGACGCCGATCTCGCTCCCGTTGAGATAGATCTTACCGGCGTCGGGCCGCTCAAGCCAATTGATGCACCGGAGCAAGGTGGATTTGCCGGAGCCAGACGGGCCGAGCACGCACACGGTTTCACCTTTGGCGACCCGAAAGCTGACATCGGACAAGACGTCCAGCGCACCGAAGCGCTTCGACACGCCGGCGACATCGAGGACCTTTCTGTCGTCCGCCATCGTTGCTCCTAGCGTCGCGCCGCGGCCAGGCGGTCGATCGAACCGACGCCGACTTCGATCACGAGGCACAGGCCCCAATAAAGGAACACCGCGGTAATGAAGGCCGCAAAGGGTACATAGTGCCGCGACTGGATCGAACTCGCCGCATGGGTCAGTTCGGGCAACGCGATGATGGTGAGAAAGGCACTATCCTTGACGATCTGGATCATCTGATTGCCGAGCACCGGGCCCGCGGCCAACAAGAGCGGCGGCAGAACGATGCGCCGGAACAGCCCGACGCTGGAAAAACCAAAGGCGATGCCGGCCTCGATCGGCTCGCGCGGTTGTGCCGCCCAGGCGCCGCGCAGGATCTCAGCCATGTAGGCGGCGTTATAGATCGTCAGGGCAGCGAGGCCGGACGTCCAGTTGTCCAGTCTGATCCCGAGCGAGGGAAAGCCGTAGTAGACGATATAGGCGAACAGCAGAAATGGCACGCAGCGCATGCCGTCGACAAATCCGCGCACAACCAAGGCAAGCCAGCGCTGCTTCGCCATGAACACCGGCGTCAGGATGAATCCGATCAGCAGGGCCGCTGCCGCAGACAACACCGAGAGAATCGTGGTGTTGGCGAGCCCGCTCAGAAGCAGATCGTGCTCGCTCCAGACGACGCCGAAATCACGGATCATGCTGCGGCCTCGGCGATCCGCTGCCGTCGCTCGATCCAGCGCTGCACGGAGACCAGGGCAAACACGATCGGAGCGTAGAGCGCCACCGCAATCAGGAAAGGCGGCAGTGGATCGTAGGTCTCGGCCCCGATCCGCACCGCGGCCCGCGTGATGTCGACGACACCGACCACCGCCAGAACCGGCGTGACCTTGATCAAGAGCGACATCTCATTGACGAGGCCGGGGAGGCTCACATAAACGATCTGAGGCAGGACGATGCGGCGAAACCGCAAAGTCGCCGTCATCCCGACCGACTGCGCCGCCTCGTATTGATCCCTGGGAAAATTCATCAGCGCCGCGCGCCAGACCTCGCAATTGAACGCGGCCGTATTCATCACCAGCGCCAGGATCGCCGCCGAGACCGGACCGATCGCGATGCCGATATTGGGTAGCGCAAAAAACAAGAGGAGGAGAAGTGTGACCAGCGGCGTCGCGCGCAGGATGCTAACATAGACCGCAACCACGCGTGCGACGACCGGCACGTCAGCCCAGCGCAGGACCGCGAGCGCCAGGCCGATCGGCAGCCCGATCAGGATGCCGACCAGCGACAGCGTGACCGTCACCACGGCACCCTGAAGAATGGCCAGGACATCGGCACCACTCATATCGGATCATTCGCGCGGGAGATCAGAATTCGGGTTCAAACGACACCGGCAGGCTGGGGAACGTCTCGCCGAACCATTTCTTCTGCAGCTCGGCGAACCTGCCGTTCTCCTTCTCTTTCGCGATGAAGCCGTTCAGGAACTCCAATAGCTCGGTGTTGCCCTTGGCAACCGCCCAAGCCGGGAAAGACTTTCCGGATACGGGCTGACCGATCTCGAACACATTCGGCTTCTCGGCAACCAGCGTCTTGATGTTGATGATCGTGTTGACGACGTAATCGACACGGCCGAGCGCCAGATCCTGGTAGGCTTCGGGATAGGAGGTGTATTCGACGACCTTGCCTAGCTTTCCGCCCTCCTTCTCGAGCGTCGCGCCGAGTTCGGGAAGTCGCGCGAGCAGCGCACTACCAGCCTGAACGCCGACAGTCTTGCCGTTCAGGTCCTTGATCCCCGTGATGCTCTTATCGTCCTTGCGTTTGACATAGTAATGCGTCGCATCCGCGATCGGGCTCGTAAAATCGAGCGACTTCTTGCGCTCCTTGGTGATGATCGCGGCCGTGATGGCAACGTCGTATTTGCCGGTGGAGACACCGGCCAGGATGCCGGTCCAGGGCAGGATCTGCTGCTTGATCTCGAACGGAGCATATTTGCGCAGATCTTCGATCAATTCATTGTCGAAGCCGGTCGGCTGGCCGTCCTTGACGAATTCGAAGGGACGGAAATCGTCCTCGGTCGCGACGATCAATCCGCGCGTCTTGATTTCGTCGAGGCCTGCGGCCCTGACGCCACCGGCGAGAACGGGAGCGGCCAACAGAGCGGCCAGGAAACCGAGCGCCAGGCGCCTGGACGATGAATTCAGTCGGGTGGGCAAACAGGTCGTCATCATGCGTTTCCCTTCGTGGACGTTTCAATCGAACGTGAATCCATGTGAGCGCAGATAGGGCGGGAACGCCGCGCCCTCGGCCATGGCCGCCTGCCGCGCCTTGTCCTCCGACCAGCCATAGAACGTCGCCTCGCCGAACTCCGCGTTGGCGCGCTGCTGCTCCCTGGGGATGGCATGGAGCGCATTGCGTCTCTGGTCGTAATCGTCGATATCAGGACCAAGCGCCCGATCGTCATAGCTGTCGACATGTGTGGTCACGCTCCGCGGCAGGCGCAAGCTGACATGACCTTCTCCCGCGGGGTAACCAAGGCAAAGTCCGGCAACGGGGAAGACGAGATCGGGCAGGCCCAGGACGGCCGCGACCGTGTCGACCTCGTTGCGGATGACGCTGATCGGGCAAACCCCGAGCCCGGCCGATTCCGCGCACAGGATCATGGTCTGCATCGCCAGCGCCGCATCGATGCTGGCATTGAAAAATCCCTCGAGCGTTCCGTTCTGAACCGGCTTGCTGCGCATCTCGCCGATCCGCTGCAGCCGCCTGGCATCGCCCAGAAAAACAAAGAAAACCGGTGCTACGGCGATCCATGGCATGCTCGGGAACAGCGCGCCGATCGCGGCACGCTTGTCCATATCGCGCACACGGAGGATCGAAGCCTGCTGAAAGTCCGACTTTGCCGAAGCGCTCAGCGCGCATGCGACCAGCAGATCAAGCAACCCGTCGGTCGGCATCGTGTCGCTGTAGCGGCGCACGGTCTTTCGCAACAGCACACGGCGGATGAAGTCATTGTCATCCGCGCCCTCAGCCGCGGGACCGCCGTCGCCGAACCGTCGCGCGATCGCTTTCGAACAGGACGACATCAACGCGGCCTCCTGTCGGAGCATTGCATTTTTGATCTCCCACCGAGGCGACGGCTCTTGGATCCGCGATCGCCAAGCTTTGCGGAACCTCTCCACCACCTCAATGACGACGTTTCGAGCAAAGGACATGCCAGATTTCGCCGTCCGTGAAAGCGCGGGCTCCGCGCGGAGAAATTGGGCAGTTATCTGCCGATATCAGCTGTCAAGTGGTTCAGAATTTCGAGGAGATCGCAATTGTAGGCTTCAATCTCCCAGGAGTAATACGAAGCATGCTTCGTAATTGCGCTCGAGATGCCGCCATTCGCGGCGCAGACTCGATCGCGACTGTCGTTTTTCAGGCAGGTTGCACAGATTGTAATCGTTCACGCTGCCAACAGCTCACTCGGGGACCGTCGTAGCTTCCCGCTTTCTCGAGCGCGCCGTCACGATCTTCTGCATCATGGCGATGAACCTTTTCCGATCTGCCTTGCTCAGCGCGTCGACTGTCTCCAGATGGGCTGCGCGGGCCGACTTCTCCATCCGGCGCAGCAGTGCCGCGCCGGCCCGGGTCAGACGGCATGCCTGCGACCGGCGGTCATGATGCGCAGTCGCGCGATCGACAAAGCCGCACGATTGCAAGCGTTTGAGCGCCCCCGTCGTCGTGGTGCGGTCGAGCGCAATGTCGAGAGCCAGGGTCGTCTGGTCCGCGGTTCCGCGCTTCGCCAATGCGGTGAGGAGGCTGTATTGCAGCGGGGTGATCTCGAAGCCTGCGCACTTCTCCTGGAACAAGGCGACATGGATCTGATGCAGCCGTCTGATTAAATAGCCCGGACGCTGTTCGAGTGGCCATGCAGACCCCGTCTTCATCACACGCCGTCCAGTCATCAGGCTGCTCCTACACATGCCGGATGCACCTCGCCTTGCATCAATTTGATGCTGTCTCTTTCACCGACATTGGTATAATACGAAGCATGCTTCGCAATTGGTCGGCAAGCCAAAGATGGCAGCCGGTGGAAGAGGAGGTCGTGGATGTCCGTGAGCACCAGCTTCGATCTGCTTCTGCGCGGCGGCCGGGTCATCGATCCGGCATCAGGTGTCGACGGCCCAAAGGACGTGGCCATCCGCAATGGCAAAATCGCCGCGGTCCAGTCCGACATTCTACCGACGAGTGCGAAGGAGGTTGTGGATGTCGGCGGCCAGATCGTGCTGCCCGGGCTGATCGACACTCACGCACATGTCTATCAATATGTCACGGGCCGCTTCGGCATGAACGCGGACATGGTTGGCGTGCATTCGGGCGTGACGACGCTGGTCGATCAGGGCGGCCCCTCCTGCATGACCTTGCCGGGTTTCCGGCATTTCATCGCGGAGCAGGCCCAGTCCCGCACGTTTGCGTTCCTCTCCGCTTATCTGGTCGGAGGGCTGGAGGGACATTACTATCCCAATCTCTACCGGCCAGACTGCGTCGATATCGACGCGACCGTCAAGGCGGCGACCGCGAACCGCGATCTGGTTCGCGGCATCAAAGCGCATGCGGAGATCGGCGGTTTTGCGCGCTGGGGCATCCGTGTCATCGAGATGGCCGCCGAAATCGGACGGCGCGCCGACCTTCCGGTCTATGTGCATTTCGGCCAGCTTTGGGGCCTGCCGGAAAGTGGGAGCAATGGCGAAGACGTTGATACGATTCTCGAGCGCGTCATTCCGCTGCTTCGACGCGGCGACATCCTGGCGCACCCGTTCACGCGGCATCCCGGCGGTTTCGTCAATCGCGACGGTGAGGTGCACCCCGTGATCCAGGCCGCGCTCGATCGCGGCCTCAAGGTCGATGTCGGTCACGGCAGCCATTTCTCCTATCGCCTCGCCCGCAAGGCGATCGCCTCCGGCATCGTCCCGACCACGCTCGGCGCCGACATTCACGGCTACAACACCCATGTGCCCGCCCCGCGCGGCACGCCGGATGAGCCCGCTGATGACGAAAACCATCCGTTCGCAGGTCAGGCGAAATTCAGCCTGGTGCAGGCCATGAGCTCGATGATGGCGCTCGGTCTCACGCTCGAGCAGGTGGTGCCGATGGTGACATCGCACCCGGCCGAGATGATGGGCCTTTCGGACCAGATCGGGGCCCTGCGTCCCGGCATGGACGCCGACGTCAGCGTGCTCAGGGAAAAACCCGGACGCCACATCCTGCGCGACAACGAAAAGACCGAAGTGATCGCGGATCGCCTGCTGCAGCCGGTATTCTGCCTCCGCGCAGGCGTGCGCCACGACGCTGTCGCTCCTATCCTGCCTGAAGCGGTGGCGGCCTGACTGCTCGGCAAGCGGAGACGACCAGCCGAATGTCCACCGCTGAACGCGCTTCTCCCTCAGCAAAGACCGACCGCCAAGGCGTGGGTGCGCGGCTCTCACGCAAGGAGGATGATCGCTTCCTGCGCGGGAGTGGCCAGTACGTCGCCGACATCCGATTACCTGGCCTGCAGGATGTCGCGTTTGTACGCAGTCCGCTGGCGCATGCCCGCATCAGGGCCATAAACGTGCCGGAGCGTTATCGCGACGTGATCTTCACGGCGCCGGATCTTGCCGACGTGAAGCCGATCCGTGCCGTATCCGGCCTGCCCGGCTTCAAGATCTCGGAACAGCCCGTGCTTGCGACCGGCAAGGTGCGCCATGTCGGCGAACTCATCGCGCTATGCGTGGCGCCGACGCGCGCGGAGGCCGAGGACATTGCGGCTACCGTCACGCTGGACCTCGACCCGCTGCCGGCGGTCCATGACATGCGCAAGGCGCGCGATGCCGATGCCGCTCTTGTGCATGAGCATTGGGGCGACAATGTCTTTCTCGAAACACTGTACGAGACCGACATCATGTCGGCGCTCGATGCCCGGATCAAGGTGACGCGGAAAATCTCGACGGCACGCCAGTGCATGTCGCCGCTCGAAGGCCGCGGCGTGGTCGCCACCTTCGATCATCGCCTCGATCAACTGACGCTTTACACCGGCGCCCAGATGCCGCACATCGTGCGCAACGGCCTGTCCGATTGTCTCGGCGTCGAGCAAGGTCGCATCCGCATCGTGGCACCCGACATCGGCGGCGGCTTCGGCCACAAGGGGATTTTGCTACCGGAGGAAGTCTGCCTCGCCTGGCTCGCGACGCACAGAGGCCTGACCGTCCGCTGGATCGAGGATCGGCGCGAGCACCTGAGCGCGAGCGCGAACTGCAGGGAGCACCACTATCAGATCACGGTCTATGCCGACCGCGACGGCCGCCTGCGCGGCATTGACTGCGAGGCAACGGTCGATTCCGGAGCCTATTCGTCTTATCCGTTCTCTGCCTGTCTCGAAGCCGCGCAGGTCGCAAGCATTTTGCCTGGCCCCTACCGAATGCCGGCCTATCGCTGCCGGACCTTTTCGGTTGCGACCAACAAATGCCCGATCCTGCCCTATCGCGGCGTGGCGCGGACCGGTGTCTGCTTTGCGCTGGAGATCATGCTCGATGCGGTGGCCGCCGAGGCGGGGCTCGAACCCGGCGAGGTGCGCCTACGCAATCTGGTCAGCCCGAACGAGATGCCCTTCGACAATATCACGAAGAAGCATTTTGACAGCGGCGACTATCCGCAAGCGATGCGGCGCGCGCTGGCGGCGATCGACGTCGCTGCCGTCCGCGAGCGCCAGCGAAACGGAGAACCGGACGGACGGCTAATTGGCACAGGCCTTGCGGTCTATTGCGAGCAGGCCGCGCACGGCACGTCGGTCTATGCCGGCTGGGGCATTCCGATGGTGCCAGGCCACGAGCAGGCCACGGTACGCATGACGCCGGACGGCGGATTGGAAATCCGGGTCGGCGTGCATTCGCACGGCCAGGGCCTCGAGACGACGCTGGCCCAGGTCGCGCACGAAATTCTTGGCATCGACACGGCCAAGGTGCGTGTCGTGCTCGGCGACACCGCCATGACCCCCTACTCGACCGGCACCTGGGGCTCGCGGTCTATGGTGATGGCCGGCGGCGCAGTGGGCACGGCCTGCGAAGAGATTGCCGCACGCGCGAAGCGCATCGGTGCCAAACTGTTGCAGCTCGATCCCGCTTCGGTCGAGCTGCGCGACGGCCGCGTGTACGGTCCAAACAGCAGCGTCGGTCTTTCCGAGATCGCGCACACCTGGTACCGGCGCCCACAGGACTTGCCTGGGGATGTCGACCCGGCGGGCCTGGAGACGACCAGCGGCTACAAACCGCAGCGTGACAGCGGCACGTTCAGCTATGCCGTCCACGCCGTCACGGTGGCGGTCGATCCCGACCTCGGCGAGGTCGAGCTGCTTGATTATGTCATCGTCGAAGACGGCGGCGTGCTGGTCAATCCGATGATCGTCGACGGCCAGATCTATGGCGGCCTGGCGCAAGGCATCGGCACCGCGCTCTACGAGGAAATGCCCTTTGATGCCGAGGGGCAACCGCTCGCCACCACGCTCGCCGACTATTTGCTGCCGGGTCCGACCGAAGTGCCGGAGCCGCGGCTTGACCACATGGAAACGCCCTCGCCTTATACGATGTTCGGAGTCAAGGGCATCGGCGAAGGCGGCGCGATCGCGCCGCCAGCAGCCATCGCCAACGCCGTGAACGACGCATTGCGTCCGCTAGGCGTCGAGCTGTTGCATTCGCCGATTTCGCCGCGCCGAGTTGTGGAAGCCGTTCTGGGGGCTCGAGACGCGGAAAGGCCGGCTGCATGAAAGCTGCCCCGTTCGCCTACGAGCGCCCGACGGACATCAGCGCGGCTCTTGCGTTGCTGACCGAGACTGACGGCGCAAGCAAGATCATCGCAGGCGGACAGTCGCTCGGCCCGATGCTCAATCTGCGCCTGGTCCAGCCGGACCTGGTCATTGACATCTCGGGACTTTCCGAACTCACGCGGGTCGAACAGTCCGGTGACGAACTCGTCATCGGTGCGTGCGTGACACATTCGGATATCGAGGACGGCCGAATTCCCGACGTCACGCGTGGCGCCATGCAACGTGTCGCCGCCGGGATCGCTTACCGCGCCGTGCGCAACCGCGGTACGATCGGCGGATCCTTGAGCCATGCCGATCCAGCCGCGGATTGGGTCACGGTCCTGCCCGCCCTTGGCGCGAGCGTCAGGCTTCGCAGTGTCGATGGTATTCGCAATCTTGCGGCTGGGGATTTCATCACCGGCGCACTCGAGTCGGCGCTGGATCCCGGCGAAATCGTGGAAGCGATCCGCGTGCCGGTAATGCAGCCATCAGCCCGCTGGGGTTATGTCAAGGCCAGCCGCAAGCCGGGCGAGTTCGCCCACGCGATGGCCGCAGTGCTGATCGACCCCGATCGAGCCACGGTGCGCGTCGTGGTTGGCGCCATCGACCGAGCGCCGATCGTTCTGAGCGACGCGGCATCGTTGTTCGGCGGGCACGTAACTAGCGATTTCAAGGAGCAGCTTGACGTGCGTGTGGCCAATGCGCTGCTGGTCACGGCCGGAGTTGCGAGCGCCGTGGACCGCCACATCCACGTCACCGTGCTGCGTCGCGCGATTCATGAGGCCGGCTCGTGAACCCGGTCGAGATCGCGGTCAATGGACGCAAGGTCAGTGCGTCGACCGAGCCGCGCACTCATCTTGCCGATTTCCTGCGCGATACGCTCAACCTGACCGGCACCCATCTCGGTTGCGAGCACGGCGTGTGCGGGGCATGCACGCTCCTGCTCGACGACATGCCGGTCCGCTCGTGTATCACCTATGCCGCGGCCTGTGACGGATCACGCGTCACGACGATCGAAGGCCTCGACGACGATGAGATCGCGACCGAGCTTCGCACGGCTTTCACGCGCGAGCACGCCCTGCAATGCGGGTACTGCACGCCGGGAATGTTGATCGCGGCGCGCGATCTCGTGCTTCGGCTGGAGACCGCGGACGAGCGCAGCATCCGGGTTGGCTTGAGCGGCAATCTGTGCCGCTGCACCGGCTATGTCGGGATTGTGCGCGCGGTGCGCGCGGTGATCGAGCGCCGGCGCGAACTCGGTATCCCGCCGATTGCAGGCGGCGGGCGCCAGCGACTCGGCCCCGCGGGGTCGCACAACGACACGGTCGACCGCGCACAGACGATCGCGGCGCGCATGCCTGCGAAGACTGAAGAATCCGCGCAACGAGCTGTCGTCGCGACGGACATCCCAGACTTCGTGCCCAACAAGGTCTTCGACGATCATTTCACCGTGGCCGCTCCGCCCGACGAGGTTTTCGAGCTGTTCGGCGATGTCAGGCAGATCGCGGCCTGTCTTCCCGGCGCTTTGGTGACGGACGTTCGGACGCCGGATCGCGTCGACGGCGTCTTCCGCGTCAAGCTTGGCCCGATTTCGGCAGACTTCCATGGCGCCGCCCGCATCGAGCGCGCCCCCGAGATCAGGGCGGGCCGCATCATCGCCGCCGGAAAAGACCAGCGCAGCGGCTCATCCACAAAGGGCGAAATCCGCTATCGCCTGGTGCCGATCGAACAGGACGCGGCGACACGCGTTGAACTTTCGATCGGCTACAGCCTGCATGGCTTGCTGGCCCAGATCGCCCGCGACGGACTCGTGCGTGACCTCGCGAGGCGCCTGATCGCGGATTTCGCGCGCAATCTCAATCGGTATCTTTCCAACGCTGGCAGCAGCGAAGTTGCGGACAAAGCCAGCCCACTCGACGGCGTCGCGCTGATGCTCGGCCTTCTGTGGGCAGGTCTGCGCGGGATCATCATTCGGATCGTTCGGGGCCAGTAGCGCCACTCTGCGCGTGTCGATCAGGACATCCCTTTCGGCGCCGGGAGCGCTGTGAAATGCTCCGCGACCTTCGCCGCAATCGCCAGCAGGCGGCGATCGCTGCCGGCGGGCCCGTCCAGCGCGAGCCCGATCGGCAGACCCGCGGGGCTCAGTCCGACGGGCAGCGTGACGCCGGGAATGCCGGCGTTGCTCGCGGGATCGGTATTGCGGATGAAGGTCAAAAATGTCGGCACGCGGTTGCCGTCGAGTTCGACCGTCTCGTCCTCCCCGATCGGCCGCGCCGTGAGCGGCGTCGTCGGGAAGATCGTCGCGTCGAGGCGCTGATGTGCGAAGCAATCGGCGAACATCTCGATCAGTCGCGGGCGGTGCGTGGCGATGGCAGCGGCATAGGCCGCGTCAGGAATCCGGGTGTCCTCATTCATCAGGCTCATCATCGTGGCCCGCACGTCCGGGCTCGCGGTCTGTTCGACGATCTGCTCCAGGGTGACGTCTGAACCGATCTCGCGCAGATAAGCCGGGATATCGGTCCTCGGCTCGTGGAGCGCGACAACGAAGCTCACGGCCTGGTCGGCCTCCGCGAGCCCGGGCAGGTCCATGTCGACAAGCGTGACACCGAGCTTTCTGAGAACCTGCAGCGCGTCCTCGCACGCCGCGGCGACGCCGCCCTCGAGATTTTCCCAATAATACTTGCGGGGAACGCCAAGTCGCAATCCGCGGAGATCGATTTCCGGGGCCTCGGTCTCGCCGGTCACGATGCCATCGAGCAGGCGCAGATCGTCCACCGAACGCGCCAGGGGACCGGCGGTATCGCGCGTCGATGCGATGGGCACGATGCCCTGTTGCGGCCAGCGCTTGAGCGTTGGGCGCAGGCCGAACAGGCCGCAGAGCGCCGCCGGCACGCGTATTGATCCTCCCGTGTCAGTCCCGATGCCCGCCGGCGCCAGCCGCGCAGCGACCGCCGCGCCCGTGCCCCCGCTCGACCCGCCTGGAATCATCCGGATATCATAGGGATTGCGGACCGCGCCGAAGGCCGCGGTGTTGCTGGTGATGCCGAAGGCGAGCTCATGCATTGTGTTCTTGCCGAAGACGATCGCGCCCTCGCGCCGCAGCGCCGCGACCACGGGCGCATCCCGCGTCGGCCGGCTGTGCCTCAGGGCGGGCGTGCACGCCGTCGTCGGGTAGCCGACCACATCGATGTTGTCCTTCACGCAGATCGGCACGCCATGCAGCAGATGCAGCCGCTTGCCCTGCCTGCGAGCAAGATCGGCCGCCCTCGCCGCTTCCAGAATCTTGTCGGAATCGCGCGCGACGAAGGCATTCAGATGCTCGTTCGCTTCCGCGCGCTTCAAGAGACCTGATGCAAGCGATTCAGCCGTTATGTCGCCATTGCCGATAGCGGTTGCTGCTTCGGTGAGGCTCAGCTGCCAGCCGTCGGCCATGTTGTCCCTCCCTTTTTGGTCGCGTTCGGTTCCAATCGGTGCCGCCGGCGCGCGAAGTCTGACCGCTCGCTTGCTACGGCGCAAGATAGCGCAACAGCTCGGGGCTGGTGCGAACCTCCGCCGCGCGACCTTGCAGCTCAACCCGACCGCGATCGAGCACATAGGCGTAATCGGCAACGCGAAGCGCAAGATCCAGGTGCTGCTCGACGACAATCACGGCGATCTCCTTGGCGAGCTCGATCAGCCGCTCCGTGATCTCCTCGATCACCCCGATCCAGACTCCTTCGGTCGGCTCGTCCAGCAGCAGAAGCTGCGGTTCGCCCAGCATCGCACGGCTGATCGCCAGCATCTTGCGTTCGCCGCCGGACAGCGTGCCAGCGGGCTGGTCGAGCCGCTGGCCGAGTTTCGGGAAGATCGCCAGCACGCGATCCATTGCGTTCGGCTTCCGGTTGGAGAGCGCCCCGACCGCAAGATTGTCCCTGACCGACAGCCGCGCGAACACGGCATGCTCCTGCGGCACATAGCCGATCCCCATCCGCGCGCGCTCCTCGGTGCGCATCTGCGTGATGTCCCGGCCGTCGAACATCATCTCGCCACGAAGCGCTGCAAGCTCGCCCATGATCGTCTTCATCAGCGTGGTCTTGCCGGCCCCATTGCGGCCGAGCAGCGCCACGCCGCCGCGCCAGGGCACGGCGATGTTGACGTCGAACAGCACCTGGCTCCGGCCATAGCCGGACGAGACGTGGCGGATGTCGAGAAACTGTTTGTCAGGCACGACGCAGATAGATCTCCTGGACGCTCTTGCTCGCCTGGATCTCCGCGACCGTACCTGACGCCAGGACCCGACCCTGGTCCAGCACCGTCAACCGGTCGCAGATATCGCGGATGAAATCCAGATCATGTTCGACGATCACGAGGGAACAGCGCTGCTTGATCGGCTGCAGCAGTTCGCCGGTGACGCGGCGCTCTTCGAGGCTCATGCCGCCGGTCGGCTCGTCGAGCAGCAATAGCCGCGGCTCGCCGGCAAGCGCCATCGCGATCTCCAGCCATTGCTGCTGGCCGTGCGACAGCGTTGACGCGGCATCATCGGCGCGGTCCGCGAGGCGAAACTGGCCGAGCATTGTCATGACCTTATCGTGCAGTCTACCGCGCGTCCGCGAAAACACCAGATCGACGAGCCGCGACTGCGCCTGCAGCGCGAGCAGGATGTTGTCGTAGAGCGTGAGCGTCGGCAGCACGCTGGTGATCTGGAACTTCAGGCTCATGCCGGCGCGGGCGCGCTCGGTCGGCGTGAGCGCCGTGATCTCCTTGTTGACGAAACGCACGCTGCCCTGCGTCGGCACCTCGGCGCCCGCGATGCATTTCATCAGCGTGCTCTTGCCGGAGCCGTTGGGTCCGATCAGGCCGTGGAATTCCTGTTCGCCGACCGTCAAGGCCGCGCCATCGAGCGCCATCAGCTTACCGAAGATCTTGCTGATGCTTTTCGCTTCGAGCAGCGGCATCACGATGTCCTCTTCGGCGGCCGCCCAAAACGGCCGACGCGTTCGCGCTCACCGAGCACGAAGCTGATCAGGCCGAGCGGCCGGAACAGGATGACGAGCAGCAACAAGAGCCCAAGGATGATCGGCCAGATGTCGCGGTAATTGTCCGAGAGCCAGAAGCTGACGCCTTCAATGATCGCGGCGCCGACGACGGCACCGATCAAGGTTCCTGAGCCGCCGAACAGCGCGTAGAGCACGACCTGGGTCGAGAACACCACGCCCAGCATGTTCGGCCAGACGAACCCCTCATGGAAGGCGTAGAGGCTGCCGGCGAGCCCCGCGATGGTGCCGCCGACGGCGAACACGATCGCCTTCAGATGCTGCACCTTGTAGCCAAAGAAGGCGATGCGCTGCTCGTTCTCGCGCAGCCCCGCCAGTGCGAGCCCGAATTGCGAGCGCACCAGGACGCGGCAGAGCAGATAGGCAACGATGAGAATGCCGAGCGCGAGATAATAAAAGACCGCACCTTCCTCGAATTCGTAGGACCCGAGCGTCATCGACGGGATGGATGGAATGCCGTTCTGGCCGCCGAGATAGTACCAGCCGCGCGCCAAGCGGTCGGCCGCGTAGGATCCCGTCAGTGTGCCGAGCGAGACGAAGATGACGCTCGATGGATGGCGCCCGAGCAGCAGGAAGCCGCCGAGCAGCAGCGAAGAGGCCAGCCCAATCAGGGCGCCCGCCGGCAGCACGAGCAGGATCGAGGTGACGTCGAGATCCCGCGCCAGCAGCGCCACGCCATAGCCGGCCGAGCCGAAGAACAGCGCCTGCCCAAAACTCATGATGCCGGCATAGCCCCACACCAGATCGAACGACAGCGCGAACAGCGCGAGGATCACGACGCGGGTCGCAAACACCGTGAGATAGTCCTGCAGGACCAGCGGCAGAATCAGCGCAAGCCCGAGCGCGAGCACCTCGACAACAGGCAATATCCTGCGCCGCGCCGCGACGGGCCGTACGGCCAACTCACCGCCAGACGCGCATTCAACGGTCGGCGTATCCGGCCCTCCGCTCGCCGCGGGGCGGAGCGCCTGTCTTGCTGCATCCATCGGTTACTCAGCATTCCTTGGGATCGACGAGACCATCGCTGCGTCCCACGATCTCATAGTTTCCGCCCTTGGCGACGGCCGTGTACATCTTCATCTTGCAGTGGCGCTTGCCGGGGACCATCTCGGCAGAGCCGCCCGGACCTTCGGTAATCTTGGCATGGTCAAGAGCGGCCGCGACCGATTCGCGATCGACCTTGCCCGCCTCCTTCACCGCAGCTTCCCACAGCTTCAGCCCGCGATAGGTTCCGGTCGCAGCGCTCCCGGCCGCGAACAGGAAGTTTCCGGGAAAGTCCTTGTCATAGGCCGCCTGGATCTTTGCGCTGACCGGATCATCCTTGGTCAGCACCTTGAAATAGTCGAGACAGCTCGCCAGACCCTCGATCTCGTTGGCCTGATTGATGTTGAGTGTGTTCTCGTCATAGTAGACGCAAGAGAGGCGTCCGCCGTTCTTCTGGAAGCCGGCCTCATAGAGCTGCTTGAAGAACGGTCCGACACCGGGCGGGATCACGGTGTTGAACACGACCTCGACCTTGTTGGTCATGATGCGGTTGACGGTCGCTGAAAAGTCGACCTGGTCGAGCGGATAATATTCCTCGAACACGACCTCGCCGCCGCTCGCCTCGATCACCTTGCGGGCATATTCGTTGAGCAGATGCGGCCAGACATAATTGGCGCTCGGCAGCGCGAACCGCTTGCCGCCGTTCTTGATCAGCCAGGGAATGAACTCGTCGCATTGCTGCGCCGGCGTCGGCCCGGTGCAGAACAGATAGGGCGTGCACTCCTTGCCTTCGTAGAGCTGCGGATAGATGTAGAGCGTCTTGCCGCGCGCCACGATCGGGTCCTTGATCGCGTTGCGCATCGAGCTCGTGATGCCGCCCAGCACCATGTCGACCTTGTCGCGCTGGATCAGCTTGCGGACATTGCCGACCGCGACCGACTCG
>Ga0207699_10000326_pt1 | contig 25326 bp, 24 predicted proteins | sample LARL51metaG_FD_184344 | JGI IMG/M metagenome (GOLD analysis project Ga0207699, IMG submission 184344) | Corn, switchgrass and miscanthus rhizosphere microbial communities from Kellogg Biological Station, Michigan, USA - LAR L5-1 metaG... | ecosystem: Host-associated > Plants > Roots >...
GCCGCCGCGAGCTCGTCCCGGATGGCGATCGCCCGCTGCACTGCAGCGACGTGCCGGGTCGCTGGCCGGCCGGTCCTTGCCACGGTAGAATTCCCCAAGTTGGAAATAGTATTGCCCTAAAGGCAATACTAGCAGCGCCAAGGTTCAGGGGCGCCGCCAATGCCGGGCACCACGAGAGGGGCGAGCGCAGTGACTTCCATCCCTGCCAGCAGTCGTTACATCATCGTCGGCGCCGGAATCCACGGGCTGTCGACGGCCTGGCACCTGGCCAGGGAGCTGAAGGCCCGGGGCCTGGGCGGCGGCGAGGACGTTCTTGTCCTGGACAAGCGGGCCGTCGGCGCGGGCGCGTCGGGGATCGCCTGCGGCGTCGTCCGCAACAACTACTTCCAGCCCGCCATGCGCGAACTGATGGCCCACTCGGTAGCCGTCTGGGAATCAGACCCCGCGGCCTTTGCGTACCACCCCGTCGGTTACCTGCAGATCGCGCCGGAAGAGATGCAGAGAGATGTCGCGAAGATCTTCGCCGAGCAGCAGTCGATCGGCTACCCGTCCGCGCTCATCGAGGGCGAGCGCGATTGCCGCGCCTACATGCTGGACATGTTTGACGACTGGCAAGCGCCCGGCGTTACCGCGATCCTGCACGAGAAAAAGGGCGGTTACGCCAACAACGTTCGCTCGCTGGCGGGCCTGGCGGCGAAGGCGGAGTCACAGGGCGTGCGGATCGTGCCGGGCGTCCGCGTCACCGGCGTGCGCACCGGCGGCGGCGCGGTGACCGGGGTGGCTACCGATCATGGCGAGATCCGCTGCGATCAGCTCGTCGTCGCCGCCGGCCCGTGGATCCGCGACCTGTGGGCCATGCTCGGCCTGCCCGAGCAGATCTCGGTCACAGGGCGTGACGGCGCGATGCCAATGTGGACCTACTGGGCCCTGCAGGAAGGAACGCTCGGGGTAGACCCGAAAGAGTTCACCGACAACCGGGGCGCGCTCCCGCCGGTCGTGCACGTCGATTCGAGCGCACCGCTCTACGACGACGTCAGCGGGGACCTGATCACCGACCGGATGTGGGGGATCTATTACAAGCCCGACTTCTACTTCGGCGGGGTCCAGGGGGGAACGTCACCATATGTCGTCGACCGTCCCGCCGGTGCGGTGGCAGTAGACCCATACGGCCCGGAAAGCCCCGACTACACGGTGACGGAGGGCTTCATCCGGATGTGGACGTCCGCGCTCGCCCACTGCCATAAGCGGTTCGAGGGCAAGCGCGCGGCGTACCGGCATGAGCCGACCGGCGGGATCGGCGCGTTCACCCCGGACAGCTTCCCAGTCTTCGACGTGTTCCACCAGAACGCCTACGTCATCGCCGACTCCAATCACGGGTACAAGATGATCGGCGTCGGGGCACTGGTCGCCAAGGAACTGCTTGGCGAGAGCCAGGGACTGCTGGCGCCGTTCCGGTTCGGCCGCTACCGCAGCGGCGACCTGCACCCGACCAGCAACTCGCCGTTCCCCTGGAGCTGACGTGGCGCTCGGCAACACCGGCGCTGGCGGTTTCATTAGCCATGCTTCAAAGGCAAAGCCAACCTGGAAGCCAGAGACCCGCCGCTAGGCGGCTACTGTCGGCACCAAGGCAGGTCGCGGTCACACCGGGTGGCAAGGACCGGCATACAGCAGTGCTGTCAATAACTTCGCGATTTGGGTCATCTGCTTTACATTTGCTCCATGCATAAGGTTCCGCCTTGGAGACCTCGCAAGGCTGAGGCGGTCGGAGGCAGGAGCGTCTCATGATGAGTTTCGACGGCAGGGTGCGGGTGCAGGACACAGCGCAGGCGGGCGACACGGACACCGGGTCGCAGCCGGTGTTCAAGCGGGTGCTGGTGCCCGTCGAGGATGCAAGCCAGATGGAGCAGGTGGTGGAGCTGGCGCGGCGAGCCGGCGCGAGCGAGGCACGTGTGCTGCACCTCAATCTTCGCGAGAGCATTCGGGGGCAGCGCTTCGCAATCGAGACCGAGTCCTCGGCCTCGGGCGTCGTCGAGACAGCTGTCCTCGAGCTCGGCATGGCGGGCATCGCAGCCTCGGGGCACGTTCGCTACGCCCTCGTCGACAGGGCTGCCGAGGCGATCGTCGCCGACGCCACCGAATGGGGCGCGGATCTGATCGTGCTCGGCTCCCCGCGCCGTAGCGAGCTGGCGGCCCGGCTATTCGGCAGCGTGACCCTCCGCGTGCTCCGGCACGCGCCGTGCCCGGTCCTCGTGGCCTCCCCAGCGGGCAAGGACCGCCTGCACCGCGCCGAGGAGGAGAGCGCTGCGTCGGTTACCGTCCCGGACCCCGACGTCCAGCCCGCCGGCGGCCGGAGCGACAATCTCACCTCGGCCCCCGCGCGCTGACCGACCCGTGCGTGGATCGGCCCGGTCAGGATGATCCTGACCGGGCCGATCCGCAGCATCAGCCGATCGCGGGCGTCAGTCCGCCGCGACCGTGGCCTCCTCGCGCAGCAGTGCCATCTGTTCCGCGGACGGCATGTCCGGCACCTCCTCGCGGAATGTGACGCGCTGCTTGTCCTGCACGATCCGCCGGTAGAAGAACAGCAGCACCGATCCGACCAGCACGCCGACGCCGATGAACATGTCGGTCCAGGTCCCGTAGCCGGTCAGCGTCGGGTTGAAGATGCCGAACGCGACGAGCACGGTGTTGAACACCACCAGGACCGCGGCGATCCAGAGCCAGATCCGTCCCACCTTGATCGGCCGCGGCCAGTTGGGCCGGTCGCGGCGCAGCAGCAGGAAGCCGCTCAGCGCGAACACGTGAGCCAGCATGTAGCCGATATTGCTCATGTAAAGGATCGCGAGGTTGCTGGAGATGAACAGCACCAGCAGCACGTTCACGACCAGGTCGACGGTCATCGCCCGGGCCGGCACGTGGAAGCGGTTCAAATGATAAAGCTGCTTGATGGTCATGTCGTCGCGGGCGATCCCGTACAGCGCGCGGGACCCGTCGGCCGTCGAGGAGATCATCGACAGGAAGAGGCTGCCGATGAGCAGCACGAGGATGACCTGGGCCGCGCCGCTGCCGACGATCTTCTCGAGGGCCGGGACGTAGAACTCGCCGCTGGCCGTGGCGGCGCTTGGCGCGCCGGTCACCCCGCCGATGCCCAGCGGGAACAGCAGGAACACCAGCAGCGTGAACATTCCGGCCGAGCGGAGCGCGATTGTGGTGTCCCGCCTGGTGTTCTGGTACTCGGGGGCGAACGTCGCGCACACCTCCGCCGCGTAGGCGGACCAGCCGAACAGGAACAGGTAGACCAGCGCGAGCTTGAAGCCGGCCCAGCCGTGGAGCGCCCAGGTCATGTTGGAGCTGTGCCAGGTGCCGGTGATGTACGGCCCCACGATGAAGACGCCCAGCGGGACCAACAGCCCGGCGCCGGTGATGTAGGAGATCCACACGGCCGGGCGGATCCCGAAGACGTTTAGCAGCCATACCGCGACGATGCAGGCGATGGCCAGGAACTGCGGCAGGCCTAGGTGCACCACGCCGTCATACACCGACCAGGTCGAGTTCGGGAACCACTGCGCCTGGACCAGCGTGCCGATCACGACGCCGAAGATCGACAGCACGACGGACCAGCCGATCCAGTACCCGAACGCCCCGATGGGGCCGACCAGCGAGAACCGCCCGCGCCAGCCTTCGTGCGCGTACAGCGAGATACCACCCGGCTTGTCCGGGAACATCGAAGCGCTTTCGGCGTAGATCCAGGTCTGCAGCATGCCGACCGCGGCCGAGATTCCCCAGAGGACCACGGCGCCCCAGGTGCCGAGCGCGCCCATGGAGAACCCGAGCGACGCGATCAGGAAACCCGGATTGCACAGGGCTATGACGAACCCGTCCCACCAGCGAAGCGACTTCAGCAGGTGCCGCTCTTCGACATACGCCTCAGCCATCTGGGCACCTCCGTTCACCCCAGGTAAACGTTGTTTAGCACGTCACGGTCCGCTATGTCCATATGCGCCGCGCCCGCGTCCACATGCGCCGTGGCTGCGTGACTGCGCCATCACCTTCCGCGCTCACACGGCTCAGCCGCGGTGACCCGGCGCCACCCTGACGTGCCGGGCAGCGCCCGCCCGCCCCTCCCTCGGCCCTGTTGGCTCACCGGGGCGAACCCCTACAATGCGAGGGTGCGTGGTGCCCTGATCACGGTCCGCTGCGACTGCGGAGGGATCGGATACGTTCCGTACGGCGAGCGGTGGGAGTGCCCCACGTGCCACCGCCGCTGGAACACTGGGCAGATCCCGGCCGAGGAGTACTGGGGCATGATGCGGGACATGCGGCGGATGCGCATCACGGCGATCGTCACCGCGCTGGCCATTGTCATCCCGATCCTGGCGCTCTCGACCATCGCCGGAATCCGGATACTGCTGCTGCTTCCGGTCGTGATGAGCTTTTGGTTCCTCTTCTACATGCCCAGGTGGCGGCGGCGGGTCAGGCAGCAGGCCCGGAGCCTGCGCCGGTGGAAACTGCACCCCGAGTGAGGCGTGCGTGAGAACGCTGGAGCGGACGGAGCCGCAGGCTCCGGACCTGTCCAGCCGGGCCGGGGGCCGGCCGGTCATGCTCGCGACGCTCGATGTTCCTTTGGACACCCGTGCGGTGGCCTTCGCGGTCGACTCGGCGGTCGAACTCGGCGAGCGGCTCATCGTGGCCAACTTTGCCGAGCGGGCGCCGCTGCCGCTGTCGACGATGCTGGGCTATGCCGACCTGCCGTACCCGCCCGAGATGGCGGAGTCGCTGCTGGCCGCCGCGAAGCTGGCCGGCTCGCTCGGCGTCGAGGTGGTCAGGCTGCGGGTGAAGAGCTTTCATCCCATCCCGGCCATGCTCGAGGTCCTGGCGGAGCAGGGCGCCGGGATCTTCGTTTTCGGCCCGGACCGGAACCGGATCGGGCGGCTGCGCTACCGGCGGGCCGTGCGGGCGATCCGGTCCAGGGCCACGGCGCTGGTCTGGCTGGCCGAGTGACCGGGCATATTGCAGGCTTCTTATCATCTGGTTAAACTCCGTTTCATCTCAGTGAATGACCTGGGACGATGGGGCCCAGGTTGCCGACAGGCCGTTCCCCCGGAGCCCGGCGTTTTGCCCACCCCGCGCCCACGGGCGGAAAGGCCCCACGGTGGCCGTGGTCCGGCCGTATCAGCCTCCCGCGGGCCGGACCCGTCCGGGCCCGGGGGCGAAGAGCGAGGGGACACCTGAGGACATGTGCGGCGTCGTCGGTCTCCGGCTCAAGGATCCCGCCCTTCATCCGGTGCTCGGTGAGCTGGTGGTCCCGATGCTCGACGTGCTCGCCTCGCGCGGGCCGGACTCGACCGGGGTGGCGATCTACCGCCATGACGCCGGGCCGGGAGCGCTGAAGTACTCGCTATCGGCCCAGGCAGCCGGCTACGACTGGGGCGGCTACCTCGCGGCGCTCGAAGCACGGGTCGGCGGAGTGCCGGTGGAGCTGCGGCGCAGAAGCCGTGACGCGGTCGTCGTGGCCAGCCTCGGCGCCGAGTATGGTCCCGGCCTGCTGGCGGAGCTGGACCCGTCGGTCCGGCTCTTCGGCTACGGCGCGGCGATGGAGGTGTACAAGGACGTCGGCCCGGCGGGCGAGGTATGCACGCGCTACGGGATCTCGGACATGGCCGGATACCAGGCGATCGGGCACACGCGGATGGCGACGGAGTCGGCCGTGACCACCGAGCACTCCCACCCGTTCGCCTCCGCTGCCGACCTGGCGCTCGTGCACAACGGGTCCTTCTCGAACTATGCAAGCATCCGGCGGGAGCTTGCCGCCGACGGCGTACGGTTCGACACCGACAACGATTCCGAGGTGGCCGCGCGCTATATCGCCCGCGAGATGGCGGGCGGAGCGGGGCTCGCAGAAGCGCTTCGCAGCGTGCTGAAGGTGTTCGACGGGTTCTTCACGCTCCTGGTGGCCGCCGAGCAGGAGTTTGCCGTCGTGCGTGACTCGTTCGCGTGCAAGCCCATGGTGGTGGCTGAGACTCCCGAGTACGTGGCGGTGGCGTCGGAGTATGTCGCGCTGGCCGATCTGCCGGGGGTGGAGAAGGCGCGGGTTTTCGAGCCGATGCCGGAGGAGATCTACACGTGGCCGGAGTGACGGCGGTCGAGCTCAGTTGTGCCGAGCTGTCGGTCCGTGAGGTCAACGCGGCCCTGCGCGCGCTGGCCGACGGAACCGCGGTCCGCATCGCCGAGCCGAGGGGCCGGCATAACCTCGCCGTCGGGCTCTCCAACCGCCTTGATATCAGGATCGCCGGTAACGCCGGCTATTTCATCGGCGGCCTCTGCGACGGCCCGGACATCACCGTCGACGGCTTCGTCGGCTGGTCGGCCGGCGAGAACCTCGCCTCGGGACTGGTCCGGGTGCGCGGGAACGCCTCTGAGTGCACGGGGGCGTCGGCGCGGGGCGGCCTGATCGCCATCGAGGGCGACGCGTCGTCGCGCGCCGGAATCTCGCTCAAGGGCGGCACGATCGCCATCGCCGGGGACGCCGGTCACATGAGCGGCTTCATGGCGCAGGCCGGGACCATTCTGATCGGTGGCAACGCGGCCGGGTCGCTCGGGGACTCGCTCTACGAGGCCGTCATCTATGTCGGCGGGAAGATCCGGTCGCTCGGCGCGGACGCCAGGGTCGAGGAGCTCACCGCCGACGATGTCCGGCGGGTGGATAAGCTCGCCCGCGCCGCGGGGTTCTCGCACCTCTCGCCCGAAGACGTGACCAAGGTGACGTCGGCCAGGAGCCTCTACCGGTTCGACGCTCTCAAGGACCAGAGGTACTGATGGAACCCGACCTTCCTGCTGCAGGCCGGCCGGCGGCCAACGGGCACCCGGGGACCGGCAACCAGCGGCTGCCCTGGACCGGGACCGAGCCGAGCTACAGCTTCCCGCCCGAGGTGATCGGGCAGATCCACGAGATGGCGGAAGCCGGCCGCTACGAGATACGCGGGTGGGGTGCCAAGCGCAAGCTGCCCACGTTCGACGATCTGGTGTTTCTCACCGCGTCGCTGACGCGTTACCCGCTGGAGGGCTACCGGGAGCTGTGCGACACCACGACCGTGCTCGGCACCAGGTTCGCCAGCCGCCCCCTGGAGCTTGCGATCCCGATCACGATCGCCGGGATGAGCTTCGGCGCGCTGTCCGCCAACGCCAAGGAGGCGCTCGGCCGGGCGGCGACCGCCGTCGGCACCTCCACCACCACGGGGGACGGCGGGATGACGCCCGAGGAGCGCAAGGCGTCGAGGCTCCTGGTCTACCAGTGCCTCCCGTCGCGGTACGGGTTTAACCTCGACGACCTTCGTGCCGCCGACGCGATCGAGGTCGTGATCGGCCAGGGCGCCAAGCCCGGCGGCGGGGGGATGCTGCTCGGCCAGAAGGTCAGCGAGCGGGTCGCCGGGATGCGGACGCTGCCACCCGGGATCGATCAGCGGTCCGCGTCGCGGCACCCCGACTGGACCGGGCCGGACGACCTGCGGATCAAAATCGAGGAACTGCGTGAGGCAACCGGCTGGGAGAAGCCGGTCTACGTCAAGCTCGGCGCCACCAGGGTCGACCATGATGTCAAGCTGGCCGTCGCGGCGGGCGCCGACGTTGTGGTGCTCGACGGCCTGCAGGGCGGAACCGGGGCCACCCAGACGGTCTTCATCGAGCACGCGGGGATCCCGACGATGCCCGCGGTCCGGATCGCCGCGGAGGCGCTGCGGGAGATAGGCAAGCAGAACGAGGTACAGCTGGTCGTCTCCGGTGGCATCCGCTCGGGGGCGGACGTCGCCAAGGCGCTCGCGCTCGGGGCGACCGCCGTCTCGATCGGGGTGGGCGCGCTGATCGCGCTGGGCTGCAACCGCCCCGTATACCGCCAGAACGGGCAGGATCACGACGCCACGGCGGGATACGCGGCGATCGGCACCGCGCCCGGTTACTGTCACCACTGCCACACCGGGCTTTGCCCTGTGGGCGTGACCACGCAAGAACCCGAGCTGGAGCGCCGCCTTGACCCGGAGACCGGCGCACGGTGGATGACCAACTACCTCAAGGCGCTCACCATGGAGCTCACCGCCCTGGCCCGGGCTTGCGGCAAGTCCAACGTCCATCACTTGGAACCGGACGATCTGGTCGCGCTGACCGTCGAGGCGGCGGCGATGGCCAAGGTGCCGCTCGCGGGCACCGACTGGATTCCAGGGCGCAGCGACCGGCAATAGCCGGCCAGCGGCACCCGCCCGGCTGGGGTCGAGCCCGGCCAGCCCTGTGAAAGGAGGGCCCCGATGTACGAGAGAGTGCTTGTGGCCATCGACCACTCCGAAGTTGCCCAGCGTGCGCTTGCCGCCGCGAAGGACCTGGCCTTGCTGTCGAAGGGCGAGGTGTGGGTGCTGCACCTGAGAGAAAAGGAGGTCATCGCGCAGATGGGTGACGTCCCGTCCGAATCGGAGGCCGACGCGGAGTCGCCGATCAGCGCTGCGGTCGAGGCACTGACCAAGGCCGGAGTCACCGCCCATGGTGAGGTGCGGGACACCACCTTCGGCCATGCTGCCCGCGAGATCATGGAGGACGCCAAGGAGCACGACGTCGGCGTCATCGTGATGGGGACGCGCGGGCGCAGCGACCTCGGCGGGCTGCTACTCGGCAGTACCGCGCACAAGGTGATCCACCTGGCGGACCGGCCGGTGCTCGTAGTCCGCTAACGCCGCGGGCCTGCCCCGGCCGAGAGGACCGATGTGACCAGGGCGCTGGTGCTGCAGCACATCCGGTGCGAGCCGCCGGGGATCTTCTCCGGCATGCTCACCGACCGGGGCATCTCCATCGAGACGGTCGAGCTCGATGAGAGTAGCGAGCTGCCCGACTGGCATGAGGTGGACCTCGTCGTGGCGATGGGCGGGCCGATGAGCGTTGACGACGAGGCCGAGCATCCCTGGCTGGCCGGCGAGAAGCGGTGGATCGCGGCCGCGGTGCGAGCCGGCGTGCCTTATTTCGGTGTCTGCCTCGGCGCCCAGCTCCTCGCCGCGAGCCTCGGCGCACCGGTCGGCGCTGGGCAGGCCCCGGAGGTCGGGGTGCTGCCCGTCACCCTGACCGCTGCCGCGCGGAGTGATCCGGTGTTCGGTGCGCTCGGCGATGAGTTCCCTGCCTTGCAGTGGCACGGTGATACGTTCGGCATCCCGGCCGGAGCGGTCCACCTCGCCGGGTCCTCGGCATATCCTCACCAGGCGTTCCGCTTCGGCGCAGCGGCCTACGCCGTCCAGTTCCATGTCGAAGTGACCGGCCGGATGCTCGCCGAGTGGCGGCACGTGCCGGCCTACGAGAAGTCTGCCGAGGCGGTGCTGGGTACTGACGGTTTCGAGATCCTGGCGGCGGAGTTCGCTGCAGCCCAGGCTTCGATGGCGCGGTCCGCGTCGCTCTTGTTCACCGGCTGGCTCCATCAGGCCGGACGGCGTTCTGACGGCGGCCAGATGGCAGGCCTCCCAGCGTGACCACCATGTTAACTCTCAAGACACAGCGCTGAGCCACAGTGAACACGCCGCGATGCGCTGAGTACCCGGCGTGAGTCGGTTGCGCCTGGTCAACTTTGTCCTGGGCACGGTTGCAGAGACCTGAGTCACCACGGATACCAGCCGAAACCAGTGTTGCCTAGAGGCCACATGCATCTTCCCAAACGCCGCGCGCCGGGCGTACGCTCTCAGCATCGTGTCGTGTAGGTGAACAGCGTCCACTCTGGTGTTGGTATGCGGAGCCGCCCGAGCGGTTCTTGGCGGCCTCAGTCAGCCCTTTGCACGGGGCCCGATAAGACGGCGTCCTGACCGGCGGCCGGGCAGCGACGGCCACGAATAACGCGGAGAGTGCCATGTCAGACGTTGAAGGCGAGCTTCGGGCCAGGGCCGAGTCGGACGGCGTGGAATTCTTCTTCGCCATGTTCGTGGACATGCACGGCAAGCCCTGCGCCAAGATGGTGCCGTTCGAGGCGCTTGACGTCCTCGTGGGCGGTGGCGCCGGCTTCGCCGGCTTCGCGGCCGGGCCGATGGGCCAGAGCCCGGCGGACCCCGACATGATCGCGGTGCCGGATCCCGCCTCTTACACGGTGGTGCCGTGGCAGCCGGAGCTCGCCGTCCTGCAGTGCGACATCAACGTCGAAGGTCAGCCATGGCCGTATACCCCCCGGCTGATCCTGAAGAGGGTGCTGGAGAAGGCGCAGGCACGCGGCCTGGTCTACAACGCCGGGTTTGAGGCGGAGCACTTCATCGTGCGCCGCGGTCAGGATGGCCGGATCGAGGTGGCGGACCCGCTCGACCGGTCGGCGGTGCCCTGCTACGACGCCAAGGGCCTGACCAGGATGTTCGACCATCTGACCACGGTGTCCAGGTACATGAACCGGCTGGGGTGGGCGAACTACGCGAACGACCACGAGGACGCGAACGGCCAGTTCGAGCAGAACTTCGCCTACTCCGACGCGCTGACCAGCGCCGACCGGCTGATTTTCTTCCGTTACATGGTCCACACGCTTGCCCACCGGGCGGGCCTGATGGCGACGTTCATGCCGAAGCCGTTCGCCAGCCTCACCGGGTCCGGGCTGCACATGCACTCCAGCCTCTGGGACGCCGAAACCGGCGCCGAGCTGTTCGCCGACCCGGCCGATCCCAGGGGGCTTGGCCTGTCGGAGATGGCCTACCACTACATCGGCGGGCTGATCGCCCACGCCCCGGCGTTGGCCGCGGTTCTCTGCCCGACAGTGAACTCCTACAAGCGCTTCGGCGTCGGCGCGCCGCAGTCCGGTGCCACCTGGGCGCCGGCCTACGCGACCTACGGCGGGAACAACCGCACCCAGATGCTTCGGGTGCCGGAAGGCGGGCGGGTGGAGAACCGGACCTGCGATGGCTCGGCGAATCCTTATCTTGCGCTCGCCGCCCAGCTTGCCGCGGGCCTGGACGGCATCGACCGCGGTCTTGACCCCGGCGAGCCGAACACCGAAAACCTGCATGCGCTGCCGGCCGAGGAGGTGGCCAGGCAGGGCATCAAGGTACTGCCACCGACCCTGCTGCACGCGGCGGACGAGTTGGTCGCTGACGACGTGCTCCGTGAGGCACTCGGCAAGACCCCGGACGGGGACTACGTCGACTACTTCGCGAAGGTCAAGCGCGAGGAGTTCCACTCCTGGCACTCCGTCGTCAGCGACTGGGAAGTCGAGCGTTACCTGACGCTCTTCTAGGCGACTTTTGGCTGAAGGGGTGGAGCAATGGCCACCATAGACGGGACGGTGCCGGAGACGGGCCTGGCCAAGGGCACGAACTGGTGGGGCGCCTTCGTGATCGGCCTCGCCGGGACCATCCTGGTCACCGGCATCGCGCCGTATGTCGTGCAGGGAACCGGGGCGCTCGGCATCATCTTGATGGGCGTGATGACGATCGCCGGGTGCTTCCTGTGCTTCTGCCTCGCGGAGCTCGCGACGATGTGGCCGGACCGGACCGGTGGCATCCCCTCGTTCGCGACGGAGTCGTTCCGCCCGCTGGTCGGCGATACGGTCGCCCGGCACATCGGCGGGACCTCCGGCTGGGCCTACTGGCTCGGCTGGTTCCCGGTCGCCCCGATCAACGTCATCCTGACCGCCTCCTATCTCGCGGTGCTGTTCAAGTTCAGCCCGGGCCACACGATCGATCCCGTCGGCACCACCTGGGGCGCGCCCATCGGCATCACCATCGTGCTGATCTGCTTCGCCCTGCTGATAGCGATCTTCGTCCCGGCCTACCTCGGGATCAGGCTCGGCGCGGCGTTCGCGACCGTGCTTGGCGTGGTGTCCATGGTGCCGATCACGCTGATGATCTTCCTGCCGTTCTTCAAGCCGAGCTCGCTCCACTGGGGCAACGTGGCGGGCTTCCACGCGCCGCCGAACGTCGCCGTGACCTTTACGTTCGTCTGCGCCTGGTTCTTCCCGATCCTCTGGAACGTGATCGCGATGGAGGCGGCGGCCTGCTACGTCGGCGAGTGCCGGGGCGGTGCGAGGGACGCAAAGATCGCGCTGACCGCCGAGGGCCTGTTCGGGGTGTTCATCTACGTCTTCACGCCGCTGATGTTCGTCGCGGTGCTGGGCCTGTCGCTGGCGAGCGCCGACCCGCTGACGCTGTACGTGACCTACACCGAGCGCATCTTCGGGGCCGGGTCGTGGGTGGAATGGTTCGTCGGGATCCCGCTGATCGCGGCGCTGTCGCTGTCTGTGCTGAACGCGATCATGGGCGTCGGCCGGTCGCTGTACCAGGCGGCCGAGGACGGCCTCCTGCCGCGCTGGTTCCAGCACAAGAACCGGCACGGCGTGCCCGACTACGCGATGGGCTTCAACGTGGTGTGCTCGATGCTCCTGGTGCTGCTGGGCTCACCGCTGCGGATCTACATCATCTCCAACGGCGGGTATCTGCTGTCCTGCACCCTCGCGTTCCTCGGCTACTTCGTCTACCGGCAGCTTCGCCCGGACACACCGCGGCCGTTCCGGCTGCCGACGTTCGCGAAGTGGCTGGCGCTCGGGGTGTTCTTCGTCTGGACGTTCATCTATTTCTACGGTGGCTGGAACTCGCCGAAGATCATTTTGGCCGACCCCCACCAAGGTCCCGGGCTCTACCTCCTCGGCCTGCTGATCGTCGCCCTGTATGCACCGCTGTACTGGTGGCGGAGGTGGCAGGACGGCAAGCTTGCGGCCGCTGGCCGGCTCCCGGGCCAGCTCGCCCCGGTCGCCGCGGCGGTCGACGGTTCCGGCGCCGCCGAGCCCACCGCGAGCCCGGACGGGGCATCGGGACCGGTCGCTGGCGCCAAGCCGTCGGGCGAGCCGCCGGTCAGCCCTTAACCCGGGGACGCAGGGATGCTGCTCCGGCGCCGCCGCTGGGACCCGCAGCCGACCACGCCGGCCGGGGTGCTGCTCGCCTCGTCGGGCGCGCCGTTCAGCCGCGCCGCCGTCCGCCGGGCCCGCGAGCTTGCCGCGGGCGAGCCGGTCGCCGTGCTGTCGATTCTCAAGGTCTACGGCTCGCAGTTCGGGCTGCCCAACCCGGGCCTGCTGCCCACCCGCCGCGAGCGCGAGGAACAGCTCGCGATCGTGCAGCGGGCGATCACCGACCTGGAGGCGCGGGGCTGTACGGCAGACGGCCAGGTGGCCGCGACGCGCAGTGCGGGAAGGATGATCGCGAAGGTGGCCCGGGCCAGGCAGGTCCGGTACGTCGTCATGGACGCCCACCCGGTCACCGGCGTGCGCCGGGTCATCGAAGGTGAACTGGTGAATATCGTCCGGCGGAGGCTGCGGGACGCCGCGACCCTGGAGCTTGTGGGCGCGAAATCCTAACAGAATCCAAACGACACAACCGTGTAGGCAGGCGATGCGCGGCTAGATGATGGAGTTGGCGCCGGTTGGCGGCCCGGTGAGCCGAAGGCTGCGTGAGGTGCGATGTTCGCGAGGATCCTGGTAGCAATCGATGACCTCGACCAGAGCCAGGCGGTGCTCGGCCTGGTGAAAGAGGTCGCCACCGAGGGAGTGACCGAGGTCCGGGCACTGCATCTGCGGCTGAGCGAGGTGTCCGGCTATCAGTGGTACTCGCGCGAAACCCGTGATCAGGCGTCCTTCGTCGCCGAGGCTGCCACCTTCGAGCTGCGAATGGCCGGCCTTGCCGCGGGCGGAAGCGTGCGTTACGCGGCCGTCGACCGGGTGGCCCAGGCAATCCTCGCGGAGGCGAAGGCCTTCGACGCCCAGCTCGTCGTGCTCGGCAGCCCGCGCCGCGGCGAACTGCTCGCGCGCCTGTTCGGCAGCGTCACGCACCGGGTCATTCTGCGTTCCCGGTGCCCGGTGCTGGTGGCATCACGCCGCGCCGCCCGAAGCCAGGCGTCCGCGGCGCCCGCCTCAGCGCCCCGGCGCGGTTCCTGACCGGCATGCGCTACCGGCTCGAAGTCCGGCTGACCCCTGCTGATATTGGCAAGCGGGTCGTGATCCGCTGGCGCCCGCCAGGGCCGGAGGACAGCAAGCAGATGACCGACGTGCTGGGCATTCTTGAGCAGGCAGACGACCAATCATTCACGGTCCGCCGCACCCGTGACGGGCAACTTGTCGTGATCCCGCGCGAGCGCGCGATGGCCGGGAAGGTCGTGCCGCCAGCCCCGCCACACCGGCGGCCTGGCTGAGCAATACGCGACGCCTGGGATAGCGCGCAGGTGCGGGGAGGCCTGCGAGAATTTCGGATCCATGACGCACGACCTCAGATCGCTGATCCCGCGCTGGCTGGACCGGGGGCTACTTCATGAACGACAGGCATGCCATCTTGTTCGAGCCGGTCAGGATCGGGCCGAAGACACTGCCTAACCGGTTCTACCAGGTACCCCATGCGTCGGGGTTCGGCTCGGGCAGACCCAGGACGCAGGCGGCGTTCCGGGCGGTCAAGGCGGAGGGCGGCTGGGGCGGGGTGTGCGTGGAGTATGCCCCGGTCTCGTGGGACTCCGATGAGATCCCGGCGATTGGCGCGGATATCTGGGATGACCGTGACGCGAAGGCGCTGGGGCTGGCCGCGGAGGCGATCCACGCCCATGGGTCGCTGGCCGGGCTGGAGCTCTACCACGGCGGCGCTTCCAGTCCCAACGGCAGTTCACGGGCGGCGCGGCTGGCCCCCAGCCAGCTCACGTCCGAGGTGCTGTGGGGCGGGCTGGCCAAGGAGATGGACACCGGCGATATCGCCCGCGTCCAGCGGGACTGGGCTCGGGCCGCGCGCCGCGCCGCCGATGTCGGCTTCGACATCGTCTACGTATACGGGGCGCACGGCTACCTCATGACCCAGTTCTTGTCGGCACATGCCAACCGGCGGACCGACGGCTATGGGGGGAGCCTGGCGAACCGGGGCAGGTTCTGGATGGAGACCCTGGCGGCGGTGCGGGCGGAAGTCGGCGGCGAGTGCGCCATCGCCACCAGGATCGCTGTGCACGGCGACTCCGGGGTGCCAGGGGCGGCAGGGCTGCCAGGCATTCACATAGATGACATGCTGGCCCTGGTGGCCATGGCCGATGACATGGTGGACCTGTGGGATGTAACGGTCGGCTCGTGGCCGGAGGACTCGGGCACTTCCCGGTACTACCCAGAGGGGCATGAGCGGCCGTGGGCGCACCGGGTCAGGGAAGCCACCGCCAAGCCAGTGGTCGCGGTCGGCCGGTATACCAGCCCGGATCTGATGGCCGAGGTGGTTCGGTCGGGCGCGGTGGACCTGATCGGCTCGGCCAGGCAGGCAATCGCTGACCCGTTTCTGCCCCGCAAGATCGCGGAGGGCCGTCTGGATGAGATCCGCGAGTGCACCGGGTCCAACGTCTGCATCCTGCGGGAGGAAACCTTCCGTCACGTCGGCTGTGTGCAGAACGCCACTGCCGGGGAGGAGTACCGCCGCGGCTGGCACCCGGAGTCCTTTCCCGTGGCGGCCGACCCCGGCCGGCCTGTGCTCATCGTGGGCGCGGGGCCGGCCGGCATGGAGTGTGCGGTGGTGCTCGGCAAGCGCGGCTTCACCTCCGTGCACCTGGTCGAGGCCGAGCCGGAGCTCGGGGGCCGGTTGCGCTGGGCCAGGCGGTTGCCCACGCTCGGCGACTGGGGCCGGATCATCGACTGGCGCGCGGTCCAACTTGCCAGGCTGCCCGGCGTGGAGGTGATCACCGGGCGCCGGCTGACCAGAACGGATGTCCTGGAGTACGGCGCGGACCTGGTCGTGATCGCCACCGGCTCGGTGTGGCGCGGCGACGGGGCCCAGCCCGGCTACCCCGACCCTATGCCGGGAGCGGACCAGGGCTTGCCGTTCGTGCTCACCCCCCAGGAGGCCTGCGCGGGCAAGCGGCCGCCCGGGCCACGGGTCGTGGTATACGACACCGACGGCTACTACGTGGCGCCCGGGGTGGCTGAGATGCTGGCTGCCGGCGGGTTCGAGGTGACCGTGGTCACCCCTTTTGACGTTCTCTCGCCCGTCAGCGACCAGACCCTGGAAGGCGACATGCTCCGGGCCCACCTCCACCGGGCGGGAGTGAGCGTCCGCCCAGTCACGACCATCACCGCGATCAGCGCCGCTTCGGTGACGGGCCATGATCGTCACGGCGAGCGCTGGTCGGCCGCGTGCGACGGGGTCGTGCTCGTCACCCAGCAGGCCTCGCAGGAGGCCCTGTACCACGAACTGGCCAGCGACGAGACCGCGCTCACCGCCGCTGGGATCAGCGGGCTGTACCGCATAGGCGACGCCGTCGCGCCCCGCATGATCTCGGAGGCGATCTTCGACGGGCACCGGCTCGCGCGCGAGATCGACGGCAAAGACCCCGCTCGCCCCGCCCCATACCGGCGGGAGCGAGCGGATCTCCCTTAGCCGGGTACGAAGGGGCACAGGACGCCCTGAGCACCCGGCATAGGCTGGGCCGGGTGGCTGAAGCGGACAGGCCGGCGGGAGGAGCGGTGGCGATCACAGTCGACAAGACCGTGCCGTTCCTCGACGTGGCCGATCCAGCTTTTTCCGTCAGATCCGCTGAGTGCGCCGGGCACGAGAGGCAAGCTGGTACGCCCGAACCAGCTACGGGCTGGCGGTGCTGCGGCACGGCCAGGTGGCACGCCTGATCCGGCATCCCAACCTGCGGCAGGGGAGCAGGCTGTGGCCAGCGCATCACGGCGTCACCTCTGGGCCGTTTGCCGACTGGTGGGCCAGCTGGGTGCTCAATCAGGAAGGCGAGGCTCACCAGCGGCTGCGCCGCCTGCTGAATCCCGCCTTCTCCCGGCGCATCATCGACCAGTTGCAGCCGCGCTTCGAGGCGCTGGCCGGAGAATTGGCCGACGCGTTCACGCCCCGCGGCCGGTGCGAGTTCATGTCCGAGTTCGCCGTGCCCTATGCGGCGCGAGTCATCGCCATATTGCTCGGCATTCCGGAGGAAGACCGGGCAATCATCGCGGCACACTCGGGGACGGTGGGCCTGGCCATGGGCGTGCAGATCCGCGAGCACCTGCCGCAGATCGAGGCATCGCTTGCGGCGCTGTACGGCTACGCAGACGCGCTCATCGCCGATCGGCGCCGCAGCCCGCGAGGGGACTTCGTGACGTGCCTGGCCTGCCCCCCGGCCAGTGAGGAACATCTGTCTGATGCCGAGTTGCGCGACTCGCTCGTGCTGCTGATCTTCGGAGGGTTCGACACCACCCGCAACCAGCTTGGCCTGGCCATGCAGGCCTTCATAGACCATCCCGGCCAATGGCGGTTGCTCGGCGAGCGCCCGGAACTGGGGCCGGCCGCGGTCGAGGAAGTCATGCGGGTCGGACCCACGACGACATGGGTCACCAGGGAGGCCATCGCCGACTTCGCCTTCGACGGGCTCGACATCCCCGCAGGCACCACCATCCACCTGTTCTGCGAGTCGGCAGGGACCGATCCGCGCGTGGGCGGCGCGGAATTCGACATCACCGCGGTCGGCCGCCCTCCGCACTTTGGTTTCGGCGGGGGGATCCACTACTGCCTTGGCCACCTTGTCGCGCGGACGGACATGTGCGCGGCGCTCACGGTGCTCGCCCGCCGCCTCCGCGAGCCCCGCGTCGCAGGCCTGGCCACCTCGTTGCCCGACAGCGGCAACACCGGGCCGGTCCAGCTGCCGATCGCCTTCACCCCCGCGCCTTGGGGTCAGGCGGGGACCTTTGCGCGAAGACCCCTTTAAGCATGCGATACGGCTCATATAGTGCTCAAATACGGCTAGAGGACGTGGCCGTTACCTGCGCATGCCGGCTTGCCCGGACAAGAACAACAGGGGTTCAGGAGGGTTGAGATGGCATCACGGGTCGCCGTGGTTGGCGCCGGACCATGCGGGCTGGCACAGCTGGACGCCTTCGAGCAAGCTCGCCGACGGGGTGCCGAGGTATCCGAGATCGTTTGTTTCGAGAAGCAGAGCGACTGGGGTGGGTTGTGGAACTACACCTGGCGTACCGGGCTCGACGAGTACGGCGACCCGGTACACGGGAGCATGTACCGCTACCTGTGGTCCAACGGGCCCAAGGAGTGCCTCGAGTTCGCCGACTACACCTTCGATGAGCACTTCGGGCAGCCGATCCCGTCGTTCCCGCCGCGCGAGGTGCTTTACAACTACATCACCGGGCGGGCCAAGGCGAACAACGTTCGCCGATTCATTCAGTTCGACACCGCCGTCCGGTGGATCAGCTACGACGAGACGGCCGGGAAGTTCGCGGTAACCGTGCAGGCCAGGAACGACGGCCGGACCAGGACCGAGGAGTTCGACAAGGTCATCGTCGCGACCGGGCACTTCTCCACGCCGAATATGCCGTCGTTCGAGGGGTTCGACCGGTTCCCCGGCCGCATCATGCACTCCCACGACTTCCGGGACGCCCAGGAATTCGTCGGCAAGCGGCTGCTGGTCATCGGCAGTAGCTACTCCGCGGAGGACATCGCGCTGCAGACCAAAAAGTACGGTGCCCAGTCCGTAACCATCTCCTACCGGACCAAGCCGATGGGCTTCCCGTGGCCGGCGGGTATCGACGAGGTGCCCCTGCTTTCCAGGGTCGACGGCAGCACCGCGCACTTCGCTGACGGGACGGCGCGCGATGTGGACGTCATCGTGCTGTGCACCGGGTATCAGCACTCATTTGGGTTCATCTCCGACGAACTGCGGTTGCGCACCGCGAACGTGCTGTACCCCGACAACCTCTACAAGGGCATCTTCTGGCTCGGCAACCCCGGCCTCATGTACCTCGGGATGCAGGACCAGTACTACACGTTCACCATGTTCGACGCGCAGGCGTGGTATGCGCGGGACTACGTGCTCGGCCGGATCTCGCTGCCTTCGCGCGAGGAGATGGCTGCCGACATCGCACGCTGGCGCGAACGGCTGGCCGAGTGCGCGGGGCCGTTGGATGAGATCGACTTCCAGGCCAACTACGTGGTGGACCTGAACAAGGATGTCGACTACCCCAGCTACGACGTTGACCTGACCCGTGCGCACTTCAAGGACTGGGAGCACGACAAGACGGCCAGCATCACCGGGTACCGGGACAAGTCTTTCTCCTCGCCCTGCACCGGAACCGTCGCGCCGGTCCACCACACCCCGTGGTGGCAAGAACTCGACGACTCCATGGCAACCTTCCTGGGCAACCAGACGTAGGGCATATCCGCGCTGGAAGCCGGGCGCCGGTCATTCGCCGGGAAGGGCTGCCCACGCGAAGCGGCCCGCCCGGACCGCATCGACCAGCGGCTCTAGCTCGGCGGGCGGGGCCTGCCCGCGGGCGGTGAAGCCGGCGAGCTCGCGGACGAGACCGAGCGCCCGTCCGGTGCCCTCGCCCAGGCGCGGGGGCCGGCGCAGGTCGATGGCCTGGGCCGCGACTAGGAGCTCGAGGGAGACGACCCGTGCGGCGAGGTCGACCATCTCGGCCAGGCGCCTGGCCGAAAGCGGGGCCATCGTCGTGCGATCCTCGATCCCTTCAGCCTTGCTCGAGCTCACCACCTCGAAAGAGACCGGGTGGGCAAGCAGGCGTGCCTCCGCCGCGATCGCCTGCGCGGCGCCAGCGAACTCGGCGAGGGCCTCCTCGCCGGTGTCCGGCTCGGCCGCCAGGCCGGCCGGAAGGCCCGAGAGGGGCCTCTGGAGCAGCTTCACGGTCCGTTCGGCCGCACAGGTCACCACCGTGGCCAGGGCGATGCGTGCGAAGTCCAGCGCGGCGGCGACCAGCACGATGTCGAGGTTGCCGACCGACACGATCCGCCGTTCGGCGAGGACGACGGCGGGATTGCCCTGTGCGGAGTTGAGCTCGGTCTCGACCGTGGCCCGGACGTAGGCGAGCGCGTCCCGGGCGGCGCCAAGCATCTGGGGGATGCTGCGGAACGTGAGCGGGTCCTGCAGGTTCCTGGCGTTACCGGGCTCGAACAGGGAGCTCCCGGCGAGCAGCGCACGGAGGCGGTGGACCGTCGCAACAGTGCCCGGGTGCGGCCGGACCTCGGTGACCACCGGATGAAGGATGCTGAGATTGGCGGCGAACGCCTCGAGGTCGAGGGCAGCGGCAACATCGGCTTCCCCCAGCAGCCGTTCGGCGGCGAGTTCGGCCAGCGCGGCCCAGCCGGTGGAGAACGCATTGTTGTTGATCAGCGCCAGCCCTTCGTTATCCGCGAGCACGAAGCCGGTCTCGCGAAGCAGCCCCTCCACGAGGTCGGCCAGTGGGCCAAGATCGGCCTGGCCCACCGAGCCGAGGCTGCGAACGGTCGGCACAAGACCGCGGTTGAGGGCGTGGACCAGCATCTCGGCGAGCTCAGGGCGCACACCGGCCGCGCCCTTCGCGAAGCCGTTCACCAGGCAGACCATCGCAGCCCTCACGACGGGGGGCGGCGCCGGTGGTCCTTGGGCAATAAGGTGGCCCCTGATCAGAAACCGGCTGAAGCCCTGGCGCGCCCCGGCGTCCAGCGCGACGCTCTTCCGCTCCGCCAAAGCGGTCGTCAGGCCATAGACGATGGCACCCGACCGCAGCGCCTCCTCGACGACCTCCCGGGCAGCCGCCATCCTGTCCCGCGCCACCGGGGCCAGGACAGCCTCAGCGCCCCCCTCAGCCACGGCAGCAAGGGAATCGATCGTGAGTGACCCACCGTCAAGCACCACCATCAGCACGGCCCCCCGGAGGCGCGTGGCGTCACTGGCCTAGACGCCCGTCGATCCGCTCGCGCAACAGGTCCGCGTGACCCAAGTGGCGGGCGTACTCATGGATCATTCCGACCAGCACCTCGCGCAGCGACATCGGCCCTCCACCGCTGCCATGCTGATTCAGCGGATCGTTGCCGGTGATGTCGAGACTCGGCGCATCGGCCACGAACCGCGTCGCGAACTCCACCTCCGCGCGCCACGCGTCCCACGCCTCCGCAACCACCTGGGGGTCGGGAACAGCACCATCGAAATCACCGTCACGGTCGGTATCGGAGCAGAAAAGCGGGGGCACGTCCTGCCCGGCCATCAACACCCGGAACGTCCCACGCTCTCCGTCGGCCAGGTGCCGCACCAGTCCCAGCAGGGACATCGTCGACGGCTCGACGGAACGCCGCGCCATAGCCTCCGCATCAAGACCCGAGCATTTCATCTCCAGCGTCAGGCGTGCACAGCGCAGGGCTTCGGCCAGCGTGACGCGCTCGTCGCCCAGCCTTGGCCCGTTCTCACGCGGGTCGTCGGCCGACGGCTTGCCGTCCGCGGTGAACATGTCGGCTCGCCGGGTCGTAGCCATGGCCGCATCATCGTTGATGCGTTGCGCGGTCGGCAAGCAGGTAACGGCACCTGCAGCGGACTTCGGACCGCGCCCAGGTGCAGTCATGTTCCGGATACCCCGGTGCAGCCGCGCTTTGCAGGATGGCAATAAGACGCGGCCAGGAAGGGATTACCGAGATGAATAGCCGACAAGACCTCGAAGGGCTGGGTGCGCTGGTCACCGGGGCAACGTCAGGGATCGGCCGGGCGGTGGCCGAGCGCCTGGCCCAGGACGGCGCCGAGCTGGTCGTGCACGGGCGGGATGCCACCCGCGGCGCTGCGGTGGTCGACACGATCACCGCGGAGGGCGGGAAGGCCCGTTTCGTGGCGGCCGACATCAGCGACCCCGCCGGGCTTGACGATCTCATCGAGCAGGCCGGAGCGGTCGACATCCTGGTCAACAACGCTGGGTTCTCCTGGTTTGGGCCAACGGCAGAACTCGACGTGGCGACGTTCGACCGGCTCTTCGCCGCCAACGTCCGTGCGGCGTACTTCCTGGTCGCTGGACTGGCCCCTAGGATGGCCGCCCGCGGAAGCGGCAGCATCATCAGTCTCGGGAGCATGGCCGGCCAGATTGGCCTGGCCGGTGCCGCCGCCTACGGTGCCACCAAGGCGACGCTAGCGGCGATGACCCGTTCCTGGGCGGCCGAGTTCAGTCCCTCCGGGGTGCGCGTCAATGCCATCGCTCCGGGGCCCGTCCTGACCGGAGGGGCCGCACCCGAACGTATCGAGGCTCTCGGCGCCACGACGCTGCTCGCCCGCCCCGCCCAGCCCAGCGAGATCGCCGAGGTCATTGCTTTCCTTGCTTCTCCGAGGGCGAGCTACGTCACTGGCGCGGTCTTCGCTGCCGACGGCGGCCGCACCGCCATCTGACCCGGATCGCTCCTAGCCCGGCCAAGAGGGCCTAGGCCGATCCGTCGGCCTCCGGGGAGGTGACCCCGAGCCAGCCGATCATCAGCGGGGCAGTCGGCAGCGGGGATGCCGCCGGCGGTCAGCCGTCGGGCCACGGCAGGACTGTCAGGGACGGCCACTGGCTGCACCACCTGACCGTCTTGGCCTGGTAGACCTCGCGGGGCGCGAGCACCGGGTTGGGCCGCACGACGAGGTTGAACACGTCGGCCAGCCCGTGCGGGGCATAGACGCGCCACCGCCCGCCGGGCAGCAACCGCACGCCGAGGCAGGCGGTGGTTGCCTCGAAGGTGTCGATCGCCGCCTCGGTGCTCGTATGCGGCGGGCAAGGAACGCCGAACTTCTGCTCGTACCACAGATGCACGCGGGCCTGGTTGCGGATCTGGACCGGGGCGGGCAGGTCGCCGAAGCGCTGCTGCCCGGCCTGGATGACGGCGTCCTCGGCCTGCCAGGACAGATCGGAGGCGTCGAAGTAGGCCAGGTCGTAGTCCAGGATGCCCGCCTCGGGCGGCCGCCCTGTTACGGCGTTCCACACCGTCTGGTACAGGCAGCCCGCGACCAGGTACCAGTCCGGAAGATCCAGGACAGCCGCGCGGGAGAGCACCTCGGCCAGCACCTGGTTGCGCTGCAGGACCGCCTGGAACGCGGCCACCTGCTCGTCGATGGGCAGCCGGCCGTAGTCCACGGCAATGGTCTACCAGCTTCCCGGCTGCGGAACAGCGCTGGGAACGGCGCCTCGGCCGCACCGCCGTACACACCCCGCACATAGGGGCCATAGAGCCGGGGTCATTGGACGCATAGCTGCGGCGGCGGGCAAGATCGGCGTGATCCCAGAGGCGTGTCACCAGCCGCGGTTGTGCGTATCGGACTGCCTGCCCTTTCAATCGGAAAGGGCATCGTGACCGCGCACAGGCTGGGCGAGCGCCGCCGCCTGTTCGGTGCAGATCTCGGCCATAGCCTGCGGTGCGGCGCGGCAGATGCCGGGGAAGTTGAGGTAGCCGTGTGGCATGCCGACATACTCGGTGAACCGTACGGGTACCCCCGCGGACCGCAGGGCCGCGGCGTAGCGGACAGCATCCTCGCGCAGCGGATCGTGCTCGCCCACCTGGATCAGCGCTGGCGGCAGGCCGGTGTGGTCCGTGGCGAGCAGCGGGGACGCCCGCGGGTCGGCCGGATCGGCGTCGCCCAGGTAGAGCCGCCGGTAAGCGAGCATGTCCTGCTCGGGAATGATGAGTGCCTTCGCCGCCTGCCGCGGCACCCGCGTCATGTCGGTGGGCGGATAGAGCAGCGCCTGATGGCTGATCTTCGGCCCGCCGCGGTCGCGGGCCAGCAGGCACAGCACCGCCGCGAGGTTCCCGCCGGCGCTTTCCCCCATCACCCCGATGGGCGGGGCAGGCGCCGGTCCGGTACCGCCACCGCCCGGGCCCGAGGGCGTGCCCGCGCCGAGGCCCGCGGCGTTATCCGCCGCCCAGACCAGCGCCGCGTAGCAGTCGTCCACGGCGGCGGGGAACCGGTTCACCGGGGCGAGCCGGTAGTCCACCGACACCACGACCGCGCCCACCTTCACCGCGACCGAACTGCACATCCAGTCGGCCAGGCGCAGGTCGCCGAACACGAACCCGCCACCATGGAAGTTCAGGATCAGTGGCCGCCCGCCGGAAGCGGTGCGAGCGGGACGGTAAACCCGCACCGGGATGTCCCCGGCCGGCCCGGTGATGGCACGCTCGGCTACCTCGGTGCCGGGCACGACCGTCCCGAAGATGCGGTTGGTCACCCCATTGGCCGGGGTGTGCCTGGCCTGCATGGCGATGACCTCTGCCTCGGTCTTCGTGCCCACCGAGCCCTGCTGGCGCACCAGCCACGCCCATAGCTTCACCCGGCGATCGACCGGCGCCATTCGCGCTCCATTCCCGCCTCGCGGCACGCGCAGGCATGCCAGGGCTCTTACCGTCCTGGCAAAGAATGCTAATTCTCCGTGTCCTCCACCTCCAGGGACGCCAGGTGAGCGGGAGGCATGGCGACGCCCGGGTGACCGAGGTGGATGATGGGTCTCTGGCCCGCCGTGGCTGCGTCGTAAAGTCCTGATGACCGGAGCTTCCCCAACCGCATCGAGGTGCCATGATCATGAAACAGCGCGTGCTGTCGCCGCTGCGTCCTGCCGCCCGCGCTTTCACCGGGTCCACCTACGTCCTGCTTGGCTTCGACGCCTGGCGGGCGCCGGGCGCGCGTGTCGAGCAGGCCGGTCCGGTGCTGGCCGCGATCCGCAAGTGGATTCCGCTGCCCGATGACGATGAGATTGTGGTGCGCGCTAACGCCGCCGTGATGGTGGCCGCCGGCGGGCTGCTGATGCTGGGCAAGGCCCCGCGCCTGTCCGCCTTGGCCCTGGTCGGCTCGCTGATCCCGACGACCCTGGCAGGGCACTCCTACTGGGAGGTCGAGGATCCGGCCACGCGCAAGATCCAGCGGATCCAGTTCCACAAGAACCTGGCCATGATCGGCGGGCTGCTTTTCGCCGTGCTTGACCAGCCGTAGCCGCGCGTGGACGCCGACGCCGACGGGATCGTGATCCGCGGATCGCGGCTGCTGTTGCGCGCGCTGCGGCCCGCGGAAATCGACGACCAGTGGCAGGCCATGGTCAGCTCCGACCCGATAGCCATTGCCGAGCTCCCGGATGAGGCCAGCTTCAAGGCGCGACTGCGGCACTCCGGCCACCTGGAGGATGGCTGGCTCGACCTGGCCATCGACCTGGACGGTACGGTGATCGGGCGGATCCAGACCTTCGTGCCAGCGGGCCGCCGCCTGCCGCCTGGGACGTTCGAGGTCGGGATCGGCCTGGATGCGGACGTGCGCGGCAAGGGCTACGGGCGCGAAGCGCTCGCCCTGTTCACCGACTGGCTGTTCGAGCACGCGGCGGCGCAGGTCGTCGAGGCGCCGACCGACCCCGGCAACGCGCCGATGCGTGCGGTCTTCGGCCATGTGGGCTGGTCGCTGGGTGCAACGGTGACCGAATACGGGCGCGACTGGGTGATGTACCGGATTACCAGGCAGGAGTGGCAGGCGCGGTGAGAATATTCGCCGGCGGCGTGAGCGGCGCCATCGGTGCCCGCGTGGCCCTCGTCGCCGACGACCGCGCGGCCCGCAACGGGAGGAGTTAGCCATGGC